>Ga0136604_1000550_pt1 | contig 18368 bp, 18 predicted proteins | sample AntRauFillE10628_FD_104928 | JGI IMG/M metagenome (GOLD analysis project Ga0136604, IMG submission 104928) | Saline lake microbial communities from Rauer Islands, Antarctica - Metagenome Filla E10 #628 | ecosystem: Environmental > Aquatic > Non-marine Saline and Alkaline > Saline | place...
CGGCCCAAGATGACCTTGCTTCTTTTTCTTGCTACGGACGAAATACAGTTCATATAGCAGCTCCTGGTCATCGCATTCTTTCGACTGTAAAAGATGGTGGCTACAGTGTTTACTCTGGGACATCTATGGCCGCTCCACATGTTTCTGGTGCGCTTGGACTTCTTTTGGCCCAAGAGGGAAGGCTTCCTGTTAAGCAAGTTCGTGAAAGATTAATGGCAACATCAGAGCCAATTGCTGCTTTAAGAGGAAAGACAATTAATAGTGGACGCTTAAATGCTTATAACCTTCTTACTGATACTCGCCCTGCTCGAAATGCTCCAAAACCTGGAGAGTGGGAAGCTGTGAACTTGGATGAAGTTTTTGAAAGTGCTCATCCTTATGCAGACAACAGCTCAGTTACCCGTGAGTATAAAATTGAAGGCGCCAAGTACTTGCGTGTTCGTGTGAAAGAGTATGATCTTGAGAGTGGTTATGATTTTCTTGAAGTCGCTAATGCTGATGGCCTAGTGATTGAGAAAATCTCTGGCAAAGGCTCTGACTACGCAAGTGATTATATTGATGGAGATTCTATGAGTGTAACATTTAGCTCTGATGGCAGTGTTAACGCTTGGGGCTTTCTCATTGATCAGATTGAAGTTCAATACGAAGATTAAGCTTTATAATAAACAGCTCAAACACAAAAAGGCGGGTCATAAAACCCGCCTTTTTTTTACATAAATTTTAGCTGTCTAAACTCTAGAAGAGGTGACGGTATTTTCTGACAAACTTAGAAAGTGATCCGACTTTGTCGAGAGTTCTAATTGCTCGAGTTGAAAGTCTCAACTTAATTGTTTGGCCAGTTTCAGGATCAAAAACACGCTTCGTTTGAAGGTTAGGCTGTTGGGCCATTTTTGTCCTGTTTTTTGCGTGAGAAACTTTGTTCCCAACGAGTCTTCTTTTTCCTGTTAAATCACAAACGCGTGCCATAACTTATCCCACTGATAATTGATTTCACAATAAGCTGGCAATATAACGGGAAAGTTGCTTGAGGGCAAGGGCCTAAACTTAGTATTAAAGAAAATTAACCGACTTGGCCCAGGGATGAGTTTTGTCCTGCCAGCTTTTTGGATGAAGTCTTGAACTGAGCACTTAGCTCTTTCTTGTACTTCGTCATAAAACGCCTTTCACCCATTAAGAATAGTTCCCAAGAGTGCTTTGAGCAAACTCCTATCTGCTTAGGGTTGTATCCATAGAGCGGGATATTTTTTGTTGCGTTGCTCTCACATAGGCTGCAAGACATAAACGATCCTTATTTGCAGTATTCAAGTAGATGTCTAACAGTAATATTACTGGCAATGGCAAAATTACCAAAGTAAAGATAAACGGTTTAAGGGTCATTTTATTAAACTTCTGCATCTAATCAGCTATTTAGCTTTAATTTTTAGCATAATCTTTGTCTTTTTTGATTTAGTTGATTTTAAGCCCGAAGTGGACATTGATGTACAAATGCACTAAATTTTTGGCAATTGGTCATATCGGCTTTAAAGAGAGTGAGGATATTTTGACAGATCTCTCGACGAGAAGTGTATGGGTAAGGCTAGCAGCTCCCCACCTCTATAGTTGTGATTTAGATGAGTTGCGGGCTTTGATCCAAAACGGCGAGCAAAAAGCAGCTTGTGCTCTATATGATCGCTACAAAAGACCCCTCGTGCGTTTTGCTTACTATTTAAGTGAGAATGAGAAGAAGGCGCAAAAACTAGTCCAGCAAGCCTTTCTCGATTTATTTCTCGCTATAAAGAATAAGCAGACTGAAATTGATTTAGTAGCCTGGTCTTATCGCCACATGGTGAGGGCCTATCTCACTGAATTTTCCCATACGTCTTTATCAAGTGAGTTAAACCAAAAAAAGAGGGCCTTTGGACTGACCGAAAGTGAAATGGAAGATTTGGCCCTAAGGCCCAGTTCTCATCTTTTGGCAGTTCTCTCTGAGATGGCCCCACTTTCTCGAGCAAAGTTTTTACTATGGATTTTAAGCGAGCTTAAAGTTGATCAGCAAGCATGGGTCTTTGACTTGAGTACGTCCCAGTGGAAAGCCGAGTGGGAACGAGCAAGTCTTGAGGCCCTTGATTGGAGCCAAGTGATTCAGCAAGACAAAGAGGAAGAGGACGGGAGCTTTAATTGATTGATCAATTAGAAAAGACACGCAAAAAATTTAAAAAAAAGCTTCGTCACGAAGCTGACCCAGAGATGGATTTTGTCTTTTGGTCAAAATTTGAAAAAGTGGTTGAGCCTAAAAGCTGGGGGGCTAAACTTTGGGCCCCAGCGCTGCTTATGATAATACTTGGTCTCGTGGCCTTAAGTGCACTCCAGCAAACAAGCTAAGGCTTTTCAAGAGTACACCAACCAGCACAAACCAAGCGTTCAGATTTTGCCACAGCGCAGACGCGGTGTTCCTTACCCCATAGTCCCGTGAGAAAAACAACTCCACGACCAAAGGCAAGGGGAGGAATCGTTTTATATTCTGAGCTTTGGCCTTTCTCTCTAAAAAGCAGTTCTCCGCCTTCAATTTTTTCGGGGTTAAGATTGAGACCAAGACTAAAGGCAAGAGGTCTTGAGCCATCATCGTGCCATATACCTTCTTCATCATCCGGAGATGTTCGCAGTGAGAGGATGTGTTCAATATAATTAAAGTCTGCGAACTCTAAAAGTTTTTGCCTCAAGGGGCCTTCAGAAGAAGTGAATTTGAAAACTTCTTGGTCAAGCTGGGCATAGTCTCTATTTTTGATGAACTCAACCCAAGACTTAGGGCAGTCGAGATCAAAAAAGGCCTGGCCTTGATGCAAAAGTTCTGGGGATTTGATGTTTAAAGGTAATGACATTTTAAGACCTTCGGTGCGCGTTAAAATAGGCTCTTTTCCTTTGCCCATAGAGCGTGCTAAATCTTTAGGGCCTTCTTTCTGGAGCTTTAGGATATGTTACGCATTTTTTCGGTCTTGGCAGGCCTCATTTTTTCTAATTTTCAATATATTTATGCATCTGAAACGCCTGCTCAGGTTCTTCTCTCGGCTTTTTCGAGTCAGTGTCCCAGTGTTGTCACCCGCCAAGTACAGGGCTCATTGGTCAATGTTCAGGCTTTGAGTGCCGTCGTTCAACAGTTTCGCGAGGATGATCAATGTTTCGGGGCACCAGCGATGAGCACTGTCACAAACCGCTACGCCCAACTCTACGAAGAATATGAAGTTTATCAAAATACCCGAAATTCATCCATTGAGTTGGAGCAAAAAGTTGCCCTCTATACGGTTCTTTTGAATGAACCAGGATTGAGTGCAACAGAGCAGAGCTTTCTTGAAAATGAAATCCTTTACGCCCAAGCTGATCTGGTTGGAATTGAAGCTGAGCAGGGACGATTCGGTCAACTCTCAAGTCGTTATGCCCAAGGTGGCGACCAAACTCTTCGCGGCTTAACTGATTTTTTGGGAAGCTGGAGCTCGCAGAATGCGTGTTTTTCTCCCCGACGATCCTTAACGGCCTCTTTATTATCCAACTCACTTATGGCCACTTCAGCTTTTGCGGCTCCGGCGACTTCCTTGGCCTTGGCGGCAGGGGGTCTTATTGTCGAGTCGGTGAGTGGCTTTTTAAATGACTTTAAGTTTAATGGCCTGATCTCTGATCTTGATGATGCGCAAATGCCACTGGCCTTAAGTTGTGTCTCTGAAGCTTTAACTGATCAGTACTGTCAGGCCCATGAAACTCAAGAACTTATTAATGCCTATAGGAATGATAGCTCTTCAAATGATTCAAGATTTTTAGGCCTAGATTTACTATCTCGCCATATGGACCGGTTGGGTTTTTGGCTGCAAGAAGTCTTTGCAGGCAGTGCGATTACGTCTCAAGGAGACTTGGTAAATAGAGAAAAGCCCATTTTGCAAGCGGAACTACTAGAGAAAGTTAAGCGCTACGCTCAAACCTATGGAACCATTCGCTCAGACGTATTTAACTCTATCGATGATCCCTTTGAGCTTTCAGGCGCTATTTCACAAGGAATTGAAAACCTAGTGCACATCATGCGTGAGCCTACACTAACTCCAGGTCCCAGTTCTCCTTTTTCTTCAAGTTCTAGCGAGGTGGAAAACCCCATTTTCGCCACGAGAGATGAAGACCTTCTTCCTTATCAACTTTTTGAGCCCGACCGCACTCAAATTCCGGACTGCGTTTCGAGTACTGGAGAAGGATCACCATGTTCGAGTTTCAGGAATTACGTGAGAAATCGAGGGCTCTCTCTTGGTGCAGCCGACTGGCAAAATGCTTTGAACAATGCTTTGGACGTTATTAATAATGCTTTGGAAGTCGTGAACCGCCAAAGGGCACGAACCATTTCAGTTGATGGCTTTACCGTTTTAGTGCGGGCCAATCAAGATTTCCGTGGTGATACGAATGCTCTTCAAGGTCTTTTGAAGATTGAGGAAAATGCACAAAGAATTATGAACTATCTGACTGATGTTGGTTGTAAGAGCAGGCCATCTGATTGCAACGATGCAGATGAGCCACTTGTCACCCACCGCTATTTTCCTCAGATCAGAAACGTTGAACTAACAAAAAAACTGACAAGGCAAGTGATCGATTTGCTTGTGGCCGGGTTAAGCCCAGGTCCACTGGACCAAGAGGTTCTTCCCAAGGAGTGTCAAACGAATGTGGATGAAGTGCGTGGGTTTCGTAGCGCCTCAGATATAGAAGAGAAAAGCTTCTTGGTGACCTCTTGTATTACAAAGCTTTTAAAACTGGCCGAGCGTGGAAACGATGTCTACTTCACAAAAGTTCGCTCAATGGTTTCTTATGAAATGGAGGCCCGTTTTCGAAATGGCGAGTTTGATGGAGACGTCGAAGATATGATTGCGGCAACCCGAGGAGATTTAGTGAACTCGCTTCAACGCACTCTTGGAGGAAGTCAACAGCTGACACTCTCAGAGGTGACTTCAGGTCTTGAAAGTGCTCGTTATATTTCGACACAAACGCTAAAAGAGTTTTTTGAATTCTTTAAAGGTCATATCGAACAAAACCTAGTTGTTGATCCCTTGCGAAAGGCCCAGAAAGAAATGCTTTGTATGAGAGTCTTACCTTATATCATTCATGCGGAGTATGAAGATAAATGGGCCGCGAGAATTGATAAGGCCTGCAAAAACGTGAAATTGAATTTCTATTCAGATGGGGCATCTGTTAGTTGGAGAGATATCGTTAAGCGAGGCTCGAGAACAACGGTTTTAGGTAACGATCGGGCCCAACTTGGACTTGCTAGCGATAAGATTGAAGCCGATGCTTACTGTGCTCTTCGCCGTTATGAAAGACAGAATTTTTTGTATGAACAGCGTAGGAAAAAATCAGATAAAATCTTCAGTCCAACGATTGATTGGAAAGACTTACTGTGAAAAATAAAAGGATCCTTTGGTTAGCAGTGCTGGCCAGTGTTTCTTTTTTTGTGTTGTTTTTGTTTTGGAGAGAAGGGCCAACTCCCAAAAGGCCGCCCTCTATTCTGGACAGTTCTCAAGAACTGGTTACCGAGGAAAAAGTACCTACACCTAAAGTGTTGATTGAAGGCTCTCTAGACACTCCAGTTCCTGGTCCTGGAGATTTAGACCCCAGACCTGTAGCAGAGATGTTGTCTGAACACGAAGATTTTATGCGTGAGTTGGAAATGCTCGAGGTTGAGAACCGAATCGCCGCAGCTGAATGTTCTAAAAAGATTGAAGGAAAATTGCAAAATAAAGAATTTATTGACCCTCGAAGTGATTTTTATCGAGAGGTAGATAAGCTCGAAGAGCTTGCCTTTGATACAATCTTCACTATGGGTGCTCCCGGACCTTCAGAGGAAATGTCTTGGCTAATTGAGAATTATGTAGAGGAGCATACACCCCCTAATATTAATCAACTCATTAAGCGACATCATGATCTTCAAGAAACTTGCTTAGTCTCGTCGGGGATAACTCTTATGCAGACCTTGATTGAGGCCTGTTCTTATGAATGCCCACCACGCTTGAAAGGTTTAATTGGTAATTTTGTTTTTGACGGTCTGCCATTATTAATGGGGAACTATACTGGCGTAGAAAGGATTATGTTGGCGTTAACTGTTATGGAAAAGTCGAACCGTCTTGGGCCATATTATATTTCGTTTAGTAAAGAGATTGAAGACTTTAGGTTTCGCGCCCAACGTAATTACGAGCTTTTTCAAGAAGAAGTTCAGCAATATGAGGAGAAACCTGAAAGGTTGAGTCAAGCCTTTAGAAGTTATATAGATGAAAATCGATTTCTTAAGGATGAAATTACTAATCTTTTACAGAACTCGGCCAAACGCTATTATCCCTGATCGTCGTCTTCTTCCATGCAAAGATAAATTTTCTTTTCTTGCATCCCTGCCTCAATGAGCATGCTCTTCACTTTATGAAGCATCCATAATCGCATAGGTTTTGGGTAGCGAATCTTTTGATCAAAACTTTTAGAAAACTCTGATGCAAGGAGTGAGCTCTCGGGGTAGTTTTGTTGGACTTGATGGTAGACGTCTTTTGTGAAGCGAACCACACCGAGTGAGATATAATTGATTTGATCTGGTGAGACGGAACTAAAGAGTAGGTCTATGAGTTCATTCGTATCTTCTATAAAAGTGTCTGAGTAAATAATAGGGTCTAGATGCAGACCGATAGGATGACCTTTATTGGCCAGTTGCGAGATTATTTTTATTCTGGTTTTAAGAGGCGCTGTTTTTAGATCGTACTCTTTAGAATGGCGTTGTGTTGAAAGAGAGAAGCTGGTGATAAAGTTAGGCAGAGGTGCTAGCTCAAGTAGTTCTTTAATATTTGCGGACTTTGTTCTAAGTTCCAGTGTTGCCTCGGGAAGTTCTTTGAAAATTTTATGTAAATATGGAAGCTCTCCGGTTATGTGAGATAAGGCGAGCGAGTCACTGTATTCGCCCGAGTGGAACCACACACGTTTTAAACCTGCACTTGTGTGCTCATTGGTGATTCGAATGATTTCCTCAGCAATATCTTCGTAGTTTAGAAATAAAACGATATCAGGGGAGTTGAAATAGCCTTGAAGGTAACAGTATTGGCACTCATAGATACAATTATAAGAGTGGATAAAGTAATAATGAGGCTCACCGCTGAGACCATAGGCGGCCGGCGTTTCTTTGACAAGTTGTCCTTTTTTTTGACCAAGGAAAAGTTGCAGTTGATCACGCTTTTGAAGGTAGGGCTTTTTTACACGATTAAATATGAGTTCGAGGTCATCGATCCTTTGGACTGGAACATTTTTAAAGCGTTTTAATATATTTTGAACTCTTGGAGTTTGATAAACCTCTTTTTCAACAAAGATACGACTAAACATCATCGCGTCCTTTCATTAATGCTTCAAAATTTTCGTAAGAAAAGTTATCGAGTCCTATCTTGAGTTGTTCGAGGTGCCGAGGATGTTGAATATTGGCCTTGAGGGTGAACTGGGCCTTTTCTTTAAGAGGGTCAAAACTAACTTGAGCACCTGCTTTAGAGAGGGGCGATGCCATCTGTTCAAGCTTTTGGCGCAGCCTTTTTTCAAAGGGTGAGAGCAAATCCTGTCCAATTTGTATAATCTCAGGTGTGATATTTTTGGGTCGCTGACCTAGATTTTTATTTTGTTGAACAAGGGTTAATGCCTGTTTTTCAAAGTGACCTAGGAGGTTCTCATCTTTTCTCGTGAGGGCCTTGATTAGTCCCAGGTATTGACGTTTTTGAGTGGTGGAAAAGTGCGTGTCGAGATGATCTAAAAGTCCTAGTGGATCGTTTTCTTCTCTTTGATCTTGAGTCGTCGTCGTCGTCGTCGTCGTCGGATTGTTCAAAAATTGCTGAGTCCAAGTTTGAAAGTGTGCGCTAAAGCTGTGACCGAATTCTTCGCTTTGCTCTTTTACTCGCTGACAAATCTCTTGTGTCTCGTGTTTATAGGGAAGGTCACTAATCCATTTATAGGCCTGTACAGGCGCTTTGACTTGTTGTGCTGCTAAGCAGATTCCCCAAAGTTCTCGATCGGCGATAGGGGCAAAGGCACTGAGGTATTCACAAGCATTTCTATCTAAGACACGATCGGCTGCACTCACAAGGTCGCGCTCTCCTTCAAGTTGAAAGGAGTTGAATGACATTTCATTGGGGTGCTTTTGGGCATAAACCGTTTTGACGCTATATAGTTTTTTTTGCTCGACATCATCACGAAGTCCGGCCGCAACTCCATAGTTGATAATAACGGGGACATTCGGCCACAGCTGCCCCAATAAAAGCGAGAGTTTGCCTTGGGCCTGGCCTACACCTTCTCCCGTAATGAGTGCGTAAATTTTTTGATCCTGTCTTTTGGCCACAAAGACGTCGGCCCATGGCCCTAAATCATCGGGGAAGGCCTTAAAATCCCAAGCTCTTAACAGAGTTCTGGCTTCGGCCCTATGAGCAAAACAAAGCACAATGGGCATGGTTGGGTCTTGAGTTTGTGTGTGTGGCCATGTATTCATAAGGCCACTTATACACAACCGCGCTAGGCTTGTGAAATCCCCCTTGAAAAGAAGGAAGCAAAATGAGCAATCCCGTTAAAAAACTCTATCAGCAGCAACGGATAGGCCTTGGTTGTGCTTCAATTAGTGGAGAAGGTGGAGGTTATGGTTTTGGTGACGTTTCCGAAGATCAGGCCAAAGAGCTTTTGATGACGGCCTATGATCACGGAGTGCGGGTGTTTGACACGGCCCCAATCTATGGGTTCGGGCTTTCTGAGAAGCGTCTGGGAAAGGCGCTCGCAAAAGTTAGAGAAAAAGTTCATATCATCTCGAAGTGTGGGGTAACTTGGGACCGCAATAAACGTGTAGATATGAGCAATGCTCCCAAAGTCGCACAAAAAATGTTAGAGACCTCACTCAAAGACCTCAACACGGATTATATTGACCTTTACATGATTCATTGGCCCGACTCTAAAGTAGATATTCGAAAAACGATGGAAGTCCTGGCCAAGGCACGTTTAGAAGGCAAAATTCATCATATCGGCCTTTGTAACACACACGCGCAAGATTTTCAGAAGGCCTTCGAAGTGGATGAGATTGCGGCCGTCCAATCTCAATTCAATCTCTTTGAAAAGGGGAGCGACGAGGAACTTGATGCACTCATGAAAAAAAATATGACCGCCTTGATGAGTTGGGGAACCTTGGATAAAGGGATTATCACCGGGCGTGTTGAACTTAATCGCAAGTTTGATAAAAGCGATTGCCGCTCGTGGGCACCTTGGTGGAAGGCCATGGACAAAGAGTCGCGTTATAAAATGATGGATAAAATTTGGCCCTTACTCAAAAGTTACGATATTCGTGCTGTGGATATGGCCGTTCAGTACAATCTTCACGTCCACCAGGTCGATCTCGTCTTATGTGGTGCCAAAAATGTAGAGCAGCTCGAAGGGGTTCTTAAGGCGACGAAAGCTTCATTGCCTGAATCGTTTTTCAAAGAGCTAGGTGTTCTTCTTCAAGGTTTTAGCGACCATGAAAAATGAGCTGATCAGTTGCATTATCCCTACCTATAACCGCGCTTATTGTCTAAAGCGCGCCATAGATTCCGTTCTTGCGCAAAGTGACGATAACTTAGAGCTTATTGTTGTAGATGATGGCTCCACAGATGAGACTGCGGAGGTTCTAGCAACTTATCAAGATAGGCCGGGAGTTAAAATTTTATCTCAGGCCAATAGAGGGGTTTCGGCCGCTCGCAATTTCGGGGCCGAGCACGCAAAAGGCGAGTGGTTGGCCTTTTTGGATTCGGATGACGAGTGGTTGCCAGAGAAGCTCTCGCTTCAGCGCCGTATCTGGGAGAGCTCCGCTGAGCTTTTATGGGTGCATGGAGAAGAGATTTGGGTACGCCAAGGAAAGAGAGTGAACCCTAAAAAGATTCACCGCAAATCTGGTGGAGATATATTTGAGCGCTCTTTAAAGCTCTGTCTAGTGAGCCCTTCGGCCGTCGTTTTAAGAAGTGAGCTCTATGCCCAGTATGGCGGTTTTGATGAGAGCTTCACAGTTTGCGAGGACTACGATCTTTGGCTTCGTCTTTCAAACGAGCATGAGGTTGGATTTTGTGAGACGCCCGTTGTGATTAAGTATGGTGGGCATGAAGACCAGCTTTCATCTCGTTACAAGGCGATGGACCACTGGCGGCTGCGCTCTTTATTACAACTACTTGAGACGAATGGCTTAAGTCCTGAGCGGCAAAATAAAGTTTTAGAAGAATTCTTGCGCAAAGCGGAAATACTTCTTACAGGCTATAAAAAACACAATCGTGAGCAGGATAGACAACAAGTGTCGAACATGGTTAAACGAGCCTTAAAATACCAACACTCCTCGGAGGAATCTCTATGAAACACTTTTTTGCTGTTTTGGCAGTTGCTTTAATGACTCTATTTGCTGCCCATGCTCAGTACTACCCACCTCGCTATGCACCTGTTCAGGCACAGGTTTCTTTTACTAACTTTCAAGTGTCAGCAACAGTCATTAACCGCTTTTATAGACCTATCATTTGTAGCGGTTATGCTTACGGTCAAACATTTTATGGCAACGTGTTCAATTCTTACATGAATAACGTCGTGGTTTATCCAGGAAATTACGCACAAGTTTATGTTTACAACTATAACTCAAATCGTTTTGTAAACGCTTGGTCTAATATCCGCTGCAACTGGTATTAATTTTTTCTAAAGGGCCATGATGTTCATGGCCTTCTTTATGCTAGTCACACATCCTAAACTCGCCTTAAAACTGAACGACTTTGGAATCCAAGTTCCATTGAGAGACTCTAGAGATGAGCGCACCTGGAGTGAGCTTTCAAATAAACATCCAACTCTTCAAATAACTCCCTTGGAAGATTTTCCAATTATTTCAGCTGAAGATTTTTGCCGAGTTCATCGGTCAAACTTTGTCAGAGATCTTTTCGCAGGCGGTTCCGATTTAGAGAAGCACCTTGTCCAAACTTACCAACTGAATCAAGATGAAGTAGATTATCGCCCAGAAATGGCCAAGAAAAATCTATCTGAACTCTTTCAGACCTTGTTGCTTCACGCTAGCGGCACCTACCTCGCGCTTCAAAACTGTCTGCTCCAAAAAGGCGGCTTTTCCTATCATTTAGGAGGTGGGCTTCACCATGCAATGAGTTTTGGTGGGCGTGGTTTTTGTCTTTTTAACGATGCTGTTATTGCTCTTGAAAAATTAAAGGATTTAAAGTTGATTGAGTCGGCTTGGGTTATAGACGTCGATGCTCATAAAGGGGATGGGACAGCAGAGCTTGCAAGCTCGAGAAGTTGGCTTAAGACAATGAGTTTACACATGAAAGAGGGTTGGCCACTAGATCACAGAGACGCCGATCCACCGGATGCTCCTTGGCTAATGGCCAGTGATCTTGATATTGAGCTTTCTTCTGGTGAGGAGGGGGCCTACCTTGAGCGCTTAGCTCTGGGCCTTAAGCAGATGAGAGATCGGTTTAAAAAACCCGATGTCGTTTGGGTTGTGGGTGGGGCCGATCCCTATGAGGATGATGAATTGCCAAGTACTCAACTAATGAAACTCTCTCTCTCCGAGCTTTTACAGCGTGATCTTATGATCTATCATTTTTTTAAAGACTGGGGGGTCTCTCAAGCTTGGGGAATGGCCGGCGGTTATGGAGAAAAAACATGGAAAGTTTATTTTCAATTTCTGGACAATATCTATTCGAAAAACTCGTGAGGAAGCATTCGCTTTCTCGGCCTAAAGTAAGTCTTTGGTGAGTACTCTAAAAGGTCACTGACTTTTGCCATATAGATACAAGCATACTTTTCTACTTGATCAGCAAAACGGCTTTCTTCTTGGCCGGCCCTCATCATTTCTCCCCAATAGGGATTGTAAAATTCTTTATATAGGCCGAGCTTATCAGAGATTTGAGTGTTGATTTTATCAATTTCAGCAAAGAGTTTATTTATTTGGTCACGGTTGGGTTTTGCATGCTTTTCGTGTTTCTGAGCATCCATGTCGTTGAGTTCACGCTCAAGGTTTTCTTTAGCATCCATAAGTAGATCAATTTCAGATTGTATGCGTTGACTCTTTTTGGCCGCTTCCACTTCTTCAATTAAAGGCTCAAGAACAAGGGCCGTCCGCCAGTTAAAAGTCTTTTTGATACTAACAACATCACCATAGATATGATCCCCTAGATAGAGAATCTCATCGCCTTCTAGTCCTAAATCTTCTTGAAGCTTTCCGGCAAAGCCACCTTGATAAATTTCACCTTCTTCAATTTTTCCTTCGAAATTCGACATTAGACCTGTGCTTGGGTCAATCTTAAGAAAACTATTTTTATTAGTGAAAAAACGAGGCTTGCTCGAAAGGGTTATGGTGATATTAAACAGCTCCGTCCAGCACTTGTGATCTTTTAGAAAAGGTGTAATCGTCGCATCTAAAAGTAGGCGGGTATATTTATAGTCTGAATTGGTGATAACCCAGAGCTTTTTCCCGTATCTTTTTAGACGCTCGAGTACTTCGGCGACTTTAGGGTCTTTGACAATAAAGTCATCGAGATTTTTTCGAACCTCATCTTTAAGTGTTCCATCAGAGTGGGCCAGATCGAGCACCTCTCTGACTTCATCGGCCAGAACTGAATAGTTAGGCATTTCAAAACCTTCATCCTTCATATCTACAAGCTGAGCGTAAAGAATGCCGTTAGAAGTTGAGAAAGAAGTGTCAAGACTTTGTACCCATTCGTCAGATAAGTCGATCACTCGGTTGCCATAAATCTTTTGCTGTTGTTTAAAGTCCATTAACTTGGTGCCGTGGTAACAAACTTTGACTTTCCCAAAGCGGCTAACTTTGAGGAGGTTGCCACGTTTTTTATCGATCACGAGACCTTGAATGACTTTTTGAAAATCAAATTTGAGGTTTTGAATTTCAGGGGGATAGTTTTTCACTTGCACAAGTTTTTTTAAGACTTGTTCGTGAGTAAATTTCTCGAAATGTTCGGTTTTATAGCGCACCAAAGTATAGTCCATGTCAAAACCAATGGCCTTGATTTTTTTCATATTGAGGATGCGGTTGACATAAATGCTCATGGGACCTCTAAATTTGTGTAATGCTACGGTGCGCCAGAAACTTGATTTATCCTATCAAAAGGCCTTCAATTCAGTCAACTGATCTGGCCTCACGCCTTGAGAAAGTTTAAGATGCCCTTGTCTTTTAAGCGCTCGCGCCTACAACAGGAGTCATCTATGTTACGTCAACTTGGTCTGATCTTTCTTGGTTTATTTGTTTTTACCTTTCAACTTCATGCTGAAACACCAGAGCAGAAAGGGCTTCGTATTGCTAAAATTATGGAAGAGCAAAATGAAGGCTTTATTGGAGACTCTTCCGATATGTTGATGGTTCTTATCGATGCTCATGGCTCTCGAGTTGAGCGAAAGATGGAGGGAAAGGTCATGGAAATGGATGATGATGGTGATCGCTCGTTGTTGGATTTTCAATCTCCCTTGGATGTGCGTGGGACAAAGATGCTGACCTGGTCCCATAAGGATGGGAATGACGATCAATGGCTATATCTACCTTCAGTTCGTCGGGTTAAAAGAATTAGTTCGAGTGGACAGTCCTCTTCTTTTTTAGGTAGTGAATTTTCTTTTGAGGATCTAGGGAGCCAAGAGATAGAAAAATTCAAATACAAGTTTCTTAAAGATGACAAAATCGATGAGCATGACGTTTGGGTACTAGAAAGAACAGCGAAAGAGAGTAGTGGTTACAGTAAGCAAGTCATGTTTGTACGCAGAGATATAAAGGCTCCTATTAAAATCGAATATTACGATAGAAGGGAAGAGTTATTGAAAATCGCAGAGTTTAAAGATTTTGAGAAATTTAAAGTGAACGATAAAACTTTTCATAGGGCCTCAAAAATTCACATGAAAAATCAGCAGACTCGAAAAGAGTCGATCTTTGAATGGAGTGAGCGAAAGCTGGGAGTTAAACATTCAAAAAATGATTTTGAGCAGCGCTCTTTGCGACAGTGAATCGATAGGCCAATATGAAAATTTTTACCCTAGGTTTGTTAATCTTTTTTTTAAGTTTTGGTGTGTCGGCCGAAGTTTCAAGCTTTGGCGAACTCGCTCTTGAGTCACGTGTCTTTAAAGATGATAATAACTCGGACACACAAGACTGGGGACTTGGGGCCTATTCTCAATTGGAAGTGAACTATCAGTCAGGGGCTTATTCCCATGTCTTTCGAGGCACAGCGAGAGTTGATAGAAAAGACCAGGGCCGGAATTTTGTCACATTCGAAGATGCTTACCTTTCGGCCCGTATTGGGGGGGGCATCAAGCTACTCGCTGGCTATAAAATTTTTAATTGGTCAGCGACAGAGGCCTTTCATTCAGCGGACCAGCTAAACTCAAGAAATTATGACGGCGAGTTAGAAAATCTCGAAAAAAAAGGAGAGCTCACTGTCGAAGCCGAGTTTCCGGTTCATAGAGGGACCTTTTCTCTTTATTATTTTCCACGTTTTGAAGACCCACAGCTTCCAAGTTCCAGGTCTCGAATTGGTGGAGCGGGGATTGATCTTGGTGGACCTAGCGTCGTTGATGGCATGGATGCTAATAGCAATGAAAGATGGGTCGATCAATTCGGGCTGCGAACTGTACAGTATTTAGATTGGGGCGATTTGAGTGCCTACGCCCTCAAGCACGTGAATCGAAACTATCCACTGATTGGGACACACCAATATGGAGATCAAGATTTAGGTTTTCCTTTTGGGAGTGTTTTTCTTCCCTTTGATGAAACTCCTACTACTTACTACCTACCTGGCTGGCAGTACGGGGCAACCGCCCAAATCTTAACCGATTCGGGCGTTTTAAAGTTTGAAGGCGCTTATTATAAGTTTGATGAGCACAAACCTATTTTTGATCTCGCTCTGTATGATAAAAATTCACAAGCAGCGAAAGAAGATCTTTTACAAGAGCGCGACGAGCACGGTGAAGTTGTGATTGGCTACGAGCATCAGCTCTTTCATGATAACGGTACGCAAAGTACTTTGCTGTTTGAGGCCGTTACTCTTTTAGGGCTTAATAAAGAGGAGAGGGCGGCCACGAGTATTTTTCAAAGAGATGTTTTCTTGGGTTACCGCTTTGCTTTTAACGACACAATGGGGAAAGAGCTTCTTTTTAGCATGATCGCTGATATTGAAAGAAGTCAGGAGTTTCTTTACAATCTCTCTTACACACAACGTTTGAGTAACTCTTGGAAAATTGAGACATCTTTTCGCGTCTACGATGCCGCTCAAAAGGGAGAGTTCCCACAAGGTCTAGAAACTCTAGACGAGGCCTCCGGGATTAATTTAACACTCACGCGCTTCTTCTAATCCTTATTGTACTTGTCGGTCACTGGCCCAGCTTTGATGGGCCAGTTCCATGATCGGGTGAATGACATCATTTTCAGGAAGCTGCTCTCTGGACTTTTCAAGCGGGTCATAATGAAAGATGTAAAGTCTTGACGCCAACTGCTCAATAGGAAGTGAGGACTCACCATATCGCTCGCCACATCCTTCTGTTGAAACGATAATTTCTTGACCCCAATCCTGACCACTATCATTGTTTGGATTAAAGAAGTAAGTTCTCATTACTCCCTCAGGATCGAGTGCAACTCGTATAAGAGTGATGGCGTGCCAACCAACAAAACGGCCAAAGCTATCTGTGACCGCGATCCCAAAGGGTTGTGGGTGAATTACTGGCCGGTGGTTATTATAATAAGGGTGATAGGATTGGTAAAAAGACTGTAAAAACTGAGTATAGTTTTGTAAAAGTCCCGTTTTTATATCCACAGCAATCTCAAAACCACGTCCTACCCACCAGCCATGAAATTCTGGATTGATCCATTTGTGTGGGTCTTCAGGACGATCATGACAGAAGCGACCCATTTCCATATAAACTTTGTCTAAATGTGGAGTTAAAACAAGAGATACAGGTGCGAGATCTGAAGGAGGAAGAGTTGCGAGCCCTAAAGAGAGCTCTTTTGAAGAGATTCGTTCACCTTCAAAGTGCATAATAATTTCGTTATCCCGTGCGGCCCTCGAAATAAGTTTAAGTAGATAATCTGGGTCATTGTATGCCCACATTGAGATGGCCCTGGCTGATTGGCAGGTAGGATTATTACCTTGCCCGACACCAAAAGGCTGACCTAACACGCTAAGGATTCCGGCCAAAAGGTTAACTCCCGGAGAATGAGACTCACCAAAAACCTTTATCAGCAACTGCTCTGTTTCCGCACTCAATTTGAGTTGAAGTTGCGACCAAAGCGAGGGAGCGACGGCGGGTATATAAAGAATGCCTCGCTCTAAAATAAGGCTAAGTCCATAGAGGGCCTGGGCAGTCTCTGGAAAAATAACTTCTTCGATAAGTTTTTCTACGAGACTTCGATAACAAAGTAATGAATCTGAACCAGTAGTACTTAGGCCCATTGCTGTTCCTAAAAGATCGATGTCTTTTTTATGTAGGTAGCGGATAAGGTTAACATGATACGGAGAGACGAGTCCTGTCGCGTACATAGAATGGGCGAAGTGTTCGCACTCAGCTTTGAGTTCGGCCTCGTCCATTTTTTCGATTCTATTTTGGTATTCAAAGAGACCGGGGTCACCTAATGAACCTGGTGTTGGTCCGTAAAGCGACCCGATAAGAATTTGCGCCTGTTCTACATCTTCAGGGTTGAGTTTCAAACTTTTTGTGTAAAGAGCGACTGAGATTTCAGTAATCATACTTTTTACATTATCAACCTGAATAGGCCTTTGCGCCAGGATACGTTTACTTTCTTCGACAAGTTGCCTCAAAAGGTTTTCAGTTCCCCATTCTTTAAGTAAGAATTGATAAAGCTCCCGCCTTGTCTTAGATAATTTGGGGCCAAGAGCGCGGTCGGCCTCACTATCTGCGCTGCTCATTAGCTGAAGATTGAGGGCCAAGAATTGATTCAGGTAATGCTGTGACTGCTCGTTAGAAAGCCCTAAGTGAAAATACTCTTGCTTGCCCACAGATAAAAAACGAAGAAGGTTCAGGCATTCTAGAGCAAAGATTTCTTTGTTGAGTTGGTTAAGATTATGTCCACACCACCTAGGATCAAGAATACCAGGATTAGAATAATCAGTTCCTAAGAAGACTCCTGCATGCTCGAGTTTTTGAATTTTTTTATAAACTTCAGACAAACCCTCTGGAGAGGTTGTCATAAGTCTTCTTGCTAAATCGATGACTCGTGTACGCTTGATCGGCCTGGAAAAACTTTTTGCCATGTCGAGTTCATCGGCCAATTGGTCGAGTCGTGTGCTTAGCTTACTTATCAACGTTGATGTCGCTTCAGGTGTCACTGTTATGCTCTCCTTAAAATCTTAGAAGCATCATTGTGCCTGAATTAGGTCCGATCGTTAATCTAAAAAGTTTTTTTTCTTGTGCATGGAGTCTTTTAGCGTATTGTTATTAAGATTTTTTACAAGACCACTGTTTAGAGTGGATATTGTAGCGAGGAATGCGGCTAAAGGTTTTAAATTTACCTCTAGAGGGATAGACGTGGTCGATTCTGACTCTGAAATTTCCTGTCCCAAATGTTAAAATTCTTCCTCCATATGTAGAGTTGAGGTGAACTTTTTTGAAATAGCTGGAACGCATGCCATCTTTCAAGATAAGCACTTCGATTTCGTGAAATTTATTTTGTCCGAAATTTGACTGATAAATGCGTGTTCCTTCAACCTCCGGGTGAGCCTGGTTTGGGGCGCAATGATAGATCTCTTTTCTTTGAGGGATCATTTGAGCATGTGCACTTAAAATAGCGCAAAAGATAACGAAGATATAGAGAGTTTTTTCTATCTTTAAAATGTTCATATCTTGTTCCCTTTTTCTAGTGTTGGAAGTTCCCAATGAATGGGGTTCAGATTTTTTGACTTTAGAAATTCATTTGTTTTTGAGAAATGCTTTTGATGAAAAAATCCTCGATGAGCAGAAAGAGGGGAGGGGTGAACACTTTTTAAGACGAGGTGTTTTTCTTCGTCGATGAGTTGCCCTTTTTTTTGGGCGGGTGTGCCCCAAAGAATGAAAATCAGATTCTCTTTTTTATCGTTCAAAACTTGGATGACTTTATTAGTGAACTTTTCCCAACCTCTTTTTTGATGTGAACCCGCTTTGCCCTGCTCTACAGTTAAAACTGAGTTGAGAAGCAACACTCCTTGTTCGGCCCAGCTTTGAAGATATCCGTGATGAGCAGGCGGCACTCCTAAATCATTTTGGAGTTCTTTGTAGATATTTTTTAAGGATGGTGGAATCTTCGTCCCAGGTTTTACCGAAAAACTGAGACCGTGGGCCTGACCTGGTGAGTGGTAAGGATCTTGACCAAG
>Ga0136604_1000553_pt1 | contig 18278 bp, 17 predicted proteins | sample AntRauFillE10628_FD_104928 | JGI IMG/M metagenome (GOLD analysis project Ga0136604, IMG submission 104928) | Saline lake microbial communities from Rauer Islands, Antarctica - Metagenome Filla E10 #628 | ecosystem: Environmental > Aquatic > Non-marine Saline and Alkaline > Saline | place...
CACGGCCGCTGCAGCCTCCTGCACCACCGGCAGCAGGTCCGCTCCCCTGTCGGTCCACGGGTCGCGGTCGAGGGCGTTCTCGGGCCACACCGTCAGTTCCGGGGCGCCGTCCTGCGCGACGGAGGCGAGCGTCGCGTCGCGCAGCGCACCAGCGATGCGCAGGTCCTCCTGCGCGCCGCTGGCCGCGCGGGTGCCGTCGTTGCCCTGCACGAGCAGCACGTCGAGCGTGCCGACCGCCGGGGGCGGTCCAACGGTCAGCAGCAGGCCGAGCGCGGCGACCCCGAGCGCACCGAGCGTCTGCGGGCGGGCCGCGTCGATCGAGCCGACCACCCTGGCGGCCCCTGGTGACGGCGGTCCGCCGTCACGCAACCCGGGTCGTGGTTCCTGGGGCGCTGGGCCCGCCGCGTCGACGAAGCGTCGACCGGCGTCCCAGACCAGGGCGCCGAGCAGGGCCGTGAGCAGCGTCAGGCCGTCCGCGCCGACGATCCGCACGCTGCTCAGCATCCAGGACGCGTCGGTGTGTGCGCTGGCCAGATCGGCCCACCCGAACCCGCCGAGCGGGACCCGGGCACGCAGGACCTCCATCGCGGTCCACGTCAGCGCCGCGACGACCGGACCGGCGACGTGACCGGCCCACGGGCGGGCGACCAGCGACGCCAGGGCGAGCCACAACCCCTGCACCACGGCGAGCAGCACGAGCGCCACGACCCCGGCCGGGGTGGCCAGCCACCCCACGATGACCAGGAAGGCGACCGTGGCGGCACCGAAGGACACCAGCGCGAGCTGCCGCGCGGGCGCGGCCCGCAGGGTGTCGACCACGCCCCACCACAGCAGCGGGACCAGGAACACCGTCCACCACAGCTGCGGGCCGAGGTGGGCCAGCGGCCACACCACCGCCAGGCCGAGCGCGAGCAGGCTGCCGCGCAGGGCGGGACGACCCGCCGTGGTGGCAGCGACGGTCACACGCAGTCCCGGCAGAGCATCGCGTCCTCGTCGGCCAGGGCCGACGCGCGCTTGGCCATGTGGCACGACCGGCAGACGAACTCGCCGGCCTGCAGGCCGTCGTCCTCGTCGTCGTCGTCGCCGAGCGGGTCGTCGTCCTCGACGAGGTCCTCGAGCACGGCGAGGTCGACCGCCGGCTCCACCGACGGCTCGTCGTCCTCGTCGTCGCCGATCGCGTCGACACCGGCGAGGTCGCCCGCGGGCTGCTCGGTCTCGTCGGCTGCGTCCTCGTCGTCGTCCGCGAACGCGTCGACGTCGTCGACATCCTCGACGTCGTCCGTCGCGTCCGGCTCGACGTCGTCGCCGTCGAACTCCTCCGCGAGCGGGTCGAAGTCCTCGTCCACGGCGTCGCCCGCCAGCACGTCCTCGATCTCGTCGCTCACCACGGCCCCATGTCCGGTGGCGCGTCGTCCGCGCCGTGGGCCGCTTGGTAGCGCGCCGGGCACCCGGTCGGCAACCCGGCGGCCGGACCGGTCACCGCGGGCGCGCTCCGCGCAGCACCCGGACACCGACCGTGACCAGCATCGTGTTCACCACGACGGGACCCGCCGGCGGGGCCGGCGGGTCCTTCGGATGTCGCGGTGCGGGCCGGCCGTTGGGGCCGTGGAGCCGAGCGGGCGAACGCCGGGCCACGTTGTCTACTTGGCCGGAAGGGGCACCTCGCGTCCCGTGAGACCCACGACCCGGACCGCTGGTCCGGGACCGCCCGAGGTCACGCGGGCAACCCCGCGCACTCTCGCCGCGTGGTCGGCGGCTGTCAACCGGGACACCGTCGTCGTGCGCGGTCCGGGACACGGCGCGGTGCCCGGCGCGCGCGGGCAGCGCCAGCCCAACCGTCAGGCCAACCGCCAGTCCAACCGTCAGGCGAGCGTGGTCGGCAGCTCGGCCAGGTGCGGCTGCCGGGTCGCGGCATCGGCGACGCCGTGCGTGACCCGTCCTCGCAGCACCGTCAGCACGCAGCGCGCACCACGCGGGTCGTCCGCCGCGAAGGGGTCGCCCTCCCACACGGCGAGGTCGGCGCGCTTGCCGGCACGCAGCGGCCCCACGTCCCGCTCCTGGCGCGCGGCCGCGCGGCCGCCGAGCGTGTGGGCGGAGACGGCCTCGAGCCGGTCGACCGCCAGGCCGGGCCCGCGCCGGTGCTCCGCGGCGTGGACACCGGCCCACGGGTCCATCGGAGTGACGTTGGAGTCGGACCCGAACGCCAGCGCGACCCCACGGTCGGCCAGGGCGCGGAACGGGTTGGTCCAGCCCGCCCGGTCGGGACCGAGACGGCGCTCGTACAGCCCACCGGGCCCGCCCCAGAGCGTCTCGAAGGACGGCTGGGCGGAGATGGTCAGGCCGAGCAGCCCGATGCGGTCGTACAGGTCGGGTGGCAGGACCTCGGCGTGCTCCACGCGGTGGTGCAGTCGCCGCACCGCACCCTCCATGTGCTCGGGCAGTTGCTGCTCGACCTGCTCCCAGCAGCGTACGACCTGGCGCAGCGCAGCGTCCCCGACGGCATGGACGGCGACCTGCAGCCCGTGGTGGGTGGCCTCGACGCACAGCGCGGTGAACGTGTCGTCGTCCAGCTCGAGCCGCCCGCGCCCCTCGTGGTCGGCGTAGGGGGCCTCCAGCGCGGCGGTGTGCGAACCGAGCGAACCGTCGAGGTACAGGTCCCCGCCGACCTGCTCCAGGCCGCGCTCGGCCGCGAAGGCCAGGTCGAGCCCCGACCAGTACGGCACGACCTCGACCGGCCAGTTCCCGAGGCGCCACGCGTCGAAGTCCGTGGCGCCGAACAGGTCGGGCCCGTTCATCTCGTGCACCGAGACGATGCCGCGCGCGGCCGCGTGGCGTGCCACGCGCTGGCGGGCGGCGTCGAGCTCCGCGCCCGACATCGCCCCCACGGCCCAGCGCCGCGCGACCTTGTTCGCCTCCAGCCGGAGCAGGCCGTTCGGGTCGCCCTCGGCGTCGTGCTCCAGGCCCTGCGCGCGGGCCAGCGGTGCCGAGGTCAGCGTGCGCCGGTCGACCACCGAGGAGTGCCCGTCGATCCGTGACAGCACCACGGTGCGTCCGTCGGCCGCCTCGGACAGCTCGTCGGGCGTGGGCAGACGGTCGAGCCGGGTGTCCCAGCCGTGGCCCCACACCACCCGCCCCGGCGTGGCGCTGGCGGTGGTGCGGACCATCCGCAGGACCTGCTCGACGCTGGTCGCCTCCCGCAGGTCGACGCCGTCCAGCGTGATCCCGGTCGCGGTCAGGTGGACGTGGGCGTCGACGAACCCGGGCCCGATCGTGCAGCCCGGCAGGTCGATCCGGATGGCGTGGGCCGGTGCCTGCGCCGGGTCGTCGCCGACCCAGACCACGCGCGTGCCACGCACCAGCAGGGCCCGCGCAGCGTGGCGCCCGTGGCCGAGGGTCACGACACGGTCGGCCACGAGCAGGGCCCCACGGGCCTCCCGGTCGACGAGGTGGACGTCGGCGGCGGTCAGGCCCACCCGTCGACCTCTCCCGCGAGGCCGGCGAGCCCGGAGTCCCGGGCCACGCCGTGGAGCACCACGGTCGCGCCCGCACCGGTGGAGATGCTGTCCACGTCCACGCTCCCGACGACGTCCACGCGAGGTGCGAGCATGCCAGCCAGCGGCGGCCATCGCGCGGCGGCGACACCGTCCGGTCCGCCGCGCACGGGCGGGACCCGGCCCAGCAGCAGCACGCCGGGCTCGTCCGGCAGGCCGGCCATCGCGCCGCGCAGCGTCGCCAGCGCAGTGGCAGGCGTGTCGCCGAGGTCCAGCAGGACGCGTGCACCTGCCGCGTCGAGCGCCTGGGCCTGCCGCAGCGTGCGGGCGGTCGCCACCGTCGCGTGGCCCGACGCCGCTGCCGTGGTGACCGCGACGGTGACCAGCGCGCCGTCGCCCAGCACGACCAGCGGCGCGTCGAGCTGCGCCACCACGGCGCGCACGTGGGCGGCGAGCGCGGACGCGACCGCCGCGAGGACGTCCTGCCCGTCCTCCACGAGCGTGCGCGGGTGGCTGCGGTCCACGACCGCGTGCCCCGCGAGGTGGACCACGGACCGGTCGGAGGCGTCCCAGCGGGGTCGCGCCCACACGGGCACCCCGGCGAGGCCCGCGAGCAGCACCACCCGGCGGTCGCCCTGTCGTGCGAGCAGCGCGCCGTCCCACGTCGGCCGGGGCAGTCCTCCCCGGTCCTCCATGGCTCGTGCGAGCGCGGCGCCGTCGGCGTCCGCGGCGAGGTCGGCTCCGCTCGGTCCGAGCACCAGGGCCTCCACGTCGAGCAGCTGCTCGCCGTGCCCCGTCGGGCCGACGGGGTCGAGCCGGGTCGCTGCTGCCGGCAGCGCACCGTCGGGGTCGAGCACGCGGGTCCGGGTCATCCGCCGATCCCGACGACCATGACCATCAGCGCCGCGGTGAGCACGAAGAAGCCTCCGAGCCACGCGCCCCGCCGCAGCGACGTCGGACGTCCACGCACGTCGTCGACGACCAGCAGCAGCCCGTGGTGGAGCCCCGCGAACGCCGAGGCCAGCGCCGTGACGAGCAGCAGGGTCGCCAGCGCGGCGCGGCCGTCGCCGACGGCGGCGCCCAGGGCCGCGGCCGCGACGACGCCGAGGCCGCCCCCGACCAGCAGCACCCGCAGCGAGCCGCGCACGCGCCGCCGGTGGTGCGTCGCGCGGTCGTCCGGGGAGGGCGGGTCGTCCCCCCGGCTGCTGTCGCGCTCGAACTCGTCGTCCTGGCCCTGGTCCACCTCAGGTCCCCGCGGCGAGGCGACGACCGATGACCAGGCGCTGGATCTGGTTGGTGCCCTCGAAGATCTGCATGACCTTCGCCTCGCGCATGTAGCGCTCGACCGGGAAGTCGCGGGTGTAGCCGACGCCACCGAGGACCTGGACCGCGTCGGTCGTCACGCGCATCGCCGCGTCGGTGCAGAACAGCTTGGCCATCGAGCACGCCTTGCCGACCTCGAACCCCGCGTCCTTGCGCGAGGCCGCGTCCTTGTACAGGGCGCGGGCGGCCTCGACCTGGGTGGCCATGTCGGCCAGCAGGAACGACACGCCCTGGAAGTCCACGATGCGCTGGCCGAACTGCTCGCGCTGGCGCGCGTAGCGCAGGGCGGCGTCGAGCGCCGCCTGCGCGAGGCCGGTCGCCAGGGCGGCGATCCCGAGGCGCCCGTTGTCGAGGCCGGCCATCGCGGTGGCGAACCCCCTGCCCGGCTCGCCACCGAGCAGCCGGTCCCCGGGCAGTGGTGCCTCGTCGAACGCCAGCTGCGCGGTCGGCGAGCCGGTCAGGCCCATCTTGTCCTCGTGCTTGGCGACGACCATGCCGGGCTGGTCGTGCTCGACGACGAACGCGGAGATGCCCCCCGCACCCGGCCCGCCGGTGCGCGCGAACACCACGTGGCGCTGGGCCAGCCCGCCGTGGGTGACCCACGCCTTGGTGCCCGACAGCAGGTACCCGCCGTCGTCGCCCGGCCGGGCGGCGCAGGTCAGGCTCGCCGCGTCCGAGCCGGCGTCGGGCTCGGAGAGGCAGAACGCGCCGAGGTCGGCACCGGTGACCATCGACGGCAGGAACCGCTGGCGCTGCTCCTCGGTCGCGCCGTTGGCGATCGCCTGCATCACCAGCGTGTGGACGCTGACCGCCAGCGCGAGGCTCGCGTGGCCGCGAGCGAGCTCCTCCAGTACGAGCAGGTAGGTCCGGTACGGCAGCGCGGAGCCGCCGACGTCCTCGGGCATCGCCAGACCGAGCAGGTCGAGGCTGCCGAGCTGGTCGAACGTGGCCCGCGGGAACGTGCCGTCCGCCTCGTGCTCGGCGGCGGCCGGTGCGACCTCGTTGTCGACGAAGCCGCGCACGACCGTCAGCAGGTCCTGCTCGGCGTCACTGAGGGTGTGCATCGTCGGGGGTCCTGTGGTCAGCGCTGGGGCGTGAGCGAGAGCAGCACGCGGCGCGGGACGTAGCCGAGCGACTCGAGGAACGCGAGCCCGCCGGTGTTCTCGGCGGCGACCGAGATCTCCACCACGGGCACGCGCGTGCCCGTTGCCCACTGCTGGATCGCGGTCAGCAGCGCGTCGCCGACCCCCCTGCGCCGGGCGGTGGGCAGCGTGAAGACCGGCCCGACCACGCAGCCGGTCGGGCGCAGCGTCCCCGCGGCGTAGCCCAGAGACGTGCGGTCGTCGGGGTCCTCGGCGAGCCAGAAGATCCCGCCCTGCGGCAACGGGGCGTCCCACGGCTCCCCGTCGGAGGACAGCCGCGCGGACTCGGCGGCGTACCGCTCGGCGAGCGGGCGGATCTCCTCGATGCGTGCTCGGCGCACCCGCACCGCGGCCTGGCCGTCCTGCGCACCGGTCTCCAGCCCGCTCACGTCGCCACCTCCACCAGCGCGCGCGGCTGGTGGTTGCAGGGGTCGGCCGTTCCGTCCTGCCCGACGGTCACGATGTCCTCGATCCGGGCGCCGTGGCGCCCCTCGACGTAGATGCCCGGTTCGACGGAGAACGCCATGCCCGGGACCAGCTCGGTGGTGTCGCCCGCCACGATCCAGGGACGCTCGTGCTCCTCGACCCCGATGCCGTGCCCGGTGCGGTGCACGAAGCGGTCGCCGTGGCCGGCCGCGACGATGACGTCGCGGGCGGCGGCGTCGACCTGCTCCGCCGTCACGCCGGGCCGCACCGCGGCGACGCCGGCGGCCTGGGCCTGCTCGAGCACGGCGTGCAGCTCGGCGTAGTCCGGGTCGGGGTGCCCGAGCACGTAGTCGCGCGTCGAGTCCGAGCAGTAGCCGTCGAGGGTGCCGCCGATGTCGACCACCACCGGGTCACCCGGTTGCAGCACCCGGTCGGAGACCTCGTGGTGCGGCGAGGCCCCGTTGGGACCGGACGCGACGATGGTGAAGTTGACCCGGTCGTGCTCCTCGAGGATCGCTGCGGCGACGTCGGCGGCGACGTCGCGCTCGCTGCGCCCCGGGCGCAGCCACGTGTGCATGCGGGCATGGACGCGGTCGATCGCCGCGCCGACCCGGTGCAGGGCCGCGACCTCCTGGTCGTCCTTGACCGCGCGCAGCGGCCCGAGCACGCTGCCGCCCTCGACCCAGGTGGCCACGTCGACGGCGGCCTGCAGGCGCAGGACGAACATCGCCCACAGGCGGTCCTGGACGGCGACGACGCCGGTCCGCTCCCCCAGCAGGCCGGACACGAGCGCGACCGGGTCGTCGGTCTCGCCCCACGTGACCAGCCCGGCCAGGTCGTCGACGCCATGGGCACGTGCCCGCGGTGCCTCGAGCTCGGGCACGACGATGCGCGGCTCGCCCGCTGCCGGCACGACCAGCAGGGTGAGGCGCTCGGCGAGGTGGGTGTCGTAGCCGGTCAGCCAGCGCAGGTCCGGCGAGGGACCGACGAGCAGGGCGTCGACGCCCTGTTCCCCCAGCGCCGCCTGCACACGGCCGAGCCGTTCCGGGCCCGCCATCCGCACCGTCCTCCCCACGCGTGGGGGGCGATGCTAGTGCGGGGCGCCCGCGCCGCTCCCCGCAGGACGGTCGCCCCCGGGGTGGGGCGGGCGCGGAGCTAGCCTCCCCGGCCGACGACCCCGGAGACGGCGTGAGAGCGAACGGCCCGCCCGACCGCGAGGAGGCGCTGGCGCGCCTGTCGAACAGCCCCCTGGACGTGCTGGTCGTGGGGGCCGGCATCACCGGGGCGGGCGTCGCGCTGGATGCTGCGTCCCGCGGCTACCGCACGGCGCTGGTCGACGCGGGCGACCTCGGACGCGGCACCTCGTCACGCTCCTCCAAGCTGGTCCACGGGGGCCTGCGCTACCTGGCGACCGGCGACGTGCCGATGGTCGTCGAGGGCGTGCGCGAGCGCGAGCGCACCCGGCGCATGGCCCCGCACCTGGTTCGCCCGCTCGCCTTCGCCGTACCGACCGGCAGCCGTGCCGAGCGGGCGCAGCTGAAGGCCGGGCTGGTGACCTACGACGCGTTGGCGCTCGGCCGCTCCGTCGCTCCGCACGGGCGGCTCGGCCCCGACCAGCTGCGGCGTGTCGCACCCTCGCTCGAGCTCGGGGCGACCCACGGCGGCTACCGCTACTGGGACTGCCGCACCGACGACGCCCGGCTCGTGCTGGCGGCTGCCCAGGCCGCGCGCCGGCTCGGCGCCCTGGTGGTGCCGCACTGTTCGGTCGAGCAGGTGCGCACCGGGCCCGGTGGGCGGGTGACGGGTGCGGTGCTGCGTGACCGGCTCGGCGCTGGTGCCAGCACCGACGTCACTGCCCGCTGGGTCGTGCTCGCGGGTGGCGTGTGGGCGGGGCGACTCGCCGAGCTCGTGCCCGGCTGGCAGCCGGACCTGACCCCGGCCAAGGGCGTCCACCTGGTGTTCCCACGGCACCAGCTGCCGGTGCAGCACGCGGTGGTCGTCCCGTCGGTCGCGGGCGACGACCGCCGGCTGTTCGTCGTGCCGTGGGGCGGGCAGGTGTACGTCGGCACGACCGACGCCCCCGCCGGCGACGAGCTGGCCACCCCCGCGGTCACCGCCGCGGACGCGTCGTACCTGCTGGACGCCGTGCGGGCGGCGTTCACGACCGACGTCACGCTCGACGACGCGGTCGGGGCATGGGCGGGACTGCGACCGCTGGTCGGCAGCGGCGGGGCCAGCGCCGACCTCTCGCGCCGTCACGTCGTGGCGGACGGCGCACCGGGCGTCCTGCACGTGACCGGCGGCAAGCTCACCACCTGGCGCGCCATGGCCGAACAGGTCGTGGACCGCATGGTCGCCGCCGACGGCCGCCGGGCCCGCTGCGTGACGGCGGACCTGCGGCTGGGCTCGTCGGGCTCGCGCCGCGACGGGGCCGCGCGCGTACGCGTCGTCGCCGCCCGCCACGGTGTCGGCCCAGTCGTCGCGGCCTCGCTGCACCACCGCCACGGCGACCTCGCGCCGATGGTGCTGGAGGCCGCCGCGCACGACGAGCACGGGCTCGACCCGCTGGTGCCCGGCCTGCCCTACCTGCGCGGGGAGGTCCGCTGGGCCGTGCGCCACGAGCTCGCCCGCACGGTCGAGGACGTCCTGGCGCGGCGCACCCGGGTCGCGCTGCGCGACGCGGGGGCCGGTGGCGACGCTGTCGAGCACGTCAGCGCCGTGCTCGGCGACGAGCTCGGCCTGGACGGCGCCGCGCTCGCCACCCAGGTCACCGACTACCGCGCCGCGGTGGCGCACGAGCGCGGCCCCGTCGCACTCACGTGACGCGGCGGGCCGCGGCGCCCGCGGCAACGGCACGGTTCGGTTCAGATGCTGAGCCGCAGGACGTGCTCGAGCACGTCGAAGCGGGCCGGGGTCGTGCCGAGGACCTCGCCGTCGGCCTCGACGCGCAGCGGCCGCGGGGCGTCGACCTCGACGGTCGGTGACTGCCACTCGCGCACGCTCGGGTCCGACAGGTGCTCGCCGACGCGAGCACGCGGCAGGTTGGCGAGCAGTTCGCGACGGCCCCCGCGCCACGCCTGGACATTGAGGATCCCGTCGTCGGTCAGGGCGCGCGGGGCGACCTTGATGCCCGAGCCGAAGAACTGCCCGTTGGCGACCACGACCTCCGTCAACGGCTCGGTCAGCTCGGTGTGGGCCAGCCGCAGGGTCGTCTCGCGTGCCCGCAGCCGCGCGGTGCGCAGCAGGATCGCGGTGAGGTAGCGGGCCGAGCCGATGCGCCGCGGCAGGCGGTTGGCCGTCGCGACCACGTCCGCGCCCCAGCCGCACTCGGCGATGTTGGCGAACAGGCGCACCCGCGCCCCGCCCCGCTCGTCGAGGTGGTGCACCCGGCCGAGGTCCAGCGGCATCGTGGTGTCGGTCAGCAGGTGGCGGCGCACGAGTCGCGCGACGGGCACGTCGAGCCCGAAGCTGCGCAGGAAGTCGCTGCCAGATCCGCCGGGAACGGCCCCGAGCACCAGGTCCTGGGCACGCGGGACGCCGCTGGCGGCGTCGACCATGCCGTTGACGACCTCGTGCACGGTGCCGTCGCCGCCGACGGCCACGACGAACCGGGCGCCGGCTTCGATGCCGTCGCGGGTCAGCTCGACCGCCTGGCCCGCGCGGCGGGTGATCACCAGCGTGTGCTCGACGGCGTCCTGCTCCAGCACGCGGCGCAGCTCGGCCAGCGCGGTGCCGCGCCCGTCGCCGGAGCGCGGGTTGGCGATGACGAGCATCGGCCCGTGGGGGGTGCTCACGCGACGGTCTCCGGGTCGGTGTCGAGCAGGGAGGCGAGCACAACGGCCAGGTGGTGCACGTCCGCGCCCGCCGCAGCGAGGCTGGCCACCGCGCCGCTGCAGCCGGTCACGACCGGGAGCGAATCGCCGAGCTCGCGACGTCGCTGGGCCGCGACGGCGTCGGCCGCCACGGGGTCGAGCAGCGGCAGTCCGAGTCCTCCGCCGGTACAGCCCCGGTGCGCCTCGCCCGCCAGCTCCACCATCGCGCCCGCACCCGTCAGCAGGGCGGAACCGGTCCCGGCCGCGGGTCCGTCGACCAGCAGGCACGGCTCGTGCCAGGCGACGTCGGGGGCGCGGTCGAGCTGCAGGTCCCCCGCCGCCACGAGGTCCGCGAGCAGTCTCGAAAGGTCGACGACCTCGGCCTCGGGCGCAGCCGCCCCGACCTCGGCGCGGCAGTGCGGGTCGAGGAGCACCACGCGCTCGGCGCCGTCCAGCGGGAGCCGTGCGCGTGCCGCCGCGGCCCCCGGCAGGTCCCCGAGGTCGCCGAGGACCGCCCCGCAGCAGCCCTCGGGGACGGTGGCGGTGGCCTCGATGCCGGCGGCGGCGAGCAACTGCATGGCTGCCGCCAGCACGCCAGGCTCGTCGCGGCAGCCGCCGAGCACGACCGTGCCGCTGACGTGGGCCGGGCGCAGGCGTGGCTCGGCCGTGCCGTACGGCGAGCGTCCGGCCGCGACCGCGTCCGAGGCCGCGGCGACGGCCGCGTGGGACGCACCGGCGGCGTGCACCGTCGCACGCCCCGCCCGGACCTGGGCGGGCACGTCCTGGTCGTCGAACGTGCAGCCCTCGGCGCAGGCGCCGCAGCCGCTGCACGCGACCAGCCGATCGGCGGCGTCCGCCGGACCCAGCCGCCCGTCGGCGAGGTCGGCGACGGTGCGGTGGAAGCCCCACGGCACGGCGTCGTTGCGGCCCGTGGCGCGCAGGACCGGGCAGGTGTGGTTGCACAACTTCGGGCAGTACGAGCCGTGCGTCGCGAGCGCTGCGACGTCGGGCGCGATGGGCAGGTCGGTCACGACGGCAGCCTCCCGAGGCCGAGCTTCCCGGGGTTGAGCAGCCCCGAAGGGTCGCAGGCCGCCTTGACACCGCGCAGCAGGTCCATGCCGACCTCCCCGAGCTCCTCGGCCAGCCACGGGGCACGCAGCAGCCCGATGCCGTGGTGGTGGCTGCAGGTGCCGTCGGCGTCCAGCGCAGCGCGCATCCCGGCAGCCCAGGCGGCGTCGTAGCGCCGCAGCGCCTGCGCCTCGTCGCCGTCGTTGACCGCCCCGAGGGTGAAGTAGACCGAGGCGCCGGTCGGGTAGACGTGGCTGACGTGCGCGAGCACGAGGTCGACGTGCTCGGCCAGCGCCGCCCGCACGGCGGCGTACAGCCGTGGCAGGTCGGACCAGGTCCCGGCGACCTCGAGGGTGTCCAGCGTCAGCGCGTCGCCGAAGTCCCCGCCGGGCTTCATCAGGTCGGCGAAGCGGTAGGACACCCCGTGGCGGTGCGCCCGCCAGTGCTCCCCCGGACCGGCCCCGAGGTCCTCGGCAGCGTGGGCGCGCAGCTGCTCGGCCGCGAGCTCGTGGGTGAAGCTGGCCACGTCGGCCCGACCCTCGGCGCCCGTGATCACCAGGCACCCCTGGGGCACCTCCAGGCCCTGGGCACCGAAGACCAGCGCCGTGTCCGTCTCGTCGTACAGCCGCAGCACGGCCGGAACGACACCCGTGCGCACGATCGCGCGCAGTGCGTCGAGGCCCGTGGCGACGTCCGGTACGAGCCAGCCGTGGTCGACCACGGCCTCGGGGCGCGGGGTCAGCTGCAGGGTCGCCCCGACGATGATGCCGGTGCTGCCCTCCCCGCCGAGGAACAGCCGCGCGAGGTCCGGGCCCGAGGAGGACTGCGGGACCGGCCGGCGACGGAACACCCGCCCGTCCCCGAGCACCACGTCGAGGCCGACGACGCGGTCCTCGAGCTTGCCGTGCAGCGCGGAGGCCTGTCCCGCGGAGCGGATCGCGAGGAAGCCCCCGACCGTCGAGCAGTGGATCGAGCTCGGGAAGTGCCCGACCGTCCAGCCGCGGGCGGCGACGTGGTCCTCGAGCACCTGCGCGACCACGCCGGGCTCGACCTGCACCGTGCCCGAGACCTCGTCCAGTCGCCCGATGCGGTTGCAGCGCTTCAGGTCCAGCGTGATCGCGCCGGCCACCGGCGCAGCCCCACCGCAGACACCCGTGCCAGCGCCGAACGGCACCACCGCGACGTCGTTGGCGTGTGCCCAGGCGACCACGGCGGCGACCTCGTCGACGTCGGACGGGGCGACCACGGCGTCCGGCGGCACGAGGTCCTCGCCCGCCCGGCGGCGCATCAGCAGCCGTGGCCACCAGTCATGGGCATGGTCGGCGTTGGTGGCCGGGTCGGTGGTGATCCGCGCGCCCGGCGCGACGCGGGCGAGGTCGTCGAGCAGCCCCGGGTCCAGCGTGGTCGGCACGGCGCCTCCGGGTCGGTGGGCGGGCGCGACCCTACTGCGCCCGACGTGGCGGTCCGCCGCGGGCCGGCCTCACGCCTCGACGATCCCGCGACGCAGCAGGTCGAGGGTCGTGGATGCCGTCGCGCGCAGCTCGTCGCCGCCGACGGCACGCAGCTGGCCGACGAGGTCCGCGGTCTGCTTGACCACGCGCACGAAGTCGCCGCCGGTCATCTCCAGCTCGCCCATCGCATCGTCCAGCGTCCCCTGCGACGCCCACAGCCAGGCCGGGCCGGCGAAGCCGGCGTCGAGCTCGCGCAGGCGCGGCAGCCCGACCCGGGCCTCGCGCAGGCGCAGGTCGGCTGCGAGGTCGTCGAGGTCGTCCACGACGTCGACCAGGGCCGCGGTCGGCATCCACGGGTCCTCGGTGGGCACGTCGCCGCGGGGCTCGTAGACCAGCACGGCCGCGGCGGCGGCGAGCTCGGCGGGCGTCAGCTCGTCGAACAGGCCCCGGCGCAGCGCCTCGGCGACCAACAGGTCGACCTCGCTGTGGATGCCGGCCAGCAGCAGGCCGTCGTCGGTCGGCGCGGGCGCGTCGTTGAGGTAGTCGAGGTCCTGCAGCACGGCGATGATGCGGTCGAGCTGGCGCACCAGCGAGCCGGTGCGGCGCTCGATCTCGGCCTCGAGGCGCTCGACGTCGGCATGGACGGCGTCGGCGCGGCGCTGCCAGCGCTCGTGGTCGGCGCGCTCGTCGCAGTGGTGGCACGGGTGGGCGCGCAGCTGCTCGCGCAGCTCGTCCACGCGCTCGCTCGGACCGCCCCCGCCGCGGGGCGTGCCGTCGCCCCCGTCCAGCGGTTCGGGCACGCCGATGGCGCGCAGCTCACCGGCGATCGCGTCGCGATAGGGCTTCTGTCGCGGGTTGCCGCGACCGGGCAGGCGCACCCGGTCGACGACGTCGGGCGGCGCCTGCAGCTCGCGGGTGCCGACCCGCGTCAGCGAGCGGTCGTCGGTCACGACCTGGGCGAGCGGCACGCCGCCCTTGGTGCTCGACACCCCGACGACCGCGACCAGCCCTCGTCGGCCCATCCCCGGCACGTGCACGACGTCGCCGGGGCGCAGGGCGGCCAGGCCCTCCTCGACGGCCTCGCGACCGCGACGGCGACGCTCCTTGGCCTCCTGCTTCTCCATCCGCGTCAGCTCGCGACGCAGGCCCCAGTACGCGCTCCAGTCGCCCTGTTCGCAGGTCAGGTGCCGTGCGTAGCCGTCGACGCCCTCGCGCGCCTCGGCGAGGTCGTCGTGCAGGCGACCGACCGAGCGGTCGGCGCGGAACTGTGCGAACGAGGCCTCAAGGAGCCGGCGTGCCTCGTCGAGGTCGTGTCGGCGCAGGAGGTTCACGCCCATGTTGTAGGTGGGGCTGAACGAGGAGACCAGCGGGTAGGTGCGGGTGCCGACCAGTCCCGAGACGGTGTGGAAGTCCAGGTCGCGCTGGTAGAGCACGACGGCGTTGCCGACGGTGTCGATGCCGCGGCGGCCGGCGCGACCCGTCAGCTGGGTGTACTGCCCCGGGCTGAGCAGCTCGTGCGACTCGCCGTTCCACTTCTCCAACCGTTCGATGACCACGGTGCGCGCCGGCATGTTGATGCCGAGCGCCAGCGTCTCGGTCGCAACCACGACCTTGAGCAGGCCGCGCTGGAAGCACTCCTCGACGACCTCCTTGAACGCCGGCACCATGCCGGCGTGGTGCGCGGCGACGCCGTCCATCAGCGCGGCGCGGAAGCGGTCGTGGTCCAGCACCCGCAGGTCGTCCTCTGGCAGCTCGGCCAGCAGCGTGTCGCACAGGGCACCGATCTCGGTGGCCTCCTCCGGGGTCGTCAGCCGCACGCCGGCGCGCAGCAGCTGGTCGACCGCGGCCTCGCAGCCCTTGCGCGAGAACACGAACAGGATCGCTGGCAGCCAGCCCCGGTGGAACAGCTCGTCGACCACGGTGGGGCGGTCGGGCCAGCGCAGGCGCACGTCGGGGCGCTGGCGTCGTCCGCGGTTGGACACCCGGTTGCGCTGCGTCGCGCGCCGCTCGAGCATCAGCACGTCCGGGTTCGGCACCCCGCCACGCGCCTGCGACGCCGCCTCGTGCTGCTCGGCGGTGCGTTGGCTCCCCGACGCCCTGCCGACCTTGAACGTCGGGTGGACCGTGTCGTTGACGTAGTAGTGGTGGCGCAGCGGGACGGGCCGGTGCTCCTCGACGATGATCTCGCAGCCGTCGCGCACGTCGTCGAGCCACGCGCCGAACTCCTCGGCGTTGGAGACCGTGGCGGACAGGGCCGCCAGCTGCACGTCGGGGGCGAGCTGGACGATGACCTCCTCCCAGACCGCCCCACGTGAGCGGTCCGCGAGGTAGTGCACCTCGTCGAGCACCACGGCGTGCAGGTCGTCCAGCGCCGGCGAGGCCTCGTAGATCATGTTGCGCAGGACCTCGGTGGTCATCACGACCACCGGCGCGTCGCCGTTGACCGAGCGGTCGCCGGTGAGCAGCCCGACCTGGTCCTCGCCGTAGCGCTGGGCGAGGTCACGCAGCTTCTGGTTGCTCAGCGCCTTGATCGGCGTGGTGTAGAAGCAGCGGCCACCCTCGGCCAGCGCCCGGTGGCAGGCGTACTCGCCGACCACGGTCTTGCCGGCGCCCGTCGGCGCCGCGACCAGCACCGAGCGCCCGGCGTCCAGCGCGTCCATGGCCTGGACCTGGAACGGGTCGGGGGGGAACCCGAGTGCCGCCAGGAAACTGCTGCGCGTCGCCGGGTCGCTCACGCCTCGGCCGCTGCACGCTTCGCGCGGCGGCGCTCGAACCACCAGGCGAAGCCGATCGAGACCTCGTAGAACACCGTCATCGGGGCCATCATCAGCAGCATCGTGACCGGGTCGGTGGTGGGGGTGACCAGTGCGGCGACGATGGCGATCCCGACGATGGCGTAGGGGCGGGCGTTGCGCATCGCTGCGGCCGTCAGCACACCGACCAGCGACAGGAACGTCAGCACGACGGGCAGCAGGAACACCAGGCCGAACGCCATCGAGGTGGTCAGGATGAAGCTGATGTACTCCTGCGCGGTGAGGTTCGGCACGATCTGGGGGCCACCGAGCGAGGTCAGCACGCCGAGGGCGTTGGGCAGCACGAACCACGCGAAGCCGATGCCGAGCGCGAACAGCCCCTGGGACAGGAACACGAACGGAGCGGCGTAGCGGCGCTCCGAGGTCGTCAGGCCCGGGGAGATGAAGCGCCACAGCTGCCAGAAGATCACCGGCCCACCGAGGAACGTCCCGGCGAGCAGCGCGACCTTGATGCGCACGCTGAACGCCTCCAGCGGTCGCAGGATGATCAGGGTGCAGTCGCCCGACTCGTTGACCCGTTCGACCACCCCGCAGTAGGGGTCGATCAGGACCGACAGCAGCTGCGGGAACACCGCATAGCCGACCACGGTGCCGAGCACCACCGCGAGCGAGACCCGCACGAGCCGGCCACGCAGCTCGTCCAGGTGCTCGAGGAGGGTCATCTCCCCCTGTGCGGGGGCATCGGCTGCCACGATGGCGTTCAGGCCTGGTCGGAGGACGTGGCGTCCTCGTCGGAGCCGTCCTTGTCCTCGTCGTCAGCAGCCTTGCGGAACTCCTTGATGGACTTGCCGACGGCCCCGGCGAGCTCGGGCAGCTTGCGCGCCCCGAACAGCAGGATGATGACGGCGGCGATGATGCCGATCTCGGGTGCTCCCACGGCGGGTCCTCTCCGGAGCTGGGACGGGACGCCTCGCTCGACGACCCGCTGGCAGGCAGGGTACGCGTGTACCGCCCGCGCGCCGGGGCGGGGCCCCGGCCGTGACGTTCGTCGTGGTGTCAGCCGCGGTCGGGTCCGGTCCCGCCGCCGCGCTGCAGGCCCTCGAGCCGCCGGCGGGCGGCCTCGGCGTCGGCGCGGACGCCCTCGGCGACCGGCTCGAGCCGGTCACGCGCGGCGGTGACGCGGTCGGAGGTCGCGCGCAGCTCGTGCGTCGCCCGCTGCAGGACCCAAAGCAGCACGCCCGTGACGGCCAGGACCACCAGGCCGACGACGGCCAGCGCGGTCGCGTCCATCCGGGGTCCCTGCTCGTGGTGGAGCGCGAGGCTACTGGCCGGGGCTCAGCGGACCATCGACTCCAGCTCGCTGAACCACGTCCCGCTCTCGAGCAGCTGGTGGAGCGCGAGCAGGTTGTCGGCGGTCAGGCGTGGGCCCGCGGGCGGGTCCTCCGGATGCGCCACGGTCTGCGTCACGGTCTGCGCCACGGTCGTGGGCCCGTCCACCGTGACACCACCGGTGCGCAGCAGGCGGGCGATGCGCTCGTCCGCGGGCTTGACCACCTCGTCGCTGCAGGTGGGGCACGCGAAGCGGTAGCACGACCCGGCCGCGACGTCGCCGAAGACGTCGTGCTCGACGCTGAGGCGGATGTCGTACGGGCGCAGGTCGACCTCGCCGCACGCGGGGCACGTGGCGCGGATCCTGGTCATCGTCGGCCTCCGGTCTGCAGGGGCACCCGTCCCGTCGACCGCAGTCGGCCCCGCACAAGGCGCAGTGCGGGCGGCGCACCACGAACCACCCGCCCGGACTAGGGCGCGGGGTGTGCCGCGAGCGCAGCCCGCACCCGGGCCACCAGCGCCTGGCGCACGTGCGCGGGCGCCACGACCTCGACGTCGCCGGCCGCGGCCACGACCAGGCCGAGCAGCCAGCCGAGCGCGTCGGTGCTGACCCGCACCAGGTCGCCGCCGAGGTCCTCGACGCCGTCGAGGTGCTCGAGCACCCACCGACCGGCGGGGTCGACGCGCAGCTCGACGCCGAGCGCGTCGGGACCCGGCTGCCAGGCCGGCAGCGGCAGGTCGCCCTCGGGACGAGGGGCGGTCGCGTCGACGTCGAGGGACTCGAGGGACTCCACCCGGTCGAGCCGGAAGATGCGGTGCTCGTCGACGTCGACGTCGTGGGCGTGCAGGTACCAGCTGCCCGTGTGCAGGACCAGCTGCCACGGCTCGACGACCCGTTGCGAGCGTCCGGCGCGGCCGTCGTAGCCGAGGCGCACCCGACGCGCGCCGGCCACCGCGTCACGCAGGGGTCCGAGCCAGCGCCCGGCCGCGTCGCTGGCGGGCACGACCCCCGCGGGGACGCCCGCGGCGCGTCGCAGCGCCGCCACGGCGCCCTCGAGGGCCGGCAGCTCCTCGCCGAGGGCGCTGGCGACCTGGTCGAGGGCCAGCACGAGGCGCAGCGCCTCGGCCGGGGTCGGCCGCAGCGGCCGGTCGAAGGCGGGGGCCAGCCGCAGCACGACCCGTTCGCCGGTCAGCTCCACCTCGAACAGGTCACCCCCGAGCCGGCCCGGCAGGCCGCAGAACTCCAGCGCGGCGAGGTCGCGCAGGACCGTGCGCCGGTCGGTCCCGAGCGCCTCGGCGACCTCGTCCACGTGCGCGCCGGGTCGCTCGAGCAGCCACGGCACCAGGACCAGCAGGCGGGCGACGGCGTCGGTTGCGCTCATGCCTCGGCCCCCTCGTGTCGTGCCAGCACCGCGGCCAGCACCGAGCGGACGTCGGCCACCAGCGCAGGTGGCCCGGTCACCGCGAGGTCCGGTGCGTGCCG
>Ga0136604_1000555_pt1 | contig 18234 bp, 17 predicted proteins | sample AntRauFillE10628_FD_104928 | JGI IMG/M metagenome (GOLD analysis project Ga0136604, IMG submission 104928) | Saline lake microbial communities from Rauer Islands, Antarctica - Metagenome Filla E10 #628 | ecosystem: Environmental > Aquatic > Non-marine Saline and Alkaline > Saline | place...
GACTCAGCGAGTCGACCTCCATTACCTCTATTTAACCACATATACTTACCGTGCTACTGCACCACTGTGCACAACTCCCTTCTTCTCTCCGGGTCTACTAGTCAGTCTCAAAGTCTCTGGTTGAGCTACACTTCAGCACATCATCACCATCCTCATCTTCGTATCCAACACATAATCGATAGTAGTAGTCAGTATTATCGTCCAGACCAGTGACGTGCATTTGGTAATTAGAATCTCGATCGAGGTTGCTGTCTAGGCGGAATTTTTGTAGATAATCTCCGTCTTCATCCACATCATAATAACTCTCGTAGTCATCCTCCAAATCATCAATTTGGTCTTCATCTGTTCCGTAGACAAAGAACACTTCTCCATTCTCAAAATCATTCATATCGACCTCTCCTTCGAAACGCGCGCTATCGTCATCGATATCATACGCACTCTGCACCGACACATCTGGTTCATCATCGTTTCTGTCATCATCATAGTACCGATCATCATCAGTCTGGAAATCTTCAATAGAACCATAGGCCTTTTCTTCATCGTCATCTTCTGCTACAGCTCGGAAATAATATCGTTGGTCATCTCGCAGTCCGACAAGTCGGAAATCAAAATCTTCGTCGTCATCTTCGTCTATTCTGGTGATTGGTGTACGCATGTCCAGGTCACTGCTCGTTCGTCCGTACTCAAACCACACATCAGCGTAATCAGACCGATCGAAATCTGACACGACTCCACGCACGCGAGCAGAGTCATCAGTCACGTCAGTGGCTGACCGAGTGTCCACTTCTACTTCAGAATCAGAATCACGAGATACCTCTGGGCCTGGATTGTATTGGTGATTTGTGGTGACCTGTGCTTCCAGCTGCTGCAAGAGTAGTTGCAACTGAGATATCTGTTGCAATAGCAATTGGATACGCTGGCTATCGTATTGTGTCTGAACGGGTGCAGAGTACGTCTGGTACTGGTAGTGACCACTCGCAAATTGATTGGTGTGCTCGTGCATTGCGTGGGTCTGTGCTGTCGGGACAAGGAAAAATCCTAACATCAAGACGAGTGCAAGCTTTGTTCCTTTGCGAATCTGTGTGTGTTTCATGCTGTGTGAATACTGAACATTAGTTAATATCTGTATCTTGAACCTACTTCACGAATTATTCAAGTGTTTGCGATATATCACACCGCCTTGTCCGTACTGAGAAACAAAAAAGGTACTCCACGGAGTACCTTTTTTGTTCTGCATTTTCGTCAGAGAATTACTCAGTGGTCACGCCATCAAAGTCTTCTTCTTTTTCTTCAGCTTTGGTTGGGTGCACCGTCTGGTCTTTGTGGTGCGCTGGTGAGTATATGGTGTAGAGATTCAATGTTTCTGAATCAGACAGATTCACTACATTGTGCTGCGCTCCGGCTGGCACAATCACGGCGTCTCCATCCCCCACTTCATACGTCTCTTCGTTGATCACTACTTTCCCAGTCCCTCCTTCAAAGCGGAAAAATTGATCATTTTCTTCGTGTATTTCTAGACCAATCTCTTCTCCGGGTTGCAGCGTCATCAATACGAGCTGACTTTTTTCGCCAGTGTATAGCACTCGTCGAAAGTCGGTATTAGCGACTGTTTCTTTTTCAATGTTGATGTGAAATCCTTTTTTCATATATTTATATTTTTATGTATCGATTAATTGTATGTTGTCCCAGTATACCAAAATCTCCCTTGGTTGGTATTCTGCCGGACCGACTCATCGCTGAAGAAGCGGTCATACCGTATCTCTTGTTCCGTCCCAGAGAGTGTGATAGCTTCATCATGGATAACAAACGAGGAGGAATATCCAATGCCCCTTACCCAAGCTCTTTATGTATTACGCACAACAGGGAAAATAATTTCCGGCACAGCTGCTGCCTACGGATTGCTCATACCACTCTGGATAAGCCGATGGTTTGGTCGAATTGTCGTACAAGGCGAACTGCCATCGAAAAAGCAAATCAAAGAGACGGGCGTACTCTTGATGGCCAACCACCCTTCCTTGATTGAAACGATTGTCCTCCCGGCACTACTCTCTCCTTGGCGTTGGAGTGTGCAAGATACTCAGCTTCCGTACAGCGTTGCTGACAGTCAGTTGTTTGGCAGACACAGTGAGTGGTTATACAAACACTTCCGCTGTGTGTCGGTCTCTCGAGACGAACTGACCAGCACAAAAATGAATCGGCAGGCTGCTCGTACATGCATTCGCATACTAGCCAAGCAAGGACTCTTGATTTCCTATCCCGAAGGAGGACGCACTTGCAAAGGTGATGCGTGGGAACACTCAGAGCACGGCAGCGTTCGTACCTGCAATCCCGCGATTGTAAAAATCGCCCAACGCACCAACGCCCAAATCATTCCGGTTTGGATTTCCCATGGAGATTGTACTCAACCCGAGTCTTTGCTGCGAGGGTACTATAAGTTATTTTTTCATCAGAAGATGATAGTGACCTTTGGTAGCCCAGTCACGTTTCCTACTTCCCCTGTCACCAGTCAGGAAGTAGCAAATGTATTGCTGCACACAGCCACTCCAGGCAAAACCTAATCCACCCAGCACAGAAGATGTGCTGGGTGGTTTTTCTTTAGGTTATGCCGTCACTGGAGTCCGGACGGGCTAGACGTAAGAAAGCGTCTAAGACTACTATTCAACAATAAGCGTCCCGACCATTCCCTGCTCCCGGTGATTACCGACTGAACAGTAATACTCAAACGTACCAGTTTCATCGGCCACAAAGGTCACTGATGTTTCGCCGCCACCGTTAATTTTTTCTGTCGCGGCATCAAACTCGTCCACGACCCAGTCGTGGTAGCCACCTGAGTTGGTCAGATTGATGGTTACTGTGTCACCTTCATTCACACGAATCTCTTCTTGCGAATATCCAAACCCAAAAGAATCAATCGTAAATTCTCGCACCGCTGGCTCTGCCCCCACTTCTGTTTCGGACACGACAGATATGTCATCTACTGAGATATCTGCTTCGCCCGAAACTGTGACTGACTCTTCATCCATTGCTTCAGACTGTTCGTTTTGCGTATTCTGAGTCTCAGGCGTTGTGTCTCGCGCATCTGATCCCTCTTCTGGAGAACCAGAGAAGAAAAATACCAGACCAATAATCACTACGGCTCCGATCGCTAACATGTGTGAGGTTTTCATACAAAAATATACTATCTACAATAATTTAATAAACTCATTCTCATCTGCATTATACCGGCAGCAACAGCGCTGCTACAAATACGGTAACCCAGCTAATCGCCGAGGCGGCTCCGCTCAGCAATAGCGGACGACGCTGAGCTGGGCTCAAAGACGCAAACGTCTGCGTAGTCGGTACGTGCATATGCCGAGCAATCACAAAGCTATTGATAATCAACACCGCCACAAACACCATCTTCACCCAAAACGTTTCTACCGTCACCAAGTACTCCCGCAGTGGCCAGAACAAAAATGCGCCGGAGGTGACCGAAGCAAACAGACCAGCACTGACAATGTAGTGCAATACATTTATCGGCCGGCGCTTGAGTGTCGGTAACTTCCCGATAACCCACAGCAGCGCCTGCAAGTCAGCAATAATCACTGCCACGATAGTGACCACAAACGCACCGACGTGAATCGGCAGCAGGTACATAAATTGGTTCAGTAGTACCACTGCCGCCACCACGACAATACCAGTAATAAGGGCGGGAAAAGAAAAAATGTGTTTCATGCAAGGTTCAGTGTACCGCAATTAAATTCCCCAAACCACTCTCAGCCTTTGATAAAAATGGAAGGTACCCCAAATCTAAGACAACAATTCTAAGTCTTTTTATGATACCTCATGTTGCTCTTTAAACAACCGCGGTGGTACTTTTAGGGCAGAATGTATTCGCCTCTGGTTGTAGTAGTTAATCGTCTGATAAATGGTCGCCACCAGAGCGCCAAGTGTTTCAAACCGATTCGGGTCACCTAAGTCCAACTTGAGGCCCTTGTAGAAGGACTCCTGGTAGCCATTCTCCCCAGGACAACCAGGTGCACTCATAGACTGTTTGATCTTCAGCTTCTGGATGAGCGTTGTGTAGTCTTTTGAAGCATACTCTGAACCTTGATCAGAATGAATGATGCGAGGTGGTGCCCTGTGCAGCACTGCTGCACTCAGTGCGTTCATCACCAGTTGGGTAGCATGGGTGTTGAGGACTGATACGCCAACAATCTCTCTGGTGAATACGTCAAGTACGGTCGCCACATAGAGCCACTTGCCTCGGTACTTGAGGTAGGTAAAGTCTGAAGCATAGATATCACCTGGACCACAAGGCTCCTCACTCATCAGATAGTTCGGAAACACGCTGTGTTTGGGCTTTGTATACACCTTTGGAGTCACGCGACGGTATGGTTTGATACCGAAGATTTTCATCACTCGCAACGTACGTTTCTTGTTGATGTTGAGGTGTTGCGCTAGACGCTTGTGTCCGTATGACGGATGGTCACGCAGAGCAGTTTCGATCAATTGTTTGGTGTGCCAGTCTTTAGCTGGTTGTTTATGTTGGTAGTAGTGATGGGTTCGGGAGTAGCCGATCACCACCCTTTGGAGAGCCCCTTTTTAGCCTCAATGGACATTTTGATGGTGAGATCACCGATGATGTGTTTGAGCTGTTCGTTTTCTTTTTTGAGTTTGTTATGTTCGAGGACACTCACCACGCCGGTGGCTTTGGTGCCCAGCCAGTTGTATATCGTGCCAGTGTGGATGCCGTATTGCTCGGCAGCGTCTGCGACGCTCAGTCCTTCATTTTTAATCTTAGCGAGTATTTCGTCTTTGATTTCTTTTGCAATGCGATAACCTTTCTTTGCCATATTCTTTGTATTAGTTAGGTAATAATACTTAGAATTGTTGTCTTAAGAATGGGGTACCTTTCACAGCAAAGAAAACATCGAACTGAAAGACACTTTTTAAACCAACCTTATCTACTAGATCTGAATATTGCCCTCTCTTGAGTTGAGGGAAAGACGCAATCTCTCTATTTAATTTTTCAACTTTATTAATGTTTGCTTCGAGTAGCTCTTCGAGTAAGAGTTTCTTTTTCCCCTTCACTGAAAGAAAGAAAAGTAACAAATAAAAAACCATGCTGTTTCTAGCTGATTCAGCCACCGTCTTTTTATACATAAAGTTTACAATCTCATCTCTGAAATTGTATAAGTTGAAACTGTTGATTTTCTTTTCTTTCTCTTTAATTGTGACCCTCAGTTTTTTCATATTGTCATTATATCAAAAATAGCCCAATTGAGCTGTGTGAGGAGTAAAATGCCTACTTAAGCCCTGAATAGGCTAAAACTGCCACAAGGCAAAATAACAAAGTATCGGAGGACCAAAGGTCATCCGATACTTTATATTTGCTGCGGAGACGAGAGGATTCGAACCTCCGGGGGCGTGAACCCCACTTCCTTAGCAAGGAAGCACAATAGACCACTCTGACACGTCTCCAAATTATGTATTCTTCTGTGCTGGCTAGAATACCACACCTTGGCAAGTGACAAAAGAACAAAAGAAAATGAGCCCCACTGGCTCATTTACCCACCGAGAATAATCTTCCCAGGCGTTATTTTACATTCTTGATAGCGCTGGCTACCGCTTTGACTAGACCTGGTGTCATGACCGGTGGAATGACTGAATCTGGGGTTGGCTTCTTGACCAAGCTCGCAATCTTTTTGGCCGCGGCCAGTTTCATCTCATCGGTAATGTCCCGCACTCCTTTATCGAGGGCACCGCGGAAAATCCCTGGAAACGCCAAAGAGTTATTGATTTGATTGGGGAAATCAGATCGACCAGTGGCAATGACGTACGCACCTGCTCGGCGTGCATCTTCCGGCATAATCTCTGGAATAGGATTGGCCAGCGCAAATACAATTGGCTGGTGCGACATCTGTTCGATATGAGCTTGCGCGATAGTGCCGGGACCAGACACACCAATGACCACATCGGCGCCATCAATGACTTGCATCACGTCTCCAGAAATCTTGTCGATGTTAGTCATCTTGGCTAGTTCTTTTTTGTATTCTTCGAGTCCCGGTCGACCCTCATAAATCGCTCCCTTAGAATCAGTCACAATCATATTGCGCGCCCCGGCCTTAGCCAGCAGCAATGTCACTGCTCGACCCGCTGCACCAGCACCGACAATCACAATCTTCATATCCTCGATTTTCTTTTCTACTACTTTAGCGGCGTTAATCAGACCAGCCAACACGACAATCGCCGTCCCGTGTTGGTCGTCGTGCATCACCGGAATATCAAGCTCTTTCTTCAATCGTTCTTCAATTTCAAAACACTTGGGCGCCGTAATATCTTCGAGGTTGATTCCCCCAAAGCCCGGAGCAATCGCTTTTACTATCCGAATGATTTCTTCTGGCTCTTGCGTATCCAGCACAATCGGAAACGCATCAACATCGGCCATCTCTTTGAAGATGGCGCATTTGCCTTCCATGACCGGCAACGCCGGAATGGCTCCGAGATTCCCTAGGCCTAAAATCGCCGACCCGTCACTGACCACCGCCACGGTGTTTCGCTTGATTGTGTAGTCTCTGGCTTCATTGGGTTTTTTATATAAATGCGATGACACCGCACCCACTCCAGGCGAATACATCGTGCTCCAGTCGTCCTTGGTCACCAATTTCCCTTTACTCACCACCGACAACTTCCCTTTGAGTTTTTTGTGTAATGCGAGAGCGAGCTTGTTATAATCTTTTTTCTTGCTTGAGACTTTTTTGGGACTGGCCATATATAAAACGAGAATTACTAGATAACGTTGCCTAGTATACCACTCTCACTACAGCAGACCAGAAGCTGAAAAATCCCTCTATCACCCGAGCCGAGAAAAGAAAAAACCGATGCAGAAAATCTGCATCGGTTATAAAAAGAGCTGCTGGAGTAATCACCAATGACCGACGAGCAATACTACCGTCTAGTCATGGATATTACACAGCGCACACAGACGAGTCACGTTTAATCCAATTTCTTGCCTCGGTCAAAGTCGGCGGACACGCCACCACCTGACTGTCGGACACTACTGGACCGTCTCTGACCTCTACCGTCTTCTGACCAGACGGAAATGTGACCCGATAAATATACAGCCCGTGCTCTGCATCTACTTCTATCAGGCGATGAATCGATCGGGACTTCGGCCAAATGATATTGGTAATGCGCGCCATCACTCCCCGCTGGCATGACTCAATCTCAAACTCAACGTCAATTCCTTCTTCCAGACACGGCACCACACTTTGCGCCACGCATGAGAGAGCAAAAAATACATCTTCGTGATCTGACTCTTGCAGAAACCCGTAGCCGCTTTTTAGCACTTTTATCTGACCCTGTGCGCGTGCCCCAGGTGCAAAAGTGGGTTTCTTTTGCACCGGCTTTGACCGTTTGTATTTCGGTGTTTCTGGATTACTCAGTCTGCCCGGACGGCAGTTGATTTCATGAATCTTTGCTGTCCGGCGCCGGCCAGTTGCCTTCATTTCGATGTCAATCACGGCTGAACAGTCGACCACTAGATCATCAGGAAAAAATCCGTTGTCTTCCAGGTCTTTCGCGTGAAAGAACACGTCACCATGTTCAGCGTGTGAGAAGAAAGAAAATCCTCTATTGCCGGTTGGGGCAAACACCGTTACAGGGACTTCGGTTAAGAGTCTGCTCGAGCTCATTACGGCTCTCCTTTTTTACAAAAATATTTCATTTAAAAGAACTCAACGAACACTGTGACCTGAGTCACGACACTGTAATACCACGATTTCTGGTCAGAGTCTACCCAAAGCAAGAGCGGGGAAATACTGCTATAGTTACACGTAATTATGTTACACGACCAGCTCGCCAGCCACGTGCGCGTAGATGAAGCCCATAAAAAATCGCTCGCTCGCCTCAACATTCAGACGGTCTCGGACCTTTTGTATCATTTGCCAGCCCGGTATGAAGATATCTCTGATGTGCAGTCGGTCGGCAGTCTTGAGAAAAACCAAGACACGGTCGTGTATGGTCAGCTCTCGGGTCTCAGGACTCGCAAAGCTTGGAAAAGTAAAATGCCCATCGCTGAAGGCTACGTGGAGGACGGCTCGGCCAAAATGAAAATCATGTGGTTCAATCAGCCATACATTGCCAAGATGTATTCCGACGGCATGTATGTAAAGCTCGCCGGCAAAGTCTCTGGCAGTGAAGGCAAGTTGTATCTGTCGAATCCGGAGGTAGAACCATTGGACGCCCTTCCTATCGACCGACACGACTCCATTTTTAAAGATTCCGAGCAGATGGACGACACTCTCTATCCGGTCTACCGCGAAACCAAAGGCGTCACCAGCAAATGGATATACCACACCATCCTCAAGTGCTTTGAACGTGGTGTCTTAAAAGACTTGGCCGATCCGATTCCGGCTGACATTCTCAAGAAGTACCACCTGCCGGAACTCAAAACGGCTTTGGTGTGGAGTCACTCTCCGAAAAAAGCCCAAGATGCTGAGTCGGCTCGCAAGCGCTTCGCCTTTGAAGAAGTCTTTTATATCCAAATACAAAAAGCCCAGGAACGCGCAGCCGTCAGTGCGGCGCAGACCTACACGATTCAAACCAGCGATGCGCACATCGCAGAATTCGTCGACCGCTTTCCCTTTCCTCTTACCAACTCACAAGCAAAATCTATCCAAGCGATTACCGCAGACTTTGTCGGCAATCACGCCATGTCGCGGCTGTTGGAAGGTGACGTAGGCAGTGGCAAGACCGCCGTTGCCGCTACCACCGCCTACGCGGTAGCCACCTCTCGACCACCCGAAGGACTCGGCAAGGCCATCGAGTACGGCAACCTACAGGTAGCGTACATGGCACCGACCGAAATTCTCGCCAAGCAACACTTTGAAAGTTTTATTGAATATTTTCAGCACCTCCCCATTTCTATTGGGCTCATTACCGGGAGCGGGTGTATGAAATTTCCCAGTAAGTCAGACCCAACCAAACCCACCAAGATATCAAAAGCCCAGCTGGCGAAGTGGGTCAAAAGTGGTGAGGTGCCGATTGTGATTGGGACACACTCACTCATATATAAGAGTGTTGAATTTAAACATTTGGCGTACGTCATTATTGATGAGCAACACCGGTTTGGGACCAACCAACGAAAAAAACTAGCCAAGAAAGATGCCCGCTTACCCCACTTGCTGTCTATGACAGCCACCCCTATCCCGCGCACTCTAGCCCTGACTATCTACGGCGACCTAGATATTACACTCCTGGAAGAAATGCCAGCCGGCCGCAAGCCCGTCAAGACAACCGTAGTCGGACCCGGTCAGAGTACCGACATGTATGACCATGTTCGTAGTGAACTAAAAAATGGTCGCCAAGCGTATGTGATTTGCCCCCGCATTGAAGAGCCCGACCCCGACAAACAAACAACCATGACCATGAAGAGCGTGGCGGCGGAAGCCAAGCGACTCAAGAAAGACGTCTTTCAAGAATGGAATATCGCCGTACTGCACGGCAAAATGACTCCGAAGGAAAAGGACCAGGTGATGAATGATTTTAATGCCCACAAGATTGATATTTTAGTCGCGACTTCAGTCGTGGAGGTGGGAGTGAGTGTACAAAACGCCACCAACATCATCATCGAAGGAGCCGAGCGATTTGGCCTTGCTCAGCTGCACCAGCTCCGGGGACGCGTAGTGCGCGGTACGCACCAAGCCTACTGTTTTGCCGTGACCGAAAGCAAAAGTGAAAAAACACGCGACCGACTCAAAGCCCTAGCCACCGCGAAAAATGGGTTTGAATTAGCTGAGCATGACCTCACCTTCCGTGGCTCCGGAGAACTCTATGGTGGCAAGCAGTCTGGCCTGAGCGATCTCGGTATGGAAGCAATCCGCAATCTCAAGCTCGTTGAAGCAGCTCGCAACGAGGCGCGACACTTAGTGGACACGCACCCACAAATCGAGAAAGACTTCCCCTTGATAGCCGCTCGCGTCGCTCGTATTGGTGCAGTGCTTCATATGGAGTAGTCAAACCAAAATAGATAGCACGAGTTGCAACACCCCTCTGGCGAAGAATTACCTTTGCATTTTGCAAAAAATGCTTTATGGTACCTACGGATACACAACACCCAAAGGATGCTCCATGGTACAAATTGCTACCGCACAAGAAGCTCGCGACCTAGAAATACTCATGCTCGAAGAATTTGGCAAATACTTCTACAAAGACAAAAATGTCAAAAATGTTCAGAGCCTGTTCCAGGAATCCCGCACTACTCTGCAAGAAATCATGGCTCACTTGGAAGCGGACGGACAGCACATCCCCTTCTTCTCTCTCCTACTCAAGGCAGACGGAGACGTGCGACCGGAGTTAGCCGGCAAGAGACTAGTACGCTTCAACTTAGTTGCTCAAAACGGCCGCCGTGTCATAAGTGATCAAGGGTATGATCCCTCGTTCTTTGTTCCTCTCGAAATGCTTTTGCTGGCTACCCAAGCTCAGCAGCGATTGCTCCACGCTCATGAAGTAGCGTAAAATACCAAGTCCAATCCTCCCGGGTTGGGCTTTTTTATGAGACATATCTTGTACATACGATTGGGCGAGCAAAAGAAAAAACCGCGCAAGGGCGCGGTCAAAAGATCTGATGGGGTGGTAAGCCCCGGTTTGAATTAAATTCTCAGTCTCACATCCAGCACTTGCCTGGACACCAAACAGCGTATGAAACCGGTCTAATTCTTTAGATAATCACCTCCTTTCAAGCAGGACAATTTCGTTTTGTACTGAAACATCTGCAATGGCTTGTCGTTCGGTTTTTCATATCTCCACTCACTTTTTAAAAGAAGGCGACTGTGCCTCCATTTCTCATAGTACGCACCAGAAAAAATAAGTAAAGTCAGATAGGTGTTTATTGTTCCTTATCCGCAATTGCGCTATAGTGTGAAGCATTAACCGTCCTTAGCTCAGTTGGTTAGAGCGCGAAGCTTATACCTTCGTGGTCCCAGGTTCGAGTCCTGGAGGACGGACAATATACCAATCCGTATCACCATTTTTGCCGTGGCATCAGGTCCCTGATTTCCAGCTGGTGATATACTAAGAGAAATGAAAAAGCTTGTACACAGTCGTTCTTTTTATATTGCCTGTGCAATCGCCGTTATCTCGGTGATTGTGCTGATGATGTTTGGAGTGGGTCAAAAAGACCCAGCTCCACAGGTGACCACCACCGTAGAAACTGGAGTAGTCCAACAATTGGTTTCCGTCTCTGGCGTGGCCGAAGCAGAACAAAGCGCATCACTCGCCTTCCCCGTCTCCGGTATTGTAAAAACAGTAAACGTCAAAAAAGGTGACGTGGTAGCCACTGGTGATGTACTGATTGAACTGGACCGAGACGCGCTCTTGGCCGACCGGCAAAATGCCGTCTCGCAAGTCACTCAGGCTATTTCCACCCGCGATGAACTCATCGCTGGGCCAACCGACTCAGCCAGAGCAGTGACATCGCAAACACTGACCCAAGCCAAAGAATCACTTGCGACGATTCAGTCGACCGAGGCGAGAAAGGTTGAAAATGCCTATCAAGCACTGCTCTCAAGTGGGCTCACCGTTTATTCCAATGACCCGACTGAGGACGCTGTTCCACCGACAGTGAGCGGGAGTTACACCTGCACCGAAGAAGGTACGTACCGTCTGGAACTCTACAACTCCAACGGGCAGTCAGGCTACTCGTACTTCCTATCGGGTATTGAGTCTGGCACCTACCCCGTCTCCGTCCAGCAAGCGATAGCGTTAGGGACCTGCGGTTTACGCATCCAGTTTGATGCCAGCTCCAGGTACAACGGAACGATTTGGTTTATCGATATTCCCAACCAAAAATCAACCAGCTACGTCCAGAACCGCAACGCCTATGCCTTGAGTCGCACGCAAGCAGAGAGTGCGATCGCCAATGCCCAGCAAGCAGTGACGCTCGCTGCCGCAAACGCCACCAATAGTAACGCCGCCCCACGCACCGAAGCTCTTGTCCGAGCCAACGCGTCAGTCAGTCAGGCGCAAGCACAGCTAGCCAAGATAGACGCCACTATCCGCGACAGAGTACTCCGTGCGCCGTTTGCCGGCACGGTGACTGAGGTTGATGTGCGAGCAGGAGAAACGGTCTCCACCGCTCCCGTACTCTCGTTGTTCGCTGAATCAAATTTTGAAATTACTGCCCGTATCCCTGAAATTGATATCGGAGAAGTCTTGCTTGGACAAAAAGTCGAACTGGTATTTGATGCAAAAGACTCAGCAGTATTGCGCGGCACGATTGATTATATTTCTGTGGCAGCGACTGAGATTGAGGGAGTTGCGTATTACGAAGCGCGTATTATCTTGGATGAAAAACCCGCCTGGCTCCGTAGTGGCCTCAATGCTGACATTGATATTATCACGCAAGAATCCGTTGATAAATTACGAATTCCCACCAGATTTTTAGTCCCCTCAGACACTGGCTACGAGGTACTACTCCAGCAACCAGACAACCAAACCAGCACCACTACCGTCGAACTGATTCTGGAAGGCTCTGATGGATACGCCGCTATTACTGGTCTCACCGCAGGTGATATTCTTGTTGCCCCCTAATTTATGCGTTCTTTACGAATTGGTATCTTGCTTGGTTTCCGACAAATCCAACGGGCAAATTTTTGGACCACGACCTTAATTGTGTTTGTGATGATGCTAACCTTTTTGAATCTGATTGCCGTGTCAGGTATTTTGGTTGGTCTCATTGCTGGTTCAGAACGTGCCGTACAGGAAAAAGCATTAGGAGACATCATTATTACTCCCCTTGACACTGAAGAAGAAATTTTACAGACACAAACCATTGCACGCACCCTCGATACTATTTCTGAAGTATCTTCCTACAGTATCCGGTATCAACAAGGAATGCAGATAGTCGCAAATTACAAAACCCGCCGTGACTTTCGTCTTGAACCAGATGTAATCGGTGCGCAAGCAGTCGGCATTGATCCAATTGCTGAAAATAACGTCACGGGTCTCTCTGAGAATATTGTAGAAGGTGAGTATCTAGACCCAAATGAATCAGGTTATATCCTGATTGGAGCACTCAACTTAGATCGCTATACAGCAGGCTTTGCGGACATTACTGGCTCACTAGAAAATGTGTACCCTGGAGACTCAGTGCGTGCGACTATCAACGGAGCAAGTCGAGAGTTCACGGTGAAAGGCATCGTCAATGCCAAAGCAGGTGGAGTAGCCAGCTTTGTCTACTTACCAGAAAAAGAGTTGCGACGATTTAGCAATACTGTCAGTCGTGACGCCGACGAAATCACCATTAGGCTCGCCGATACAAAACCCGCTACCGCCAACACAGTGAAGTCAGTACTGGTGACCCAAGGAATCGATTCGTTTGCTACCGTACGCACATTTCAAGAGGCACTACCAAAGTTTATTACAGATATCAAACAAACATTTAATATTCTTGGTACGTTCATTGGAGCGGTCGGTATTATTGTCGCCTCGATTACAATCTTTATCATCATTTTCATCAATGCCATCTCCCGCAGACAGCAAATAGGTATCCTCAAAGGTATCGGTATCGATAGACGAGCAATTGAAATTGCGTATGTACTGCAGTCAGCATTTTATGCTCTGACGGGCTCCATCCTCGGTGTCCTCGTCACCTATGGATTTTTGGTCGGATACTTTGACCAAAACCCCATCGACTTCCCATTTAGTGACGGCATCCTGGTGGCCGAGCCGCTAGGCACGTTTTATCGCTTCGTCATTTTATTTATTATCACTCTCTTTGCTGGATTTGTGCCAGCCTGGATTATCGTGAAGCAAAACACCCTCAATTCAATTTTGGGGAGAAAGTAGTCTGGATGCTAGGTTGCCGTCCCTACCACGGGCACTGACCCACGCATTGCAGCAGCTCAAAACTCTTCTCTAGATATAGTAAAATACATACACATGTCCATCATCAACGCAAAAAATATCCATAGAACATTTGGCGAAGGTGCTCTCACCACCCACGTCTTAAAAGGCATTGATGTGACAGTGGAAGCTGGTGAGTTTCTCGCTATTATGGGGAAATCAGGTGCGGGAAAATCTACCTTGATGTATCAGCTATCGGTATTGGATGAACCAACCCAAGGAGAAATCATTGTCAACGGAACCGACATCATCCAGCTGACAGAAAAAGAACGCACCAGCTTTCGACTCAATACTCTGGGCTACGTATTTCAAAACTACGCGCTCGTACCCGACCTCTCAGCCGAAGAAAACGTCATGCTTCCTCTGTTGATGCGGGGCTCAAACTGGGAAGCCGCCAAGCAGTCAGCCCGTAAGGCCATTGACGGCGTCGGCATGGAAGGAAAATACACCAACCTCCCTGCCGAACTCTCTGGCGGAGAGCAGCAACGCATCTCAATAGCACGTGCCGTGGCCGGCAAGCCCAAGATTTTGTTTGCCGACGAACCCACTGCCAACCTCGATACCGTCTCCGGCACCCAAGTCATAGACCTCATCACTCAGGTAAATAAAGAGGACGGTCAGACCGTTGTGATGGTCACCCACGAACGTGAATACTCGATGGGCTGCGACCGGATTATGCATATGGAAGACGGAGTCATCGTCTCGGTCGAACAACTCACCTAAAAAGCGGCTCTTACGAGCCGCTTTTTATTTGTATCTGCTGTACAGCTACAGCTGTACTCTAGATTTTGTCCGGTCCTTCTGGCCGTACTTCGATACCTCTAGTTGGGTCAGCAACATTTCGCTTTTCCCCGTACATTTCTTCGTACGCATCTTTGATTTCCACACCATGCTTCTTCAAGAGACCTTCGTACTCGTCTCGTTCCATCGTCTCTACTTCCACCAAACGCTTTGAGATAGCATCCAGAGCAGCTCGGTGCTGGGTCAAAATAGTACGTGCTTTTTCTTTTCCTTCTTCAATAATCCGTGACACTTCTTCATCAATAGATTTTGCGACTTGCGATGAGTAGCCACGGTCTTCTGAGAGCGCACCACCAATTGTCCTACCACCCATTCCTTCAAAAGCGACAGGACCCAGCAGGTCACTCATACCGTACTTCGTGACCATATCACGCGCGAGGTTGGCCACTACCTGCAAGTCATTAGACGGACCAGTAGAGAGGTCATTGAAGACCATCTTTTCCGTCACGTACCCTCCCAAGGTCATTGCAATATCATCAAGGAATTCTTTTCGAGTGTGCATCCGTCGGTCTTGGTCAGGCAACTTGAGGGTATATCCAGCTGCTCGCCCGCGGGAAATAATCGAAATCTTCTGTACCGGGTCTGCGTACGGGAGAGCTGAAGCAACTAGTGCGTGCCCTACTTCATGGTAGGCCGTCACCATCTTTTCGTGCTTGCCGAGTACATGACTCTTTCGTTCTGGACCAAGCATCACCTTCTCAATCGAACGAATCATATCAAACTGTCCGACTGTCTTTCGTTTTTCTCGCGCTGCAAGAATCGCTGCTTCGTTCATCAGTGAGTAGAGGTCAGCTCCAGAGAACCCTGGAGTTCGTTGTGCGATGATTTCAAAATTCACATCATCTTGTAGCGGCTTCTTGCGTGCGTGTACATTCAAGATTTCCTCCCGGTCTTTCCGGTCTGGCAAATCGATAGTCACCCGACGGTCAAATCGTCCTGGTCGCAAGAGCGCTGGGTCTAATACATCCGGTCGGTTAGTAGCCGCCATCACAATCACCTTTGCGTTTGGCTCAAACCCGTCCATCTCGACAAGAATTTGGTTGAGAGTTTGTTCTCGTTCGTCATTTCCTCCGCCTACTCCACTCCCGCGAACTCGTCCGACGGCGTCAATTTCATCTACGAAAATAATTGCTGGAGCCGTTTTCTTCGCCATCTGGAACAAGTCACGTACTCGCGACGCTCCGACTCCGACAAACATCTCCACAAACTCCGAACCAGAAATTGAGAAGAATGGCACGCCAGCTTCACCGGCCACTGCTCGAGCGAGCAAGGTCTTACCCGTTCCTGGTGAACCCATCATCATGACTCCCTTAGGAATCTCAGCTCCAATGTCGAGGAATTTCTTTGGGTTCTTCAAAAAGTCGACAATTTCTTCCAGCTCTTGTTTGGCCTCTTTGGCCCCAGCGACATCTTTGAAGGTGACTTTCTGATTGGTGTCATTAGGATCAATCATCCGCGCCTTGCTGCTCCCAAAGCTCATGGCCTGCATACCCGCTCCTTTCACTGAGCGCATAAAGAACCAAATAATCACTCCCAAGAATAATAGTGGGAACAAGAATGGCGCAAACTGGCCAAACCAGAAACCAAACCCAGTCTCTCGCTGGACATCAATGGTGATGTTGGACAACTGCTCAGCACTGACACCGAGATTCGACAGAGATTCAGTGACTGATGCGTCTACTTCACGCTTCGCTTCTCCAGGCGTACGAGTATCATCCTGATACGACACTTCGAGAGTTGAGCCACGCACAACGATCGTATCCACTTCCCCTGCTTTGACCTGCCCCGCCACATCGGTCACAGAGAGTTCTTCCGGTGGAACTGTAGATTCAGTCAGGTACGAAAAGAGTGCTGTGACGAAAATCAACAACAGCACAGTTGAAAGCATGTTGTTCCAGAAGTTTCCTGGTCCCAGCGGCATTTTCTTACGCATGCCTTTGAGCTTTTCGCTAGACGTTTGTGGTTTCGCCTTATCCTTCTGCTCATTATCTGTTTTGGTCTCTTCTGGTGCGTTTTCTGGCGTTTTAGACTCCTCTTTGGAGTCTACAGACGCATTCTTCTGCTTTTTTTCCGGGTTTTCTGGCGTATTCATATGCAGCGTATTATACAGAAATACACTTGAAATGCCATGTTTCCAGCCGCTTTTTATCTTGTCCTCCCTCTGTTTGACTGCTAGAGTACGGTATTATTTAAACCATGGCTGCATACATTAAAAATAGAAAGGCCCGCTTCAACTTCGAAATCCTCGAGACCTTCGAAGCTGGCTTGGTGCTCAAAGGCTATGAGGTCAAATCTATCCGAGCCGGAAAAGGAAAAATCGACGGTGCGTACGTCATCGTACGCGGCGGCGAAGCATTTTTAGTGGGTGCGAGCATCACCGCCTTCCAGGTAGCCAATACCCCCAAGTCATACGACCCCGAGCAACCCCGCAAGCTCCTGCTCTCCAAAAAACAACTTGCCAAAATAGAGAACCAGACCGAAACTGCGAGGTTGACATGTGTGCCTTTATCATTGTATAATAATGGAGGAAAAATCAAGTTGGAAATAGCGCTGGCTCGTGGTAAAAAGAAGACTGACAAACGCGAAAGTCTGAAAGCCCGTGACACCAAACGCGATATCGAACGTACCTTGAAATCTCAATAATTTGGTTATTCAAAGGTGGTTATCCAAAAACCACCCTTCAGTAAAGTGCTGAAGCAATAAGTACAAGGAGAAGAAATGTGGACCAAGGTAACTATTGGGAAAACCTGTTAGCTGCTGAGGGCATGCCGTCGGAATTGCCGTCTACCGGAGATGCCGCATCAGCCAACTTTGGGGAACCGGACCGATCAGAACCGGTACGTGCCAGTCACGACGTCCGAGATGTTCGATCACCGCCTAATGAGTGACGCAGTAGAGACACTGTCCAAGAAGAGATTTCTTGAGTTGTAAATCACTTCTGGGTCACGTCCGTCATGTTGCTCCACAAATGCGGAACACTTCTGTTCCGCATCACCTTTGAGTAACCAAATACCCTTTCCTGTCTAGAGACAATCTATCACCAGCAGATATCCCCTATCAGCTCGTATCGATACCATCGTCTCTTAACTGGAAACGCACATCATTCCCTACGAGAGTCCGACCCCACACAAGCTGGGTCAGAACCTCATAGGGGATGCTAGGCATCGACGGTTAGTCGTGTCGGTTGTGTGCAGTGTCGAAAACTGGTAATCAATTCGTTAAAAGGTTCCACTTTGTATTTGCAAAAAAAGCAATACCAAGTCCTTACGCTAACGCGTTTGGATTCGCTCCCGCTTTCGCGTAATCTTACGCTCGCCGGAGTGATGCTCACTAGATAAACGTCTCATACGTCTAGCTGGGTAGAATAAACACGAGACTGTGGGTCACTATGCGTTGTGGTAGTGATTCAAGATTTCACACAACTCGAGGATCTGGTGTTTTGTTTGTTCTCAAGCCAGTGACTTTAAATCAAAAGAATGAACTACACACTGTAGAAGCACAACCGCACCCTAATTCGGACGCGGGTTCAACTCCCGCCATCTCCAC
>Ga0136604_1000557_pt1 | contig 18189 bp, 14 predicted proteins | sample AntRauFillE10628_FD_104928 | JGI IMG/M metagenome (GOLD analysis project Ga0136604, IMG submission 104928) | Saline lake microbial communities from Rauer Islands, Antarctica - Metagenome Filla E10 #628 | ecosystem: Environmental > Aquatic > Non-marine Saline and Alkaline > Saline | place...
CACGCAGGCCGTCGAGCAGCGAGGCGAGGTCGTCGAGGTCGTCGAGCCCCGCCAGGTCGTCGCTGAAGCTGCTGGCGCCCGCGGGGGCGTCGTCGTCGCCCGCCGCATCGTCCTGCGGTGGGGTGGCAGCGACGGACCACGCGGCCGGGCCGTCACCTTCGTCGGCCCCGGCGTCGCTGCCGGCGTCCCTGCCGGCGTCGCTGCCCGGGTCGCCGGTCCCCGGGTCGCCGCTGCGCTGCTCGTCGGTCCGGGCCGCAGGCACGTCGTCCGGTGCCGGTGTCGCGGGGCTCGACCACGCGCCGCCACCGGCGGTCCAGCCGTCGTCGTGCACGGGTTGGGGTGCGTCGTCGTCCAGCAGGGCGGGGTCGTCCCACATGCTCGTACCGGCGGTCGCCCCCGCCGTCGCGCCGGTCGCCCCCGCCGTCGCGCCGGTCGCCGCCGCTGGGCCGTCGCGCTCGGCGGACGGCTCGTCGGCGTCGGGTGCGGGCCGCTCCACGGCGGCCGGTGGCGCCGGTGGCGGTGGAGGCGGCGTCGCGGGCGCTGGCGGCGGTGTCGGGGCCCCGGCCTCGTCCTCCCTCTCGACCACGAACAGGAACGGCCCGTCGTCCATCTCGTCCACGTCGTCGGGGTCGTCCAGCCGGGCAGGCGCGGCCCTGCGCTCCGTGGTCGCGGTCGGTCCGGTGTCGGGCGTCCCGGCCGCCGGCGCGACCGGTGGCGCGGGGGGCGTGGTGGGGGCCTCGGCCGCAGGGGTGGGTGCGGGGCGGTCCTCGGCCGGAGCTGCAGGTGCGGCGGCGGGCGCCCGGGCGGGGGGCTCCTCGGTGCGGTCCCTCGACGCGTCCGTGGTGTCCGTCGTGTCCGGTTCGACCTGGAAGCTCACGACGAAGTCGTCCTCGTCGTCGAACCCCACGGTGTCGCTCGGCGCGGTGTCGTCCGGGACGGCCGCCGGGGGGGCAGGCTCGCTGCGGTCGGCCGCACGCTGGGCAGGCTGCTCCGGCAGGACCGGCCAGGTGGTGTCCGGCTCGGCGGCGTCACGCCACCCCGTGTGCCCCGGCCGGGCCCGCTCGGCCATCGGCGTCCCGTCATCGTCGGTGGTCCCGGGGTCGGTGGCCCCGGCCCCGGTGGCCGAACGCTGGGCGTCGACCGAGAACGGCGCCGGGTCGCCGTCGGTCCCCGCGGCCAGCGGCGTGCCGGTGGTGCTGGGCTCCTCGCCGGTCTCGTCCTGCGCGTCCGTGGCGGCCGGCTCGTCCGCGACCGCAGCGTCGTCCGCCTCCGCGAGCAGCGCGTCGAGTTCGCGCTCGGCCGCCTCGAGGTCGATCACCGGCGGGTGGCGGTCGGGGCGCTCAGCGGGCACGACGGGGCCGGCGTCCGGCGCGGCGTCCCCGCCGTCGTGCCGGGGCGCGCCGTCGCCGTCGGACGGTCCCACGACCTGGTCGCCGGTCGATGCTGCGTCGTCGCCATTGCCGTCGCCATTGCCGTCGCCGTCGCCGTCGTCGAGGCCGAAGGCGAAGAGCTCGGGCTCGGGCTCGTGGTCGGTCACAGGTGTCCTGCCGTGGGGCGCGGATGGCCAGTCTGCCCTTCCTACGGCACCTCGCGCCCGCACGTGCAGCGGTCGTGCGTCATGTCGCTCCCCGTGTGCGCCCTCGGACGCACCCTCGCGGCCTGCCGTGGCCGTAGCCTGCGGGCGTCCCGACCCGTCCGCGGCGCCCGTCGCGAACCCCGGACGACGCCCACCACAGGAGCCGCCGTGGCCGCGGAACCGACCGAGCAGCTGCCCGCATTCGGCCGTGAGGGCAAGGAGGCGGCGCTCGTCCAGGCGATGTTCGACCGTGTCGCGCGTCGCTACGACCTCGCCAACGCCGTGCTCAGCCTGGGCCAGGACCGCCACTGGCGTCGCGTCACGGCGCAGGCCGCGCGGCCCGCGGGTGGACGGGTGCTCGACGTCGCCGCGGGTCCGGGCGAGGTCGCGATGGAGCTGCTGCGGCTCGGTGCGCGCGAGGTCGTGGCGGCGGACCTGTCGCACGGGATGCTCGCCGAGGGCGTGCGGCGCGTCGGCGACCCGACCGCGCTCGGCCTGTCGTTCGTCAACGCCGACGCGCTGCGCCTGCCGCTGGCCGACGACAGCGTCGACGCGGTCACGATCAGCTTCGGGCTGCGCAACGTCGTGGACCCGGAGGCGGCGCTGGCGGAGTTCGCCCGGGTGGCACGGCCCGGTGCGCGGCTGGTGGTGTGCGAGTTCGCCGGCCCGACCGTGCCGTGGCTGCGCACGGTCTACCTCGAGTACCTGATGCGGGCCCTGCCACGACTCGCCCGCGTGGTGTCCAGCGACCCGACGGCGTACGTCTACCTCGCCGAATCGATCCGGGCGTGGCCGGACCGCGCGACGATCGCGGGCTGGATGGGTGCGGCCGGCTGGCAGGACGTGCAGGTCAAGGATCTCTCCGGCGGCATCGTCGCGGTCCACCGGGGCGTGCTGTCCGGATGAACCACGCACCGCGTCCGGTCTCCCGGCGGGTCGTCGCGTTGCGGACGGCTCCCGGGCTCACCCGGGGCCCCTCTCGGGCCCCGGTAGCCTCGTGAAGTCCTTCACAAGCGCGCCGGCCGGACGTCCGGGCACCGACCCGCGCCGGACGCCGGGTACGAAGCACCAGTGAGCCCGCACGAGGGCCGCGACGACCAGGAGCCGACAGCGATGAGTGCTCGCCCCACCCGCACGTCGGTCGACGTCGTCGTGGTCGGCGGCGGTCCCGGCGGTGCGACCACGGCCGCCTGGCTCGCCGCGGCAGGACACGACGTGCTCGTGCTCGAGAAGGAGCGCTTCCCGCGTGACAAGATCTGTGGCGACGGCCTGACCCCCCGCGTGGTCCACGAGCTGCTCGAGCTCGGCCTGGTCGACGAGGCCAAGGGGATCGCCCCCGGCTGGGCGGTCCAGAAGGGCCTGCGCATCCACGGCGGCCACACCGTCATGGAGCTGCCGTGGCCCGAGCTCGCCGACTGGCCCTCGTGGGGCGCGACCTGCTCGCGCATGGTGCTCGACGCACGGCTGGCCGAGCACGCAGTCGAGCGCGGCGCCGAGCTGTGGCAGGGCGTGACCGCGACCGAGGTGCTGTGGCGCGACGCGCAGGACGAGGACCGCGTCGCCGGTGTGCGCTGGGTCGACAAGGAGACCGGCGAGCAGGGCGAGGTCCGCGCCGCGGTGGTGGTCGCCGCCGACGGGGCGTCCGGCAAGCTCGCCCGCTCGATCGGGGTGCACCGCCGCAAGGACCGGCCGATGGCGGTCGCGGCGCGCGGCTACTGGGAGTCGCCCCGGGCCGACGACGAGTGGATCTCCTCGTTCCTCGACCTGCACGACGCAGAGGGCAACCTGCTGTCCGGCTACGGCTGGGTCTTCCCGCTCGACGACGGCACGATCAACGTCGGGCTCGGGCTGCTCAACACCTCGCGGGAGTTCCAGGGCACCAACTACCGGCGCATGCTCGAGGGCTGGGCCACCGGCATGGCCGACGAGTGGGGCACCACGCCCGACGCGCAGCGCGGCCGGCTGATGACCAGCCCGATCCCGATGGGTTTCAACCGCACCCCGCTGCACCGCAAGGGCATGCTGCTGGTCGGGGACTCGGGCGGGATGGTCAACCCGTTCAACGGCGAGGGCATCTCGTACGCGATGGAGTCGGCCCGGCTCGCGGCGGACGTCATCGACCGTGCGCTGGCCACCCGCAGCACCGCCGCGCTGGACGCCTACGACCGCGAGCTGCGCGCACGTTGGGGCGGCTACTACTCGCTCGGCAACCTGTTCACCCACCTGGTCGGCAACCCGACGGTGATGCACGTCTGCACCGAGTACGGCATGCCGGTGCGACCGCTGATGGAGCTGGTGCTCAAGCTGATGGCGCACCTGACCGACGCGCACCCGTCCGACACCAAGGACCTGGTCATCAACGCGATGACCCGACTCGCGCCGGCGGCGTGAGCGTGGCCATGGCCAGCACGCGCACCTTGGAGCCCACCGCGGCGCACCACTACCGTGGGGGCGTCCCGCCCGTGACCGCCGGCCGCGCGCCAGCCTGCACGGGACCCGTGCCACGTCCCGGAGGGCGCCACCGTGGCTGAGTACCTGCCGATCCTGCTGCTGCTCGGCCTGTCCGCGCTGTTCGCCGTCGGGTCCATCGGGGTGAGCAGCCTCGTCGGGCCGCGCCGCCCGAACCCGACCAAGCTCGCCGCGTACGAGTGCGGCAACGAGCCGCTGGCCGACGTCAAGCAGTCGCGCTTCAGCGTGAAGTTCTACCTCGTCGCGATGATGTTCCTGATCTTCGACGTCGAGGCCGTGTTCCTGTACCCGTGGGCGACGGTCTTCCGTGACCTCGGGCTGTACGGGCTGGCCCAGATGGGGCTGTTCCTCAGCGTCCTGGGCATCGTCTTCCTGTACGAACTCAAGCGTGGAGGTCTCGAATGGGACTAGAGGACAAGCTCCCCAGCGGGCTCCTGCTGACGAACATGGAGCGGTTCGTCAACTACGCCCGCAGCGCCTCGCTGTGGCCGGCCACCTTCGGCCTGGCCTGCTGCGCCATCGAGATGATGACGTCCGGCGGTGCGCGCTACGACCTCGGCCGCTTCGGCATGGAGGTCTTCCGTGCCTCGCCGCGCCAGGCCGACCTGATGATCGTCGCCGGCCGCGTCTCCAACAAGATGGCGCCGATCCTGCGCCGCATCTACGACCAGATGAGCGACCCGAAGTGGGTCCTGTCGATGGGCGTGTGCGCCACGTCGGGCGGGATGTTCAACAACTACGCGCTGGTGCAGGGCGTCGACAAGGTCGTGCCGGTCGACATGTACGTGCCCGGCTGCCCGCCGCGGCCCGAGATGCTCATCGACGGGATCCTCAAGCTGCACGAGAAGATCCAGGGACAGACCTTCGCCGAGCAGGCCTCCGGCATGCCGGGCCAGCGCCCGCAGCTGCCGCTGGCGCAGGGGGTCTGAGATGGCGACCACCGAGCAGCTGACCGCGTACCTCGCGGGCGCCTTCGACGAGCTGGTCACCGACGTCGCGTTCGGCGAGCTGACCGTGCACGTGCCCGCCGAGCGCCTCCTGGAGGTGCTCGCGTGGGCGAAGGACGACGACCTGGTCGACGCCGAACTGCTCTCGGACGTCTCGGGCGTGCACTGGCCCGCCGGGGAGCACGTCGTCGAGCGCCAGACCTCGACCACCGGCTGGCCCGACTACCGCACCAGCCGCGAGCAGGGTGTGATCGAGGTGCTGTACGTGCTGCGCTCGATCCGCGCCGGCCACCACCTCTCGCTGGCCGTGCAGACCCCGGACGACGACCCGCGCGTGCCGTCGTCGACCGCCGTCTACCCCCAGGCAGCGATGTTCCACGAGCGCGAGGTCCACGACATGTTCGGTGTGGACTTCACCGGTCACCCCGACCAGCGGCGCATCCTGATGCCCGACGACTGGGTCGGCCACCCCCACCGCAAGGACTACCCGCTCGGCGGCGTGGACATCCCGTACAAGAACGACAAGACGATCCCGCCGCCCAACGAGCGTGACCTGAGGGAGGTCGTGCGATGAGCATCCACGAGCCCACCACCCCCACGACCGACCCGGCGACCGACGCGCCGGCGGTCCCGGCCGAGGACTGGTCCGACGACCTGTTCGTCGAGGGCGCCGACTGGGAGTCGCTGCCCGACGCGATCGGCGAGGACACCCTCACGATCAACATGGGCCCGCAGCACCCGTCGACCCACGGCGTGCTGCGCCTGGTGCTCGACCTGCAGGGCGAGGAGGTCCTGCGCCTGACGCCGGTCATCGGCTACCTGCACACCGGCATCGAGAAGAACGCCGAGTTCCGCACGTGGACGCAGGGCACCACGTTCTTCACCCGCATGGACTACCTCGCGCCGCTGCACAACGAACTGGCGTACTGCCTCGGGATCGAGCGCCTGCTGGACGTCGAGGCGCCCGAGCGCGCCCAGGCCGTGCGCCTGATCCTGACCGAGTTCAACCGCATCGCCAGCCACCTGGTGTGGCTCGCCACCGGCGGCATGGAGCTCGGCGCGGTCTCGATGATGATCTACGGCTTCCGCGAGCGCGAGCACATCCTCGACCTGTTCGAGTCGCAGTCCGGGCTGCGGATGAACCACGCCTACATCCGTCCCGGCGGGCTCGCCGCGGACGTCACCGACGACTTCGTCGAGCGCTGCGAGGCGCTGCTGCGCTACCTGCCGGGCCGCATGCGCGAGTACGAGCAGCTGCTGATGAAGAACCCCATCTGGAACGACCGCCTGCGCGGCGTGGGGATCATCGACCGCGACACCGCGCTCGCGCACGGCGTGACCGGCCCGGTGCTGCGCGCCGCAGGTGAGCCGTTCGACCTGCGCAAGTCCGCCCCGTACTGCAACGTCGAGCAGTACGACTTCGACGTACCGACGGACGTCGGTGCCGACTCGTGGGCCCGCTTCACGGTTCGGCTGGAGGAGATGCGCCAGTCGATGCGCATCATCCGCCAGGTGCTGGACGACTTCCCGACGGGCCCGGTGATGGTCGACGACAAGCAGATCGCCTGGCCGAGCCAGCAGGCGCTGGGGGCCGACGGCATCGGCAACGACCCCGCCTACATCCAGCACATCATGGGTGAGTCGATGGAGGCGCTGATCAACCACTTCAAGCTGGTCACCCAGGGCTTCACCGTCCCGGCCGGCCAGGTCTACAGCGCCGTCGAGTCGCCCCGCGGCGAGCTCGGCTACCGCATCACCTCCACGGGCACGAACAAGCCGTACCGCGTGCACGTGCGCGAGCCCTCGTTCGTCAACCTGCAGGCCGCCGACGTGATGAGCCGGGGCCTGACGGTCTCCGACGTCATCGTCGTCGTCGCCTCGCTCGACCCCGTCATGGGCGGCGTCGACCGCTGACGCACCGCCCGGGCGCGCGGTGACTCGCGGGCCCCCTCGAAGTTTGCGGTCGTATCGGCCGCGAAGTCCGGACCAGCCGATCGACCCGCTCTCCCGAGGGCGACTTCACGGCCGATACGACCGCAGACCCACCAACCGCCGAGGAGCACCGGCATGGCCTCCCCGTTCAGCGACGAGATCCACGACACCGCCGACCGCATCGTGCGGCGGTACCCCGTCGCGCGCTCGGCGCTGCTGCCGCTGCTGCACCTGGTGCAGTCGGAGCAGAACCACATCACCGACCAGGGCGTGGCGTTCTGCGCCGAGAAGGTCGGCCTGACCCGTGCCGAGGTCGGCGCGGTCGCGACCTTCTACACGATGTACAAGCGCGAGCCGGTCGGCGACTGGCTGCTGTCGGTCTGCACCAACCCGGTGTGCAAGCAGGCCGGTGGCGGGCAGATCTACGAGAACTACAAGACGGCGCTGGACGGTCACCGCGACCCGGAGACCGGGGTCACGGTCGAGCACGCCGAGTGCCTCGGGATCTGCGACGGGGCCCCGGTGGTCCAGGTCAACTACGAGATGTTCGGCCCGATGACGGTCGACGAGGGCGACCAGCTGCTGGCGTCGTGCCGCGCTGGTGCCCCTCCGGTCTCGCCGTGGAGCGGCGAGAAGCCGCCGACCTTCGCCGAGGTCGAGCGTGACCTGTCCGGCGCGAACGATGCGTGGGAGGACCAGCTGCACCGTGCCGCGCTGCAGCAGATCGCCTTCGACCGGCCACCGACCTACCGCACCGGCGAGACCGACCTGCCGGTGACGTTCCCGGGTGGCGACCCGGCCGGCGTCGGCGGTGCAGCGTTCCGCGAGGCCGCGGCCGGCACGGTCGCCGCGCCGCCCGCGCCGACGACCACCACCGGCACGCCCGAGGTCGAGCCGCCGGCCACGCCCGAGGCGCCCGTTGCCGAGGCCGACGAGTCCGGCACCCCGAGCGCCACGATCGACCACCCGCCGCCCGCGGCGGAGGCCGAGCACGCCGGCGAGGGCGGCCCCGCCGACGCCGCCCCGGACGAGGCCGCTGACGCGGACGCCGAGGCCGGGGCCGACGCGCAGGACACCGACGAGACGCAGGGGGACCGCTGATGGGTGCCACGGGCAAGGTCAGTGCGATGTCGTCGCGGTACGACGTCGAGGGCGTGCACGACATCGACGTGTACGAGCAGCACGGCGGCTACGAGGGGCTGCGCATCGCGCTGGAGCGCACCTCCGACGAGATGATCCAGCTGATGAAGGACGCCGGGGTGCGCGGGCGCGGCGGCGCCGGCTTCCCGACCGGCCTGAAGTGGTCGTTCATCCCGCAGGACACCGGCGCGCCGATCTACCTGGTGTGCAACGCCGACGAGTCCGAGCCGGGCACCTTCAAGGACCGCCCGCTGATGGAGCGCGACCCGCACCAGCTGGTCGAGGGCATGGTCTGCTCGGGCCTCGCGATCAACGCCGAGTACGGCTACATCTACCTGCGCGGCGAGTTCGGGTTCCTCTCGCGGCGGATGTCGAAGGCGATCGCCCAGGCGTACGAGAAGGGCTACCTCGGCGACGACGTGATGGGGACGGGCAAGCGCTTCCACCTCTACCTGCACCGCGGTGCCGCCGCGTACATCTGCGGCGAGGAGACCGCGCTGCTGGAGTCGCTGGAGGGCCGCCGAGGCCAGCCGCGGCTGCGTCCGCCGTTCCCGGCGACCCACGGGCTGTACGGCTGCCCGACCACGGTCAACAACGTCGAGTCGATCTCGTCGCTGCCGTGGCTGCTGCGCAACGGCGCGGACTGGTACCGCCAGTGGGGCACCGAGAAGTCGCCCGGCCCGAAGCTGATGTGCATCTCCGGCGACGTCGAGCAGCCGGGCAACCACGAGTTCGCGCTGGGCACGCCGATCAGCGAGATGATCGAGGCCTGCGGCGGGATGAAGGACGGCAAGGAGCTCGCGTTCTTCAACCCCGGCGGTTCCTCCACGCCGTACCTCACGCCCGCGCACGTCGACCTGCCGTACGACTTCGAGTCGATCTCCGAGGCCGGCTCGCTGCTCGGCACCGGTGCGCTGATGCTCTACAACACCGACCGCTGCATCGTTGACGTGACGCTGCGCTACACCGAGTTCTACGAGCACGAGTCCTGCGGCAAGTGCACCCCGTGCCGCGAGGGCGGCTACTGGCTCTCGCAGGTGCTGCGCCGGCTCGAGACCGGCAACGGTCGGCCGGAGGACCTCGAGCTGCTCCAGGACGTCTGCGACAACATCTTCGGGCGCAGCTTCTGCGCGCTCGGCGACGCGTTGACGTCCCCGATCAGCTCCGGGCTGAAGCACTTCCGCGCCGAGTTCGAGGCCCACGTGACCGAGGGCCGCTGCCCCAGGGGCGTGACCGAGCCGGTGCGACGCGAGGACTCCTCGTTGATCGAGCAGCCCTTCGCGCGCCGCGTGGCGCAGGACCCGCTCGCCGCCGCCGGGCTGGTCTGAGCACCCCCACGACCCTCCTACGCTCACCAGCCCGCCGGTTGGGGAAGGCACAAGCAGATGAGCACCGACGACCTGGTCGACGTGACCATCGACGGGAAGGCCCTCAGCGTCCCGAAGGGGACGCTGGTCATCCGTGCGGCCGAGCAGCTGGGGATCATCGTCCCGCGCTTCTGCGACCACCCGCTGCTGGACCCCATCGGGGCCTGCCGCCAGTGCGTGGTCGAGGTCGAGGGCCTGCCCAAGCCGATGATGGCGTGCACGACCACCTGCACCCCCGACATGGCCGTCAAGACCCACCTCACCTCCGAGCTGGCGCGCAAGGGCCAGGAGGGGACGCTGGAGTTCCTGCTCGTCAACCACCCGCTCGACTGCCCGATGTGCGACAAGGGCGGCGAGTGCCCGCTGCAGGACCAGGCGCTGGAGCACGGGGCGAACACCTCGCGCTTCGTCGACGAGAAGCGCCGCTACGACAAGCCCGTGGCCGTGTCCGAGCAGGTGCTGCTGGACCGTGAGCGCTGCGTGCTGTGCGCGCGCTGCACCCGCTTCTCCGAGCAGATCTCCGGTGATCCCTTCATCGAGCTGTTCGAGCGCGGCGCGCTGGAGCAGGTAGCGATCTACGAGGACGAGCCGTACGAGAGCTACTTCTCCGGCAACGTCATCCAGATCTGCCCCGTCGGTGCGCTGACCAGCGCCGACTACCGCTTCAAGGCGCGCCCGTTCGACATGCGCTCCGCGAAGTCGACCTGCACGGGCTGCTCGGCCGGTTGCTCGCTGACGGTGCAGTCGCGCCGGGGCGAGGTCAGCCGCCAGCTCGCGCGGACCAACATGGCGGTCAACGAGGAGTGGTCGTGCGACAAGGGCCGCTTCGGCTTCCACGCGCTGACCCACGCGACCCGGCTGACGACCCCGCTGCTGCGCAGCGGTGACGAGCTGGTCGAGGCCGACTGGGGCCAGGCCCTGGTCGCCGCCGCCGACGCGATCACGGCCGCCACCGAGAAGGGCGGCGACCGTGTCGCGGTGCTGACCGGTGGCCGCGTCGCCGACGAGGACGCGTGGGCCGTGGCGCGCTACGCCCGCGCCGTGGTCGGCACCGACCGCGTCGAGTCGCGCAACCGCTTCACCGGGCCCGAGGAGACCGCGGCGCTGCAGGCGCTGGTCGGGCGCGAGTCGGCCACGTACGCCGACGTCGAGAACTCGCCGGTGACGCTGGTCGTCGGGCTGGACCCCCGCGAGGAGGTCCCGATCCTGTACCTGCGCCTGCGCAAGGCGTGGCGCAACCACACCGCGAAGCTCGTCCCGGTCGGCCCGCGCATGGGCAGCCTCGCCGAGCTCGCGTGGCGACGCCTGGCGACCGACCCCGGTGCGGAGGCCGCGGCGCTGGCCGCCGTCGGCCGCCAGCTCGGCGTGGCGAGCCTCGCCGAGGCCGGCCAGGACTACACCGCGCCGGTGCTCGACGACGTCGTCGACGCGCTGCGCGAGGCCGGCTCCGACGCGGTCGTGCTCGTCGGCGAGCGCGCCGGCGTGGGTGCGCTCGCCGCCGCGGGTCGCATCGCCGAGCACCTCGACGCACGCGTGGCCTGGGTGCCGCGCAGCGCCGGTTCGCGCGGTGCGCTCGCCGCCGGCCTGCTGCCCGGCCTGCTGCCGGGCGGCCGTTCGCTGGCCGACGAGCAGGACCGCGCCGACGTCGAGGCCGTGTGGGGCGACCTGCCAGCGCGCGGTGACGAGGCTGACCTCGAGGACGTGCTGACCGCCTGCTCCAAGGGCAACGTCGACGTGCTGCACCTGGTGGGCGTCGACCCGCTGCGCGAGGCCGCCTCGCCGGAGCTCGCAGCCAAGGCGCTCAAGAAGGTCGGCACCGTCATCGTCCAGGACCTGGTCGTCACCGACACGATCCGCGAGTGGGCCGACGTGGTCCTGCCGACCACCGCCACCCAGGAGCGCGAGGGCCAGGTCACCGACTGGGAGGGGCGCACCAGCCGCTTCCAGCGCGCGGTCGACGCGCCACAGCTCGCGCGTGACGACTGGGAGGTCCTGGTCGCGCTGTCCGGGCTCCTCGGCGCCGACCTCGGCTACAACGACCTCGACGCGATCCGCGCCGAGATGGAGAAGGTCGGCCTGCGGGCGCAGGCGCCCGCGTGGCCGGACGTCGTGCAGCCCGAGGTCACCGACCGTGGCGACGAGCTGCACCTGCTCGTCCAGCCGCTGCTGCTCGACAACGACCCGCTCCTGCGCGGCGCCGACGCACTGATGGCGACCGCGCCGCAGCCGCGGGTCGTGGTCAACCGCGCCGACGCCGACGCGCTCGGCCTGGTCGACGGCGACCTGGTCACGGTCAGCGCGAAGAAGGTCGACCTCCGGCTGCCGCTGCAGGTGGAGGACGACCTGGTCGCCGGGACCGTGCTGGTCCCCGCCGACTCCACCGACGTGCCCGGCCGGTCCCTGCTGCCCGCCCGCAAGGGCGGCACGGTCACGCTCGCCGCAGCCCAGGAGGCCTGAGATGACCGAGAGCTTCCCGATCTGGGTGGACCTGCTGCGGGTGACCGCGGTGTTCCTGATCTTCCTGCTGACCACCGCCCTGCTGATCTGGGCGGAGCGGCGCGTGGTGTCGCTGATGCAGACCCGCGTCGGCCCGAACCGCGTCGGCCCGCTCGGCATCGGCCAGACGCTGGTCGACGGCCTGAAGATGTTCTTCAAGGAGGACGTCACCCCCTCGATGGTCGACCGCACGATCTACACCGTCGCGCCGCTGCTGACCGTCGTCGTGGGCTTCCTGTCGGTCGTGATCGTGCCGTTCGGCGGGACGCTGACGATGTTCGGCGAGACGTTCCCGCTGCAGGCGGCCGACCTCAACGTCGGGATCCTGTGGTTCCTGGCGATGGGCTCGATCCACGTCTACGGCGTGGTGCTCGCCGGCTGGGCGTCCCAGTCGCCGTACCCGCTGATGGGCGGGGTGCGCTCCAGCGCGATGATGATCTCCTACGAGATCGCCCAGGGCCTGGCCGTGGCCAGCGTGTTCGTCTACACCGGCTCGCTGCGCGTGTCGGAGATCGTGGCGCTGCAGGCCGGCGAGGGACTGCTGCCGGGCATGCCCAACTGGTTCGTCGTGCCGCTGCTGCCGGCGTTCCTGGTGTTCCTCGTCGGCATGGTCGCCGAGGCCGGCCGCCCGCCGTTCGACCTCGCCGAGGCCGAGGGCGAACTCGTCGCCGGGTTCCTCACCGAGTACTCCGGGATGCGCTTCGGCATGTTCATGCTCGCCGAGTTCATGAACGTCGTGACGATGTCGGCGATCATGGTCACGCTGTTCTTCGGTGGCCCCGCCGGGCCGACCTTCGGGCTCGAGGGCGTCGCGGGCTGGGTCGGTGGCCTGCTGCCGGGCCTGCTCGGCGTGGTCTGGTTCCTGGCCAAGACGTCGGTGTTCATCTTCATGTTCATCCTGCTGCGCGGTGCGCTGCCGCGCATGAAGTACGACGCGCTGATGCGCGTCGGCTGGAAGGTGCTGATCCCGGTCGGGCTGGTCTGGGCGCCGCTGACCGCCGCCGTGGTGCTGCTCAACGAGGAGTTCGGCACGCGCCTGTTCGACCTGGTCGGCGTGGTGCTGGGGCTCGCGTTCGTGCTGCTGACCAACCGTCTGTTCGACCGCAGCGCCGAGGACGACGTGCCGCCGACCGGCCCGAACCAGGCCGCGATCGCTGCGCGTCGCGAGGAGGTCACCCTGTGAAGGCACTCATCGGAGGCGGCCTGGCCGCACTCGCACTGCTCGGCCTGGGCCTGTCCCTGGCCGGCATCACCGCCGGCGGCCTGCTGCTGTTCTGGGCCGGGCTCGGCCTCGCGCTGTTCCTCGTGCTCAACCTCACCCCGCTCGGTCGCGGCTTCGCCGTGCCGCTGCACCACATGCGGCCGTCGCAGGCGAAGATCGGGCTCGAGGCCGCGCAGTACCCCGAGAAGCCGCGCCCCGTCGCCCCGCGCTTCCACGGCCGCCACCAGCTGAACCGCTACGAGGACGGGCTGGAGAAGTGCATCGGCTGCGAGCTGTGCGCCTGGGCCTGCCCTGCCGACGCGATCTACGTCCAGGGTGCGCCGAACACCCTCGAGGACCGCTACTCGCCGGGTGAGCGCTACGCCGAGGACTACCAGGTCAACTACAACCGCTGCATCCTGTGCGGACTGTGCATCGAGGCGTGCCCGACCCGCGCGCTGACGATGACCCACGACTACGAGATCGCGGCCGACACGCACGACGCACTGATCCACACCAAGGAGGACCTGCTGGTGCCCGTCCCGGCCGCCGGCAGGGCCACGCCACAGACCGACCGCGAGGTCAGGGACCGCGGCTGGAACTACTACGGTGGGCTCGCCGTGACCCCGCCGGACCGCCGCAGTGGGGACTACGCCCCGGCCACGCACCGCGCCAGCTCACGCGCGAAGAGCGTCGTCGGTGGCCTCGACACCGACCACCGAGGGGACGGCTGATGCTCCTGCTCGCCCAGTCAGCCGCGGAGTCGGCGGGGACGAGCGCGACAGCGGAGACGGTCCTGTTCTGGATCTTCGCCGTGGTCGCGGTCGGTGCCGGCATCGCCGTGGTGACGATGCGCAACATCGTGCACGCGGCGATGATGCTGGTCGTCAACCTGCTGTCCATCGCCGGGCTCTACCTCGGCCTGCAGTCGGGGTTCCTCTCGATCGTGCAGGTGATCGTCTACGCCGGCGCGATCATGGTGCTGTTCCTGTTCGTGATCATGCTGCTCGGTGTGGACCGCGACGACCTGCTGACCGAGACCAGCGTCCTGCGCACCTCCGGCGCCGTGCTGCTCGGGGCCGTGCTCGCCGCCGGGCTGCTGTTCGTGCTCGGCACCAGCTCGCTGACCACCGCCTCGGCCTGCGGCGACGCCGCCACGGCCAACGACGGCACGCAGCTGACCTGCGTGGGGCTCGACGGCGCGCTCGCCGACGAGCCGCAGGGCAGCGTGGGCTTCCTCGCCGACAGCCTGTTCCGCGACTACGGCTTCCCGTTCGAGGCCTCCGCGCTGCTGCTGGTCGTCGCCACGCTCGGCGCGCTGGTGCTCGGGCGGCGCAAGGACCCGGCGCTGGACGAGCAGGGCACGCCGTCCGCCCCCGTGCCGAGCGACGACGACCTCGATGCGCTGGTCGCGTCGCAGGTCGAGCTCGCGCAGCAGCGCGGCCTGCAGCCCGAGGGCACGGTGCCGGTCACCCGGCTGCCGGAGGACGCGGCCGACGAGCCCCCGCCGGGGATCATCACCGGTGACGCGACGCACGTGCTGGATGACGCCGAGGGCCGCGAGGTCGGCGACCCCGCCCCGCCGCGCGCGGGCAAGGACCCGGCGGCCGCCGGGCGCACCCTGGCCGACGAGGCCGACGAGGCACCGCTCGCCGACGGGACGTCCGACGGCACCGTGAACGGGCCCGAGAACGGGCCCGACGACGCCTCCGGGCAGGACGAGGAGGATCGCTGATGCCGATCGGCTACTACTTCGCGATCTCCGCGATCATGTTCTGCACCGGCCTGGTCGGCGTGCTGGTGCGCCGCAACGTTCTGGTCCTGTTCATGTGCGTCGAGCTGATGCTCAACGCCGTCAACCTGACGCTCGCCGCGGCCGCCCGGATGTGGGGCGGCGCCGACGGACAGGTCTTCGTGTTCTTCGTGATCGTCGTCGCGGCCGCCGAGGTGGTCGTCGGCCTGGCGCTGATCGTCAACGTGTTCTTCCGGCGCGGGACGCTCGACCTCGACGCGCCCCAGCTGCTGAAGTGGTGAGGCTGTCATGACCACCCTGCTCCTGGCTGCCGAGGGACCCGCGGCCGCGACGAACGCCCTGGTGGAGACCACCACGGGCGCCGTCGGCGTCGCGTGGCTGATCCCCGTGCTGCCGCTGCTCGGCTTCGTGGCCGTCCTCGCGCTGCGCAAGGTCCTCGGCGAGCGCGCCGCGTGGGTCGCGATCGGCGCCGCCGTCGGCTCGTTCCTCGTCGCGGTCGCGGTCGCGCTGCAGGTCGTCGGCGACCCGGCGACCTACCTGCGCCCGACGTTCACGTGGATCGCCGTCGGCCCGCTGGAGGTGAGCTTCGACCTGTTGGTCGACCAGCTCACCGCGGTGCTGCTGCTGGTGGTGACCGGCGTCGGCGCGCTCGTGCACGTCTACAGCCTCGGCTACATGTACGGCGACGAGCGCTACGAGCGTTTCTTCGCGTACCTGAACCTGTTCCTGTTCTCGATGCTGGTGCTGGTGCTCGGCTCGAACCTGCTCGGGCTGTTCCTCGGCTGGGAGCTCGTCGGGCTGTCCAGCTACCTGTTGATCGGGTTCTGGTTCGAGGACATGGACAACGCGGTGGCCGCCAAGAAGGCGTTCATCACCAACCGTGTCGGCGACGTGTCGTTCATGGTCGCGATGTTCTACGCCTTCAGCATCTTCGGGACGCTGGACTTCTTCGGCGACGCCGGCATCGTCACCACCGCCGCAGAGGTGCTGTCCTCGGACCAGGCGCTGGTGCTCGGGCTGCTGCTGCTCGGCGGTGCCGCCGCCAAGTCGGCGCAGATCCCGCTGTACGTCTGGCTGCCCGACGCGATGGCCGGCCCGACGCCGGTCTCGGCGCTGATCCACGCCGCGACGATGGTGACCGCGGGCGTCTACCTCACGGTGCGCCTGTCCAGCGTGCTGGTGCTGTCCGGTGAGCTGCTGACGATCATCGCCTGGATCGGTGCGCTCACGGCGCTGCTCGCGGCGCTGGTCGCGCTGCGCCAGGACGACTTCAAGAAGATCCTCGCCTACTCCACCGTGTCGCAGCTGGGCTACATGTTCATCGCGGTCGGCGCGGGCGGCTTCAACGAGGGCATCTTCCACCTGGTCACCCACGCGTTCTTCAAGGGACTGCTGTTCCTCGCCGCCGGGTCGGTGATGCACGCGTTCGCGAACCGCACCGACATCTGGCGCATGGGCGGCGTGCGCGCCGTGATGCCGATCACGTTCTGGACCAGCTTCGTGGCGTGGTTGGCGATCGCCGGCGTGCCGCCGTTCGCCGGGTTCTTCTCCAAGGACCAGATCCTGACGATCACCTACGAGCACGGCTTCGTCGGCCCGTGGCTGATCGGGCTGGTCACCGCTGCGATCACGGCGTTCTACATGAGCCGCTGGTTCTTCCTGGTCTTCCTCGGTGAGCCGCGCTGGAAGGACGGCGAGACCGTCGTCGACCCGCACGGCCACGGCGAGACCCGCCTGCACCCGCACGAGTCGCCGAGGACGATGACGATCCCGCTGGTCGTGCTCGCGGTGCTCTCGGCGATCGGCGGCCTGGTGCTCAACCCGGTGCACTTCACCGGTCCGTTCTACACGTTCCTCGACCCCGTCACCGCCAGCGGTGAGTTCACCGAGCTGACGGCGCTGTCCGAACCGGTGCTGATCGCGCTGTCGGTCGTGGCTGCCGTGACCGGCATCGCCCTGGCGTACCTGGCCTACCTGCGGCGCGACGTGTCGCAGGGGCGCATGGCGGAGGTCATCTCCGGTCTGCCGAGCGACCTGCTCGAGCGCAAGTTCTTCGTCGACGAGCTGTACGAGACGGTGTTCGTGCGCTTCGGCGGCTGGGTCGCCGGCCGCGCGGCGTGGTTCGACCGCAGCGTGCTCGACGGGCTGGTCAACGCGTCCGGCGCCGGCTCGCAGGCGACCGGCCGGCTCGTGCGGCGTTCACAGAGCGGCCTGACCCGCGGCTACCTCGCCGCGATGCTCACCGGCACCGTGGCCATCGTCGCGGTCCTCCTGGCACAGGTGGTCTGACGATGCTGCTCATGCTCACACTCCTGCTGCCGCTGCTCGGCGCGCTGCTGCTCGGCATCCTCGGCGACGACGAGCGCTCCGTGCGCCCGATCGCCCTGCTCACCTCGCTCGGCAGCTTCGTGGCGTCGGTCGGCCTGCTGGTGCAGTTCGACCCGGCGGTCGCCGAGATCCAGCTGACACGCGCGACCGCGTGGATCCCCGCGATCGGTGCGCAGTTCGCGTTCGGCGTGGACGGCATCAGCCTCGTGCTGGTGCTGCTGACCACGCTGATCACGCCGCTGGTGATCTGGTCGACGTGGGACGTCACCGACCGGCCCCGCGGCTACCTCGCCGCGCTGCTCGCGCTCGAGACGACCGTGCTCGGCGTGTTCCTCGCGACCGACGTGCTGCTGTTCTACGTCTTCTTCGAGGCGAGCCTCATCCCGATGTACCTGATCATCGGGATCTGGGGCGGACGCAACCGGCGCTACGCCGCGGTGAAGTTCTTCCTCTACACGCTGCTCGGCGGCCTGCTCATGCTGGTCGCGATCCTCTACCTCTACGTCCAGGCCGGCGCGACCTCGTTCGCCTACGCCGACCTGCTCGCGGTCGCCGAGGACCCGTCCACGCAGCGCTGGCTGTTTCTGGCGTTCCTGGCCGCGTTCGCCGTGAAGATCCCGCTGTTCCCGGTGCACACGTGGCTGCCGGACGCCCACACCGAGGCGCCGACCGCAGGCTCGGTGTTCCTGGCGGCGATCCTGCTGAAGATGGGCTCGTTCGGGCTGCTGCGCTACTCGCTGCCGTACTTCCCCGACGCCACGCGCGAACTCGTGCCGTGGTTGCTCGGCGCGTCGGTGATCGGGATCCTGTACGGCGCCGTGCTGGCGCTGATGCAGTCCGACATCAAGCGGCTGATCGCCTACTCGTCGGTCAGCCACATGGGCTTCGTGGTGCTCGGCACGTTCGCGCTGGACAGCGTCGCGACGTCCGGTGCCGTGGTGCAGATGGTCAACCACGGGCTGTCGACCGGTGCCCTGTTC
>Ga0136604_1000560_pt1 | contig 18141 bp, 17 predicted proteins | sample AntRauFillE10628_FD_104928 | JGI IMG/M metagenome (GOLD analysis project Ga0136604, IMG submission 104928) | Saline lake microbial communities from Rauer Islands, Antarctica - Metagenome Filla E10 #628 | ecosystem: Environmental > Aquatic > Non-marine Saline and Alkaline > Saline | place...
AAAAAACCTCATTATTTATATTATTGCTGTATAATAACCAGAAACAACAAGAGGAGTAATTTATGCATTTTTGGTCAAGAACGGCAAAGAACAAGTCTCTGGAGTTATTTTATAATAGAAATAACAATACGTTTCACGCTAATTACAGGACATCCCCTAGCGCCGCAGGCTCAGAGCCGTTCACGCTTTATGAGATATCTGTAGCTAGCGACTTGCTAGGGCTCTTGAAGGACATAACAGAGCTCCCCGACACTTACCTCGACATATCCTACCCTCCCGACAATGAGGAGCTTATTAGCATGATTCAAAATCTTCGGGAAGAGGTCTCATCTTCTTTAGGGGTTCCAAGAGAGTACATCTTATTTAATGAGATCGGAGAAGAGCTAACAGACGAGTTGGACCTAGAGGAAGTTGATATTGAGGAGTTTGACCAAAGGCGTGCGCGAGGTTTCAAGACATTATCAGATCGAAACACGGTTTTTTGCTTCTTGGTATCCAACCGAGATTACGGTGTGGCCAAGCGAGATGGAGATGCCACCTATCTATCAAAACGTAGTAACTATAGAAATACAGGATTTAGCATAAATAACTTTGATCCTGATCTGGCATTCGACTTTGACAACGGAGTCGTGTGGACCAGAGAGCCTAAATTCAGGGATTACTCCTGTGAGATAGAGTTCATGTACAAGAATGACATATACGTCGCGGAGATACTCTTGCTAACCGCTAAAGATAATACCTTCGAGTGTACGAGATGCAACTCTCCTAATTCTAGATTCTTGGGCTTTGACATTACAGAGTACGATAAGGAAATCGTGAGGCACAGCTCCTGCCTAAAATGCGGAAAAGATAACTCAACAGTATACAAGGCCTGATACCTAGACAATGAAAACATCTCAAATGAGTCACAGGTGAGTAGCGAAATTTCTTCCAAATATCAAAAAGAGGACAATACAATGAATGACAAAACTATTTGCCACATATGTTCTTCATTCAGAGCTCAGGGTAGCGGTGATGACAGAGGACGTTGGCGAAATAAGAAGGCTTGTAGAAATCGAAGGTATTCCAGTTGGTTCTTTCGATCACCTGGCCGAAACTGTGGCCAGGTATCACGACAAACAAAAATCTTTGGCTACGTTGTTGGAAATGAGTAACTTGTAGACTACGGCTAGTTTTGATTATGTTGAAGGCACATTATCTAGATAAAGATACTATTAGGGGCCGTGACATTCTCTCGGCGTACTAATGAGGATGTCAAAAAAAACCATGATATAATATCACTATTGGCAGTATCAACGCCGAATCTAAGCTTATGGAGAAATCGTCCAACTCTGTAAAGCAGGAATCCCTCGCGTCGAAAGATGCGAAGTTACCAGGAGGATTGTAAATGTCAGTAAAAAAAGAGAAGCCAGATCACAATGAAGAAGACGTTCTTATATACTGGGAAGATGGTGAAAAGTCAGACCCTAAGGTCAGGTTTTTCGAGGAAATGGAAAATGGAGGGGCAAGTGTCAATGCCGGTGGCCTGAAAGACTTTTTCTCAGAGTTTGCTCCGACTGTCAGCGAGAATTTGAGCCTAGACACTATTATAATTAAGCACAAAGAGAATTATGCGATACTTGTCGATGAATCCCTGCACAAGCTAGTGGGTCTCCAGTTCAACCTTAATGACGGAAGGTATCAGATAGATAGCGTTGACTTCAAAAGAGTTGATGATGTCAGGACGCTTTCTTTGGATCATGATTGCACGAAGTTCTATCCCGTAAAATTCGACACACCTGTATTCTTGGTCAATCTAAAGAAAATAAAAGAAGGCCCCAAAGAAGAAGATTTCAAGAGCAAAGTTATAGACGAGCTTCAAGATAAATATGGAAATGATGAATTACTGGATGGATATGATCTCAGTGAGGCGCAAAAACTAGACGATGACGAGCTAGAGGTGAAGATTCGGAATATATTTAAAAACAAAGTAAGAGAAGACATAGCTAGGTTATTGAGCAGTCATGATTTCGATCTTGATGAAGATGACTTGGAGAAAATATCAAATTTTCTAAAAAGAATTGACTAAACAACCCTCCTCTTTAGGGAATAGTCGTTCTCATTTAACCAAGCACACACAGACACTTTTTTGCCTCTCAGTTTTATCACGTCTTCTTTATAAAAAGACACGCTAGATATCAAAGATCCACCCTTCTCAATTATCTTATGAGTTAGCCTAAGAGGCAGAGAGAATACACTCTCTCCCTTTTTGTGGTAAATGATGGCCCTATCTTTATCTACTCTACCGATATAATTACCAACTTCGATGTCATGAACCCCCCTGGAATTAACCCAGCCCCTAATAAGCTCTCTGCATGTATCAGGGTATTTAGAGAAAAGCGAGTCTATACCAATAGTCTTCTCCGACACACTGAGAGTTTCGACTGAACAGGCAGAATTATTTCTAATTGTAGAGAGTATCCTATCCCTATCAATCTCTAAGAACTCAAGAACAGTCAGATCTTCATAACGATTAACTAGGGAGACTTCTCTTTTTCTAGATTTGATGGCCTTGATTATTTCATTTCGCTTAATGTGAATATCGTGCAATACAGACTCTATAGAGGATATATTGCTTTTTATCCTGGAGAGTAGGACAGAGTCTTCGTGGCACGACTTGATAATCATAGATTTTGATATCTCGGCCCAACAATTCATGAATATTGTGGTCTTCTGGATATAAGAGCTAGTACTAAGACTGGGTGATATATTAGGGACATCTTCATCTAGAAGATTAACGTCTTCGGAAACCTTTTTATAACCAAGAGAAGATAATATGGAGGCCTTAATTGGCATTTTATGTCTTTGTAAGAAATCCATTGCATCACAGTAAAACTCCGAATCAGCAGAAACCTTTATCTTAAAACTCACATCTATATCTTTAAGAGCTATATCACTTACCTCCAGATCGGCCCTGAACCCGCCTATAAGTATTTTGGTAGCATCCGCTTCCAGTTCTACCTTATCCTCTATTTCTTTACATAAGCGTTTAAGCTTAATACTAATCTTCTCATAGAACTCAATCTCATCGAAAGAATCTATATTCCTAAACTTTTCAATCCCATTAAGTATCGATTCTTGTACATTTTCGATCGCTCTTCTTCTGATAGCGAAGTCTTTTAATGCCTCACATGTATCAACCAAATCCTCTGCCTTATCTGATTTCTCTTTTTTAAAGTCACTCTCGAGAGACTCCTTGTCTCGCAGGAAATTGACATGGTATATCAAGTCTCTTGATAGCTTCTTTATCTCGCCTAGGAAGCTTTCCGTGTGATTGGTGAAGAATTCGGGATCAGACAATAACACATCAGCACTGATAACACTGTCCGTTGTTATACTTACTTGTTTAATTTCAATCACTTAAACCTCTTGGTAAATACATCTACTTATTACTTAGTATTATACAGCCAGAGCGCAGCAAGTTTCAATTATTATAATGCCGTGGTATAATCACACTGATGGATAAGAGAATGGTTTTATTGATGGACAGTAGTGATTACGCGGAGATACTCGAGACAAATCTTGTATCCTACCTAGATATCACACCGATAATACTATCCAGCCAAACCGAGCTTAATCAGTATATGTCTAGGAGCACAGAGATAGGTCTTATTGTCACGTCTACCTGTATAGACGGAAGAGATATTCTGGATGGTATATCTACGCTTTTCGATAAAATGGGATCTGATATACCTGTCATAGTAATTGGTGGCCCAAAAAAACCAGCAAGTAAATATTCAGTTTCAAAGATTGAAGAGGTGCCAAAAAAAATAGACATGAGATCCTTTTTAAAAACTGTTATGCGGCTACTTTCTATATCTCTAAAGGATCTAAAGAGCCTGCCTATGCCAGATTATATGAGTTACAAAACCAGGCTATTCAAACAAGTAAAGGAATCTCCTTGCGATCTTTATATAAAAATTGGAAAGGGTGCCCGAGCAAACTTTGTAAAATTCTGTCACGCAGGAGACGAGATAGACAAAGTAAGGCTTAAATCCATAGAGAATAAAAATGTTAGTTTTTTATACGTTAAGAGTGTGGATAGGCTGAGGTTCACAAATAAAGTAAGTAAAGTCATGATTGAAAATATCGAAAACTCCAACCTTTATGAAGAAAGTGGTATTGGAGATGAAGCCAGGGAAGAACTTCTGGACGATATGAAAAAAGAAGAAAGAGATAAAGAGGAAGCTATAAAAGAAAGTAGTGACGTAGTAGATATTGCTATAGACATGATTTACGACAGGGCCAGGAATGGTGGACCTATGAGTGACATGGCCGATATGACAAGAAAAATTGTTAGCAAGGTGGTTAGTAGATCTGCATCTAATAAAAATGTCATTTCATTGCTTAAAAAGCTAATATCCAACAAGGCATCTTTCTCTTACAGATTCATCCAGATAACTTCGTTTATAGCAAATATAATTCTAAAAGAGATGGACTGGAAAAGAGTTGAGCAAATCCAGACACTCACATTTGCATCTCTATTTAGAGATGTAGCACTCGAGGGCGAAGAGGAGCTATTAAGAATCAGAAGCGAAGAAGAGCTAGAAAATCTAGAAGCATCGGATCAGGTAAAGAATAAAATAAAAAGACATCCACAGCTAGCATTATCCGCGCTTGATGATTACCCCGACATGCCTTACGGAGCTGACGTTATCATAAGGCAGCACCATGGCTCTTTGAGTGGAAATGACTTTCCAGAGAGTTTTAGCCAGAGGCTATCGCCACTAAGCATCGTGCTCATGGTAGCAGAGGAAGCTGCATTTCTGATTATCAAAGAGACAGAAAAAGAAGATGAAAAATCTTTCTACAAAAAGACAGAAATTGTAAAAAACATCAAGGCCAAATTTTCTTCTAGAAGATTCCTAAAGGTCGTTGATGCATTAGAGGAGGCGTTGTAGGTCGTCATTGCGGCCGTATAATACACTTATGAGACTTTTTATGATCCTCATATTCATGTTATCTCTATCGGCATCTTGTGTAAAAAAAGACAATGATGAAGGCGGAGATCTCGGCACAAACGACTTTAGGCCCCCAGAGGGCGAGGGCTCAGGTGAATTCTCCCTTGTAGGCGTCATAGGGCTAGAAGCAAGTGCAGAGAGCTACGGCGTGGAGCTCAGTTGGGTTATACCATCTCCTCTCAGGACGGAAGATTACTTGATTCACATCTTTAGGTCAGAAGGGCCATCGTCTTTTGACATCCCTGATCCTACAAGTCAGTTCAGCTCGGCCGCACTATATGAGGTCTCAGAGTTCTATGAGCCATCTGCGATCACGGCCTATACGAACACGAATACGCCCACAGAGTTTAATATAGCCCCTGATACCGAATACACTTATCACGTATACATACAAGTTGGCGACGAGTGGTCAGATGCCGCCAAGGCAAACATCACAACCCTGCCAAATACTTTTGCCCAAGATCTAAACAGAGACTCATCTTTTTGGGACTCATTTTCTTACACCATGGGTTTCCTAAATCCAGGTGGAGGGGTAACATCTGGCACGGTTACAGGTAGTGGCACGACTGAGTGGGCAAACGATATAGCCTACGCAGAAAGAGGTGCGATCATGTACCTGGCCGACACTCAAGAAAACAGAGTCATGATATACATTAATCAAGGTCTTCTCTCTTGCGCCCCGTTTACCCAAGGCTCAGCAGAGTATGACATTTGTGTAGCCTTGGCCGTAAATGATCCATATATACCTTTTGGGGTCCTGGGACAGAGGGACTTCTCGGAGTCTTTTGATTGCCAAGATGTAGGCTCGCTAGAAAATGATTCCTGTCTAACTTCACCTACGAGTATAGAAGTTTATAACGGCAACATTATAATATCTGATACGGGAAACAATAGAATCGTCACGAGACCCACTACGCAGTATGGCTGCTATAACCTTGAAGCTCAATCAGGGGGAAGTACTCCTGTCAATTGCGGCTGGACAGGGGTTATCGGTCAGGCAGGTCTAGACAATATAGATATGACATACGATGTGACAGTAGAAGGGGAGAGCTCTCTAGACGCACCAATGGGTATATCTCAGTTTAATGGTGATTTATATATAGCTGACTCTGGCAATAATAGAGTCGTTAAGGCATGTAGATTCACGAACGAGACAGTATTTAGCTGTGTTGATCCGACAGACTGGCAAACAAGCCTTTGTTCATTTTGTGCCGTATTAGGGCAGGAGAATCTAACGACAAAGGTTGAATTTGAAAATGAATTTGGCACAACACTTACTTATGATTCAGTAGAGAATCAATTGAGTGATGATACATTTTTGGCCAAGTATTTCATACCCGTTGACATCGAAGTCACGCAAGAGCATTTCGTTGTTCACTCAAAAGAGAGCTTCTTTAGAAATATGGGGAGTTTTAATCTAGAACTCAGAGACAGGCTCATGTTCTTTCCTCTAAACTCTATTTCTCAAACTCTTCCTAACTGTAGAGAAGAGACATTTAATAACACAGACAATTGTGAGGCACAGGTTAGCCTGGGTAACATAGAGAATGCTCCGGTTATACTAAATCTTGGTGATGACTACTTGTCACGCTCATTCACTTTAAGAGATGCTCACTTTGAAATATTGGGTCAAGATATTATCGGCTCCATGGAAAACCAAATATTCTTTATAAACGATTATGTGAATAATCAAACACTGAGCAACTTCCTTGTTAACCCAGCGGGTGCATACTCGGAGGTTCAACAAAGAAACCTCCCAGATTTTGGTTTAATGAACAGGGTTATCTTTAATAATTTCACAGGTCAGTTATTGATCTATGACAGCGACAAGGGGCAAAATCATGCTTTTTCGATTTATAGTCTTGATTAGCATAGTATTGCTGCCCATTTCTTCGAAAGCAAGTTGGGAAGAGTTATGCGAGGATATAGACAAGGTGGCAATGTTTACTGCCCAGATAAGAAATATCCCATGGCCCGGTTTTCTAAACACTCCCTCTGGGCCAATACCAACTACCCTGAATGCAACGATACAACAAGAAAGTGTCGTCCTCGAGGTGTGTGAGGTTGCACAAGCGGCAAAAAACGCTGAAGGCATAGATAACATATATGTGGCCAAAGATGCCTATGACCGACTACAGACAGATAAAATGAACAAGACCATGGATGTTATCGTCGAGACGGCAGACCTAGCTTCATACGTAACTAAGAGAATAAATGGTAAAGACAAGGCAATCGGAGTGCAGGATGCGCGAGCTCTCAATAGATATATGGGCAGCATGAATGATGTTTACAATAGAGACAGAAAACAAGAAGACAAGATATGGACTTTCACAAATAGAAGAGATCGCGAAAGGCAAATGAGAAAGATATCCAGGGCAGCATCTAAGATAGAGCAGATAAACAGCCAGATGAGATGTGAAAACATAGAAGAGGGAGATGATATAGATCCTTCTGTGACAAATAAGCTTAATGAGCTAGAGGCAGAGAAGACCGACGTCGATAATGAAAAGGAGAAAATCTATATAATAATACTTCGTCTCGGTGAAAAATTCTTATCTATGGATCAGCATAAAGAATACACGCAAGACCTTATCAATACTTTCAGCTATACCCACTTTCCCCAGGAAAGAAAAACAAGTCGATCAGTTAATGTTGAACAAACCCAAGGTGGCTCAACGAGAAAGACTGAGGAGAAAGAGGATTATTATACTTACAGCGTAAATGGTACCGAGAACTACTATCAAGACTTTGAACGCAAGTGGGTTGAGATATGGAATGGGTACATAAAGGGTAGAATGCTTGGAACCCTTAAAAATCAGTTTGGTGATAAGAGGTATGAGATCGAGAAAGAATTCCACGACTTAGACTATGAATGCTCAAGGCACAGAATTGGACTCGAGTATGATCGAGAGGACCCAGATTTCCACAGAAAGGTTAAGATAGACAGGGCAGAGTGCCTCAAGGGTCTCTCTAGTAGAATATCTGGAAACGGTGGATTACTTGGCTACCACCTCAAAAAGCTCAGAGAGAGCCTTAAACTATCCGCTCAGATCGATTCTGCTATCTTCTCTATCAAATCAAGAGAGTTTGGAATGCATCACTTCAGGACAACCGAGGAGACAAAATACAATGACTTCAAAGTCGTTAGCACTAAATGCAGCTCAACCCTCACAGGCACGGAGTTGAAGAAGGCCTCCGTGGACCTGAAGCTCGAGAACGTAAAGATGAGATCTATGATCGCTGAAGAGATGACTAAGAAGACGGCAATACAAAAGGGCAAGATGGATAAGATTAAGCGAGAGGAGCAAAAAGAGCGTGATAGCAGAGAGATCTACAAGGCAAGGGATGACAGAAAGATATCCCCAAGAATAGAAACGAAAGTCCTGGACTTTTGAAGTTCTTCAAGTATTTGATTTTTCAATTAAGAGCAAAATATTAAATAGTTGTATTTTTATTATGCTATGATATAATAATGTCTATGGAATATAAACCTTACTTTGTTTTCAAAATAAACACATCAGGTCTATCTAGAGAGGACTCAATCTCTGAATTGTCTATCATTTTCGAGGATTTATCGGGTCTAGACTCTATGAATAATCCGTCTTACTCATCCGCAATAAAGCAAAGTGATGAGCATTACAAAAAGTCCCTAGAGTTCTCTCCTTACTTAAAAGACATGGAAAAGAGCGATCTAAGTGATGTTATCAATAAGCTTGGAGAGTTCATCAAAAAGCATGATCCAAATTCAGAGCTTCCTGTGGTCTGTATGGACCTAATGCCATTCTTGTCAAGGTTCATTAACCATTCTGACGAGAAGCTAAGTGAATCATTTGGAAGAAGAGCTTTTATTGATGTTAAGTCATTATTCTTTATGTCCAAAGGGTACATTCCCACAAAAACAAACTTATTTAAAAATTATGCCTCGTTCAACACAACGGGAAATGAAGAAGATTATCGCAAAGACGCTCTAGCAGAATGTTTTATGATAAATTCTGTTTTCTGGAAAATCCTCTCGAAAAGAATGGGGATGTGATTTATGAACATTCGCCTACTCTTTGCGACTTTCTCAATAATCCTATCATCCATGGCCGCATCACAGGTCTACGACCAAGAACTTTTCGACAAGATGTCTCCCGTTGTCAAAATAAGCAACCTGGAAGCTATGTCTGTTGGTGTTGGATTCTTTGTCAATACAGATACGGGAGACTATATCTTCACGAACGCTCATGTGTGCATGGGGGTCGAGAGGTTTTATAAAAGAGATATTGGGCTAGAGAAGCTCAGGATATCTCAAGTCAAAAACAATATATATATAACATCAGAATACGACCTAAGAGAAGAGCATATTGATATCGAAGAGGACTTCTGTTCTATAAGAGTAAAAAGCGTATTCTACCTGACCAATTTTAGCACGTATAATCTAGGCGTGTTTGATCCCAGTAGCAGCATAAAGACCGTCGATTTATTTAAAAACAATATTGAGTTGATCCCCTCCAGTAGGTACAGGAAGGATTACCTCAATCTTGGCGATGATTACTCTAAAATAACCAACAGAGAGAATTCATATATATTTGACCATTGGTGCAGGAAGGGAATGAGCGGAAGCCCAATCCTAAATAAAGGCGGAGAAGTTGTCGCGATGGCATCATCTTGCGTCAGAGGGGAGTCTGTTTCGATGCCACCTCATCAAAAGATGCTTGAGGGCCGATCACTCAACTGGATCACTAAGATTTATAACGAAAAGGATTTTAAATGAGATATTTAGCAACAATTTTCACTTTTTTATCTTTGCATCTGTTTTCTCAGCAGATCAATGCTCAAGAAGAAAACCAAGACATGGGCAAGTTCGAAGTTGGCAAGGATGTGAAGTGCTTAGTCAAAACACCTGAAGGTGAGGATTTAACAATAAATTCTGAGGTTTTGGATATAGACGGTGATCGCGTCCTACTCAACTCCCCAGGTCAGCTCAAGGTGCTTGGAGATAAGATTCTTGTCCTAAAGAAAGCATGTACGCATTTTGGTATAGAGCTTGTGGACGGAGAGTACTTAGAGGTTGTCAGGAAGTTCAAGAAGACAAAGGCAGCATCTACTGACTTGACGAAAGAAGAGCAGTTACAGGTGGCCTCTGCCATGCAGGGCGATGACAGCAGGGAGATTGATAAAGAGATCGACAAAGAAGAAAGCCAAGAAGAGCAGGTTGAAGTTAAGACAGAAATCAAAAAAGAGGAAGATAGCAACACGATGAGATATATCATGTACGCATTGGCACTCTTTGCTCCACTTATTATGATAATCGGCGTTGTACTTGGTAACAAAAACAAGAAAAGAAAGAAAAACAAAAAATAGGATGTTGCTTTGTTAATACTAGAATTCAATAGAAAAAGAGTGGATATACTAAGCGGTAGCTCTAGAGTTGAGGGGTACCCAGATCTAATTAATATAGTTAACGACTTCTTTGGCAAAAGGATCTCAAAGAGACCAAGAAGCAAGAAGCAGTTCTATAAAATATTGTTTGCTGGGGAAGCGAACCTTATGAAGAGGATATGTGCGGAGATTTACTTCTCAAGAGAGATGTCCACAGATCCAAATATAGATCCAGAGAATATAAAAGAAATAATAAAGGGATATTCCAGTAAGAAAAAAAAACCAAGCAGGGTCAAGAGTATCTCTAATGAAGTAGGTATTTACAAAACAGATTACGGTGATGTTCTGATGAACTCAGATATTGCCAATGAAATGGAGCTACAGGAATGCGAAAGATCAAAAATGAGCGTTACGCACAGAATGTTAATAGATATCTTCTAGTAGTATTATCTCTACTTTGGCTATCATCATGCGCGACTCCAATGGGAAGGTATCCGGCCAATGGTCCAGATTTCACCACCCAAAGAAGGTCCATAGACCATAAAAATATGAGATTAGAGGCCAGTTCTGGCAGAAATTACTACCTAGAGATGGAGACAGGTGAAGATGAGAAGAAGTTTTTATTTCCTTTGTATATTCGCGGCATTTAGCCCAAGCGCCATATTGGCAGAGAGTCCTGATATTTACTCAAAGGACAGGCTAAGAACAAAAAGAAGCGAGGGTAACATAGACCCTTCTATAAGTATCGCCAGTGACGTGAAACTAACACCGGCCCAACCCAAAGAAGCTCCTTCTATGGATGACGACAAAAGAAGAAGAATTAAGGAATATATAGAAAAAATGAGAAGGGAGAGCGGTCAGGCCACTCCCCCTAAACCCGAGGCAGATCCGCCTCGAATAGAAGATGAGTGATTCACTAGTATATTTTACCCACCCCTTCTCTAAAATCTGCTCTTTTTAAGTGATAATCAGCAAAGCAATCATCCCATATATTAGCAATCCTCTCCATCATATCAATATTTCTAACAACATTATTTATTGGATGCAGAATGCGTGCAGTCCCTTTTTCACCGTTTCTTACCCTTGGGTACTCAAAGCTTAAAAACTTCTCTTTAGAGTTGGTATTTAGGGAAGAGTTTACCAGTATAGATTGCAGGTTACTCTTTATCTCTAGACCAGGGAACATTGTGAAAAATTGCGTAACATCAACCTTGTCGATATCAACCTCATCCCCATAAGCGATAAGACTCTTTTCTAACCTACAGGCCATGAATCTTCTTATGATAACTATTGCCTCTTCTTCGCTGTTTACCTTGGTTTTCTTTAGGATCTTCTCTATCTCAGTTATCGCCTTACCATTCTCGATCGCTCGGTGTACGTAAGACTCTATATCTACAGAAGAGCCGCTTCTGCAATGAGAGTGGGGCACAACGGTGCTATAGTGATTTGATATCATCACATTACCCGAGGGGTCTCCTATGGGAGAGTAATTGAAAACTGGAGTAATCCTGGCCCCTATACCCTTAGTTACCCTGGGGAAGTTCAGGTATATCATAACTTCTCTTTCGCTATTAGCTAGCCCTTTGAGCGACTTATGCCTGACAACGAACTCTAGCCTCTCCTTCTCTTTATCCCTTTCCCTATTTTCAGTACTTGAGCTGTGTATGATCTCGAAGTTCTTGCTCTTTTTCATCTTCTCTACTTGCTTAAGAAACGCAGACTCTTCATTCATGACTTTTTTTTTGGTATTCTTTGGTGAAGCCTTGGCCCTATCGGTCTTTGCGGCGACATCATGCCTGTCTCCCTTGGTGATAATAGACTCTAGGCTAAAACCTTTCTGGTCTGAGCTTGATTTCTTGGCAGCTTTCTTTTTGTAAATTTTCTTTTTTGTTTTCTTGTCGTTGGGCATATTGACTCCTTTTTTAATATTTCAATGCATTTATATCACTTAATAATATAATTGTCTAATAATTTAACGAATATATAAAAACGGTTGTATAAATTTCATTCATTCCAGACAAAAACGGTTGGAATAGAGCAACCTATGCAAAACCTCGACGTTTTTACACTTTTATTTTTTATTATACTATGATATAATCTAGTTATATTGCTAGATAAACTGGCTAGGAGAGTAACAATGAAGAAGAGCAGGGTAGAGGTCAATGGAAAAGACGACCTAATAAAAAATTTAAGAGAAGTGTGTGAAGTCATTGGTAGACAAGCTTTTTGCGAAAAGACCGGAATGAGAGAGCCAAACGCTGCGGTATTGCTAAGTGGAAAGAAATACTACTCAGCAGACAAGTTATCCGAGATAGCTCAAAAAGTTGGACTTGAGGTCAGGTTGACGATTAATCCTGTCAAGCAAGAAGAGACGAAGTAGAGAGCACCTAGGGCGCTTAGGCCATTTTGGCCGCCATAATATGCATAATTACTTCTAGCGGAGGTATAATCTTGAGTAAAGAAAACGAAACCAACAAGAAGACAGACCACAAGAAGTGCGATTTTTGCAACACTCCGTGCGGCGAAGACTGGTGCTCAACAAACAACGAAGAAAAATGAAGTAGTGGTCGCAGGAATCGAAACGACCATAGAGTTCTCTTGAGTCATTTACCATCCCTTGATAATCCGAATGAAAATCCACAAATTGACATCCTCACCGTTCGCAATCCCAATACTCACCTTCGTCATATTCATTGACATGATCGAAGATAGGATATCTGACATCTGGTCCGGTAAGAAGTGTTCCACGGACACAGGCGACCCAGAGTATGTCAAAATAAATCAAATTTTGAGTAAAACTTGGCCCGTTGTTTACCGATAAGGTACCGAGTTCACCCAGATTAACAATTTTGTTAACTTAAGATAAATTAATACTGAGAAACAGGTTGACTTATTTATTATACTGTAGTATAATCGTGGAATAGGAGGAAATATGAAAAATTTAATTTTTATGACGATTTTAGGGATGGCAGTTATTGGTTGCAGTGCGAATGTAGAGCCAGTTGACTATGGACCAAAATGCAACAAGGTGTTGTTTGACGAAATTGAGATTCAAGGAATCGAAAAGATGAAAAAATGTGCTAATATAGCTAAGAACGAGAGTGATGACAGCCTCAGTGAGGCTATAAAATCTGGGTGCCGTCTTTTCCTTGACCGTAGATGCTACAAGGCTTTTCGTGAAAATAACTTTGCGCTACCCGCAAAAAAAGAATAAATCGCTCTAAATTATTCAATTATGGTATAATAAAGCTATGAAAAAGATTTATTATACCATTTTTGTATTTCTGTTATTTGTAACCAAAGCAGCCTTTGCTCAATCAGGATTATCCCAAGAAAGTATTGAGATAAAGCTAGTGTCAGGGCTATCCTCACTCATGGGACCAGAGGGTGCAGGTGGAAAGCTCATTGAAGCAGTTATCTTGCCGATCTTTGGATTCTGCTTTTTCATGCAATTCATTAGGACAATGTCTGGATCAGGCAAAGCGAAAGGGCTCTTAGAACTAACTGGATTTGGGATACTATCTCTTTCTTTACTAGGAGTGCTAGATATTGATCCTTTAAGGTATGTTCCTGCGCTCAGGAACATTTCAAGTAACGGAGGCGAATTATCTCGCACGCTAAAAGATAACAAAGATCTCACAGTTAGACTTTACGCTCTGTCTGCCGGAACTTTCGGAAGCGTCGCTCGAGAGTCTTTCGGAACTCCTGAGGAGCAAGAAAAAATACTCTCAGATTCGATTGAGAAAGCTGGGTTGAGACTGCAAGCTTCTTGGGCCATAGGTGATATTTGTAATCAGCCAACTGATAGTGACAAAAAGGCGTGTATTAAAAAATTAATGTCGCCCACTACAAGTATAGAAGATATCAAAAAGATGGTAGGTAAAACATGTGAGGATGCTACTGGCAGCATTCTCCCAAAAGGTTTTTTTGTATTTACCTGTAACATGACCCAGCAGCCCATGGTTTATATAGCTACTAATATCGTCGTGCCAATCATAACAAACGGAAGAAATATATTCATCTGGTTTTTCCAGCTAGCTTTTTTAATGATTGTTATATTAACTCTAATATTTAGTAAATTCTCCTTTGCGACGCTGCCCCTGGAGTCTCAGAGAAATTCTTCAGTTAAGGCCGTTAAGTTTATTATTGCGCTAGGTTCATTTTCTTTTATTTTGGCGATAATAAACTATTTTTCAGCTCAGTTGATGAACGTGGTAGTGGGATCATTTCTAGAAATGATACAAAGTACCGATGATACGTCTCAAGTCGCTGGCCTCGCCATTCGTATGGTCGGGATGATCCTAGCTTCCGCCCTTGTGCAGTTCGTTTTCATCATGAAAATCCCCATGTTCATTCAGGCAATATCTGACGGAGCAATAGAGCAAATCGCTCAAATTGCCACTGACTCTATGCAGACGGCAGTACTCGTCGGCGCATCTGTGCTCCCTTACATCGGCGCAGGTAGTGCCATGATGATCGGAGGCATGGGCAAGGGAGTAAAGGATATTAGAGATAAGTCTGGTGCGGCAGGAGGTGCTGCTGCCGGTGCCGCCGCAGGAATAGGCGCGAATAAGTTCTCTAAGGGAGGCGGAAGAGGAGGAGATACGGGGAGTAAGCCACATAACAATGGTCCATCTGGTCCAAGCACCCCTCCTCCTAGCTCTGATAATCCGGCCAACTATAACGGAGGAAAAGATGCCCCCAGAAGAACAAAGGCAACACTAGAGCCTGGTGCAAGGGTATCTGACTCCAAGAGAGACGCTCTCAAGAATCTCAAAAAAGAAGATATGCAAGGGAGTGGGGGCTTTAATAGTGGAGGCGAGAGAAAGCTTTATGGGCCAAAAGGAGACCTACTAAAAGACTTTGATAAGGAAGAAAGAGAAGAGAGTAGCGCTAACCAGAGATCATCCAAACCCAGCGGGTCTGAGAGCAGGACGCGAAAAGAAAATGGCCAATACGCAGGAAGTGGTAATAAAGGCGCTTCAGAAACAGATTCTCAAAGGATAAGCAATAATATATCTAGCCTAGAAAAGAAAATAAATGAAGCTGGAGCGAACACCAAGAAAGGCAAAAAACTCACCAAAGATCTAGCTAAATTGAAAGTTGAGCAGTCCGACATGAAACAACTAGAAGACAAGGCATGGAGTCGGAGGAAAAAAGACAGAATCAAGGAAAAAAGACTCAATATGCTTAGAAAGATACCTTTCATCGGAACGGCCGGAAAAATTGCGGCTTACACCGGAAAAGCAGGCCTACAGTCAATGAAAATGGGCGTTACTGGAGCAGCGAGAGGTTTTAGCGCTGCTTCTAGCTTTGCGGCTGGCGACTCCGCAGGTGGTGTGAAAAAACTCAAGAACTTGGGCTCAGATGCCGCTAAGGGAGCAAAGAGTGTCGCTTCTGCCGCAGCAAAGGCCTCGTCAGATATCGGAGGAACGGGATTTCGGGATCTTAAGACTGCTGGCGCAAGAGCTAATAGAGCGCTCAGGAGCAAGGAAGAGGAGAGAAAGATTAATAAATCCAATAAGGGTGATAGTAAAGTAGGCCACATGAAGAAAAATAAAAAAGTGGAAAAAGGCACTGCAAAAATTCAATAACACAAAGGCATAGAAATGCCTTGACACTCTTATTATGTTGTAGTATAATTATTGTACAGGAGTTAAGTATGTTTAGAGATAGTTATGAAAAATTAATAAAAGCAGCGGTCAAGAAGGCCCTCAAAGAGGGTCGAGCTATGGGTCTAGGAGATGACGAGTACTCGATTGGATTATTAGCACCAGGCTATCTGTACGAAGAAAGAATTGCTGAAATTGGCAAATACAAACTACCCGAATTCAAAAAAGAAGATGAAGATAACTCCTACACAAATCCTGAGTGTGAAGGAGACTTGATTCTAGGTTATACTGTAGATGACAATGTGGAAATGAGTGAAGATAGGGCCGAAATGATCAATGATGATCGAACCAAAGGGCTTTTAAGAAACTGTGGTCTTGGCATCAAAAAGGTGACGGATTCCCTAGAAGGCTCAAAAACTGAAAGCGAAAAAAAGGCCAGAAAAAAATATATCAAAATGCTCGAGAGACAGAGAGACTACCTTTCAGGTGGAAAAAAATCCTTAAAGAAAAGAGACGAGGGATATACCCCAACGAAAGGATTCCTTTCAATACTTGATTCCAATTTACTACTCAATGCAGTTCCGGTCTATTCAAAAAGACTGATAGACGAGAAAGGACTGAATGTGAACTTTGAGTCTTCTGTTTATAATGCTGTCGTAGAGAGTCGTGTTATTCAAGTTGAACCCAAAGACTTCGAGTACCATCTAGAAAGAAGAACGTCTGCGTATGTAGGTGGAAATTATTTTACCACATACCACGCGCCCTCAAAGCAAGAGAAAAATATCACAAAGAAGATCGAAAGAAATTATAACTTTGCTGTCTTAATGGCATCAAACATAGGGGCGTTGGTCGATGACCAGGACTCCATGAAAGAGCTGTATTCAAACCTAGAAGAAAGCAAAAAGATTATTCTACCTCCAGATCATCTCAACCCCTTTGTGATGCTCAATTTTAGAATTATCGGCTTTGCTGACTCAGGTTATGGTACTGACTTTCATAACAAGCTAGGTAAGAAAAACGAATACCTCGACAGAAGAATTGGCCTGGACGGAGAACAAAGGTCGGAAGGTTTTTGCCTCGTTGCCATGTCGGAGTATGACGCTAGGATTTTATACTTTCTTGATTTCAAGGTTACAGAAGACATCATCTCTCTCGAGGAAGTTGAGGCTTATATCAATAATAAAGGTAAGGGATCAATTCAGTATTTATCGACAGCGGCCTTTGTGTACCCAAAGACAGTATTTACTCCATCCGAAGGTGAGAGAACTCATCATGTAGGTTTTAGAAGAATGTTGATGAAGACAAGTGACATGAGAGACTCATTGATGTTGCAGAGTGAGATTCTTGATAAGCGAGACTTTTTGAAGTCTACCTTGCCTGATAGATATGTCTACTCGGCTCACCCTGAGATTTTGGCGTCAAAAAGAGGTATTGCCGCATTAAATATTCCTCACAATCCCTTTAGACCAACTGATGTAGAACATTACATCTCATCTCCTGCACGGTTACTTGTGGACAAAGAGATAGACAACTCCATTCTTAGCGCAGTATCTCTGTCCACAGAGAAACCATGCGAATACGGCCAAATCTTCAATAGAGGGTACTTAAGCCAAAAACACCTTATTCTAAATCTAACGGAATCTAGCGAGATGTCTTCACTGTATGAGTACGCAGACATCATGAATGATGGCGAGAAAATCATAGTAAATGATTTTACAGAGGAGAGCTTTAGGTTAGACCAACCCCTGTACGCACCCGTTAACGACGAAGAAGCTTATAAGAATTTCAAATTAACCTTCGCTCGAATCCTTGCGCTTCGAGATTCTGGGAGATTGCCTGACTATCGACTACCTGAGTGTGAAGACGAGTTTATCTTGGATTGCGCAAAGGTTCACCTCGAGAATAACGTAGCCGCTTCTAATGAAGATGTACTTTCAGAAGTCAAATCGCTCTCGTCTAAATACTCCCCTCACCCTGATGATGAAGGCATAGAGGAAGACTACACTCGACTACCAGACCCTATCGATATCTTTGACGGAAAGGAGGATCTATCTCCTCACCATGTCTGGGACATCGATTCTGGTCTTGTTCCCTTGTCTAACGAAGACCCTAATCGTAAACCCCATTTCTACGACGCTGGTAACTCAGAAGAAGAAGAAGAAGAA
>Ga0136604_1000562_pt1 | contig 18113 bp, 24 predicted proteins | sample AntRauFillE10628_FD_104928 | JGI IMG/M metagenome (GOLD analysis project Ga0136604, IMG submission 104928) | Saline lake microbial communities from Rauer Islands, Antarctica - Metagenome Filla E10 #628 | ecosystem: Environmental > Aquatic > Non-marine Saline and Alkaline > Saline | place...
TAACTAACCTAATATTTAATGTTCCGGGGTACAACCACGGAACATACATTGGCATCCATTGAGACGACTGACCGAAGCCAGCGTAAACGGCACCGTTAATTTTCACAGAAATACAGCCTTCTTTTAGCTTTACCTGGGTCATCTGAACTTTTCTTGTTAATAAGAGCGACCTTTGAGTATAATGTTAGTAATAACGCTACTTGCTCGTCTTGTTGTGTAGCTGATCCGTTTGTTTCAAATAGACAACTTTTTATATTTGTAGCACACCAAGTGCATAGTTCTCGCCAGGTATCTATCCACATACACACACTTAATAAGAACACGATGTCGTAGGTCGAAGATGATAGGTTATTGATTAAATTAAAATCTTCTTTGTTTAGATCAAATACATAAAAATTTATGTTGTTATATTGGTGGCTAGATTTAATTCTATTAGCAACGTTAACTAGTCTATAATCAAAGTCTATTCCGACTCCTTCGTTAATCTTATCATGCACAGAATATAACATACCTCCTTGGTTGCTGCCGATGTCTAATACTGTTTTATTTTCAAAGTTATACGGTACGCTACTAATCCTTTCAAGCGGTTTTCGCTGACCAGGAATGACAGTATTACAAATGTTCAGGGTGTGATACCCGCCTTCGAAATCCTTCCCATTGTACGACTTATTACTTGTAGTAGTGTACTGAAGCATATTTTTTATTTTATCTAGAGTTGTCATGAATATATTTATCAGTTCTCTGTAGTCATAAATAAAGAAAACGCGAGGCAAGAATGATACCGATATTTTTAGGGTACGACCCAAGAGAAGCAATAGTTTACCATACGTGTACTAATAGTATAATTAGAACAGCAACACAGCCAGTTAGCCTGTGTCCACTAGCATTGTCTCTACTAAACGACTACGACGAAGGCACTACTGATGGTAGTAACGATTTTATCTACAGTCGATTTCTTGTACCTAGTCTAATGAACTACCAGGGCTGGGCCATCTTTATGGACGGCGATATGATACTCCGAGATGATATTGCTAAGTTGTGGGCGATGCGAGATGATTCAAAAGCTGTTATGGTTGTTAAACACGACTACAAAACAAAGATGAAAAAGAAATATCTTGGCGCACCAAACGAAGACTACCCTCGCAAGAATTGGTCAAGTGTGATCATGTGGAACTGTGCACACCCGGCAAACAAAGTAGTAACGCCAGAGTTTGTTCAAGATTCTACAGGAGCACAGCTACATAGATTCACATGGATTGATGATAACGATATAGGTAGTTTACCTATAGAATGGAACTGGCTGCCAGATGAGTTAGGACCGAATGATAACGCTAAGTTATTACACTACACACTAGGAGCACCCAGCTTTCATGAGTTTGCTAAAACGCCTATGGGAACAGATTGGCACGAAGAAAGAATCTACACAGAGTATTGCCAGCAGCATGGAATCTAAATTTTTAGCAATAGACCCTAACGGTGCTATTGTAGGCAACCTTGCGAGAGGCGCCGACGCTACGTTCATAGGCCAAAAAGATTTAGTAAATTACCCGCCGTCTTGTCCTATAATATTTCGTGGTCTATCAAGGAAGATTGTAAGACAATGTGAGAAACAAAAACGCGCCTATTATTATATTGATACAGGGTATATTGGTAATTTAGTTAAGCACAAAAACTGGCACAGAGTAGTTAAAAACGGATTGCAACACACTTCTCCAAGGTTTGATCTACCTGACGATCGATTTAAAGAAATAGTAAGAAAAGCAAATTACGATCACCTTGAGTTTAAAGGATGGAAACCAGAAGGCAAGAACATACTTTTAGTTTCTCCTAGTGAGAAACCTTGTAAGTTTTATGATATAGATCGTGATGTCTGGATCGACGAAACAATTCAAGAATTAAAAAAGTATACTGACAGAGACATTATAGTCCGTAACAAGCCAGAGCGTGGTAAAAGAGTCGGCAGAAACAGTATATACAGTCAATTTATCGAAGACGATGTATATGCTGTTGTTACATTTAATAGTATAGCAGCAACTGAAGCAATTGGGTACGGCATTCCGGCATTTGCTACAGCCCCAAACGTAGCCGACTTGCTATGCTATAAAGATCTTAGCATGATAGAAACGCCGCGATACGAAGACGAAGAAAAAGTGAAAAAATGGCAACATTGGTTAGCCTATTGCCAGTATACATACGAAGAAATGACATCAGGGTCCCTCTTTGATATGATCGAGGAGTACGACTTAAGATGACAATTACTGTAGCATCGTACCTAAAAGGAATTCCTGAGAAGAATAACAACCCCCAAAAACCTGCTATTATTACAGGCTTTATCGAAGGTGTACTTCGATGCGGTGACGACGGTACTGTAGTAACTGGTTACGAGCCGATTGATTCTGACGTTGCTGTAGTGCAGGGATATGTACATCAAGACAGCAAGAATACTCCTCACTTGATGTTACGCAAGCGAGTATTTGAGCAGCAGCAGAGAAACAATAAACGTTCAATTATAGTTGACAGCAACTTGTTCCTTTATGCAGATCCTAACAATTCTAAAGGTTATTTGCGTTACAGTTATAACGGAATATTTCCCTGCACCGGTGAATATTGCAATGATACTCCAGATCCTAACAGGTGGGAAAAGATTAGTAAAGAACTCGGTATTTCTTTAAAACCATGGACTAATCACGGGCGTTACGTGCTAATATGTTGTCAGCGCAACGGCGGATGGAGTATGAACGGCCAAGAGCTTATGCCCTGGTTGTTCAAGCTGATTAAAAAGATAAAATCAAGATCAGATCGTCCTATAGTAGTAAGGTTCCATCCTGGCGACGGACACAGTCCTGTACACGCAAGAAAATTAGCAGCAAGAAGAATGCCCGGCGTTACCATTTCAAACGCTGACCATATACAACAGGACCTGAAAAATGCTCACGTGGTTATAAGTTATAACTCAAGTCCTGGGGTAGTAGCTGCAATCGAAGGTGTACACACTATAGTACTTGATCCAGATCACAGTCAAGCAGCACCGGTGTCAACGCATCATCTAAACGCAATTGACAATCCGCCTATGTATGACAGAGAAAAGTGGATACAGCAAATGGCCCAGATGCATTGGAACATAAAAGAACTTAAAGACGGAACAGCTTGGAAGCATTTACGCAAATATGCAATGAAGTAATTACCAGGAAAGAATCCAGTCTTTATTGAAGTTAGTTACTCGCTTCATGCCCCATTCTTCTAACAGTTGAACAGCAGGCAAATCACCTCTATCTTGTTGATATTCATGATCTTGTTGTTCAACTATCATAATAGGACGATTCCGCATGATAGTTTCTTTAGCTCCTTTTAGAATCGGAACCTCATACCCTTCGCAATCTACCTTAATAAGATCTATTTGATCGAACTCAAATGAATCAAGAGTACGCATAGGAATTTTGCCTTTACCCATTGTAGTAGGGTTGATATGGCTATGGCCTGTGTTTTCAGGGGTAATAATCATGTCAATTTCTGATTCGGATTCGCCGAGTGCGATAGGGTGGACTGTAAAGTTGTCGGTTGCTGTATTCTTAAACAAACAATTACGAAAATCCGCAACAGGCTCAAATGAATGAACGTGCTCGAATTCTTTTACTAAGTCCATGGTCCATAGTCCAACGTTAGCACCAATGTCTAATGCAAAACGTTTTTGCTTTAGCATACTGATTGCATGATCTCTTACTCTCCATTGATACCTAACAACCTTGTCTTTCTTGAGACTCTTGTCAAGCATACGCTCGAAGTGTGTGTCGTAGTCGGGTAAGTGTATTCCTAGGTGATTTTTCACTGCCAATATCCCTCTGGTCTGTTTGCTATCATATCTTTAGGCATTGATTTGCCAGCGTGTTTTCGAGCGCCTTTCAAATGATCTATCCACCGCCCTAGTTCACAGTTGATTAGCGGATGGCCACCTCCGCCTGACTTGGCTGTTTTTATATACATCTCAGCAGAATAGTCAAGAACGTTAGAGTGCTTAACGGTCTTGCGTTTTAGTATGTCGCCAAACACGTAACTGTCATGCCATTCTGCTAATGTAAAAATGCCGTTCTCAGCATCCTCGTAGAACTCTTCTAGTTCTTGTAAAAACTCTTGACAGGCCACGTTCTTTACATTCAACCCGTAGAAGCCACACTCCGGCCACGTTTGCGAACCTTTGCCTCTGCCCACGTATGTGAGCCATTTATTGTTGGGCAACAGCTTTTCAAACTCTTCGTAACTCCAAGCCGAGTGGACATAAGTGTCAGCATCAATCCATACACACCAATCTGTCGACCGTTCGCAAGCATCTAACACTGCGTAAATCTTATTCGCAAAACGCACAGCGTCCCACTTGAAAGCCTTGTTACTGTCCTTGCGCCTACTTCTTACAGGATCACCGGAGATGTCACCGTTTGCTTTGGGGACATTGCCCCACCTGTTCTTAAACTGACTGAGCTTGCGCAACACCTTTGCATCGAATATTGTAATCTGCTCTGGGTCAGGATTGTGTGGGGAGCAGTCCTCTGCGTATACTAATAGCTTGATACGCTTGTCAACGTGCTCAGCAAAGCTATCTAAAAATCGTTGTGCGTAAAGGTCAAGTCCGGGCTGGTGAAACGTTGTTACTAGTGTGATATCTGACACAGTGTCTCCTTATATTCTTAATCATATTTATAGGTATTTTAAACTACTAAATAGAATACTGAACAAGGGGAGTTATGAAATTTAGTCTCTGGACGCAATATGGCGCCCGCAATAGCGCCCCTGTCTTTGATGCGTTTCGCCGATCAATTATAGACAGTGGTCATACCGTTTTAGAAAATTCATTAAGTGGTGATGTTGATGTAATATGGAGCGTGCTTTGGAACGGCAGAATGGCGCCGAATCAACGAATCTTTAATACCGGCAAGCCAACAATAGTCCTAGAAGTTGGCGCTATTAAACGGGGTATTACATGGAAGGTAGGGTACAATGGTATTGCTCGACACAATATAATCAGCAGTTCCTGTACGTCCGAGACACGAGCAAAGGATTTAGGACTACCATTCAAACCGTGGCGCAGTGACGGCGAACACATATTGATATGCTGCCAGAATCCAAAAAGCCACTTGTGGGCAAACTTGCCAACACCTTCTGACTGGATCACTCAAACTGTTAACACCATTCGTATGCACTCTAATAGGCATATAATAGTCCGGCCACATCCTAGAGCGCCACTGAGATGTCAGTTACCAACAAGCAAGAATATTTCTTATCAAATACCCAGTAAGATACCTGCGTCCTATGACGACTATAACTTGAGTTTTACAAAAGCACACGCTGTTATAAACCCAAACTCAAACCCAGGCCCGCAAGCTGTTCTCAACGGTGTTCCGGCGTTTGTAAATGACTCTAGTCTAGCATATAATGTTAGCAATACTGATTTGTCAATGATCGAGAATCCACGTAAACCTGTTAGAACGCAATGGCTCGACACGTATGCACGCTCAGAACATACCCTAGACGAAATAAAACAAGGAATTCCCCTCTCTAAGTTGTTGATAATACTTGACTTTTGATAAGATCTGTTGTATTATATTGTTTTATCATATATAAGAGGCAGTTATGGAACTGGAAGATTTCAGCATCGAGGACATCGTAGAGATTGTAGTTGGCCAACAACAACAACTAGGTGCCTTTGCACTTCTACCTAAAGACAAGTCTGTGCTGGGTAGCATGGGTAAACAAACAGCCAAAGGCACTAGTCTTACTGACCTACAGTACAAACTACTGTATACAATTCTTGTACAAGACCATTACATTGCACAGTTTGAGCACAGAGGTTTTACTAAGGAAACATACTTGGCAGTACTAAGCAACACACGCACAGAGCTACGAGACGTTGATCGTTCAAAAACAATGACGGTTACCTATGAGATTCCTAGCATACGCAATCGGTGGACAGCAGCGTCTGGGACAGCAGAAACCGTGACAAAAGATAGTCCGTGGATTAAGTTGAGCTTTCCGTTCAACAAGAAGCATCTTGTCAGCGTAAATGAATTCAGCAAACTGACCAGTAATTATGTGCACTTAACAAGCAGTCGTGATCACTACTTCAAGATCGACGAACGTGTGGTATACGAACTTGTCAAAGAATTTCAGTACAAAGGTTACACAATCGATAAAGAACTGATTGAGTTCTACAACGAAATCAAGTATGTAGCTAAAAACCCAACAGAGTATCAGCCTACTGTTAAAAACGGTGAACTTGTAAACTTTCACCCGGCAACAGAAAAATGGTTGCTTGATCATTACGGTGTTCCGAGTCAAGACACAGCAGTTAGATACAAAGATCATTCGATACAGTTTGACATTGCAAACATCGACGAGGCTTTGCTAAGTGATGCCAGTGAGACTCTAAGTGCTCTCAGCAAGAGCTTGATCAACAGGAAATCTGTACAGGTCCTAGTACGTCCAGACGACTGGTTACAAACCGACATTGTTCATTCACTGGTAGAACTTGAAAGGTTGCCTGTGCTGGTTATTCTTGACACTGATGATTGTCTGCGTGATCTAAGAACCAGCTTCGAAAGGTTTAATCAATACGTTGATCGAAGCGAAGTAAGCGTGTTGTTTAGAGTAAGTAACGAAGTAAACCCAGCGTTTAACACGTTTGTCAAAGAACATAAGATTAACAACCCAGTTACTGAGAAAACAAAGGTAGTATACATCTGCAAAGACAAGCTACCGAAACCACTGCTGAAAAGCGAGTGGATGCCTGAAAGTGTAGTCAGAATAGGCAGCACAAGGTTGCAGATTAAGATAGATCAGTGGATCTGTGACTGTGACATGGTAATACACTATGACAAGGTTGCGTCTCCTTGGAGTCCTTCAAGTTACACGTATATGAGTTATCAGTCTGAAAAAAGGAAAATTGAAAAGATATAATGCCAACATGTAAACTAATCATCGACGACGAAGTCAACATAAAGCTAGAAGGCTTGCCTGTTGATGTTCGTCGTAAAATTTCATCAGCACTAAAGTTTGAGGTACCCTACGCAAAACACATGCCGCAATACAAGCTAGGACGCTGGGACGGCAAGGTTGCTTTCTTTGGTATCGGCGGTAGTGGTTACGTAAATCACTTAGACAAGGTCGTAGAAGTACTGGACAGATGCGGTTATACAATCAGTGAAATTGAGGACCGCAGACAACCAGTTACATTTAACTTTCCTAAGATCACCGAAGAGTTTTGGGGAGACACTTGCTGGCCAACTGGGCATCCTGCTGAGGGCGAACCTATTCGCATGCGAGACTATCAAGTTGAGGTTGTTAATAACTTCCTTGAAAATCCCCAATCACTTCAGGAGGTTGCTACTGGTGCAGGTAAGACCATCATCACAGCCACGCTATCAAGGATTACAGAGCCGCATGGACGTAGCTTAGTTGTTGTGCCTAACAAAAGTTTGGTTAGTCAAACAGAAAAAGACTATATCAACTGTGGGCTGGACGTAGGTGTATACTTTGGTGACAGAAAAGAACTGGGCAAGACCCACACTATATGTACATGGCAGTCACTAAACATCCTCGACAAGAAAAACAAAGCAGGTGACTCGGTACTGAGTCTTGCAGAGTTCTTAGATGGAGTGAGCACTGTTATTATAGACGAAGTGCATCAAGCAAAAGCAGAAGTTCTTAAAAGATTGCTTACACAAAATCTTAAGAATGCCCCTATACGCTGGGGCCTAACTGGTACTGTGCCCAAGGAAGCATTTGAGTTTGAAAGTATCCATGCAAGTCTTGGTCCTGTTATTGGTAAGATTAGTGCAAAAGAATTGCAGGACAAAGGCGTGCTGTCACAGTGTCATGTAAACATAATGCAGTTACTTGATGTACAAGCATTTCAAGACTATCAGTCTGAGTTGAAGTATTTGGTCACTGATCCAGACAGACTTGCTTATATGGCCAGGGTACTAAACAAGATCAAAGAAACAGGAAACACACTTATTCTTGTTGACAGAATCTCCGCTGGCAAAGAACTAGAACTAGCAATTCCGGATAGCATCTTTATCAGTGGTAGTATGAAAGTCAACGAAAGGCAGGATTCTTATGACGAAGTACAAGACGCAACTAACAAGGTTATTATTGCTACATATGGCGTGGCCGCGGTGGGCATCAATATTCCACGTATTTTCAATCTTGTACTAATTGAGCCAGGCAAAAGTTTTGTGCGAGTAATACAGTCAATCGGTCGAGGCGTTCGTAAAGCTAAAGACAAGGACTTTGTACAGATATGGGATTTCACATCTACATGTAAATTCGCCAAGCGACACTTAACTGCTCGCAAGCGTTTTTATAAAGAGGCACACTATCCGTTTACTATTGAAAAGGTAGATTGGACAGAGTCAAAAACAAAAACAACAAAGAGGTAATATGAGTTATAATGTTTTAAATTTGCAGTTATCACCGTGCCATCTTTTATAGTTGCCAGGGGACACTACTTTGTTGCAATGTGAGCAAGAAATTTTAGTTCGGTCTTTTGCTCGCTTGCTCATTAATTGTTTAGTGTCGTTAGAGTGTACAAGGCCGGTCCTAGCTTTTGAAATTTTATCGCCGAAGTCTTTGGGTTTCTTTCTACCCCTAAGAGATGATGAAATTTTTGACTTAGTGTCTTCGGATCTAGGACCGTCGTGTTTTCCTTTGTTAGCAGCTGATATTTTTGCTTTGGTGATCTCTGAATGGGTATACCAGCTTCTTGAATTAGTAATTTTTTCTACTACATCTTTATTGTTACGTGTGTGCCCTTTGTTTTTATTAGACAAGATTTCTTTAACTTCGTTAGTATGTGTTTTATTTTTAAAAGGAGATTCTTTGCCCGTTCTTTTTTCTGACATTAATGCTCTTGTCTGTGCGGAGACTGTTTTACCTTTATGCAAGGAGCTAAGTTCTTTAGATAGAGTTTTCTTTAATTTTTCGTATACTCTTGCTGTGACGTATCTATCTTGGTACTTGTTAGATACTCTGAGCATATTCAATGCAAAATACATTTGACTTTTTGCTTTACCTGTAGTAAACTTAGTTAATAAAAGGTGACAAATAAAATGTTCTCTTGCAGTTAGCTTTACTAGATTATTAGAACAATTAGTACCACCTAGAGATTTAGGAAGAACATGATGAATTTCGTAGTATCCTAATAAGTCTCTAGACTGTGCTGATATGATAATGTTATCATACCAGACTTTATATTTGTTGTGTATGAACATAACATTATTTATCAAATAAATAAGATACATAAGGAGAACTAAAATTCGTATACTAACCCTAGATAACAAATGCTTTAAGCTAGACAAGTTACCAGACGAGCTTGAAGAAGATGTTCGTTTTGCAGTACTGGATAACAGTGATCCAAAAGATCCAGATTTCTTTTGGATACCACTAATATTCTTAGAGTCGTTTAGTGCACCTGCAATTGTATTACGCATTAACGGCAGAGAAATAACAATGCCTGTAGACTGGAGTATGGCCATAGGCTGTTCAGAAACAGGTAACGATATCGAAGTACTGCCACTTACAAGTATTAATGACAGAGGGTTTGAAGCATTTCTTTTTAACCCGTTGGATGGATTTAGAGTTGAGTTTGAAGAGTTTGAGATTGTAAACTTTTACTCAGACGTCAAATGGTATTTTCCTAAAATGAAAAACGGTCAGTTACTTGCAGTGCCGATATCAGACGGTCCTAGTCCACTGTGTGCTTATTTTGTCAAAGACATTAGCAGACTATGCGAAGTAATCAGCTACTCGGATCTATTTTAGATGGGTAGCTTAATTCCAGGCGAAGTGTTAGTTTACGAAAGAGTTGACGGAACAGTTTATGCAAGGTACCGTGATGCTCCCTTCAATCGAATACCTCGTTGGGAAATAGGCGGAACTCCTAGGATGGATCCAACGTTTGAAGAATGGATGTACCTCAATCGGCTAGCTAAAGAAAACGAAACAATACGTAAACAGCTTGACAGATTAATGACACTGTATTATACTGTAAAGAATGACAAATTCAAGGAAAACAAATGAGTGACAAATACGAAGATATAGACTTTGACAGTGTAGAAAACATTGTCGAACTTGCTGAAGTGTTCACCAAAGGCCCGTACGATACACAGGCTAATACCACAGAATACGAATCCTACAATGGCATAATTGAGCAGTACAATAACTCAACTCGCAACAACTACGAAAACGCTGCAATGGTACTTTACGTAGATCGCAGAAGGATGCTAACTGAAAAAATTGTTGACTTGAAATCAATGTGGGTTGACGAAGACGGGCTGAGAACCGCCCGCCCACTAAGGAAACCAGATGGCGAATAAGTTACCAATCAAAGACATTCTAGCTGCTATCGACATGAACGCAAAGGAAGTGTGGAAGGAGCTAGAACCAGACGAGCGTAAACAAGTTAGTTTCTGGCTATTGAATCGTTATGCAAGCAGCGTATCCGGCAGCCGCGAGAAGCAGGAGCTTGCGGTACTGAAAACTAACGAGTACTACAATAAATATTTTAACGACATTGGAGTAGGTAAGGACAACGGCCACCCGCAACTGATGTGGCAATTGTTATGCGCAAGTGCAGGCACCGAACAAATCGAATTTCACAAGTGGATCGGCTTTAAGAAGAAAGGCGGTAATAACGATAAGGCAGTGAAGTTACTTGAACGCATTTACCCTAACATGAAAACAGACGAGGTAGAATTACTTGCTGGATTATCTACAAAGAAAGAACTCAAACAATTGGCTGAAGAACATGGCATCGAAGGCGTCAAGCTCTGATAAACCTTATAGGTGCGAGTACTGCAAGACAGGATTCGTAAGGGAAAAAACATTAATGTCTCATGTCTGCGAAAAGAAGCGCAGAGCATTGCAAAAGGATGAAAAACGGGTCAAGCTAGGCTACATTGCCTTCAACCAGTTTTACAAACTCAGTGCTGGCGCAAAGAAAGACAAGACGTATGAAGAGTTTTGTAACAGTCAGTACTATAACGCCTTTGTAAAGTTTGGCAGTTTTGTGTCTAACGTCAATCCGTTGTATCCTGAGAAGTATATCAACTACGTTGTAACCAGTGGAGTGAAGTTGGATCAGTGGTGCAAGGAAGAGATGTATGAGAAGTATGCAACAGAGCTGATCCGCAAGGAAGGTGTAGAGACAGCACTTGAACGCACAATCACTACAATGTCAGAGTGGGCAGAAGAGAACAATTCAGTTTGGAACCATTACTTCTTGTACGCAAGTCCCAACAGAGTTATCTGGCATATACGTGACGGGAAAGTATCTCCTTGGCTCATGCTGAACTGTAAATCCGGCAAAGAAATGCTAAGTAAATTTAACGATGAACAACTAAATCTAGTGTATCACGTTCTGGACCCGCAGCATTGGGCCCTTCGTTTTAAGCGACAGAAAGACGACGTGCAACTGGTCAAAGACGTAGTTAAGCGTAGCAAACTCTAGGAACACTGATGAAAATACTAATTATGGGGCTGCCGGGCAGCGGTAAGACATGGTTAGCAGAGCGATTGCAAAAGCATTTGAATTGTGCTTGGTTTAACGCAGATATAGTACGCAAGATGGCAAACGACTGGAACTTTGATCGTAGTTCAAGGACACGGCAGGCCTACCGTATGCGCAACATGGCTGACTACGAAGTAGGGTGCGGCGTTACTGTTATATGCGATTTTGTATGCCCATCTGACGAAGCAAGATTATCCTTTCGTCCTGACATAACAATTTGGCTTGACACAATTAGTATCAGTCGGTTCGACGACACAAACAAGGTGTTTAACGAACCCAGCTATTGCGATATACACATCGACAATTATTTGTCAGACTCTGAAATTAAAAAACTAGCAGAACGACTTAAACAAAGGATGAAGTGACATCGATATAGACATTGACTTTCCGGATCGATCAGAAGTGCTTAACAAACTCGAGCATCGTGTTGCTAAGTTGACCACAAACAAGAAGCACAATACAGGGGTGTATGTTACAGAGATACCGCATACGCCCACGGACAATTTGGCTACAATTGATTACAAAGCTGCCGAGCAAAGAGGTTATTTTAAACTTGACTTTCTTAACGTCAGTATCTACGAAGGTGTTAAAGACGAAGAACATCTCGTAGAGTTAATGGAAAAAGAACCTATGTGGGACTTGCTTGAGCATGACGAATTTGTTGACCAAGTGTTCCACTTAGGCGGGCACGGCGAGTTGCTGAGAACAATGAAACCTAAAAATGCCACCCAGTTAGCAGCAGTTCTGGCAATGATACGTCCAGCCAAAAGATACCTGGCGGGCAGGGACTGGAGTAGTGTCATGAAAGAGATCTGGGTTCGTCCAGAAGGCGATGAATATTTCTTCAAGAAGGCACACGCGCTGAGTTACGCTATGGCAGTTATAGTACACATGAATTTGCTATGTGAACAGATCAGTTCTTAGGTTTACGGACTAGCTGTATTGATTTACGTTTTACACGTTTAATGGCGAGATTGTTTATATTGACACATGGACCTGTTGTTACTTTGACATCCTTTGAGTTCATAGTGATAATAGAATAACGAAACGGCTCCATTTCTCGTCTAAGAAAAATATTAATTGGTATAGAACGATTTGACTCCCACCACCATATTTCTCCTAGTTCAATAAATTCTCTTTTTTCCTGCTCGCTTTTTAGTGTCGTAAAAACATACATGCTGGTTACTACTTGGTCTTGATTAATGATAATCCCAACATATTCTTGTCCGCCGTAGCTGACTATGCTGATAAAAGGAAAGTTTTCTTTAATGTCTTTAGTTAACATGTTTTAGTTTAGTAGTCTCGATAAATATAGTATGCAGCTTACACCAAGATATTTAGTCAAAAACAGAACCCTGATTATTTCAAATGAAGTAGGCGTTATCACGGAGTATAGACCAGTGTATCAAAGAGAGCTACAAGTATATCGCGGCATCGACAATGTCCTAGAATTTCAGATCCTAAATTCAGATCAAAAGCCTATCCCTTTAGGCACTAGGCAAGCTAGATTTGTTGCGTTTGATTCGAACAATAATATGATTATCGATCGAACAGCTACGACCATTATCGCAAACAAAGGACTGGTTAATGTTACTATTACTGACAACGACGTATTGAATGTCAAGCAGCAATACCTACACTATAACGTCTACATTGTTAACGACAACGACACTCGCACACTCACGTACACAGACGAACACTTTAATGCAAGCGCAGTAATCTACCTAAGTTCAAGAGCATACCCGGGTCCAAAAGCGTCAATAGAGATTGAAACGTTTAACTCACCTACAGGCGGATCAACTCTTTACTTCACTGATGCAATTTCTGCCGAACCCGGCGTTAATGGTAACGAAGCTATTCATACATTAGCCATTTACCCAGCTGGATTTATCGGCGACGTCATAGTCGAAGCAACACTTGAAAATCAAGTAGTTGGCGAAGCACAAGTTGACTGGGTAGAGATCGAACGAGTGACTCTTGACGGTACAGAAGAGCAGCTGATACCTATTAACTTTGTAGGGGTGCTTAGTTATATCAGAATACTAGCCACTGCTAACCCCAATGAAACTATTGAAAAAGTTTTAATTAGAAATTGACAAGTCATTGATTTGACTGTACAATTTAACTATGAGCGCAGTATCAGACGTTACCTTATCATACCTACCAGCGAAACGCAAGACAACTCCTAAAGGTTGGCTTAGCTTTAACGCTGTCTGTTGTCACCACAACGGACACGCTCCTGATAATAGAAGTCGAGGCGGGTTTATTGCCAACGGTGACGGAGGTGCATCTTACCACTGCTTTAACTGTGGTTTCAAGACGTCATGGCAACCGGGCAGACCCCTAACAGCAAAATATCGTAAGTTACTTAGGTGGCTTCACGTTCCTGACGGCGATATTAACAAGCTGACTTTTCAGGTAATGCGCGAGAACGAAGGCGTTGAAACCAAAGAACACGTCTTGGAAATGCCCAAGTTCAAGGAAGGCAAGTTACCTAAAGATAGTGTAAAGATCAGTGAATGTACAAACACAAGCAAGCATTTTATTGCAGTAGTTGAATACATGCAGAGCCGTGAGCTGTATCTAGAAGATTACCCGTTTCATTGGACACCTGACTTGGGCAAACGTGACAGATTAATAATACCTTTTTATCACGAGGGTATGTTAGTAGGATATACTTCACGTACAATACTCAAAGACAAGAAGCCCAAATACCTCGCCGAAGAACCCGGCGACTACGTGTTTAACTTAGACGCACAGACGTGGGACAAGGAGTTTGTGCTAGTCACAGAAGGCCCTATAGATGCCATTTACATCGGTGGTGTTGCACTGCTTGGCTCGGAGATAAGTGACGGACAAGCCATGCTAATAAACCGGTTAAATAAGGATGTTGTAGTTGTGCCTGACAGAGACAGCGCAGGCAAGAAACTAGTAGAAGACGCTATCGGGCGTGGATGGAGTTTGTCTATGCCCGAGTGGGAAGATGATATCAACGATGTTGGTGATGCTGTATTGCGTTATGGACGATTGTACACATTGCTCAGCATTGCCCGGGCAGCAGAAAGCTCTCCTTTGAAAAACAGGTTGAGAGCAAAAAAATGGTTTATACAAGGCGATGAATACAATTGAATCAGGATACGCGCAGAGTGAGTTTGATGACGCAACCATTGTTTGCATCGACGGAGAAGGCGAACTCGAGTCTATTAGTGTATGGACAGCTCAAGGAAGTGACTTAGAAAAGGTATACGCACAACAATTTCCCCACAGCGTGGGCATGTGGTATTCCGCAATGGAAGAACGCATAGGATTAGATCCGAACAGAACTACATTGTTAGAACTATCTGATTACGGAGATCCTAATAGGCTATTTCTTGATGTGTTGCATGATTTTATAGCAACAATCGGCTGTGGTTGGAATCCGTGCACTGAAATAAAGCATGACTTAAGAAACGGTTGCATGTGGTGGCATCCTGAGTTATTCACAGAACAGGATTTACTTGACATAGCTGCGGCGACTCAACAGGTTTACATATACATTTTACAAAATATAGTTGCATGGAGCAAGATGCATTTACCCAGCAGAAATTTAGTGCTAGAAGGACTGCATCCTCTGCGTGAAGCAGACGCAATAAACCTATATCAGATCTACAATCAGATTTACATAACACGTTGAAAACATTGACAAAAACAATAAAAGGTGGTATACTTAACGAATGACAACAAGACAAAACACAGACTACGGGTATGACATACAGAAGATTTACTTAGAAATGATGATGACAGACGCCGAGTCGTTTGTACGTTGTCAAGCAGTGTTTGATTCAGATGCATTTGACAGACGCTTGCAACCAGCGGCAAAGTTTCTTGACAACTACGTTACTGAACACAATGCAATGCCCACCTTTGATATGTTAAACGCTGCGACCAAGACACAGCTCAAAGATCCTGGACAGCTACAAGAAAATCACTATGATTGGCTGCTAACAGAGTTTGAAACATTCTCAAGACACAAAGCACTTGAAGCAGCTATCATGCAGAGTGCAGACTTGCTGGAAAAAGGCGAGTATGGCCCTGTTGAAGACTTGGTAAAGAAAGCTGTCCAAATTGGTCTTCAGAAGGACCTGGGCACAGACTACTTCAGCGACCCGAGAGCACGCCTAGAAGCTATTAAAGACAACAACGGACAGGTTGCTACCGGCTGGGACGACTTAGATAAAAAGCTATTCGGTGGCTTTAACAGAGGCGAGCTAAACATCTTTGCTGGTGGCTCAGGTGCAGGTAAATCACTGTTCCTTGCTAACCTAGGTGTGAATTGGGCGCTGGCTGGTTTGAACGTATTGTATGTCACACTAGAGCTAAGTGAGAACTTGGTATCTATGCGTGTCGACAGTATGGTTACTGGAGTAGGCACCCGCGACATCTTTAAGAATATCGACGACGTCGAAATGAAAGTTAAGATGATCGGCAAGAAATCTGGCAAGTTCCAAGTCAAGTACATGCCATCAGGCAAAACACCCAACGACATCAGAGCGTATGTTAAAGAGCTTGAAATCAAAACAGGGCAGAAAGTTGACGTACTGTTGATTGACTACTTGGATCTATTGATGCCTAATGGTGCTAAGATTAGTGCAGAGAACCTGTTCATCAAAGACAAGTATGTTTCAGAAGAACTGCGTAACCTAGCAATGGAATTGAATACAGTGTTTGTAACTGCGGCGCAGTTGAACAGGGGCGCGGTAGAAGAGATTGAATTTGATCACAGTCACATATCAGGCGGCCTAAGTAAGATACAGACAGCAGACAACGTGTTTGGTATCTTTACCAGTAGAGCAATGCGAGAACGCGGCCGCTATCAAATACAGCTAATGAAAACACGTAGCTCAAGCGGCGTGGGCAATAAGATTGACTTAGGCTTTGATGTAGATAGCCTGCGTATTGTTAACTTAGATGAAGACGAGGATGATGCAGCGGCGGCAGCAAACAGTGGCGGAGGTAGCGGAGCTATTGTAAATGCACTCAAAAGAGGCAATACATCTACAAGCGAACCACACGACGATCCTAGTGAAGGCAAACAGCTAGGCAAGGTTAGAGCAGAGACTGATAGTACTAAGCTGCGACAGTTTCTAAATAACTTGCCAGGAGACGACGATTGACAGGCGCAAGGACGCCTGTCGCCGTCTGTCGCAAGCTCCTATAGTTTATTAGTGCGCTGGTGCCAGGTTTGGATTATTCAGGATCAGCAAGCTTCAATCTAACTTGCACTTTGCGGATATAAACAGTCACATTACTCGGATATTGGGTGTGCGGCTGTAAGTCAATTACTACGCCAAAATCTGGGCTAACGTAGTCTAACTTTGTAGCTGAAGACAGCTTCCAGTCACCGAGTGTACCGGAATAGGTAAAATCGTCAGTGGCTTCTAGGTTGGCCATGTTCGCGCCCATCCGCTTAGTTCCGTCCCAGATACCAATCACTTTGTCTTGTGTTCGACCAAGTCGACTTGCTTTAAGACGTATTTCAATAGACTCTACAACTTGCCCGTCTAGTTCAAATCCAAAGTCAGTAAACACGAGCGCAGTTGATTCTGTAGTAACTAACTCGCCAAAGAAGTTTGCTGTGGATTTAATAGAGGTTTTACTAGTGAGGACACTAGAGACATTATTGTCAACAAATTGTATTTCGTTGCTTTCGATGCCCTGTGTTTTTCGAGGGGATTTCCAAGGAGTCCATGCCATTGATTAATATCCTAAACCGAACGTCACGCGATGGTAACGTTTGGTGTTACGTCGTAGGTATCGTTTTCGTTAAACGTATAAGGACCGTTAGGATCAACTTCGATTGTTAGGATACGCGGAGTAGTGCCCGTGGTTACAATAGCGTAGCCTTGCACGGATCCAGTCCAGCCGCCTGTGCCTGTAGTAAAAGTCTGTAGCGGATAGCTAGCAGTATCACCGGTAACAGTCCAAGTGCCGTCGGTAAGAGTAATTCTTGAGTAGCCTGTGCCAGTTGGCTCAGTTAGTGTAGCTGCGGTGATTGTTTCACCTGGGCTTGTGTCTGTGAATAGCAAAAGCTCAAGGTTGGTGCCGCGGTCAACATCAGCATTTGCAAAAATAAGGTTGGCGATTAACGTTTCGCCTTCGTTGGGGGTAAATCCAGCCATTTTTCGATCTCCATTAATGAAAATATGTCATGTATTTAGTTTCATTAAATGAAGCTTTTAATTTACTGAATCTCTATTCGGTGGGGAATTCTAGAACCTCGTTGAAAGAATCACATGCTTCAACTTCAATACCACATAAGTCGACTCTAGATTAGTTAATGATGAAAACAGTATACACTGATTCGAGCCAGTTGTCAACCTCGATCCCAGCGGCGTAGGCCCCGAAGCCGCGAAGCGGTTAGCGCATTTTGCAGCGGTGCGCAAATACCTGCCGCTAACACGTCTCAGACACTGTGACGCACACTGTGACCACAACGTTCGAACAAATCTCTTCTGCATTGTGTGTTATTCTAGGGATTGTAGTGCAGAATCCCTAGGCAGGACTAGCAGAGGCTGTA
>Ga0136604_1000566_pt1 | contig 18013 bp, 7 predicted proteins | sample AntRauFillE10628_FD_104928 | JGI IMG/M metagenome (GOLD analysis project Ga0136604, IMG submission 104928) | Saline lake microbial communities from Rauer Islands, Antarctica - Metagenome Filla E10 #628 | ecosystem: Environmental > Aquatic > Non-marine Saline and Alkaline > Saline | place...
CAAGCAACTAGATTACCGTTCGACTTGCATGTATTAGGCCTCCCGCTAGCGTTCATCCTGAGCCAGGATCAAACTCTCCATAGTAAAAATCTATGGCCAATACTTAACTATAAGTATTAACCGAATTCAATCGCTCGCTCTCGCTACTCATTAAAATCTTCCTCTCTCCTCTTTTCCTTACCTTTCCTACAGTTCAAAGAACTTATTTTGCCTTGTGCAAAATGTGAAAACATCGTGGTTTCGCTCCACCTTATCGTCTCATAGACTATGTCTTAATCTGTTATTAACAGCCCGTATCGTTTAACGGGAATGCAAATATATAACGGAATATTGAAACACGCAACCCCTTCTCGATATAATTTCATATATATATTTTTGCCAATTGTTGTTTTGGGACAATTCTTGGGTCTTCTTTGTGCAGCGGCTATCGCAGCCAAATACTATTTGGGTCTCGTCTGAAATCTGGCCATCAAAATAAATAAAAAGTTTTTCTATTTTTCTTGGCACCAATGTATACAAACACCATCCACAAAAACATGCCGGCCTGATAGAGGAAATCGTCCCATGGAATCGTCCCCAATCGACCGGGAAGGGTCTCACTTTCGTTATATATGACAATGGGGGAAAGGGTGAAACTACCCGTTAGCACTCCATTCACCAACAAAAAAGGTAGGTAGGCCAACAATAAACTGATGTATATTTGTTCTTTTTGCTCAATGGGTAAATATTTCTCGAGGTAAATCAAAGCTATGATTAATACGGCTGTTGCTGAAAGAGTATAATAACCACCGCCATACCCTAAAGCCAACACTAGACCCAGTCCTATGACTGCTCGCATTAAGGGGGTTACTACCGGTCCTATAGTTCGCTGTAAATTGTAACCTACCACACACTCGTAGATAAATAAACAAGCAAAGGGAACTACCAAAAAAAAACTTATCTCTTCCAGAGGCAAGCCCCACCACCTATAGCCAGAAATATAATGTTCATTAAATTCCCAAATCTGCCAGTGAGTGAAATACGCATCCCAAATGATGTACAGGGTAGACACCCACAAAAACACAGAGAGCAAATACTTCCAACTACCTACGTAATGTATCTTCTTATCAAATGAAAGAATCAGCGGGAAAAATAAAGAGAATAGCATGATGTACAGGTAGGCATGAGATCCTTCAAGCATATTAATATGAAAATAAGGAGACCCCAGATCGTCATTTACACTGCCGCTCACTGGACCCAAAAACATCCAGACTCCAATAACTGAAGCAATGGCAAGGAGAAAAAATCCAAAAAGTCGCTTTGAATTCAAACTCATATCAAGTTGAACTGATTCTTCACGGTAGAACTCAATAACAGGTAAATTTTCCGACTGTCGTTAACCCTTAGTCTTTGCTGTGTAATGGTCTCCACCTTAGAAGATGCAATTTTTTTCAGTAGATTGAGGTAATAGACATAGGCCACGTACACGCCCAAACGGGCACCCTTCGGCAATTGTTTGATTCCTTCATAAGCATGATCGAAATCCTTCTGAATATCGCACTCTATAGCTAACTTTTCCTCTTCGCAAAAAGAATGAAAATCGACACCCGGGAAATACACCCGCTCCCGAACATCGTAATCAGCTTTCATATCCCGTAAAAAATTAACCTTTTGAAATGCAGAACCCAAGCTACAAGCCGATGCTTTTAAGCGCTGATACTGGGCGTCGTCTCCCTCGCAAAAAACACGCAAACACATGAGCCCGACCACTTCAGCGGATCCATAAATATACTCTTCATACAAACTCGGTCCATAAGTGGAGTAATCGAGATCCATCGCCATACTCTTCAAGAAGGCCTCTATCAACTCTCGCTCAATGCCATACTGGTGCACTACTTCCTGGAAAGACTGCAATACCGGGTTGAGACTGATGCGGCGATCGAGTGCTTTATAAGTGTCCTCTTTGAATTCTCCCAATAGTTCCGCCTTGTCCTTATCGTGAAAGGTGTCTACAATCTCATCGGCGAAACGAACAAAGCCATAGATTCCGTAAATAGGCGGTCGAAATCTAGCGTCAAACATTTTAATTCCCAAAGAAAAGGATGTGCTATACCTTTGTGTAATGTGCTTGCTGCATTCCCGACTTACAGATTCGTAAAGAGACATCATATCTTTAAAGTTAGTGTTTTTTTTTCAAATAATCAGACAATTCTGCCGCCGCTAATCGACCAGAGATTATCGAAGGGGGAAGTCCGGGCCCCGGGTTTGTCAACTGCCCCGAAAACAGAAGGTTTTTCAAGCTTTTATGATGCATTGCCGGTTTAAATATTGCCGTTTGATCCAAGGTGTTGGCTAAGCCATAAGCGTTGCCTTTGAAAGAATGATATGCAGACTTAAAGTCTTTCATAGCAAAACTTTTTTTGTACTGGATATGATCCCTCACTTCAAAGCCGGTATAAGATGCCAATTTATCCATCATAAAATCAAACAACTGCTCACTTCGCTCCTCATTATCTTTAAGATCTGGAGGCAATGGAATCAACAAAAATAAGTTTTCCTTTCCCTCCGGTGCAACGGAAGGGTCGGTCTTCGAAGGACAGCAAGCATAAAACAATGGCTTATCTGGCCATTGTTTGGTCTTATATATAATGTGAGCATGCTGATCAAAATCTTCATCAAAAAATAGGTTGTGATGTCTCAACTTAGGTATTGTACTATCTATACCCAGGTAAAAAAGTAAACTGGAAGGAGCCATTTTCCGACGGTCCCAATATTTTGGAGAATACTGCCTATGCTCTTTCGGCAATAAAACCTGGTCTATGTGATGATAATCTGCCCCTCCAATCATACCATCCGCAAGGTGGGTCTCTCCACCTTTGAGTTGCACTCCACTCGCGCGATGATCTTCTGTTAAAATCTTTTCCACCTCAGCATTAAAGTGTAAGCGGGCGCCCGATTCCTCCGCAACCGAAGCCATCGCCTTTGAAATTTCGTACATGCCTCCTTTAGGGTACCAGGTTCCCAATTTTAAGTCGGCATAGTTCATCAGGCTATACAAAGCCGGAGTGTCTGAGGGTGCAGCTCCTAAAAATAAAACGGGGAATTCCATAATCTGCCTCAGGCGTCGATCCTTAAAGTACTTTCCCACATGCTTCTGCACGGAGGTAAACATGTCTAAACGGAATACCGACTTTAATACCTTCCAATGGGCAAACTCCATGACAGATTTGCCCGGCTTCCAGACAAACTCTTCCATACCCACTTTGTATTTATAGGCTGCTTCCTTCATGTATCGCTCCAATTGGACAGAGGCTCCAATCTCAATAGATTCAAATACCTCCTTTAGAGTCTCCCAATCCGCCGGCATATCAATCACTTCGTCGGGACCAAAGAACACTTTATAGGAAGGGTCTAGTCGCTCCAGCTCATAATGGTCAGAAACACTGCTTCCCATGGAGGAGAAAAAGTCTTCAAAAACCTGAGGCATCCAGTACCAACTGGGGCCCATATCGAAAGTAAAGCCCTCCTTCCTCATGATCGTGGCCCGTCCACCAGGTCCCGAATTCTTGTCAAATAGGTCCACTTCGTAACCGTCGCGAGCTAAGGTGGCCGCGGACGCCAAGCCGGCTACGCCGCCACCAATAACGATAATTTTCTTTTGATTCACCTTGTGTTATTTACTGTAAACAAACGGCTAATAACGCTATTGGTTGAAAATCTGAGTGCTTTTTTCATTCTATTGTCAGGAAAATGGGGTGAGAGCAAAAAAAAAGAGCGAGTGTTCTATCACCCGCTCTCTACAAAATTCTATAAGAAATGAGGATTTACTCCTCTTCTTGCTTTTCGCCGCCTTCCAATTGATTCTTCAATTGAGAAAAGGCATCCAGCTCTCCCATAGTCGATCTCTCAATACTAGAGGATTGCTTTTTAATCGTCTTCTGCGTCTCTTTGCGCTCTTGCGTTTTCTCCGCTTTGACTTTATCATCTGCTTCGCGCTTGATATCTTGCAAGTATCTCAAGTGCGATACTAATATGCGTTTGTCATCGCGATTAAACTCAAGCACCTTCATCGTCAACACCTCATCAACATCGGCCATTTGACCATTTTCTTTCTTGATGTGCTTAATTGGAGCAAATGCTTCCAACCCATAAGGTAGTTGAACGATGGCACCGCGATCGTCTTTGCGCAAAATCGTCGCCTCGTGATAAGATCCCACAGGGAATACGTTTTCGAAAGTATCCCATGGATTTTCCTCGAGTTGCTTGTGTCCTAAAGACATCTTGCGATCTTCCATATCCACGTCTAAAACCACCACTTCTATCGTCTCACCTACGCGGGTAAACTCCGATGGATGATTGTAGCGCTTCGTCCAGGATAAATCTGAAATGTGGATCATACCACCAATTCCTTCCTCCAGTTCTACAAAGACTCCATAAGGCGTCAGGTTTTTCACTTCGCCCTCGTGACGACTGTTCTTCGGATACTGGATTCCAATCTCTTCCCAAGGGTCCTTCTGCAACTGTTTGATGGAAAGCGACATCTTGCGATCTTCGGTATCGATCGTTACAATCTTCGCTTCAAACTCTTGTCCCAGGTCAAAAAAGTCGCGTGCATTGACCGGCTGATTGCTCCATGACACTTCCGACACGTGAATCAATCCTTCTACGCCCGGCATAATTTCCAAAAAGGCACCGTAATCTTCAATATTTACGATCTTACCTTTGACGGTAGATCCCTCTTTGATATCCTCCGGCAAGACATCCCATGGATGGGGTTGCAACTGCTTGAGACCCAAAGAAATTCTCTTCTTGTTTTCGTCGAAATCCAACACCACCACGTTGATATTATCGTTGAGAGATAATACCTCACTTGGGTGATTGATTCTACCCCAAGAAATATCAGTAATGTATAGTAGTCCGTCGACACCACCCAAGTCCAAAAACGCTCCAAAGTCGGTCAAGTTCTTCACCGTACCTTCTAATACCTGGCCTTTCTCCAAACCTGCGATGATCTCTTCTCTCTGCTCTGCCAAATCGCTTTCAATAAGCGCTTTGTGAGATACAACGGCATTCTTGATACTCTCGTTGATTTTCACCACCTTGAATTCCATGGTTTTTCCAACGTAGGCATCGTAATCTATAATTGGCTTAATATCGATTTGAGATCCCGGCAAGAAGGTCTCCAATCCACCGCAATCTGCGATCAATCCACCTTTTGTCTTACTGACAATCGTACCTTTTATTATCGTATCGTTCTTGTAGGAGTCCACGATGGCATCCCATGCACCGAGCAATTTGGCCTTGCGTCTTGACAACACCAATTGACCTCTGTCGTCCTCCAGCTTTTCAACGTAAACATTGACATTATCGCCTGGAGCTAAATCGGGGTTATCTCTAAATTCTGAAAGGGGAACAACTCCGTTGGATTTGTAATTGAGGTCTAATACCACATCACCATCAGAAATTCGAGTGACTTTACCGGTGACGATCTCATTATCTTCAATGAAGGTCAGGGTACTAGAATACACCTGTTCCATTTTTTTGAACTCCTCCTCTTCGTAATTGGCGCCGGCGCGATTGCCCGTTTCCCAATCAAATTCATCGTGAGGGGCTTTGGGCTCTTCCGGTTCTTCTTCCTTCTGGTCCTCTTCGGCATCTTCCTCTTCGCCATCTTCCTCAGAACCAGCATCGGAAGTTTCCTTCGCTTTTTCTTCTTTAGCTTTTGGAGTTTCTTCCTCAGATTTCTCTTCTTTAGCTTTTGGAGTTTCTTTCTCAGATTTCTCTTCAGCAGTTTTTGAAGTCTCTTTCTCAGCTTTCTCCGCTTTCTCTTCTTTGCCTGTCTCCGCTTCTGCTTCTGAGGATTCTGTTTCAGGAGTATCCACCTTTTTACTTTCGGCCTTGCCGCTAGCAGGTGTATTTTCAGGAGTCTCCTGCGACTCCTCTGGGTTTTGATTCTTGTCTTCTGACATCTAAAAGAATCGTTTTAAGGGTTAAAAAATTAATTTCGAGGCGCAAAAGTACACTTATTTATCCATTTCTCATAATGTGCCTTCCCTAAGCCTGCATATTTTAGGTTTTTATTTTTTATTTGGGCGCCACCGGCACGAGAACCTACCTCTTATGTCTAGACAAAAATTGAGCACATTAGGACCCCCTGCTTACGCAAACATATTGCCCCAGCTACGTGCCGGTCGTTATGTTTCGGGGCTCGTTATTCACTCGGTCCCTGCCGCGCTACAAATCGCCCATCGCCCTTCGCGCGGCCGCGACTTCGGCGCCGCTCCAGGCGGCCCCTCTCCCCTGCACAGCACTGGCGCAAAAGGAAACAGCCCTTTCTTGCTACGATAAGTAACTCACCTGCTCTCCTAATTAACTAATGGGCTTTTATCCATGTTTTTTTGCTCCGTATGGTCTCCCTCCATTATCGTAACAACATACAGCCCCGAGGGCCAGTCTTGAGTCTCTATTCTTTGCTCCCTGACTCCCTCTCCCAGAGTCATTAGGCGCCCAGCAGCATCACGAACCTCGTAATCGAAGGAACTCTGGTCCCGGCGAATCATCAGATGTTCTCCCCCAGGGTTGGGAAAAATTTTTGTCTCTACAAGGCTGACCCTCTCCTCAGCCGATGTGATCACATCGAAACTAAAATCATATACAGTACCGGCTTCCGGAACTGATTTGAGATGAAAGGGAGGGACTTCCTCAAATTCACCAAAACCGGTAATAAAATCTGGAAAAGCAGGGTCCCTATCGGCAAAAATCCATTGGGTCAAATAATCGCCCTCGGCATCTTCAATATCTATAAGACAAGCAGAAATAATACTTAACTCTTCTAATTTTTGCTGAGCTTCTGGACTTATAATGGATTCACCAAAATGGTATTTAATCTTATCATTTTTAAAATCAAAGTGCACTTGATAACTAAACTGTGCATCTAAAACACTTGAAACTCCTGTTTCGAAATTAATTAGCTCATATGTTGTTTTTTGAAATTCAACTGTGAACGAGGTATCGGTTTCCAAAACAGTAACCCGTCCGATCTCAGATAAACTGTCACCTGGAGGATGTGCCATAATATCCCAAACGTCCTCTTCTTCACTTCCAAAAGTTAGTCCAACTGCAATAAGGCTAACTTCCTCATTGGGAGTATATAGTACAGAAGCAAACTCACCCACAAATATTTGCTCAAACACTGCACTCCCAGCAAAAAAAGACTTAGGAGATGAAAAAGTAAGAAGCTCTTCTAGTCCGATCCAAAAATTTACTGTATCTGTCAACACTTCTCCACCCTCAATTTGGGTATACGCTTCCTCGTATTTTTCTCCGGAAATCTGGATATCCTGAGAGTACGTGGAGATAGATAGCAAAGAAAAAAACAAGAAAAGCAGAATGGTTTTCATGGTCGGAATTATTTAGAGTTAGACATGATTGACCCATAAATATAAATAAAATTGATAAGAGGTCCAGAGTATCACCTTCAACTTGAAATAATAGAGTGTGACTCAATAATTTAACCCTTGATATAAATTTATTGAGGGTAAAGAAGGTAATTACAAGAAAAAATATTCCGATTATAAGGGGTGGCAGGAGAAAAGAATACATCTCTTCCTATTCAATGGATTTGTAAAGTTGAGGGTAATTCCATATTTTACAAGTCGAAGTGGTAATGAATAAAGAATCGACTAACAATTGATTGCATAAAAACAGAACTGGACTCAAACCAATAAACCCAAGAATATGAGCGACGAAAGACCCTGGTTAAAACAATATTCTGCAGGTGTTCCTGCAAATATCAACCCCGATGAATATAGTAGCCTCAACGAATTTATCGATGCCTCATTAAAGGAGTATAAGCACCGTAAGGCCTTTTCCTGCATGGGTAAAGAGATGAGCTATAAGGAGGTGGATAAATTGTCGAGGGATTTTGGCGCTTATCTGCACTCCAGAGGACTGAAACCCGGTGATAGAATTGGCTTAATGATGCCCAATTTACTCCAGTATCCCATCGCCTTATTTGGTGCTTTTCGCGCCGGGCTTGTCGTTGTGAACACCAACCCGCTCTACACTCCGAGAGAAATGAAACACCAGTTCACCGACTCGGACGTCAAGGCAGTAATTATTGCGGAGAACTTTGCCCATAATCTTGAGAAAATAATTGGAGAAACAAATATAGACACCGTGATCGTCACCAGCCTTGGAGAAATGCTGGGGATGGTCAAGGGCACGATCGTCAATTTTGTGGTTCGCTATATCAAAAAATTAGTTCCCAAGTTCAATATCGCGAATACAATTTCCTTCAAAGATGCCTTAAAAGGCGGAAAAAAGTTTACACTCCCTGATTTTGAAGATGACTCCGATCGCGTGATCCTTCATCAATATACCGGCGGTACGACAGGGGTGGCCAAAGGCGCCATGCTCACCAATCGAAATATCGTGTCCAATATGCTGATGATCAAAGCCATATTAAGCACGCGCTTAACCGAAGATTCTGAGCGAGTACTATGTCCATTACCCCTCTATCATATCTTCGCTTTTACTGTGAATTGCCTTGCGATGATGGGTGTAGGGGCATTGAGTATTTTGGTAACGAATCCAAGAGACTTAGACTCCATCGTCAAAGAGTTCAAAAATTATCCCATCAGTCTCATGACCGGAGTCAACACCCTGTACAATGGTCTATTGAATCACGAGCCCTTCAGAAAACTCGATTTTTCCAATCTAAAAATAAGTGTAGGCGGGGGCATGGCAGTCCAAAAATCTGTAGCAGAACGCTGGGAGAAAGTAACGGGCTGTCCCATTACGGAGGGTTACGGACTAACAGAAACCTCCCCTGTTGCTTCTGTCAACCCCATTGATGGAGGGCAGCGATTAGGCTCAGTCGGTGTACCAGCGCCTTCAACGGATATGCGCATTGTGGATAAAGAGGGCAATGTATTGGGTCCGAATCAGGCCGGGGAAATCCAAATCAAGGGCCCACAGATCATGAAGGGATACTATAACCGTCCTCAACAGACTGCTGATGTTCTCAATGACGGTTGGTTTAGCACTGGCGATATTGGAGAAATGATGGATGATGGTTATTTCCGCATTGTCGATCGCAAAAAGGATATGATCAATGTCTCGGGATTCAATGTGTATCCCAATGAAATAGAAGATGTGCTGTCCATGCATCCCAAAGTGTTGGAGTCTGCGGCCATTGGGATTCCCCATCCTAAATCCAATGAAGTAGTGAAGGTGTTCGTAGTGAAAAAAGATAAAAGTCTTACCGAAAAAGAACTCATTGCGCATTGTCGGGAGAATCTCACGGGTTACAAAATTCCGAAAGCCGTAGAATGGAGAGATGAATTACCTAAATCTAATGTGGGTAAAATCCTCCGCCGGGTTTTGAAGGAAGAAGAGGATGCTAAATCTTAACATCAGCAACTCCCCTTTCCATTTGTTCTGTTGTTTTATTAGCTTGTAGAGGTTCTACATCCAGCTGGAAGCAAATGTAGGACGCTGTAGTTATGTAATTTTCCTGACTAAGTGATTCGTAAGTGCGGACAGACAACGATGAGTCGCATCCCGGCACTATTGATTTATAATAAAACGAGAAGCCCGTGTTAGGGATAGTAGGGGTCGCTTCCTGGGAAGCGAGTCCAGCACTATTAGGGAGAGCCTGCAGATCAGACGCTGTGCCATGAATACATTAGCTAGATACCTGAAAAGTGGGCTAAGTAAGTGCTGGACGGAACCCCCGCATAGCCCGACGCCGACCGGCCCGAGGCGGGCGGCGGAACACCCAAAAAGAATAAAGGACGAAAAAAGGGGAGCCCAAATGGACTCCCCGCAAAGTCAGGTCAACTGCAACAACTAAAATTAATCAATCAGTATCATTTTTTTGCTTTCAGAAAACGGCCCGGCTGATACCTGATATAAGTACAGACCGGAGCTACCCAAGTTATTTTTATCTAAGCTGAACTGATTCCAGCCCCGAGAGAAAAATGAACGCTTGCGGTAAACTTCCTTACCACTGCCATCTGTCACGACCAATTCGGCATGCATGGAGACAGGGATTTGAAAATCGATAATCGTCTGGTTGGACACGGGATTCGGTCGATTCTGCTTCAATTCAAACGATGGCATAGCGAGATTTTCTGCTTTTACTCGAAAGTTTGCTTCGTGCTCACCTGCTATCGTGTACACTTCCGAAGAGAAATCCCGAACTGCTGCCAACTGCAAACTCGTGCTCAAACGCGTCGTTTTGCGAGCGGTTAATTCGATGTAGAACAAAGGCGTTTTGGGATCTATCTCCTGCCCTTTTGGCGTGGACCAGCTAATCCGGACTCTCCCGTCAATGTTCTCGACATGAGCGTCTGTCAACTCCACCTGTTCACCTTGAATGCGGTGTACCGTCAGGATATTCGGATTGAACATCCACTCTGCTTGAAAGCCATACAAATCTGTAACATCCTCTAAATACAAAGGAACGGAGTAATTCTGATCGGATTCCAAACGCTGTTCATCACTAGTGAACAGGTATTCATCATCAAATCGCGTTTGCGCTTGTCTTCCCTGGAAGTTAGCTGACATATTAATGTCACCAATTTTAACAGGTTCAAAGCCAATATGCATTTCAGAGCTCAAGTCAGAAATCACATAGCTCTCTGGAAAGTCTGTGTCCAGTGGATCTTTCTGTCCAAAATCAAAATCAGCGTCTACGAATCTCCAGCTTTCATTGTCAGGTAATTCATCATAAATGCCTAAAATCAATTTTCTCAGCTCTATGATATCTCGACCTGTAATCCTGCGATTGCCATCGACATCTCCTGCAATGTGTTTGTATGGACTATCAAACTCATTAATACCCAAAATATGCTGCTGAATCAAGAGTACATCAAAGGTGCTGACCCCATTGAGGTCATCCCCATCCTTTTTGGGTTGAATGGTATATTCATCACCGCCAGTCAGTCCGGGAAATTCAAAGTAGCCATTCTCATCAGAGAGTGTCATAAAGTTGATTCCTCCAGTGATATGCAACTCAGTATCGGGCAAGCCCTTAGACGTTGCGCTATTAGTTATGCTGCCTGTCACTGGAAAGACCGGACCAGGATCATTTCCGCAGGTCATGGTATTATCCTGAATCAACAGGTAAGTGCGACAAAGGTCTTGTCGCCCCTTTTCATCGGTAACATAAATTTCAATTTCCTTTGTACCTACATCATCGCAATCTAGTACTAAGGTCGTATCATCAGGATTACTAGAAAAGGAAACACGGACATCGTAACCGCAGGAATGGTAAGAGTCTCCCCCAACCAAGTCGGCAGAAATCTCACTCATAGCAAAGGTGTCGTTGCCAATATACATTGGTGTTAACTCCACCGTAATACCTGGTCGACAAATGGGTGTGGGTAGCTTGCAAGATTCGATCTCGAATGTTTGCATACGGTTGGCTCGATTCTTACATCCATCTTCTACTGTCCATGTGATTTGATGTATACCAATCGGATATTCTCCACTGGCATCAGATGAAGATCCGACCTGGTCTATGGAGCCATCACTAAATAGGTCGATGGTATAGGACCATCTCAAATCTTCTTCCGCGGTACAATCATCTTCCGCCTCTTGTATCAATGCGATAAACCCATTATCACAGGTGCTATCTATACTGCACTCAACTATATCTGCACCAGGTGTCGTGAATTCCGGTCCATCATTATTCACTACTTTTATCAACTGGAAATGCTCAAATACAATCGGATCTCCATTCGGTTCCTGGCTGCACCAGTCCATCACTTGCCATTTTCGCAAAATTTTGTAGCAGGTGTTATCATTTGGATCCAGCGTAAAAAATCTGGTGTCCTCAGGTTCACTAACGACTACATTATTACAGGGTCCATTGTTAAATCTCGGATATGCATGTGGCACGTTTAAGCTATCCGGATGTGTATCTACGCCATTACAAGCATTGACTAACATGGTATCTTTTGGCCAAGTAATATCCGCTTCACTAAATTCTGCAATATTTTGCACATATACCAACTGTGTCGCAGAGTCTCCAACTTCTCCATTAGCCAACACCTTGAAGGTGCGTTCGATCATGTAGGAATTACAACCTAAATCCTCTACCTCATAACTTTCGTCAATGGTAAATCCGCAATTGTCAAAGGCGACGCCATCGAGTCCGTAGACGGTTGGGCCTACCGGGTCAACGCCCGGGTCAGTCAGAATAATTTCTTCTACATCGGGTTCCAGAGATCGATTATTCACTGCATTGATATCATCCGTAGGAACTACTTTTCCGAAAACGGAAAGGTTATTGAAATCCACGGGAAATTCGCAGCTTACAGTGATGTCATCCGGAGCGACAATTTCCGGGTCTGATTTATCTTGTACTTCAATCGTCGTCATACATATATTGACATTCCCTGCTTCGTCAGTAGCTCGAAGGATAACATTGACATCAGCGCCAACGTCACAACATGTGAATTCGAGGTAAGGACCAAAGGAATCATCATATCCGCAAGCGGCCGTCATACGAGCTATTTCTAAAGTGATGGATCCACAATCATCATAAGAACCATCATCAAAAGACTGAGCATATACCCGAGTAGGTCCTGAAGTGTTTAATCCCACATTAGGTGAGCGACAGACCACGGTCGGTTCATTTTCATCTATTACGGTAAGAGTTAGTGTATCTAAGGTACTGTTGAGACATTCGTCATACACTCTGTAAATGACTTCCGTTTGACCTAAAGGAAGTTCGACGGTTGCTCCGCCTGGCAGGAGATCAGGAATGGTATTCATCCCATAGGTTACTGATACTCGATCGATATCTGTGCAATTATCATTTGCATTTGAAGGATACGGCAGAGTAACCGATGCAAAGCAATCAGAATTACTATTTGTGGAAAGTGTATCGATTTGAGGTAAATCAAAAGTCGGCCCTTCCTTGTCTAGTATCTGAATCAACTGCTGATAACTAGCCACAGTATCCGCCTCATTACAGTCCCAAACAACGACATTCCATACTCTCAGGAATGAGACTTTACACGGTTGATTAATCACTAAAGGGATATCTTCCATATGAACATCAATGGGCACCTGAGGCGGATAGTCTGCGATAGTAAAACCATTAATCATCGGCTCTCCTGAAAATGAAGGTGCTGGGAAAATGCCATTGGGCGTTGTTGGGAATGTTGTATCACAACTCAAGAAATTTTCCGTTGCCTCGGACAAAGAGTCCGGGAAAGTGATTTCGTTTGCCGTTGGAGCAAAGAAATAAATTGTTCTTTCACAGTCATCCCCTTGATTGCCAGAGGCGTCAGTAGCAAAGCCCGTTTGTGTCGCCGCGTAAAGAAAAGGAGTATTGCATGACACCGTATCAGTGAACTCAATAGATGAGTTCGTGACCGTAGGATTCGGGTCACAATTATCTTCTCCCTCAAGTTCTGGAACTAGATCGGAAAATGATAATGTAATATCGTCACAATTAACGATAGATGGAGGCAGGTCATCATTCACTGTTACATTCGAGGTGCAAGAATTGCCACCACCGACGGGCTGCACCGTTGCTTCAACAGTAGTGCCGATATCTCCGCCGTCGACAAAAGGCTCCGGCCGACCATCAATAGTCACTTCGTAAAATTCATTGGGGCAGTGATAGTCCGGGGTAAGCAAAGCATCCGGAGTTATTTCGGCAGAACAATCTTGCCCGAGATAAATATTTACATCGGAAAGACAAGCTTGAGAATTCAAGGGGTCCGGTGCCTGAATCACATTTATGGTAACTGATTCCGAAGAAGAGTTACCGCATATATCGGTTACTGTCACAGTATAAGTCATGGTGTCTCCGGGCCAAGCTAAAGGGTTATAAACCCCACCACTGGACAGACTGTCGATAGGAGACCAGGAAAAGGTGAACTGGGAATTATCAATCATTGAATTACGAATGGAGAGAGGGCAAGCCATTTCCGAACCTACTGTATCAAAAGCACAGAAAGATCCATCATTGATATTGATAAAGCCCAATACAGATTCATCATCTTCAGTGAAAAATAGTCCATAGAGCTCACCGGAGGTTTGATCAAAATCAGCTCCCTGACAGGCCAGCGAACTGAATCCAAACGCGCCGATACCCTCAACTGCTCCTGTTGTAGCATCAATACTGTACAAACTATCTGTCCTTGAGTTTCCCACATACAAAGTACCCGCTCCATCGGAAGATAACCAACGCGAGCCGTGGGGAAGAGTTGAGAGCAAAGTAGTATCACCAGTCATCTCATTCAAGGAATAGAGAAGACTGAGACTTTGGCTGTTTTGATTCGAAAGAGCATAAAATGACTCTGTTGCATCATCAAAGGTAAGTCCTACCCACAATTGTCCTGGACGGGTATCGGGAAAGGACAAAGTATCGAATGCAAGAGGCAAGCTGTCAGGTTGAGTTTTAACAAGTACATTAGGTCGAATCAAAAAGAATAAAGAGTCCTCTTTGAAGGTGCTTCCTGCAAATACAGCATCCAAGGAGGAAATATCCTCTGAATTGTCAAAGCCAGAAGATGTGTTGTACTTTACCAAGTTTTGACCAACTCTCGCTGGATCCCGCTCTATAAAATAAGCATCTGGAAAGGAGGAAACCGAACCCGGTAATAGTTCAGCAAAAAGCTGCGTCGTATCGCCCTGGCAAATAGTCAAATCAGCCATCGGGCTAATTTCCGGATTGTTAGATGTGAGACAATCGCATTGCGCATTGAGGGGAACCATATAGCATAGTCCACCCATCACTAGCAGTGCTAGTAGAATTTTAAAATTCATAATCTAGTGTTTTAGTCGTCGTTAAAATTTGCAGTTTTACTGCTACTGTTTTTAGTCTTGTGGTTGGACTTAGAACAAATATATTACATTTTTATTTAATATGTAAAGCATTCTTTTATAATTTTATAAAAATATGTGTAAATCGTTATATGTCATGAAAAAAAATTAGGGATGGCTTAGTTGAGCCACCCCTAATTAATGAGTTCTTTAGTCAAAAATCACGTGATAGACTACGGATCTACTACAATGAGCGTTTTACTCCCCAGGAATTTATCAGCCTTCATTGTATAGTAATAGGACCCTGATTGTTGCAAAAGAGTGGATCTTAATTTCCATTCGTTGTACCCTCTTTTACCTTGAATCTTTTCCTGTAAAATTATTCGACCTGTATTATCATACACGGTGAACTCCACGACTTCAGCAAATGGAAGCTCAAACGGTACTATTGTTGATTCAACAAATGGGTTCGGTCGATTCTGGTGCAGCGCATAATTCTGGATTCCTTCAATCCAGTGAAGTTTTAAGGTATTCACTCCACTCCCCTCTCCTGAGTACACTTCAGGAGCTAAAGATTCGCTAGAAAGCTCAAAATTAGACCAGTCAGAGACTTTATCAGACTGAATGGAGAACAACGGTTGAGTAGCATTCACTTTACGTCCGTAAGGATCTGACCAACTCACAAGGAAATCACCACCTTTCGTAAAAGATACCTGGTAATCCTGTATTTGTATCTGCCCATCTAAAATGACGACATCACCCCAGTTTTGAGCGGGGATTTCAAATTGGAACCCGTATAGAGCCTCTGATTCTTCAGCATAGAAGTGAACTACATTTTCATTCGTTTTCTCCGCGCTCCAGATTTCCCTTCCGGATCGTCCCCGAGCATCCGGAGAAATGGATCCATTCACATCCCCTACTTTAACACCTATGAAGTCAGCATCAAGAATCGACTCGTAAAGGCTTTCAATTTGAATAGATTCGGGATAATTTTCAGCATACGCTCTGTCTGGGTTAATAAACTCATAACTTTCAGGAATGAATCGCCAGTTATCAACTGGCATTTCAGTATCGATATTCAGAATAAGTCTTCTCAACATTATGATATCGTTTCCTGTAATCCGTTTGTTTTTATCGACATCTGCAGCGATTTGAGCATACGGACTTTCTAAAAGTTTAAGTCCCAAAATGTGCTGCTGAATTAGCAATAAATCAAGAGTAGAGACCCCTGCATAGGGACTTCCGTCAAATGTGCAATTTACATGGTAGTATCCATAGCCCGGGACATCCATAAATCCGTAATCTCCATCGATATTAGTCCTCGACCAGGCTGTGTCACTTCCAGTAAGAGACACGTCAACCTTATCGAAAGGCTCTTGATTCACATCCACTACTCCACCCATTATCGCTTCAATCATACAACCAATAACATTATCTGTAATGGCTATTATTGTTATACAACTATCTACCAGTTCTCCGTCAATAAAGGCATATACAGGAACTTCTTCAACAAACTCGGTCCCCATAGGGCCAAAATCTTCACAAGTGACAATAATTACCGTATCAGTCGGATCTGTCGGATCTACTGAGAACTCAATCACTCCAGCCGGGACATTCCCACAAGAGTTCACCAATCCTTCAACCATTTCACTGATAAAATAAGGTACCATCATTGTCGTCGTGTCAAAGGGCTTCTCCACTTTAAAAGTACACGAAAATTCAAGGTCTGATGTGTCACTTACGCTCAATAGAATGACCTCAGTCGTCTCATTACCACAGGAATCAATTGCTGTAATGGAAATATCATAAACTCCTTCTTCATAAGTTCCACTTATATCACCACTACCATTATCATCAGCAAATGGAGAGTCATTAAATATTGTATCAATCCCCGTGCAGTCCGAAGCAGTTGCGGCAGAAAACTCAATTTCTACTGCTGTTCCACAGGAGTCAATATAGATGATCGTATCCAAGAATGGTAAATCAATTTGAGGAGATACTGTATCATTAATCACAACGAGCTGATCGAAAATAAATACCCCATCGCCCGGCATTGCATTATTCGCACAACTATCTACCAATGTCCACTCTCTATCAAATTCTAAGCAACCAAAGTCAGAAGTCCGAGTAGGACCATCTTCAAAGGTTGAAGTAATCACCTTACACACATCCAAGTCAGGATTCAACATAGGAATAGAACCCGGAATATCTTCTGGTTCAGTCATTTCACAGTCTTGTGTAAACACAGTGTCTACAAAGATGAAATCAGAAGAGTCAAGATCGGGATTGCTACCTTCAAAAATAATAGTCTGAACACAGGTAGACTCATTACCACTATCATCCACTGCAGTGAAAGTACGTTTCAAAGAATCTATAGTGCAACTATTTTGACTAAAATACTGATTAACAAATGATATACTCACACTTGAACAATTGTCAAACGCTGTAGGATTTCCATATTGCTCAGTCGAGTCGATGTCAAATTGGCATGATACCACAGTGTCCGGTGGACAAGTTAAATTTGGAGGTGTAGTATCTATAAAGTCCAGTATCACAATGCAAGTAGAAGTATTTCCATTCTGATCTGTTGCTGTCAACTCCACATCCAGTGGGTTTTCTGGGAAATTCACTTCAGTTCCAATACTGGGGTTTTGACTTACTACTACATCTTGTTCCTCAGTACAATTATCTGAAAGAGATACAATTTCTGTGGATATATCGGGCACTTCTGCCGAACAGTCTGCATCCAATTCTATTATCACTGTATCACCGGAGCACTCAAGACTTGGAGGAATTGAGTCTTGTGTCTCGATAATAAATTCACATGAATCCACAGTATTATTTAACGGATTGGTAGCAATTAGTGTTACTGTGATTTCTTCTCCAGAAAAAGATGGAATTATTTCTCCAGCTACGGGGATCTGAACCACCTCGATCGCCAAACTATCCTCACAGCCTGAGTTTAATATAAATTCTCCCTCAAAATCTGGAATTTCTACCTCACAATTTTCATTTAAAAACAGCAAAGTATCATTGGGACACAAAATCGTAGGAGAGATCGAATCCAGGACATTGATCTGTGATTCACAAGTCAATACTTCCCCATTTGTTAAGGTTACCTCAAAACTGACTTGTATTTCATCACCAGCCATTAAGATGCCACCGGCCGGGGGATCCTGAGTTGCCGTAAATCCGATGTCTGAGATACAATTGTTCTCCACAATTAATTCTGACGTTAGATCCG
>Ga0136604_1000567_pt1 | contig 18003 bp, 18 predicted proteins | sample AntRauFillE10628_FD_104928 | JGI IMG/M metagenome (GOLD analysis project Ga0136604, IMG submission 104928) | Saline lake microbial communities from Rauer Islands, Antarctica - Metagenome Filla E10 #628 | ecosystem: Environmental > Aquatic > Non-marine Saline and Alkaline > Saline | place...
CGCGGCTTCCGACGAGCTTCTGGCCGTACTGGTCGCTCACCTCCTGGGTGAGGTTTTTATAAAAAGATTTAATTGTTGTCGTCATTGTCGCCATAGCCAGTACAGTCGTCGCCCGGTTCGCCGTAACATTCCTGCACCGCACTGGAGTTATCGTCGGTATCGGAGAACTCGCCATCAGAGACAGTCAGGTCGATGTCGTAGTGCGCCTCGCAAGAGCGCGAGGGATCACAGTGTTTGTCGTAGATGAGGAAAGTGGTGCTTTGGCTATCGGGGTTGAGAATCTCGTAGGCCGGCTGGGTATTATCCTCGCCAAAAACAGTCGGCGGCGGCGTAAAACTCCAGGTGTAGGAGAGGCTAGAGCCTCCGTCGTCTGAGGATCCGTCGCCGTTTAAGGTGAACTCATAGAAACCATTTGCATTAATCTGTTTGAAGGAGATATCGGAAACGGCCGTCGGCGGTTGGTTGGTTCCGCCACCGGACGAGTTGTTGTAGGAGACGCCGAGCTCGACGGTGTGCTCCTCGTTGGTAAGGTCACCGGCAGGAGTAACTGATATTTTTTCAATGTAAAAATCTTCTCCTTTTAGTGGATCACTCAAGCGGTACCCCTCCGGGAGAGTGATGCTCTCCTCGAGAATCTCAAAAATGCGGCCGGTTTTATCGATCGGGACGTTCCAGCCAGAGCTGCCGGCTACCTCAGCATCGGCCTGGCCGGCCTTGTCGACACCGTCGAAGATATACGTCGGATCGATGAAGACCTGATCTTTGAGCTCCGCGGGGATGCCGCTGGTATTGAGGGTGACGTTGCCGACGGCGTCGGTCAGCTCGATGTTGACATCGGCAGTATCAAAGCCACCTTGGCCGTCGGAGATCTGGTAGGTGAGCTGGTCGGTGTCGCCAACCGAGCCGGTGCCCGCGTCGTAGCGAAGCTTTTTGATGCCGCCATCAGTAACCACACTAACCGAGGAGAAGCTGGCGCCGTAATTGGTGATCTGGCTGATGGTAATCGGGTCGCCCTCGCTGTCGGTGCCACTGCCTCGGGGTGTGCCGTCGTTATTGAGCACGTCAATCAGCGTGACCTGACCAACGTTGATAGGCATTGGATCGGTGGGAATGCCGTCGGGACGGGCGATGGGGTCGATGTTGCCGGGGGCCGGTTCGCAGATTTCAAGGGTTACATTAGACAGGCTGGCAGACGCGGTAATGCTACTTGGGATTCCACCGCCGGGAAAGCCAGGGTCATCGCTGGAGCTTACCTCGGTAGCCACCGAGAAAATGGCTGAGGGATAGTTCGAGCTGCCACCAAGTGTGAGCGTGACGATCTGGTTCTTACTTTCTAAAGAGCCGCCATTGGTCACGAGATCGAGGCTGGCTAATGGATTACCACCAACGGAGACAGCCTCTACACTCGCATGAGCCTCAAGATTACAGATGGCGCCGCCGCCGTCACACTCATCGTCTTCGCCGGTACTTAGCGCAGCATCAAAGAAAATCTTATTGACATACTCATCGCCGCTTACATACGGGTTGAGGTCGAGGGTGTCCTCGGCATCGTCTTGGTCTGTGGAGCCGTCGCTAGATGAAGACTGCACAGCAAGCGATATACTGCCGACATTTTCTGTCTGGCAGGTGGGCGCGGCCTGAGCCTCATTAGTAGCCGGGAACTCACCGAGGCCGAAGGCGGCCAGGGATGCCAGCGCGATGATGGCGAGGGCTACCTGCAGGGTCTTGCTGGTGAATTGTTCAGAGATAAAAGGCATATATGAAAAGTTACTCGCTGGTAACGAAGCTAAGCATGACGCGGCTGCCGGCGTCATTAGCATGAGTAATGGCGATGGTGAGCTGCTCGCCCCCGCGGCTTCCGACGAGCTTCTGGCCGTACTGGTCGCTCACCTCCTGAGCCAGCGTGAAGTCGTTCTCACTTAAGAACTGGCGGTAGCCGGCCTCGAGCTCCGCAGCCGACTGATTGCCGGCGCTAAAGATGACGACGTGCTGGCTGCCGGCGCCGGCCGGGGCGGTGTAGTTTCTGCTGATCGTCGCCTCATTGATGTAGAGACCGCTCGGGAAATCGGCGATGCTATTGCTCTCGGTGGTAGCGACGGCGCTTTGGGGGATGATACTGCCGTGGGAGCTGGCGGCTGGAGCCTGCTCCTCGGTGGTGGTGGCCTCATCGTCGGCGGGCGTGAGCTCGGACTCGATCTGGCCTTGCCAGGTGAGGGCGACAACGGAGATGATGACGGTCGCGATCACCAGCATAACCAGAGCCGCGGTGTGGGTTTCGTGTTCAGGTTGGGTTTTCTCGTAGCTATCCATGAATCTGGGTGCATTATAGCGTACGAAGCCGACGTAAGGAAGGTTGACTGTGGAAAACCTGGCGTTTAGACCCCATCTCTTTTCTGATCTCTTTTTAAGCGCGGCTTTACTTTACGGCAAGTGAGTCAACATAATTGTTCAACACTCGGTGTTGAACAATTATGTTGGATATTTCAAAGATGTAAAGTAGATGTAGCGTATTCGTCTGTAACGTATTCATTTCGTGTGCAACCCGGACTGCTGGCTGCCTTACCGCCGGTAGTTGATGATCTCGACCCCGGTAGGTATCAGAGCTGGTGAAGCAGGAAATAAGCACAATGCTGGTAAGGTTTTTCTTATGTTCCTAATTCAATTATAGTAAACAGGTGCCGATGAGAGTCGTGAATTTTAGTTCGGAGGTACAACCTCTTCACAACACGGTTTCTTAATAGAATGAAGAATGAATTCTTCGTCGTTTTTATCCGTTTAGCATAAGCCCGTAAATCCTTATATTTGTATCTGAAATCCAACTTTTAGTAACATAATAAAGATGTCCATAAATAAGCAGCAAGTCCGTTCAGCTTTGACGCATGTGATACACCCCGAGGCCGACAAAGACCTTATCAGCCTGAATATGATTGAAGACCTGATTGTGCAGGATAAGTTTATCACCTTTACCATTGACCTGCCAGATAAGAATCCCAAACTTGAAAATACCCTCAAAGAAAAGTGCCGGCAGGCCATCCGGAAATTTGTAGCAGAAGACGCCGTACTGGACATCACCACGGCCGTCAATATTTCCAAGTTTAACAAAAACGATCCCGAATCCTCGGGGTCTGCATTCCCGGGGCAGGGCCACCGGCAAAAAAAGCAACAACCACAAAACCAAGAACCGGAAGAAGTTTTTAAAGGGGTTGATAATGTGATTGCCGTGGCCTCCGGCAAGGGTGGCGTAGGCAAATCCACCGTAGCCGTGAACCTGGCCTGCGGACTGGCCCGAACCGGCGCAAAAGTCGGCCTGCTCGATACCGATATTTACGGGCCCAGCATCCCCACGATGTTCGACAGTCACGAACGCCCGGAAATTACGGCTCATAAAAAGCTGGTGCCCCTCGAAAAGTATGGGGTGAAATATTTGTCCATGGGCCTGCTGGTTGATCCCGACCAGGCGATGATCTGGCGCGGACCGATGGTGACCAGCGCGGTAAAACAATTTATGCAGGAAGTGGAATGGGGCGAACTGGATTATATGGTGCTGGACCTGCCGCCCGGCACCGGAGACATTCAGCTTACCATTGTACAGACCGTACCGCTTACCGGGGCCGTTATCGTTTCAACCCCGCAGACCGTAGCCCTTGACGACGCCCGCAAAGGAGTGGCCATGTTCAAGAAGGTAAATGTGCCCGTGCTGGGTATCGTTGAAAACATGGCCTACTTTGTGCCGCCGGATATGCCGGAAAAGAAATATCATATCTTCGGCAAACACGGGGCACGCGAGCTGGCCGAGCGTATCGGAGCTAATTTCTTGGGTGAAATTCCGCTGGAGCAGTCAGTCAGGGAAAGTGGTGATTCCGGCAAGCCCATTGTAATGGAGGAGGGGCTTGAGTCCAAATCTGCGCAGGCCTTTGTGGAACTTTCGAACAATGTGATTCAACAATTGGCCATTCGCAATAAGGAGCAGGCGGGTACGGAGAAAATTGATATTAAGATTAATCCATAACCCAATAATGAAACTTTTTTCAGGATTTCCAAGTTCCAGATACTGAAACGAGCTCAGCATGACATTACTCTCTTCCACTTCAAAAATTCCCTAATGGACCAATGAAATCATTTTTACTTTTTGATAAATGATAAGTAACCTGATTCTTAAATTATCACTAACTATGGAATGGGTATAATTTCAATCAGTTTTCGGCTGCGGGAAAAAACTTGCATTTAGTAATCTTAAAATATAATTTATTTAACAAGTAGTGCGATGTGTAGTTTAATATGAAATATATTATAGTCCTGCTCTTTGGAGTGTTTCTTATATCGGGGTGTGATTCATTAACCTCTACTGATAAAGAAAAAAAGCCAGTATTTAACAGCCAGAATAAAAATTTGTCAAACGGTTCGCTTATCAGAGACAACAGGACTGATAATATTATCTCATTAGATCAAAAATTTGTTGCCGTTGCCACTGCAATACCTGGATTTGGAGGAATATTTTTTGATGAAAATGGACAATTGACGGTATATCAGAAAAATCCCGGATCTACTTCAAAAATGAAATCTGCCTTGACGCTGCTGCCCGGTTTAAGCACTGCGAATAAAGCCAATGCTAAAATTTTAGAGGCTAATTATGATTATTCTGAATTGGGAGAATGGCGTATGCTTTTAAGAAGAGAAGTGCTTGGCCAAAACAGTGTTATTACCCTCGATATTGATGAAACTCGGAACAAAATTTTTGTTGGAGTTGAAGATTCTACAAGATTAGATGAGGTCATCAACAGCATTACCGATCATAATATTCCTTTAAATGCATTTAAAGTTATTACGGTTGCACCTTTTATTACACAGCAGGTTATCCCCCCAGGCCCCCAGGGAAATTCACTAGGAGAAAAAGTTGATCCTAAGGCTGGTGGGCTCCAAATAGAAAATACTTCTTTCGGTAACAACTGTACCTTAGGGTTTAATGTTATATGGTACAACAGTCAGACCGGAACGAATGAACGAGGTTTCGTAACAAATTCCCACTGTACAGATAGGCAAGGAACAGTTTTAAATACCGGCTTTGGCCAGCACAATAGTGCATCCTCAAATTTTATTGGGGCAGAAGTAGAAGATCCCCCGTACTTTACCGGCACACCTACCTACTATACCTGCCCGGCAGGGGAGCAATGCCGGCTTAGCGACAGTGCGCTCATAAATTATTCCTCGGGGATAGATGCTCCGATTGGACGTATTTATAAAACGCATTTTCCCGGTACGGGAAATGATAGCGGCTCCAAAATTCACGACGGCGTAATGTTTACCATTACCGCACAGGGAACCTACCCTTATGCTGGGCAAATCTTAAATAAAATGGGATACGTAACTGGGTGGACGCAAGGGGGCCTAAGCAGTACCTGCATGGATATTCAAACACAAACAGAAGACGGTACATTTAGAATTGTAACTTATTTGTGTCAGGGTGTGGTCAACGCTAATACAAATAATGGTGACAGTGGTTCACCAGTATTCATGGAAGTATCTGGTGAAAACAATGTGCGACTGGAAGGAATTTTATGGGGCAAGGCCATAACAAATGGGACTGTTCAATTTGCGTTCAGCCCCATCGCAAGCGTAACCCAGGAACTTAGTATTGTTGATGTATTTTAAAAAAACTACACTATGCAAAAGCTAATTTACATTCTGTTACTGACAGCTTTTACAGTTGGTTGTTCAATTTTGAATTCAGATTCAAATGACTCTGCTGAACGAGCTGAAAATTCTTTTGTAACCATTAATCCTGCCTCATTAACAATAAGTGAGCGTCAATTTGCGTCTATCAGTTATGCTATCCAAAATACAACTGGTAATACCATCTTTTTTTCTACTGATATTATTAGAAATACAAGCCCGATCGTAGTAGAAAAGCGAATTAACGGTGAATGGGTATTTGCTTTTGGAAGTTTTGTATCACTTTTAGATTCACCTCCACTCGAAATAGCACCTGATTCTGTTTTGGAACAATCATTTGGCTTTTCTACTCCTTCAGTGTTGAGTATCGAGCAAATAAATGAAATTAGCGGTACATACCGCCTTTCCATACTCCTTTTTGAGTCTTTCGATGAGCAACGGGATACCGGAGATTTAATACCCAAAAGCCGGCGGGTAACTGAATCATTTGAACTGGAATAGTTGTCGGTATTATATATATATAATATTCTTGACCGGCACGTAAAATAAACGTAGTGCCGGTCTGAAATTCTTATGGTATCCACTTCTTTATCCGTTATTAAAACGCTTTGCCATCACCTTTTTTCGATGGGCGAAAATAGAATCAAGCTGGCGGCGAATCATTAGCGCGTTAACTGCTTTTCCGATGATTCCATAAGGCGGCTGATAGCTTACCCGGTCGGTCATCTTTACACCCGCTTTGGTTTCTTCCAGTCCGTGGTAGTGATACCAAAAAGAGTAAGGCCCGATACGCTGCTCGTCCACAAATTGCCGGCCGGGAATGATGTGCTTTATTTCAGTGATCCAGTCCTGCGTACCCAGAATCGGTAATTTTACCTTGTATTCTATAAGCAGTCCACTGTACATCTCTTCGGGCACCTCGCTGACTATGGTAAAATCGAGCTCCGGCGGGGTGATTTCATTCAGGTTTTCGGGACGGGAAACGAATTCCCAGAGTTCGTCTTTTGAGGCTCTTAAAATCTGTTCCTGATGCAGTTGGTACATAGCTGATTACCGAATGTTATGACTAAACAGATCAAACAGTTACCGTGTGATTTGCATTTCATTCGACCTACCTTTTATCTGGTTCCGTACCTCTGGTGCGGAACCTAAAGATTATGGTTTAAGCGTGTCAGGCCAGAGGTCCGACAATAGATTGGGGATGGCTTTTTCTACTCGTCGGACGTTCCCAAGGGATGCCTACGGTACAAACCGAGACGTCAGACGAGCATGTCAACCGGCAATGTTATTGATGCCGTCGTAAATGAATTGAATGGACAGGGCGGCAAGAATTACCCCTAAGAAGCGCCGCAAGATTTCATCCCCCGTTTCACCAATGATCTTTTTCAGGTAGCGTGAAGCCAGCATAAGAATCAGCGTAAGCAACAGAACGGCGCCGATTGCAACGGTGACCGCAATATTCTCGGCGGCTGTGGTACCTTTTGAAAACAGCAGAATGGCCAATGTTAGCGCGCCGGGACCGGCCAGCAGGGGGATGGTCATCGGAAATACGGAAATGTCTTTTACTTGGGAGGCCGAATCATATTCGATGTCCTCGGTAATCATTCCGAAAGCAGTATAAAACAGCAGCAGTCCGCCGGCAATCCGCAACGAATTAATGTTAATACCCAGCAATTGTAGTAAGGGTTCGCCGTAGTTCCCAAACACCAGCAGCAACACAACGGAGATAATAATGGCTTTAAACGCCATTACTTTGCGGTGCCGTTTTTCATCTTCGGGGATGAGGGAGTGAAAGACCAGCGCCGCGCCAATGGGATCAATGATGACAAAAAAACCTGTTAAGGCATTTAGAAAAGTGGGTATGTCCATTCAAATAGGTGTTAACGTGTTTAGGTGCTAAAGTGTTGATGTCCGTCGGGTCCCGAATGATCGGGAGGTTTGGCGTCCGACACAGGTCAATTACCGTTGACTGAGACCCAGCAAAAAGTGCCAGATGGTTAAGGCTGCCAATTTTACGGTTTGTCCATCACGGTCAAATTTAGGATTGACTTCTGACAAATCAAAAGAAGTCACCTGCTCATTGCGTCCGGCAAGGTAGGCGGCCGTCAGCCACAAATCGGGCTGCAAGCCATTTGCGCATGGGGCACTTACACCCGGGGCAAACGCTTGGTCAACGGCATCCATGTCAAAAGTCACTATCAAGCGCTCACTTTCATGGGCATGAAACAATTCGGAAATAGTGGTGATGTTGGTCTCATCTTTAAAATGATATTGTCCCTGATTCTTATCTACATAATTTAGATGCGCTTTAGCAACAGAGTAGGGCTGAAGTCCGGCCACTAAATATTTTTCACAACAGCCGCTTTCATGCTCAATGGCTTGCCGAAAGGGCGAACCGGAATGCGCTTTTCCGTTTCTAAGCGGACGCACATCGGTGTGGGCGTCAAGATTTAGAATGGCTGTTTTCATCTCCGCTTTGGCATATCCCAAAAAGTGACCAAAAGCCGTTTCGTGTCCGCCGCCTAAAATAATCGGGATGATATTTTGCTCTAAATATGCCGCAACAATTTTACCCAGCATTCCCTGATCCCCCACTAAATCCCCCGAAACCTGTACATCACCTAAATCATTTGTATGCTCAACTAAATTAATAAAAGGTTTGGTTTTTTCGGCGTCAGGGGTCATTTTATATAAAGCCTCGCGAATGTTAGCCGGGGCGCTCGCTGCTCCAGTGCGGCCGTCGTTTCGTTTCACGCCCTCATCAGAAGGGAAGCCAATGATCACGGCTTTGGGTTGCTGATCACCAGTAAGACCTTTTGACAAATAATGCCCGATACGCTCATCATTCGTATCAACATCGGGGAGCTTGATATTAGTTGGAATCAAATCAGCCATGTTAACAACCTAAAGGTTTAAGAAAAGAGTAATTGCAAAATGGTTTACATTTTCAGGCATCCTGCTCTTCATCTTTACAAGCCTTGCTTAATAATTCATTCAGCACTTCTGCCTCTTCTACATCAAGTCCGCAAAACATATCATCTATACCGGGCAATGCGGCATCTAATTCATCTAATTTCTTTAGCCCTGATTCTGAAATAGTTACACAAACCTGACGGGCATCTTCGGGATGGGTACACTTTTTTACCAACTGCTTCTCTTTGAGGCGATTTACCATTCGGGATGAATCGGTCATGCGGTTAATCATCCGTTCGCTTATATCTTTCGTGCTAAGACCCTCAGGGTGCGCTTGCTGCAATATTTGCAGAATATTAAACTGCTGATACGTAATATCGTACGGTTCCAGAAGATCTTTAATTTTGTTTTTTAATTGTTCCGAAGTGTGAAACACATTCACCCATAACTTTTGCCATTCGGTGCTATTCTTTATTTGCGGGATTACTTGTTCCATGATGATTGTATTTTAGTGTTCTGTAAACTTTTACCCTCACTAAGATAAAATAAAAATAAAAGACCCGCATATAGCGAGCCTTTTTAATTGTTATTCATACTGGACTTATACCGCAGCTTTCTCCTGTAGCGGCTTTCGTTCGGGAAAGTCAACAGGAAATTTTAAAGCATTGTGGACGAAATTGGAGAATACCTTTGCAGATACCAATCCAACTAAATCCATAAAGTTTTCTTTGTCGTAGCCGGCCTCATGGAATGCATCAAAGTGTTTAGCATCCGGCTTGCCCTTTGTTTCCATCAGGGATTTGGCAAGCTGCGTGAGTGCGCGGAGCTTGGCATCGGCATGTTTGGCTGCACGTAGATCGGCAATTTCTTTCTCAGAAAAGCCCACATTCTGGCCTAACATGGTATGAGCCGACAGGCAATAGGTGCATCCGTTCACTTCTGAGACAGCCAGGTAAATAGCCTGTACTTCTTTACCGGATAAGCTTGCTGACTCAAGCGTAGTAGAAAGATCCAAATCTGCTTTAAGCGCTTTCGGGGAATGCCCTAAGACAGCGTAAAGGTTCGGAATCATTCCCATTTGGCTTTTTATGCCTTCCAGAATTTCTTGTGATTCTTTTGAGAGTTCGTCTTTTTCGGGTACTTCAAATGTTTCTATAATGGTTTTTTTGTTTTAGTAATGTAAAGTGTTACTTGCTAAGTATTAGTGATGATTTGACGTTATAGCGATTTATCCCGCATTTTTTTTAACGGCACCGAACGCTTCTCCTGCTGTCCAGGCTGCGGCACCAAGTAAAATCAGGTCCTTAAACAGAAATTGTCCGGTAAAGCTAAGGGCAGGAAAGCCTGCACCAGCCTGTGCAATACCCGGTGTCGTAAGTATAAATGTTGATGTGAGTGCAAATATCATTACAGCCAAGACACTGCCCATTGCAGAAAGACGAGCATTGAAAGGACGTAATGCTATCAGTAGTCCTGCTATAATATCCACGATACCAATAAATGCAGCTACCGCTGTTACACTGCCAATCCCGTACATCCAGAATATAAAGGGACTGTTGGCCACCAACCCCTGAATAAGTTCGGCTTCGTAGGTATAAAACTTCAGGCTCCCGACCCATATTAATACAAAGGCAAGTGCGTAACGGGTAATAAATTTACCCGCTGTGTTAAATTTTTCGGCTAAATTATTCATGTTCATTTTTTTAGATTGATTTAAAATTGGAGTACTAATTTAATGGTATAACATCAAAGTTGCAACATTAATTTTAATTTAATTGTCTATCAATCCGTTAGACGTTACCTATATCTGATATACCGGATATAGAATGAGATGTGAGGTTTTTAAAGACTAAAATAAAAAAGGCCTGCTATCAGTCCTTTAATGATGAAATACCCTAACTAACCGGTCAATAACTCAATGGTCGGAATGTAATGCAACTCTATTGCCTTCAGAGTCTTCAAAAATAGCCATACAGCCATATTCTTCGGTAATTTGTTGTTTGGGTTGAAGAATTTTGCCTCCGTTTGTTTCTACCCGATCGAGCACCGGCTGAAGATCAGGGTTGGCACTGAAATAAACTAATGGGCCTTCATAACCGGGACGATAGAAATCTTTGTGTTGGCAAAGTGCGCCGCCCACGCCTCCTTCCTCAACCGGAAACATCGTCATTTTGAGTTCCTCTCCGAAATCCATATCTATCATTTCTATATCAAAAATTTGCTCATAGAATTTTTTTGCTCTGCCTATATCTTCTGCCGGTATTTCAAACCATGCAGCAGCATTTTTCGTTACTTTTTTTGTTTTTGGTGACATTGTGACCTCCTGTTTAGTTGTGAACTGTACAAAAAATAGTACGAGAAAAGAAAATTATTTACAAGAAGGTTTTCCAAAACCCGTCGGGTCCCTCCCAAAGTATCGGGATCTTCCGGCGGGTATCCTGAGCAAGAGTTACCCCGCCCGACTTCAACCCCAGAAGCCGGACGGGGTAGTATTTCTCCCAAGGAGTCCTTTGGACAAAGGTCTCTATAACTCATTTGGTCAGGCTTTTGCCAATAAAATTAAATCCATTGCTGATTCTCAATCGCTACCGTTCTATCTGTTTGCAGGTTACCGGTATGCCCGGTCTCTTTGGGTTCGAAAAGCATCACCCAGCACTCTTGCTCCGCCACCGGCTTGTGTTCCACGCCTTTTGGCACAATAAAAAACTCTCCTTCTTTAAGCTGAATATCCCGGTCTCTTAACTTAATGGTTAATGCGCCCTGTATTACCATAAAAAGCTCATCTTCCTGCTCGTGGGCGTGCCAGTCAAATTCGCCCTCTATCTTTGCAAGCTTCACAAACTGCCCATTGAGCTCTCCCACAATTTTAGGGTTCCAGTGATCGCTGAACAGTTCAAATTTCTTTTGCAGGTTTACTTTCTCATCAGACATAAGAATTCATTTAGAATATGTTTGTCGGTTAAAATAGTGATCCTACACGAAAATTCATTCGTTAAACGCATCATTTAGACTACAAATTTATGCTATGGTATTGAAACGTTTTTATAATACTTCATCTATCACAAAATTCATTTTTTTTGATTATATACTCAATGGCACCTATTTCCAACATCACTCTTTAACATTTTTGTTATGAAAAAATTCTTTTGGCTGTCTCTATCCCTACTCATTCTCTTGAGCTGTAATCAGGCGGATGATACTCCCAACCAGGTAAACGACCTGGCGGATAGCTATATAGAGGAGTATTTCACAACCTATCCGGAGCTTGCAGTACTTACTGGAGCACCGGACCTGCGCCCTGCCGAGCTTAGCAACAACTCCCTTGCCGCACTGGAAAAATGGCATACCAAACAGGATAGCATGCTTAAACAACTGAATGCCATTGATGCCTCACTGCTTGATGGAAAAACCGAGGCCGTAACCTATGGGTTCTTAAAGAATCAGCTTGAATCAACCATTGCCATGCGAGGCTGCAACATTGAGCTTTGGAATGTTAGCCCTACCTTTACGGGATGGCAAAATACCCTTTCATTTGTGGCCTCATCATTACCGGTTAAAACCCAAAAGCAGCGTGAGGATGCCTACAGCCGGCTGTCTCAACTTCCGGATTATATTTTAACAGAAATCGATAATCTCAAAGAAGGCGTTGAGCAAGGATATACCGCTCCAAAATCGGGAGTGAAGGCCGTGCTCGGGCAGATGGAGGCTTTGCTTAATGCTCGGGTGGGTGATTCTCCATTTGCAAGTATTGCCCCGGATGACGCCCCGGAATTCCGTCAGCAACTTGAAACACTTGTAGAGATGGAAATCCGCCCCGCCATTGTCCAATACCGCGATTACCTGCGTGATGAATATTTGCCTGCCGCCCGCTCCGAAGTTGGAGTAAGCGCCAATCCCAATGGGGCAGCATGCTATCGGGCGGCTACACGCTATTATATTACCACGGATATAACACCAAAAGAAATACATCAGCTCGGGCTGGAGCAAATGAAGTTAATCAAAAATCAAATGAGCGCAATCGGTGAACGCAGCTTTGGCACCTCTGATCCGGATGAAGTACTCCGTATTGTTAAAACCGATCCCGAATATCGTTTCGAGAGCCGTGAGGAGATCGTTTCTTATGCCGAAGAAGCCGTTGAACGCGCCGAAGCCGAACTTCCCAACTGGTTTGGATTTGTACCCGACTTGCCGGTTAAGGTTGAACCGTACCCATCGTTTCAGGAAAAATCAGCCCCGCTTGGGCAGGCTATCCCACCTGCCGCTGATGGAAGTCAGCCGGGCAAGTATATTATCAACGCCTACCAGCCAAAAACACAAAGCAAGGCGGGTTTTGAGTCGCTTTCGTTTCATGAAGCACATCCGGGACATCTGTTCCAAATTTATGTAGCGTTGGAAAAGGAGGGGCTACATCCCATAAGCAGCTATTTCTTCCTCTCGGGCTTCGGGGAAGGATGGGCCTTGTACAGCGAGCGGCTGGCTGAGGAAATGGACCTTTATTCTTCGGATGTCTCCCGCGTGGGATGGCTGGCCAGTGAAGCGCATCGGGCGGCCCGGCTGGTGGTAGATTCCGGCATGCACGCTTTGGGCTGGACCCGGCAGGAATCCATCGATTATTTAGTGGCGAACACCACACTCACTCAAAATCAGGCAGAGGCCGAAACCGATCGCTATATCGCCGTTCCCGGGCAGGCTACTTCGTATATGGTGGGCGCCCTCGAAATCAGAAAGCTCCGCAATGAAGCAGAAGATGCGATGGGCGATGCCTTCGATATTAAAACCTTCCATGATCTGGTGTTGGAGGACGGAACCATTCCTCTGGTGATGTTGCGTGATAAGGTAGAACGCTGGATCGATAAATCAGAATGAGGTTTAGCACATGGCGTACCTAACGGCACGCTTGGGTTGTGTTTTATTTCTTTTTCTACCAATATGTTGTCCCTACGGGACATGTTAAATACTACGAATTATGCTAATTGAGCAGAATCAAAAACTGTCCCGATAGGGACACAATATCGGTGGATATAAAAATGCGATAAACAATCACCGTGCCGTTAGGTACGGGATATGCTCAAACATAAGATATTGCTACAAATTACATAGCGTACCTAACGGTACGCTGGGCTTGGGTTTTATTCCTTTTTTACCAGTATGTTGTCCCTAACAGGACATTTTAAAAATCAAAACAGCTTCGATTATGAAAAAAATCATATGCCTTTTATTGATTATAGGAATAACCGCCTGTGCTTACCAGGATGATACAAAGACAACTAAGAATTATACTACAGAGCAGCTTCCTGATGCGGAGCAACGGCTGCAAAAGCTCGGTATTGAACTGCCGGAAGTAACTCCACCGGTAGCCAACTACGTAAATGCCGTGCGCACAGGCAACTTGTTGTTTTTGGCGGGAAAGGGTCCGCGTAAAGCTGACGGCTCCTACATCACCGGTAAGGTGGGGGTTGATTTAACCTTAAAGGAAGCTAATGAAGCAGCACGATTGACGGCCATTAACCAGCTGGCGGTATTGAAAGCTGAACTTGGAGATTTAAATAAGGTCAAACGAATCGTAAAAGTATTCGGAATGGTGAATGCGGCTCCCGAATTTGGAAATCAGCCGGAAGTAATTAACGGCTTTTCAGACTTAATGGTTGATGTATTCGGCGAAAGAGGAAAGCATGCCCGCGCCGCGGTTGGGATGGGATCACTTCCGCGGAATATTGCCGTAGAAATTGAAATGATTGTGGAAGTGGATAATTGAATCGTTTTACGTAGTATGCAATATGGTTTTTGGTTCGCATAACGCCGTAAAACACGCCTGAAGAAACCTGCTAACAAACAATAATAAATCAGATTGCCCATGTGTAAAATATATTTGCTCATTTTTTTCACCTTTCTATCAACATCTGGGTTTGGCCAGGGACTTACAGATAAAGAGAAGGAGATTTTAAACCGCATCGATGCCAATCATGCCGAAGCTCTTCAGTTTTTGGAGAAGAATGTGAACATCAACAGCGGAACGATGAACTTCGAAGGCGTTAGAAAGGTGGCAGAAAACTATAAAAAAAGATACCGGGACCTGGGGTTTGAAACCAGATGGATTCCGCAGGATACCGTAAATCGGGCTGGACATTTTTTTGCTGAACAAAAGGGGTCGGAGGGAAGAAAATTGCTGCTCATTGGTCACCTTGACACCGTATTTGAAGAAGACAGCCCCTTCCAAAATTTTGAAATGGTTAATGATTCCGTAGCAACCGGCCCGGGTGTTAATGATATGAAAGCCGGCAACGTTATGATATTACATGCTTTAAAAGCCCTCAAAGAAGCCGATGCGATTCCAAACGCCCAAATCATTGTGGGATTGACGGGGGACGAAGAGGACGCCGGAGATCCCATTTCGATAAGCCGCAGCGATCTTATCGAAGCGTCAAAACGGAGTGATGTAGCGCTCGGTTTTGAAACGGCCTCAGGTTTCGGTTTTGCCACCATTGCCCGGCGGGCTTCCAGCTCATGGATGCTCATCGTACAAGGACAACAGGCGCATTCATCCGGCATTTTCAGTGACGGCAGCGGAGCTGGCTCTGTATTTGAAGCCTCGCGCATCTTAAATCGATTCTATGGAGAACTAAAAGAAGACAATCTTACCTTTAATCCCGGCATTATTTTAGGCAGTAATAGCGTTGCGTATGACAAAGAAAATATTAAGGGCTCGGCCAGCGGCAAGCTCAATATCATTCCAAAGCGAACAGTTGTTCATGGTGACATACGGTTTTTAACGCAGGAACAAGGAAATCGCACCTATGATAAGATGAGAAAAATCGTCGGCGAGAACCGGCCCCAAACATCAGCTGAAATTATGTTCAATGATCGCTATCCGCCCATGGAACCTACCGAAGGAAACAGGAACCTGCTTACCATTTTAAGCGAAGTAAGTAAAGAGATGGACCTGGGTGAAGTTGAAGCATATGACCCCGGCAAGCGAGGTGCGGCCGATATATCATTTGTGGCAAAATATGTGGATGGGCTGGATGGGTTAGGCGCGATGGGCAGCGGCGCCCATAGCCCGAACGAAACGCTGAATCTTAAAACCTATAAAGAACTTACAAAAAGAACAGCCCTGCTCATCTATCGATTAACGCAATCGAAACAGTCTGAATAATCCAATAGAGAGCGTGGCATAACCTATCAAACTCTTCTCCCAAAGGGATCCCTACGGGCCAATCAAGCGGTGCGAGTTCGGCTTTTCTGGCCTATCCAGCTGCGGAATGATCTGCAGGGCAGTCATAGTAGCTAAGGCTGATAAAAGGCTTTTGCCGTTGTGCCTCAGTTAGACGTCGGGCTGGCGGCAGCTCCCCATTTATATTTTTTGCTTACTGATCATTGTATTATTTAAAAACCGGTGCTCGTTAAAAGGTTCCTTTCTTTTAAGCATATAATAAACAGCAATCCCTAATCGCTTGGCCACAATTGTGAGCGCTTTGCCCTTTCCGTGGCGACTGATCAGGCGGTTGTGCCGAAGGCATCCCTTCGGGATAATATTTCTGGGCCTGCTCATTTCCTCTCAAATAAAGCAAGGATGCCTCCGAGAAAGCCCAGCGTAGGTGCTGCATTGCCTATGCGTCCTCCACTGGACCCATAATTCTTTCCATTGGAGGATTTTTGCCCTTTAACAAGCCGCGCGTAAGAGCAAAACTCGCCCCGGGAAGGAAACCGGGCTATATCATGAATCTCATAAAGCATCGTCAGGGCCAGAATATTTCCAACCCCTTTGATGCTTTTTCAGCAGGTGCAGACTGACCGGATCGTGCCCTTTGGCCAAAGCCAGGATCCGGTTGTCCTGCTCCTTGATGAGCGGATCGTAGTGGCCGATGAGGGCTAAATCTGTCTGTACCATGAGCCGGACTATCCCGACAGTTGTCGGGAGAAAATGTCCCACGATATCTTTATCCCGGCGATGGTGCGGCCGGGATAGCGCTCCTAAAGGCTTCAGGATATATTGCATGGTGGTGTTTTGGATGTGTCCGATCAACTCCGCTCTTTTCCGCACAAAATGGATGCGCCGGCGCATCAGGTCCCGGGTGGCCCGCATCTGGGGCGGGTACACGTAGGCCACCGGAAAGTTGCCCCCGCGCATCAGCCGGGCAATCTTCAGCGAGTCAATGCGGTCGTTTTTGGTTTTTACCCCGTGGATAGCCCGCATGTACAAAGCATGCCCCAGAATAAAGTCGATGCCCTCGACCCGGCACAGGTCTGCCAGCCAATACCAGCAAAAGATGCATTCCACGCTAACCACCAGGCCTTCCCGAAAAGGTGCAATAGCCTTTAAAAAGTGTTCGGGTGTCCAGTGGTGGTTTTTGTGATAGACAATATCCCCGTTGCTGTTGAGGATACAGATGTACATAAACCTTGCATGCAAATCGATTCCGCAGTAACACCTGTCCGACTCCCGGCGGATGGGTGTTGTTTGGTGTAAACGTTCATGGTTTTCCTTCCGTCGGGGGCCGGACAGGCTCTTGGGTGTGTTATGGGTGAGAACGTAAGGTAGCCTCGGAGGAGGCCATGAACAATATCAAGCGCTTCTCCGAAGGAGTCCTTTGGACAACTCGGACAGGTCTCGCCGTTCCGTCGCTGCTTTTAAATTCTTTGCTTTTTAGCTCATTCATAGCCAAATTCTTAATCAATACGCCTACCGCTTAAGCGCGGGGCCGTTAGGCATACCACAAAATCAGCAGCATATAATAACCAAGGTACCAACCTGAAACTTGATCCTCTTCTTTTCATTCTCAATAGCCTTTTTCTGACGCTTTCGCCAGCTCAGCCACAGGAGCTTCCTGTTTCCACAACTTCAAAGGAAGCTCGTGCTCATTTTGAACTGGGACGCCTCGACGCCTTCCATTAATTACAATGTGGATTTGAACTAGCAACTTTCACAATTTGGACTCACAACTCTTTGACTATTCCCCTAACGATATTATCATATGCAAACAACAATGCCGAACTAAGTGCATGATTTCAAAAAACGGTGTCGTACCGAGTGAGTCGATGCGCGGGACTTGCAAGGCGCAACGACGAATCAAAGTGGCACTTTGATGAGAAGTTGTAACGCCGCAGGTCACGATGCAGCGGCTCACAAATACAACTATATTTATGAATTCATGCACTAAATTTCCATTAAAGACTAACTTCCGTCATGAAAATATGCATTCTTGAAAGCGCCTACGAGTCGTCGGATTCACCCATGAAATCCCACGACCTGGCATCTTCGCCCGAGAGATATTTCAAGGGACATGAAATCGAGCAACATTTGCTTCATAAAAAGACCGCTGTCTGCCGTGTGACGGAACTGGCCACGCATGGCTTTGATGTTTTTGTAAACCTTTGCGATGGCAGTTGGGATGAGGACCGGGCCGGCATTGAAGTGGTACA
>Ga0136604_1000568_pt1 | contig 17993 bp, 15 predicted proteins | sample AntRauFillE10628_FD_104928 | JGI IMG/M metagenome (GOLD analysis project Ga0136604, IMG submission 104928) | Saline lake microbial communities from Rauer Islands, Antarctica - Metagenome Filla E10 #628 | ecosystem: Environmental > Aquatic > Non-marine Saline and Alkaline > Saline | place...
AAGAGCATGCACCAGAATTTAAGCAAATTGAATGCGAGCGTTTATATCATACAATATTTGCTTGGTTAAAATATGAGTTAACTCGTGAGGATTTTACCGTGGTAGCGCTTGAAACCCGCCAAACTATAAAATTAAGTAATACCTTATTGAATATCCAAATTGACCGAATTGATGCGATAGCCGATGGTTTAGCTGTTTTAGATTATAAAACAGGTAATGTTAATATCAACTCTTGGTTAGTGCCACCTATAGTTGATCCACAACTGCCGCTATATGCTATTTTTAATCAAAATACCACAGGATTGTATTATGCTATTTTAAAAGCTAATCGCCGTGAGTTGCTAGGGGTTTCAAGCACTAGCATTAATTTGCCAGCTCAAATAAACTCTTGGTTAACCGAATTAACCCAGCATATGCAGCAATATGAGGCAGGCAATACAGAGCTTACGCCTAATAATAAGCAAGTATGCAATTTATGTGAATATTCTGCTTTGTGTCGAGTTAGAGAGTCATGTTAGATACTGAAAGGCGGGCGCAAGCAATTAACCCGCAAGAGTCTTTTATTGTTCAAGCTCCAGCTGGTAGTGGTAAAACTAGTTTGTTAACCCACAGATATATCAAACTATTACTGCAAGTGAGCCAACCTCAACAAATACTAGCCTTAACTTTTACACGTAAAGCTTCCAGTGAAATGCGAGCGCGGGTGATTTTTTTTCTAGAGATGGCCCAAAGCGGGGCAACAGTTGCGCCGCATCTTACCCAAATTAAGCTAGATGCTCAAAAGGTATTAGAGCGCGATTTAAAACTGGGCTGGAATATATTGCTAGACCCGGCGCAATTAAAAATTATGACTTTTGATGCCTTGTGTGGCTCGCTTGTCCAAAAAATGCCGGTGCTCTCTGGATTTGGGGCAAAACCTAGCGTTTATGATAATCCTTATGAGTTATATGAAATAGTTAGCAGTAATTTTATTCAAAAATATATTAAAACTGCAACATTAGATGAGAATTTTAAAGCATTGTTTTTACATGTAGACAATGATTTGACCAAATTAAAAAAATTATTTTGTAGTTTATTAGCCACCCGCGATAAGTGGCTAAGCGCCATGCTAGCGTTAAAAACTATTGATTTAGAAAAAATGCTTATTCAAAATATTTCAAATATAATAACAAGTTCTATTTTAGAGTTGCAAACTCTATTAAATAATATAGACCCCAATCTTTTAAATAATACCAAATTGTGTTTACAAAAAGCGCAAATAATTTGTGCTAAAGAAGAGGATTATAATTTTTTTAAAATTTTTAGCTCATTAGTGTTAACTAAAAATCACGTTTGGCGTAAGTCGGTTAATAAAAACCAAGGCTTTAGCCCGCAAATGCGCGAATGCAAACAAGATTTTCTTGAAATTTTAGCTATTTTAAGTGAGCATGATTTTCTTTTAATTAAATTTAGTTTATTAAAAAGCTTATTTGAAATTGATGAGAATAACTTAAATTTAGCAATAATTACTCCATTAATTAAAATTTTACCCATGCTAGTGGCAGAATTTTTAGTGGTATGTAAAAATTTAGGTAAAAGTGATTTTACTGAAATAGCTATAGCTGCGGGTAATTTATTAAATACCGAACATGAAATTAGTGATTTGGCATTGCATTTAGATTATAGCTTAAATCATTTGCTAATTGATGAGTTTCAAGATACTTCTATTTTACAATTTGATTTATTAAGTAAAATGGTTGAAGGCTGGCAAGGTTGTGATTATAAGAGCATATTTATTGTGGGCGATCCTATGCAATCAATTTATAGATTTCGCCAAGCAGAGGTTAGTTTATTTTTAGCAGTAAAACAACACGGTATAAACCAACTTAAACCTAAATTTTTGCAATTGACTACCAATTTTCGTTCCACGCAAAGTATTGTTAATTTTATTAATGCAAAAGCCTGCGCTTTTTTCCCAAAAAATGACGACTTAGAATTAGCAGCTATTAGTTACACTAATAGTTATGCTGCAAGTTATATAGAAGGTGATAGTGTCAGCTGCGTGCACACGCCAAATACAGCTCAAACTGTGCTTGAAATAATTCAAAATAGCACGTCCTTAGAATTAGCTATATTAGTGCGCTCGCGCGCGCATGCCGAGCAAATTATTCAAATGCTACGTACGCAAGCTATAAGCTTTGAGGCTATAGATTTAGAATTGTTAGCTAACAAGCAAATTGTACAAGATATTTTAGCAATAATAACTAGCATAACTCATCCTCAAGATAACTTAGCTTGGTATGCTATTTTAAGATCGCCATTAGTTGGGCTTAATAATAATGATTTATATTGGTTAAACCAACAATATGCTTTATTTTATCCATTTATGGTAGAAATTTATACTAGCGTCTGTAATTATTACCAACAGCAAGTAGATATAGCTCTTACAGATAATATTATTTTAGATAAATTTATAGAAAATAGTGCTTTATATAAATTAAGCCGCGATAGTATTTTACGGCTGTGGTTGTTTATTTATAAATATATGGCAGCTACTATAAATTTTGGCACTGAAACTTTAGAAATGAAGCTTAATGATTTGTTGCAAAAATTGCATGTATACAATATATATAGCACTGAAAAGCTAGTATATGTTAATGCGGTATTAGATATAATTGCTAAAACTAACACCGTATACCACAAATTTAATCCAGATTTTTTTGAAAATATATTAAATACTACCTATGTTAATGATTCATATAATACTTCTTCTAATAAGAATTTAACTAAAATATATATAATGACCATTCACAAAGCTAAGGGTTTAGAGTTTGATGAAGTAATATTGCCATATTTAGATAAAACCCCCGCCAATGATAATATGCAGTTAGTCTTAACTACGCACTATTTACAACAATTTTTAATTAGCGCTATTGCGCAAGCTAGTACAGATAAAAATATTTTATATGATTTTATTAGTAAATTAAATCATATAGCGCAAACTTATGAGGGCGCTCGATTATTATATGTAGCTCTAACGCGTGCTAAAAATAAATTACATTTATTAACTGAAAGTTTAACTGCGCGAAAGGGTGCTTTTTTATCTAAAATAATGCTAGGTGGTGAGCACGAATTTATCTCCCTCGAGCCTGAAGTTGCCCAGGTACCAGAGTTTACTGAGAATAATAAATTATGCACTAGAGCAAATATAAATGATTTATTACGCTTAAGTACATATATTCACCCTTTAGCTAAGATGCCTACAACAAATCACCTAGACACTGCCAATATGCTGCAAATAGCTGGGACCTTAATGCACACTGTATTTCAGCATATAGCTTTAATTGGTATTCAGCACATGCGCCACCAAGATATAGTTAATTTTAAGAACTGGGTTCTTGCAAATATTGATGATTTAAAGGTTATTGCTGTATGTCATGACATATTAGATAACCTTTTAGCTTGTGAGCATGCGCAGCAAATTTTGCGTAATGATTATGTTTTTGCAAAAACTGAGTGGAATTTAGTAACGCAAGCTTCTGGTGGGGTGCAGCATTATTATATAGATAGGGCTTATCAACATAGCGATGGTACTTTGTGGATTATTGACTATAAGTTAACCCAGCATTTGTCTAGGTCAGATTTATTAGAACAATACAGTAATCAGTTGTATAACTATCATGATTTGGTATACTCACTAAAAGAGTTTCGTGTACTGCGTTTAGCTTTATATATTATAAATAGGCGTGAATTAATAATTGTAAATTAGCTCATCTTATTTAAGTTTATAGCTAGCGTGACGATACACTCAAGAGCGTAGCTAGAATAAGGGATCACAATGGGTAAATGGCAAGCAGGAGAGTTAAACGCAGAGTATATTGTTTACAATAAAGGCCTTATAGGTCAAATGAAATTTATCTCTAATAGCGACTCTTATCGCTTAGAGGAAATTTGTGTAGAAAAATATGACAATGACAATTTAAAGCTTATTTTTACCACCCATCCAGATTCCACTAATATGCACAAACAAGATGGGGACTTCTCGCGTGTAGCTCACAGTAGTTTGTTTAGAGAATTAAATGCTATTACCGCTAAAAATCATTTAGAGCTTGAAACTACTAACGAATATGTACACCAAATAACTGTAGGGCGGGGACAAGAGCGTTGTTTAACTCAAGTATTAAATGCTTTAGAAGTTTATGATACAAGCTTAAAGGATATAGACAATAAGCTTAGAGGGTACATTCAACCTCATAGCATGGATGTCGCAGAAATAGATAAAGCTATTAAGCATCACAAAGAGCGCGGTAAATTATTGACTGAGTCCCTAGCTTTTAACAATAAAAAATCAGCAACACCACGCAAACGCGCTAGTGCAAAAAAACCTAAAACCACAACTACAACCGCCAAGGCTAAACCTAGGGCTAGAACTAAAACTAAGACCCGAACTAAAAAAAGAGGCTAAATTTTAATCTTAGTTAAACTAACTTGCTAGGGCGCATAAGGTTTTAAGCATGTTTATGCCAGAGCTTTTAACTAGAAAAATTATTAATAGAATGATTTTTATTACGCTATTATCTTATAGTTCACTTGCCTTTATTTTAACTTTGATACAAATTAATTTAGATTATACGCAAAATAAACGAATTATTGAGCAAACCTTAGTAAATTATGAGAGTTTTTTTAAAGAATTAATAAGTGAGGCCTTGTGGAATTTTGACTTGGTGCAATTAGACAATTTAGCTAAAGGGATGCTGTATAATCCTTTAATTTATGCAGTTAAAATAAATTCTTTAGGTCTTGGCCCAAATAATTTATGGCTGTATTTGCCATCTAATAAGGCGCAGCATCAATTATCCTACACCAAATATACCCATAATAACTTGCAAGGCACAGGTAAAGCAAAGCTGCTAGAGCGCAATTTTAGCTTAAATACGCCTAGCAGTGTTCAGCAAAATTTAGAGCTTGGCGATATAACTATATATTCTTCTAAGTCTATTATTTACCATATTTTATATATGCAAATGAAGCCTGCTGTAATATTATTTGCATTAAAACTGCTGGCTTTGCTAATCATTTTAGTTTTTTTTGGCAAAAGATTTATCACCACGCCCTTGCGCGCGCTAACTTATAGCACGCAAAATGTGGTAGCTAATAATTTAACTAATGTTTTGCTAGTGCCCGCAGTTAATAATATTGTTGAGTTTAGCCAAATTCAGCAAAGTTTTAATAATTTAGTCAATAATGTCTACACTGCAAAACAAACTGAGTCTTCTTTAAAAGAGCAGTTATTGCAAGCTAAACAATACTTACAAAATATAATCTATAAAATGCCGGTAGCTTTAATAGTTTTTACTAACGATAGTATTTATCAATACAATTGGGCAGCCCTTAAATTTTTTAATATGCAACCTGCAAATAAAGCTCTTACTATAGATTCGATAAAGCTTATTTTAGGTGAGCATTGGTCTTTAATGGAAGAGGCCATAACCACAGCCAGCACCCAAATTAAACATAAAGCCACTTTAACTATAGAGCAAAAAGTAATATACGCGAATATAGCTATCTATCCACTTTTTTTAGAAAAAACTCATTATATACTTAGTACTGATGATATAACTGATATTTGTGAAACTGAAAATCGTATGTTGCAACAACGTAAAATGGCAATTATTGGTCGTCTAGCTTCTAGTATGGCGCATGATTTAAACTCTCCTTTGCAGCAAATATTAACCTCAGTTTGCGCCATTCAAGATGGTTTGGATATAGAAAATACTGAAAATATTCATATAGCTCAGCAATATAAGTTGAGCCTTACTAGTTTAAATAAATATCTGCATTTAAGAAAAATAGATTTGTTTTTAACTGGAATCAAAGAGCTAGCCGAGCGGGCTCTTGAAATAATTAACAATATTGAACAGTTTAATAGTGCACAAGGTAATTTTGAAGTGGTTGACTTGGTGGCGCTTGTGCAAAATATTGGGGAAGATATAACTAAAGGTTATATCTTCCCCCAAGCATTAGTATCTAAAAATATTAGTTTTTCTAGTCACATTTTAGTTGATAATCTAAAATGCCAAGCCAATCCTTTAGCTATAAGACAAGTTATTACTAATTTACTTAAAAATGCCTACCAAGCTTTAAGTGAGTTCCCCCCACATTCAGCAACTATTAGCCTAACTCTAAATGCTAGTGCAAAATTTGCCTTAATTGAAATAGCAGATAATGGCATTGGGATCTCAAAACACCTCCAAGCTAAAATCTTTGAGCCTTTTTTTACTACTAAAGCTGTGGGGGTGGGCACTGGGATAGGTTTGTCACTATGCTATTATTTAATAGTAAATCAACATCATGGCATGCTGGAGATAGATTCCAAAGAAGGTTGTGGGGCGCGTTTTACTTTAAAATTACCTATTATTGAGGCTAAATAATGCTAATTAAAATTTTCTTTAATTTAATTTCTGGGTTGTTAGTTTTCACTTGTATGACGCTTAATGCTAGTGAATATGAAATTGAAATAAGCTATGCACATAGGGGCAATTTAACTGATGTCACTAAAACTATAACCACCTCCATAACTCAAGAAGAGGTATTGTATATTCGGGCGCGCAATAAGTTTTCCCATATGTCTAAATCTTATGGTTGGTTAAATTATTTTTCTAGCTCACCACCTCCTGCATATGATAAACAAGATGGTTATATAGATTATATTATTCAAAAAAAGAAAAGAGGTATTTATCTTATGCTAGATGACTATGCTAAAGATATATCACCAGAGCTGGTTCGCGTAAATATAGTAGTAAAAGATGAGAGTATTTTTACCAATGCAGTAACTATATCTCCTCGTAAGTGGACTAAGTTATTTTCGCGTAGTGAAAATAATGTATTTTTGCCGCCTCAAGGTCAACCTAAACGCAGCGGACGTGCGGCAAGCTTTGAGCCCCCAGAAATATGGATTAAATTAAATCGTATTATAATAAATGAAAAAGAGCAGGCCGCGCACTAATAGTAACTAACTTATAAGTGATTTTTCTTCGATTTCTTCTAGAATTTGCGTAATACTTGCAAGCATTACATTACGCTGGAAAAGTAGATTCCATCTACTGCCACCTACTTGCCTCCATAAAAACGCGCAACGGATACCGCATAATAACAAAGCACGTATATTGGTTAAATTTTCTAGCTTAATTAAATTATTTGAATTGCCAGTTATGTGAATTTTATAGCGTAAATTGCTAATATTATTAGTATATACACTTGCTAGCCCTTGAATTATATGGGGATCATCAAGTTCTAAGTTATGGGATTTATTTTTAACTTGTTGAATTTCTCTAGTTATTTTGTTTATTACTTCTGGCCTTTTAATGATTTCTTTTTGCAGATGAATCATTGACATTGTATAACGAATAACTTCAGTATCTTTGCTTTTATGTTTTATATCTAGGATATTTTTTAGAGCTTTTAAGCCAAAAGCTAAATTTTTCCAATTTGCAAAAGTATCTTTGGTTGTATTAGGGTTAGTATTGAGCGCGCTATAAATTAGCTCCAAAAATTCGGTATGTTGGCAGTAGCCCCGAGAACTTATTTGTTTTACTAACACCGCAGCTTGGACAATCCCAGCGAGCGCTAAAGTTCTATCTTGCATAGTTCCATTCATTTATACAGCCTCCTCAATGATGGCCCCACCCAAGCACTCATCTGCTTGGTATAATACAATAGATTGTCCAGGAGTTATAGCTCTTTGCGCCTGAGTGAAAGTTACTTTACAGGTGCGCTTGGTTAAATCTAAGGCCACCTCACATTCACTGTCAAGTTGGCGATAGCGAATTTTGGCTTTGCATTTTAAATGAGCAGCAGTTAATGGGAGCACTAGGGTTAGCTCACTAGCCCGTAAGGCGTGATTGTACAATTTGGCATCATCACGTTGCTGGGAGACTACTAAAGTATTAGTCGCCATACGTTTTTCTATAACATACCATGGGGCAGGCGATGCATTTTTAATGCCTCCAATATTTAATCCTTGTCTTTGGCCTAGGGTGTAATACAGTAAGCCTTCATGCTCGCCTACTAAATCTGCATTTGCAGTGATAATTGGGCCTTTGCTAGTTGGTAGATAATTTTGCAAAAATTTTCTAAAATTACGCTCCCCAATGAAGCAAATGCCAGTACTATCTTTTTTGGCACAATTTATAAAACCTAATTGCTGAGCAATAGTGCGGACTGTGGCTTTATTATATTCTGCTAATGGAAAAATAGTTTTAGCTAGCTGCTGTTGGCCGAGGGTGTACAAAAAATAGGTTTGTTCTTTATTTAAATCTTTAGCTTTTTTTAAGCTCAAACCATAGGCGGTGCGCTCAATTTTGGCATAGTGACCGGTGGCAATATAATCAGCGCCCAAATTTAAAGCATGCTCTAGAAAAACTTTAAATTTAATCTCGCGATTACATAAAATATCGGGGTTGGGGGTGCGGCCTTTGGCATATTCTTGCAAAAAATGCTCAAATACATTATCCCAATATTCACTTGCAAAATTTATGGTATGTAATTTAATGCCAAGTCGGTCGCATACTTGTTGGGCGTCACTTAAATCTTGGGCGGCCAGACAATGAGTTTGTTCTTCTTCTTCCCAATTTTTCATGAATAAGCCTTCTACAGCATAACCTGCTTGCAGCAATAAGTGTGCAGCTACAGAAGAGTCTACCCCTCCAGACATGCCAACTATAACTTTTTGTATGGCCATTAAAAAAATCCCAGATAGTTAGTCAAAGTGATTATATCAGGTGCAGGGTGGTTTGGAAAGGCAGGAGGGTCGGTTTTATTAATATAATAAATTTACTATATATAATGAATTATATAGTAAATTTAATATATTTTAATAGATGATCAACAAAAATCGGGTTCTTGAGGCTTTTTGTAGGTAGTACACACTACTGTATTGCCAGATTCTAGATATTCTAATTTATCAAAACTAATCATACTGGCAAGAGCTATACCTCTGCCGTGTAATTCTGTGGCGCGCCGAGGGTCTATTGCTAGATATTTGTCCCATTCAAAGCCTTGCCCCATATCTTTAATAGTTAGCTGTAACTTGTCACTAGTATTTTTAAAAGTAACAGTTACAAATTTGTCGCGGTGCTCTGGTAACTCTAATAGCTGATTTACAGTTTCTTGCCACATATTGCTAAGAGATAGACTGGTTTTTTCTTTATAATCAATGCCAAGGTTACCATGCTCTATAGCATTAATTATAAGCTCACAAATACCCACTATTACCCGCTTAGGGTCTGGATAGATTCTGGCAAGGTAATTTGCCACTAATCTAGCTTCTTCTAAGGTCTTAACTTTAATTTCACAAATTTGAATGGTGTGTGCAATTTTAGAGCGTGGATTTTTTTCTTTATAAAATTCATGTTGTAATTCAAAATTTCTAAGGCAACAATCGACTATCTTGATTAATGAATATTGAGTATAAGGATTAGCTCCATAATAATAAACGCCAGCTTTAATTGCTTGCAAAAATTCTTCTTGTGCACTAGTTGTCGATTGCATAATAATTGGAATTGATTTTAAATTTTCATGAGATTTTAATTTTTTTATAAGCTCGATGCCATCTTTAGGTGGCATGGTTTGATTTATTATTATTAAATTATAATTGCCTATAGTTGTTATGCGCTGCCAGGCATCAGAAGTATTTTGGCATGGCTCCACTGCATAATTACTCTTATTTAAATAATTTTTAATTAGATCTAAAGAATTCTGATCGTAGTCTATAGCCAAAATCTTATACATTGAGCGCCAAATTTTTAAAATATGTTGAAGTTTAGCCCATTATACTTTAGTTCTAAAGTAGAATAAATATTAGTTAGTGATAGAAATAATAATATAGGTCAGCTAGCAAAATTAAAATATTAGCTATAATCTCAATATAAATATTAAAATTAGGGATGAAGATGAGCGAGGGGCTGGCTAATGCGGTTTGGAAAGTATGCGAGGATTTGCATTTAAATAAAAAGCTAATTACCAAAAATACAGTAGCTGCTATTATAAGCGAGCTAGGTCAATGGAATATGGCTGAACTAGAGGGCGAATTAGGCAAGCATATTAATGCTTGGCGGTTACATAATATTTCTAAAAAAAATGACTCAGATAATGTGGTGTATACGCCTCAATTGTTTGCTCAAAAAATTGTGGAATTAGAAACCCAATTATGTAAATTGCGAGCGCAAAATGAGGAGGCGGTAGGGGCTATTGCCAAACTAAGTAAAGAGCTAGGATTACAACAGCAAAAAAATAAGCAATTAAAAGAAATTGTGCGCACTAACGTGCGTAATATATTGGTAAATTCTAGTGAACATTAAAGATTTAAGATATTTAATAGCTATAGCTGAGCATCAACATTTTGGGCGCGCCGCTTTAACTTGTGAGGTAAGCCAGCCAACCCTTAGTATGCAGCTTAAAAAGTTAGAAGAGTTTTTAGGGGCGCCCCTTATTGATAGAACTAGTGCCCAAGCTTCTCTAACTGATACAGGCAAAATAATTGTCGAACAAGCAAGAGATATAGTTAATCGCATTGATAGCTTAGTCGAAAATGCGCATAATAATTATGCTAATAGCGCCCAGACCTTGCGTGTGGGGTTGCGCCACAATATACCTTTAAGATATATAAGCCAACATTTAGATTATATTTTACAAAAGCACCCTAATTTAAAAATTATATCTAACAATTATACAACTGCTGATTTAATTAGTAACTTACGTAATGGAGATTTGGATTGTATAATAGGTTTTGATTTAGAAAAATCCTCCCCTAATCTTGATTCTTATTATATAAACACTCAAACTTATAAGTTATTAGTTAATAAGCAACATCCTCTAGCTCAAGCAGCTTATATTGATTTTAAAGATTTAAATCTAGCAAGTGTTATTGCATTTGCAATTGATGAGCATATTATTCCAGATGCAAATGCCAATATAATTGCAAGCTCACTAGAATCAATGTTATTAATGGTGCGCACTAATGCAGGAGTTGCCGTGTTGCCAGAATGTATAGATTTGCCTAATAAATTTCGCGATTTTGTGCAATTTAAAGAATTTAAGCCAGATTTTAATAAAAAAATTTATTTATATTGGAGGCCATCAGTATATAAAAGTGGCTTAATTAAAGAATTTGCGAAAGTATTAGGCAGTAATGAAAAATAGAGGATTTTCACTTACCGAGTTACTTACGGTGCTGGCAATAATTACAGCTGTTGGCACCTTTGCGGTCCTAGGGTATACAGCATATACTCCCAAAGCTAGAATATTAGAGGCCTTTAGAGTATTAGATGATTATAAATTACAAGCGATGACTTACTACATTCGCAATAGTGGCTTTGATGCAGCCTATATAATAGATTCTGAGCAAAGCGGTCTTACCCATAGTATTGATTTAAGTAATGATACTAAGTATGTGCAGCAAGTAAAATCCCAATCAGATATAAATAGCACATACATATTACTAGGGGCACAATTAGTTGACTCTTATGGGGTAGCTAGTGGAGCAAATTATGTATATATTCAAGGTGAAGTCCAAGGCGATGGTAGAGTTGTTTGGAGTTGTGGCTCCTCAACATCTAATACTGATTCTGTAGACGAGCAGTTATTGCCGGCAGAATGTCGCGGAGTTAATCTTAATTAATCTAATAAAGAAATAAAGAAATAAAGAAATATAGGCAGGCAAGGCCCGCCTATATTTAATTAATTATTTATTAGCAGGTTTTGCGTTCTAAATAATTACCTAAAGACACAATTTTTTTAATATCATTTTTTAGCCTAGAGTTTGCAGCTTTGATATTTGTAAATTTGGGGTTTTGTGAATTAAATTGTTTTTGCTCTTGATTAAACAATTGCCGTAAACTCTTAAGCTTGGCGCTATCACTAGGGGTTGAAGCTTCAACTATTTTCTTGGCATTAACAAACATTTTTTTGATTCTGTGGGCACTTGAAGATGCATTAAATAATTCATCAGTTACCTTGTTTGAGAAATTGCCATAATCCTTATGCGCAGTTTTAACATGTTTTTGTAAGTCAGCAATAGTTTTTTTCATTTGCTTATTTTGTGCATTGATTTTTTGCATTTGCAATTGGTGTTTTTGCAAATTTTTAGCTTGTGGTTTAGCTTGTGGCTTAGCTTTAGCTTTGCCAGCTGCAGGTAGCTTAAATTCTTTTAATAACTCAAGAGTTTTTTCTATAGTGCTACTTTTACTAAACAATCTTTTATATTTATAACATTCTTTAATCTTGGCTTTAGCCGCAGCGTTTTTGTTTAAAGTTTGCACGCGCGAATTAATTTGCGTGAGCACTAATTCTTTTAAACAGTTATTTATACAGTTTAACTCGCTCTCAATAGCTCGCATTTGTTGTGCTGGAGTTTTGCCCGCAGTTTTAGATTTAGTTGGCATCTCCGCAATAGCCCACCATTTTTTAATTAACTTATTAGCAGATTGCTTTAATTGACTACGATTTTGTTTTTGGTATTTAGTAAATTTATTAGATACTGTAGACATTTTTTTCTCCAAAATTATTTGAAATTTAACAATATAGTAATTTTAAGTGTTATTTATCAATAATTGTGGTTAGAACTTAAAGTTAGTCCTGTTTTTTAACTTTAATTATAGTTTTTTTGGTTAAATGTCCAGTAGAGTTGAGCTTGATACTAAAATATTTGGTTTTTTATGTTTGATTGATTCATTAAATTAAAATTATTTTTTAATTTAATAGCCCAGGGCAAGAGTTACTCTGGCCCTGGGTATTTTATATACTATTAACTTTCAACAAATTCCGCTTGGATTTCATCTAATAATTCTTGCGCAGCACTATAGTCTGGGTCAAGAGATAAAGCTTGCAACGCATGTTCTTTAGCTTCTTCTAGTTTTTCTAATAATTGTAAGCTGATGGCTAAATTATAAAGATTATCAGCATTGGCTCCAAACTCAACTAAAGAAATATTATAATATTTGTTAGCAAGTTCGTATTCATCAATAGCATAATAGATAGCACCTATAGCAAAGGCTAAATCATTATTTTTTTCTAATTTGAAAAAATAAGACCAAAGCAGGGGCAGATTTTGCATGAAACAACTGTTTTGCTCCATAGTTAAAGTCTCATTTTCTAATTTATCTAAAATAATTTCATATAAATCAAAAAATATATTGGGGTCCCAATGGTTTAAATTTAAAATAGATAAAATATGATCTAGGCTTTCATACTTTTGTTTAATCTCATCTTCATTGTAGCAAATGTTAATTACATCTTGCGGACTGGCTCCGGCAAAATTTTGCATAAAACTATGGCGCGTATGGCCAATAGGATAGCTATCTTTATTTATAAAACAGCCCACTTGAAAATCTGAGCTTGAATTTGGCATTAAAAGGGCTGTGCCGCCTTTTTGGCGAGTAAACCGAGCTAGGGCATCATAATTTACAATCATTGATATAGAGCCACCATGCGAGGCTATGTCTGGGTCAGATAAATCTGCAAGTTGGGATAAATCCGCGCAAGCTTTATCAGCTAAGAGCAATACCATGGGCGATTTGCTAAAGCGCTCTACAGTGCGCATACATGCTATACCCCCAATAGGCAAAACAAATGAGCCCTCTGGATTAAAGTGGGCCACATAATCTGCAAGTATTTTATCTAATTCTTGATCATTATAATAATTAGTTGCAACTGGAGAGTAAGTAAACTCAAACTTTGCTTTATCAAAATATTCTTTCCAATCGGCTGATGATTTTATTTTAATTTGAGCCTCTAATAATTGCCCGGATTGAGCTTGAAAACCATCATTGGCTAAAGAGTCAAATAAATAATTACCAATCATAAAAACTGGCTTTTGCAAAGAATTAGCTTGGAGTACCAGGCCACTTTGGCGCAGAGCTAAGCTAGTATCGGTCATCGCATTAAATATAGCTGTATCTACAATGCCATCTTGCATAAATTGGTTAAATGCTGAGTGTTCTTCCCAAGCTTGAACGTTTATGGGGGCAATATCTGTTACTATGTATTTAATGCTATTAAGAGGGTAGCCAAAAATAGGTAACAATTCCATTAATTGCTTTACTATATAAAAACTTAAGCGCGCATGGCCTGCACCCACTTCTACTATATGAAAAGGTTCGATATTATCTTTGGCCTGAGGGTTTGCGGTATAATAATCATTTATATGCGCTAAAATTACATTAGCATAAGCTGCAGCTAGACTTTTATTAGAAGAAATTTGCATGGGCACGACTTCATCCGACCATGCTCCTAAACCTATATTGCTGTAATAGTCTTGCATCTTTCCCCAAAGATGCGATTTAGATATAGATGTCATAATTATCCTCTTAGTGTGTTGTATTCCATTAACTTAATTTTTTTAAGAGAGCGTAAATCTTCTAAAAAATCTAGTGCCCATTTTGCATTTTTTTGATTGGCACAGCACTTTAGCTTTAAAAGCTCAGCGCCACATCCCGAACCATAAGAAAAAGCTAATAATTTGTCATCCGCATTAGCTATCGTTAAACTACAGCAAACCGCCATCCATAAGCTTGCAGTATAAGTATTGCCTACTTGTTGATTCCAAAATAAAGTAGGTTCAAGCTTAGCAGCATATAATTCTTTGGCAAGCTCTGAGCTAATATTATTATTTTTACATAATCTAATAAAAGAATTTTGCACAATTTTGCTAAAAGGCACATGAAAGTTAATAAAACGATATTCTTGCAAAGCCTCGAGCAATTCAGAGGGGTTACTTAATTGGGCAAAGCAGCTTATAACAGCTTGATTGTAACAACTTAAGGTCAAGCGTCCATTTACATTAGGATAATTTGCCCCAATAGGGCGCCAAAAATCAAAATTAGGCTCAGACCAACTGTAACTATCTAGCTCAATAGCAAATATTTTTGCTTGTTTTACTAAAAAAGCAATACTGCCAGCGCCTTGAGTTGGCTCACCGCTGTGTCCTTTAGCATATTTGGCTACATCCACGCAGATAACTAGTGCGGCTTTATCTTTATTGTTGCCGCTAGCTATCCACTCGCATGCTTGATTTAGGGCAATAGTGCCAGCCAAGCAAGCATGCTTTAGTTCATAAGAACGCAAATCTCCGCGTAAGCCCAATTCTGCCATAATCCATGCGCTTAATGGACGGCTCATATCCATAGCAGTTTCAGTTGCTACCACCACTAAACCAATGTCATCAATACTTCCTTGCCAATTATTAAGAGCACGTTTTGCAGCTTTGGTAGCTAATGATATGACATCTTCCTCAGGAGCGCACAAAGTCATGGTACGACAACCTAATTCACTAGTATATTTACCTGCGCTAACCTTATCTCTAATTTCTAACTCAGATAAATCCAAAGCATAGCTTCCAATAGCTATGCCTATAGATTCGACTCCTATAGCTTGCCTGCTCACAAATTACCTCTAATTAGTCCAAGACCTAAAAATATTACTGAGAAAAGCGTCAAGACGCAACAAGTTTACTAAGTAACTATTTGACGTTAGTTTAAAGTTACTATATATTTTTATAAGACATATGGAGATGTTGATGTGGCGCTTAATAATTATGCCCCAGTTTTAAATGCTTTAGGAATTTGTAGCTTCATCATAGCAATTATGATGTATTTACAAATGGTCAGCCAAGCTTTTGATAAAAATAATAGTTTTAAAGGAATTTTGATTGGCTTTATGTGTGCCTTTTATCCTTTTGGAACTTATTATTATTGCAAAGATGACTGGGAAGTTAATGGCAAAGCCTTTAAAAAAATGTCAATTTTTTTCATTATAGGAGTCATTGCTTTAGGTTTAGCAAGATTTGTATATTAATTCTTTTAATTAAGCTTAGTCCTTGGCTTAAGCTTTTAAAGAAGCTTCTTCCCCTGGCTTATTGCCAGTAACATTCTCACAAAAGTTTTTATTAAAGCTTGTAACCTTGCATTTACTCTGTAACTTTTGAGCTATTTCTAGGAGACTTGCAGGATTATCTTTAATATTTTGCTTAAGAGCATTTCTAGGGTTTGATACAATGTTCCCAGGCAGTGCCTTATACATGCGATGTATACTATTTAAGAATAGATCATCATCTAAAGTATTTTCATTTATAGTAAATTCTGCTGCGTTATTTTTAGATGGATTTAATTCCATAAAACTTACTGCATTAGCATTTACCGTGTAGCCTTGTTGCATAAATTCATGCATCATAAATATAAATTCAGCAGGGTCATGATTGCCAGTTAACTCAACATATTTAGTTAATTTACTGCCTTCCTGTATACCCTCTTGTTCATTATATGTAGCAATCATGATATCCCAAGCGTTTACATAATTGGTAATATCTGCTTTAGCTGGATTTGTAGGTAATTTTATATTTAAATAAAAAGTTGGCTCTGAAGCTTCAGGTTCGGCTTCAGGTTCAGCCTTAGCCTCAGTTTTACCTTGTTTTTGTTCACGAGTTAAATATACGCTAAATTCTGTATTTTTAGATTCATCTGCTTTACTTGTAGGTTGAGCAAAACTGAATTTGCCTAATTCTAAAGAATTGTTATTCTCAGTGTCAGCTACAAACTTTTCCCATTTAGAATCAATCTCAGAATTCTCTTCAGTTACGCTATAAGTATACTCTTTTGGTGGATTGGTATTGCTATTAAGGCTAGCAATAATGTCTTTCCATATTGTTAAATCTGGTGAGCCAGAGATAGTCTTTTTTGCAGGGGATTGTGCTGTTTCATGAGGTGCTGTTTCATGAGGTGCTGTTTCATGAGGTGCTGTTTCATGAGGTGCTCCTTGTTTTTTCAGCCAATCTGGTGGTACCGGTGGTGCCGGTGGCTTAATAAACACTCTTTGGTTTTCATTAGAACGTAGAAATAATCCAGAAGGTGCTGCTGCAGAGTGTTCTTTTTTTGCATGAGGTGCATCTTTTTTTTTCAGCCAATATGGTGGGATAGGTTGTACAGGAGGTTTGCGAGCTAGTCTAGGATAATGAGGTGGTGCTGGTAGTGGTGCTATTGGGGAAGCCTCAGCTAAAGTTGCTGCTGCAGAGGGTAGAACTGGCTCTAATCCAGGAGGAGGTGGTGTAACTACTGCTCCTAATCCAGGTGGTGCTGCTGCATTAGCTGAGCTAGTAGAAGTTGAGCTAGTAGAAGTTGAGCTAGTAGAAGTTGAGCTAGTAGAAGTTGAGCTAGTAGAAGTTGAGCTAGTAGAAGTTGAGCTAGAAGATAATCTTTTGAGGCCAAGTTTTCTCTCAAGCTCTTCTATTAAAGAGTCTTTTGTAAAAGTTTTTTCAGTTACGGGATTTTTTAAAGCTTTCTTTAATTTTTCTTTAATTTTATTAAGAAATTCAATTTTTTCAATTCTTGTTTGAGCCCTTACAGCTTCTTTTACCTTCGGCTCGGAATATTCACCTATTTTATTTTCGGCCCGTAATACTTTAAAATCTTTTGTGTCTTCATTTAAAATATGTCGTCTATTAGATTTATTAATTGCATCTATCTCTCTTAATGCCTGCTTTGTAGTTTTAACATCCTTTTTTTCTGTTTGTTTAGCTTCTTTAATTTTTTTCTTAATTTCTCCATAAAACTCATGAATTGCTTTGTTAATAGCTTTTAATGATTCTGCATTGTTTTTATTCTCTTCAACTTCATTAATTAATTTTATTCCTATTATGGCAATACTAGCTTTTTCTTCTAAGGATTCTGAACTAGTGTTTTCATCTAATTTAAGCTCTATGGTCAATTTTTTAGCTAAATCTGCTAAATCTTGATCTGATTGAGTAAAAGATTGGGTTTGTTCGCCTGTATTATCTTTTTTGTATTTTTGATTATTCAAAAGACTTCCTAATTTTTTTTTTAGTTCAGTGAAACTAGTGAAACTTGTAGCGGCCCGTTAGAAATTTCCGGTGTTAGCCCATTAGAAATGTCCGAAACTGAGTGTATAGCAACATTCATGGAGGATATTGATGATGGAGTTAACGATGAGTGACAAAGAGCTGGATA
>Ga0136604_1000571_pt1 | contig 17972 bp, 10 predicted proteins | sample AntRauFillE10628_FD_104928 | JGI IMG/M metagenome (GOLD analysis project Ga0136604, IMG submission 104928) | Saline lake microbial communities from Rauer Islands, Antarctica - Metagenome Filla E10 #628 | ecosystem: Environmental > Aquatic > Non-marine Saline and Alkaline > Saline | place...
GGGGGTGCTCCTGCTCGTGCTCGTGCTGGTCATCGGTGACGAGAACAAGGGCGCCACCTCGTGGATCAGCCTCGGTGGTTTCCAGTTCCAACCCTCGGAGCTGATGAAGGTCGCCCTGCTGCTGACGCTCGGCACGGCACTGGCCGAGCGCCGTGACAGCGGGGCGGTGTCCACGGGGGTCGTGCTCCTGCTGACGGGCCTGCCGGTCGCGCTGATCGTGCTCCAGCCGGACCCGGGCACGGCCCTGATCCTGCTGTTCGCGGCGTTCGCGGTGCTGCTGGTGCACGGCACCCGGTTGGTGTGGCTCGGTGGGCTGGTGGCAGGGGGCGTCGCCGCCCTGTGGACGGTGCTGCGCCTCGAGCTGCTGGAGGAGCACCAGGCCAACCGCCTGACCTCGTTCCTCAACCCCGGCGACAGCGAGCTCGCCCGCAGCCTGAACTACAACACCGACCAGTCGCTGATCGCGATCGGGTCGGGGCGGTTCACCGGCAAGGGCCTGTTCCAGGGCACCCAGACCAACCTCAGCTACGTCCCGGAGAACCACACGGACTTCATCTTCACCGTCATCGGCGAGGAGTTCGGGTTCCTCGGGGCGATCCTGTGCCTCGGGCTGTTCGCCGTGCTGCTGTACCGCTGCCTGCGGATCGCGGCGTCGGCGCGCGACCGCTTCGGGATGATCGTCGCCAGCGGCGTGACCGGGCTGCTGGCCTTCCAGCTGTTCGTCAACGTCGGGATGACCGTCGGCATCATGCCGGTGATCGGCATCCCGCTGCCGCTGGTGTCGTACGGCGGGACGTCGCTGATCGCGACGATGGCGATGCTCGGGCTTGTGCTCAACATCCACATGCGCCGGTTCCGCAGCTGATGAACCCCACGTTCGTGCGGGCGGCCTTCGTGTCGTTCGTCGCAATCGGTGGCACCGCGGGTGTCTACGGCCCCGCCGTGCCCGAGCTGTCGCAGCGGCTCGGCGTCGGCGTCGCCGCCGCTGGCCTGGCCGTGCCCGCGCACAACCTCGGCGCGCTGCTCGGGATCCTGTGGTGGGGCAGGGGCCAGGGACGGGTCCCGGCCGGGCGCCTGCTGGTGGTCGGCACGGTCGCGCTGGTCGCCGGTGGGCTCGGCGTCGCGGTGGCCGGGTGGCTGCCGCTGCTGCTGCTGGCCGTGGTGCTCGCCGGGGTCGGCTTCGGCCTGGTCGACGTCGGCGTGAACACGGTCCTGCAGCGCGAGCCCGAGCGCGTCGGACGCTTCAACGCGCTGCACGCGACGTTCGGCCTCGGCGCTGTGCTGCTGCCGGTCGTCGTCGGCCGCCTCGGGCTGGCGGCCGCCATGGGCGTGGTCGTGCTGCTGTCCGCGCTGTCGGCACCCGGCCTGCGCACGGCCGCGGAGGTCGACCGACCGCCGCCGGGCCGCGGTGCCGACGGACCGACCAAGGGCCTCGTGCTGCTGCTGTCGGTCGCGATGGGCGTGGAGGTGGGTGCACCCGCGTGGGCCCCGACCCACCTGGTCGGCACGGGGCTGACCCCTGCCGGCGCGGCCAACGTGGTGGCGGCGTTCTTCCTCGCCTACACCGCCACGCGCTACCTCGTGGCACCGTTCATCGGCCGTTTCGACCCCCGCACCGTGGTGCGGGCGTCGCTGGCGGCGTGCGTGGCCACGGCACTGCTGGCCGGCGTCGACGGGTTCGCGCCGTACGCGTGGGTGCTGGTCGGCATCAGCATCGCCCCGGTGTTCCCGACCGCCCTGGCGTGGCTCGGCACGGTCTCCGACGACCCGCGCGGCACGACCCGGGTGATGGTCGGCGCGTCGATCGGGGCGATCATCGCCCCGGCGACGATCGGGGGACTGGTGGCCGTGCTGGGCACGGGCGTCGTGCCGGTGGCCGTCGCCGTGGTGGCCCTGCTCGCCGGGGCGGTCGCGCACCGCCTGCCGCCCGCCCGCGGCAGCAGCAGGGAGCCCGCCGACGCGGGTGCCGTCGCTACGCTGCGCTGACGCCGCGACCGACCGCGCCGCCCCGCCCGAGCGGGGGCCCGGCAGCGTCGGCGGCAGAGGTCCCCCACATGAACATCGTGCCCGCACCGCCCGTCCCGACGCCCACAGGCCCGCTGCTCCCGCCACCCGCCGCACGCCGCGCCGTGCGCGCCGGCCTGGGCGCCCCGGCCCCGGCGTCGGTCTGGGACGCGCTCGAGCCGCACCTGACGCTGGTGCAGAAGCCGGCGCAGTACGTCGGTGGCGAGCACAACGCGACGGCCAAGGACTGGGCCGGGGCCGAGACGCGCTGGCTGCTGAGCTACCCCGACACCTACGAGGTCGGCCAGCCCAACCAGGGCATCCAGATCCTGTACGAGCTGGTCAACGAGCGCGACAGTGCGCTGGCGGAGCGCTGCTACTCGCCGTGGATGGACCTCGAGGAGGTCATGCGCCGCGAGGGGATCCCGGCGTTCACCCTCGAGGCACACCGCCCGCTGTGGGCGTTCGACGTCGTCGGCGTGACGCTGCCGCACGAGCTCGGGCACACCAACCTGCTGAACCTGCTCGACCTCGGTGGCGTGCCCGTGCGGGCCGCCGAGCGCACCGCCGACCACCCCGTGGTGCTCGTCGGTGGTCACGCCGCCTACAACCCCGAGCCGCTCGCGCCGTTCATCGACGCCGCGGTGATGGGTGACGGCGAGGAGGTCACGCTCGAGGTCGACGACGTCGTGCGTGCCTGGAAGAACGTGACCGATCCCACCCAGCCCGGCGCCCGCGACGCGCTGCTGCACGCGCTGGCGAAGGTCGAGGGCGTGTACGTCCCGGCGCTGTACGAGGAGCGCCGCAGCCGTGACGGGCGCCTGCAGCAGGTCGTGCCGGCCGAGTCGGGCCTGGCCCGTCGCGTGCCCAAGCGCACCCTGCAGGACCTCGAGGAGTGGCAGTACCCGCGCAAGCAGGTCGTGCCGCTGACCGAGGTCGTGCACGAGCGCTTCAGCGTGGAGATCTTCCGCGGCTGCACGCGCGGCTGCCGCTTCTGCCAGGCCGGGATGATCACGCGTCCGGTGCGCGAGCGGAAGCCCGAGACGATCCGGCGCATGGTCGCCGAGGGCATCGCCGACACCGGCTTCGAGGAGGTCGGCCTGCTGAGCCTGTCGAGCGCCGACCACTCCGGGATCGCCGGCCTCGCCCGCGACCTCGCGGACGACCACGAGGGCACCGCGACCGGGCTGAGCCTGCCGTCGACACGCGTCGACGCGTTCAACGTCACGCTGTCCAACGAACTCGCCCGCAACGGCCGGCGCACCGGCCTGACGTTCGCGCCCGAGGCGGGCAGCGAGCGCATGCGTCGTGTGATCAACAAGATGGTCGACGAGGCCGACATGCTGCGCACCGCGGAGGTCGCGTTCTCCAACGGGTGGCGCCACGTCAAGCTGTACTTCATGGTCGGCCTGCCCACCGAGACCGACGAGGACGTGCTGGCGATCGCCGAGCTCGGCGCGAAGGTCGGCGAGATCGCCCGTAGCCACGGCGGCCGCAACAAGGTCACCGTGTCGGTCGGCGGCTTCGTGCCCAAGCCGCACACGCCCTTCCAGTGGGCCCCGCAGGACACGCCCGCCGAGATCCACCGCAAGCTGCAGCTGGTGCGCGACCGCCTGCGCGAGGAGCGCGGCGTGAGCCTGCGCACCAACGCACCCGAGGAGGGCGTGATCGAGGGGCTGCTCGCCCGCAGCGGGCGCGAGGTCGCCGCGGTCGTCGAGGGTGCCTGGCGCCGCGGCGCACGCATGGACGGCTGGCACGAGGTCGACACCCTCGCGCTGTGGCACGAGGCCGCGGCCGCGGCCGGGATCGACATCGAGGCCGAGATCGGCCGTGAGCGCGGCGAGGACGAGGCCCTGCCGTGGGACCACCTCGACGCGGGCCTCGAGAAGCAGTGGTTGTGGGAGGACTGGCAGGACGCCACCTCCGGCGCCCCGCTGGACGACTGCCGCTGGTCGGCGTGCTACGACTGCGGCGTCTGCCCCGGCCTCGACACCTGGCACGACACCGGCTACGGCTGGAACGACGTCTCGTCCGGTTCGGACGGCCGCCCGTCGCTGCCGCTGGTGGCCATCGACGGGCAGGGCCCGCTCGGGGGTGACGACGCGCTGCCGACGACCGCCGAGCGGTACGCCTCCGGCGCGACGGGGTGACCGCCCACCAGCGGATCCGGATCCGCCACACCAAGCTCGGTCGCACCAAGTACCTCTCGGCGCGCGACCTGACCAGCGTGTGGGAACGCTCGCTGCGTCGTGCAGCGCTGCCCATCGCGTACTCGGAGGGCTTCACGCCCCATGCGAAGGTGTCGTTCCCCGACGCGCTGCCGGTCGGCATCGCCTCGACCGGCGAGTACGCCGAGCTGAGCTTCGCCGCACCCATCGACCCGGGTCCCGGGCTCGGCCGCCTCTCGGCGGCACTGCCCGAGGGCCTCGACATCACCACCTACCTGGTGGTGCCCGACAACGCGCCGAAGCTGGCGCGCATGCTCGGCGCCACCCTCTGGGAGCTCGCCTGGCCCCTGGACGACCAGCCCGACGACCTGCCGCACCGGCTCGAGGCGTGCGTCCGCGCGTTCCTCGCCGCCGACACGGTCGAGGTCGTCAAGCGTCGCCCCTCGGGCGACAAGGTCGTCGACGTCAGGCCTCCCGTCGTCGCCGCCGCCGTCAGCACGACCGCCCCGCGGTCGTGGCTGCGGGCCGCGACACCGACCTCGGCGCCGCCAGACGGCGCCACCCTCGTGCTGCGCACCGTGCTCCGCAACGGTGGCGCGACCGTCCGCCCCCCCGACCTCCAGGCGGCCCTCGCGGCCGTCGCGCCCGATGGTGTCGATCCGCCCCCGACGACCCGGCACAGCTGCCGGGTCGCGCAGGGGCACGTGGTCGACGCCGGGATCAAGGAGGCCTTGACCGGGGCCGTCGAGCCGCTGTCCACCACCATCACGGACGCCGACGCAGCCTGACCACATCGAGCCATCGATGACCGACAACGAGACCACCGACCGGGACGACACGCAGCAGGAGGGGGACAGCGACGGCGGCGACGGCCGCCGCAGGCGTCGACGCGGACGCCGTGGCGGCCGCGGCCGTGGCGGGCGCTCCGGAGGCGGGTCCTCCGGCGGCGGGCAGGGCGAGCGGTCCGACGGCGCGAAGGACGGCGCCAAGGACGGCGCCAAGGACGGCGCCAAGGACGGCGGCGGCTCGTCGAAGTCCGAGCAGGACCTCGAGAAGGCGATCGCGACCGGCGGCACGCGCGCAGCGGCCCGTCGCGGTGGCGGCGGTGGTGGTGGCAACCGACGCGGAGGTCGCGGCAACCGCTCGAACAGCAGCGTGCCCGAGGAGGTGCGTCGCGCGATCCTCGACGGTCCGCCGAAGACGATGCTGGTGACCTCCAAGCCGGACCGCACCCAGGTCGTGGTGATGGAGGAGCGCTCGGCGGTCGAGCACTACGTCACCCGCGCCGACGACGTGACGTACGTGGGCAACGTCTACATGGCGCGTGTGCAGAACGTGCTGCCCGGCATGGAGGCAGCCTTCCTCGACATCGGCAAGGGCCGCAACGGCGTGCTGTACGCCGGCGAGGTCAACTACGACGAGCTCGACGTCGAGGAGGGTGGCGGCAGCCCGCGGATCGAGGACGCGCTGAAGCCCGGGATGCCGGTGCTGGTGCAGGTGACGAAGGACCCGATGGGCTCCAAGGGGCCGCGGCTGACCATGCAGACCTCGCTCGCCGGGCGCTACATGGTGCTCTCTCCCCACTCCGACGTGTTCGGCATCTCGCGCAAGCTCGCCGACGACGAGCGCGACCGGCTGCGACGCATCGTCAAGAAGCTCAAGCCGAAGCAGCACGGGCTGATCGTGCGGACCGCCGCCGCGGAGGCGTCGGACGAGGCGATCGAGGCCGACCTCAAGCGCCTGCTGGCGCGCTGGGAGGGCATCGAGGAGCGCGCGGCCGACGCCAAGCCGCTGACGGCCGTCTACGAGGAGCCGCCGCTGGTCGTCAAGGTCATCCGCGACAACTTCGGCGCCGACTTCGACCGGCTCGTGGTCGACGACGCGACGCTCCACCAGCAGGTGCGTGACTACCTCGAGGAGGTCGCGCCCGACCTGCTCGAGAAGGTCCACCTGTGGCAGCCGGCGAAGGACGGCGAGCAGGACCTGTTCGCCGGCTACCAGGTCGACGAGCAGCTGCGCAAGGCCACCGACCGCAAGGTCTGGCTGCCGTCCGGGGGCTACCTGATCATCGAGACCACCGAGGCCATGAAGGTCATCGACGTCAACACCGGCAAGTTCACCGGCAAGAAGGGGTCGAACCTCGAGGAGGTCGTGTTCAAGACCAACGTCGAGGCCGCACGGGAGATCGTGCGCCAGCTGCGGCTGCGCGACCTCGGCGGGATCATCATCATCGACTTCATCGACATGCTGCTCAAGGCCAACCAGGACGAGGTCATCCGCACGCTGGAGCGCGAGCTGCTGCGTGACCGGACCAAGACGCGCGTCTCGGACGTCTCGCGGCTCGGCCTGGTCCAGATGACGCGCAAGAACGTCTCGGCGGGCCTGGTGGAGTCCTTCAGCGAGCGCTGCGAGCACTGCAACGGTCGCGGTTTCACGGTCGACATCGGGTAGCGCTGGCGGCCGTGGGACCAGCGGTCGCGCGACGGGGCCGCGGTTGGTCGGGCCGGATTGGTCCACCGCACGTTCAGTTCCGGACAAGGCGCTGGTCGCATTGCCCATTGCGTCCGGACACCTCCTGCGACTTGTGTAGTGGCTGCGGTGGCTCGTCAGTCGGCCGCCAGCACGAAGCTCTCGATCACCATGCACCCCTAGATCATCCTGTGGAGGACCCACCCATGCGTATCCGATCCATCGCCGCGGCGGTGGGGCTCACGTTCTCGATGGCCGCGGTACCCGCGGTCGCGACAGCTGCGCCCCAGACCGCCGCCTACCAGGCCACGCTCAGTGGCGCAGCGGAGGTGCCGGCAGTGACGACCAGCGCCTCGGGCGCCGCGACCGCCGGCTACGACGCCGACGCGGGTGAGCTCGACATCGCCGTCGCCGCCTACGGCCTGGAGGGCGTCGTCATGGCCCACCTCCACAACGCCGCAGCGGGCGCGAACGGCCCGGTCGTGGTGACGCTGCTGGCGCCTGCGACCGACGGGCTGACCCCGACGGTCAACGGCGGGATCGCACGCATGACGATCAGCGACGACGACGTCACCGCAGCCGGCGACGTCGACGGCACGGTCGTCGACCTGGTCGCCGAGATCGACGCCGGGAACGTCTACGTCAACATCCACACCGTCGACAACCCCGGCGGCGAGCTCCGTGGCCAGCTGGCTCAGCTGACCATCGCCGACGCCTTCACCGACGACGACGGCGCCACCCTCGAGGACGAGGTCAACGCCCTGGCGGCGACCGGTGTCCTGGTCGGGGACGACTCGGGCAACGTCGACCAGACCGGACGCGTCACGCGGGGCCAGCTGACCGCGATCGTCGCCCGCGGGCTGGCACTGCCGGTGAGCGGGACCGTGCCGTTCCCCGACGTGGTGGGCGGCGCCTTCGAGACCGAGGTCGCCGCGGCCGCCGCGGCCGGGCTCGTGCTCGGTGACACCTCCGGGAACTTCAACGGCGCCGACCCGGTGACCCGTGGGGAGCTGTCCGCGATCATCTCGCGTGCGTACTCCATCCACGACATCCCGGTCGACGCGCAGTTCGGCGACGTGGACTTCGTCGACGGCGTGTTCGGTCGCTCGATCGAGGCGCTCGCCCACGCGGGCGTGGTCAACGGCTTCACCGCCACCGAGTTCCGTCCCGCCGACACCGTGAGCCGGGGCCAGGCCGCCGCCTTCGTGGCGCGCGCCCAGACCCTGGTCCAGACCGACACCAACGACCTCGACGACCTGTTCGACCTCACCGTGCTGCACAACAACGACGGCGAGTCCAAGGTCGTTCGCACCTTCGAGGACGACGGCACCACCGTCGACGACCCGGGCGTCGCGTCCTTCAAGACGCTGGTCGACCAGGCCAAGGCCACTGCCGGTGGTCGCACCAGCGGCGACGTCTTCGTCTCCTCCGGTGACAACTTCCTCGCAGGCACCGCCATCCAGGCGTCCGTCGAGGCGGACACCTACTACGACGCCATCGCGCTCGAGGCGCTCGGCTACGACGCCATCCAGTTCGGCAACCACGACTTCGACTTCGGGCCGCAGTTCCTGTCCGACTTCCTCGACCAGTACACCACCACGCCGCAGTACCTCGGCGCCAACATCGACGCCGTGACCAACGCCACGCCGCTCGCGGACGAGCAGACGGCCGGCGACATCGCACCCTCCACGACCGTCACGGTCGACGGGCGCGAGGTCGGCATCGTCGGTGCCATCTTCGAGGAGCTGGCGACGATCTCGTCGCCCGGCGACGTCATCATCAACGAGGTCCTCCCGGCCGTCCAGGCCGAGATCGACACCCTGACGGCCGACGGCGTCGACATCATCGTCGTCATCAGCCACCTCCAGGGCGTCGACGCGGAGCTCGACCTCATCCCGACGCTCAGCGACGTGGACATCGTCATCGCAGGCGGCGGCAGCGAGGACCTGGCGAACCCGGGTTCCTCGACCGCCGACGCCTACGGCGCGTACCCGCTGCTCGCCCCGCGTGCCGACGGTCGCCTCGTGCCGGTCGTGACCACGACCGGTGGGTACGGCGAGCTCGGTCGTCTCATCGGTGGCTTCGACACCGACGGTGACCTCGTGGTCATCCGTGGGGAGTCGCAGCTGATCGCCAACGCAGGCTTCGCGCGGGACGCGACGCTGGTGGCCGACGTCGAGACCCCGGTCAAGGCGTTCCAGGACGCGCTGGCCACCAACGTGATCGGCACCACGGAGGTCCCCCTCAACGGGATCCGCCCGGAGGTCCGCACGGTGGAGACCAACCAGGGCAACCTGCACGCCGACGCGCTGCTCGACGCAGCCATCATCTACGCGACCGCCGACGCTGGAACCCCGACCCCGGTCGCGGCGTTCCAGAACGGCGGCGGCATCCGCAACGACAGCGTCATCCCGGCTGGTGACGTGACGCTGCTCGACACCTTCAACATCGCGCCGTTCGGCAACTTCGTCTCGATCGACACGATCACCCACGCGCTGCTGCTCGACGTGCTCGAGAACGCGGTGAGCGAGGTCGAGAACGTCGACGGTCGCTTCCTGCAGGTGTCCGACGGCTTCGTGTTCAGCTACGACTCGTCGGCAGCCGCCGGCAGTCGGATCGTGGACGTGTCGGTCGCCGGCACGCTGGTCATCGACGACGGGACCGTGCTGGCCCCGGCGGCGACGATCGTGGTGGCGACGAACGACTTCACCTTCAACGGTGGCGACAGCTTCCCGTTCGACGGGACGTTCATCCGCACCACCTCCACCTACCAGGCCGCGCTCTCGAACTACATCGAGAACACGCTCGGCGGCACCATCACCGCGGCGGACTACCCCGTCGGCGGAGAGGGTCGCATCACCGACGTCTCCTGACACCACGCAGCACCGACGGGCCCGCGACCACGTGTCGCGGGCCCGTCCGCGTGGACGCGCGTCGCCGTGCGGCAGGAACCCCCCTGGCAGGGGGATGGTCCCCGCAGGCAGCCCGGGCCTAGCGTGGTCCGGACACGGGGACGAGGAGACGACGTGGTGACCACGGCGAGCCACGACGCGACGGTGGCGGCGGCGCGCCGTGCGGCGGCCACCGCCACCGACACGACCGACCTGCTGGTCACGACCGCCGCAGCCGTGCGGCGCGCGGTCCCGCACGCCGCTGCCGCGTGGCTGACCACCGACCCCGCCTCGGGCATGTTCAGCCACGGCCACGTCGAGGCGTTCGACGCCGAGACCTGCGAGCCGTGGTTCCACGCCGAGCTGGTCGTGGACGACGTCCACAAGTTCTCCGCCATCGGCGACGGCCGGGCCCGGCTCGTCTCGCGGCTCGACGACGACGAGCGTGCCGGCAGCTGGCGGTGGTCGCAGCTGATGCGGCCCCAGGGGCTCGACGACGAGCTGCGCATCGCCTGCCGGGACGGTGCTGCGACGTGGGCGACGGTCGAGCTCCACCGCGAGGTCGGCGACCCCGACTTCGACACCACCGTGACCGCCCTGTTGCAGGACGTGGCACCGCACCTCGCCGCCGGGGTGCGACGGCTGAGCGTCGTGGAACGCGCTGACCGGGCCCGCGAGCCGGACGCGCCCGGCGTCGTGGTCGTCCACCCCGACGGCTCGATCACCGCCCTGACCGAGGCCGGTGCGCGCTGGAGCGAGCTGCTGGTCCCGCCGTCGGGCACGGACCGGCACACACCCGTGCTGGCCGTGGCCGAGTCGGCCCGCGCGGTCGCCCGGGGCAGTCGGTCGGCCGTGGAGGCGCGCGTGCGGACGCGAACCGTCGACGGTGCCTGGGTCACGCTGCACGCGCAACCGGCGGTCGTGGAGGCCGAGGACGTCGTGGTGGTGGTCGAGCCGAGCCAGCCGGCGGAGATCGCGATGCTGCTCAGCCATGCGTACGGGCTGACCACGCGCGAGCACGAGGTCGTCCTCGGCCTGTCGCGTGGCAGCTCCACCAAGCAACTCGCCGCGGAGCTGTTCCTGTCGCCCCACACCGTCCGGGACCACGTCAAGGCGGCGATGGCCAAGGTCGGGGTGTCGAGCCGCGGCGAGCTGGTCGCGGCGCTGTTCGAGCGCCACTACGCACCCGAGCTGTTCGCCCGGGTGACCACCCGCTAGGCCAAGCCTGCACGACTCCCGGTGGCGGCAGCGTCGCCGGGTCGTCCGGACGTGCCGACCGGCCGTCCGACACCGACCGGAGGACCACCCGTGACACTGCAACTGGCCCACTCCCTCGCACGCGACGAGGGCGAGCACTTCCACTTCCTCAACAACCTGTTCACCACCAAGGTCGACGGGGACCGGTCCGGCGGCCGGCTCACCGCGATGGAGTTCGTCGGTCCTCGGGGGTTCTCCCCACCGCTGCACCGCCACGACGTCGAGGACGAGCTGTTCTACGTCGTGGAGGGCGAGGTGCGCTTCGTCGCCGGCGACGCCGATGCAACCCACGGCCCCGGTGGCACCGTGTGGGCGCCGCGGGGACTGCCCCACCAGTTCCAGATCCTCTCCGACACCGCGCGGGTGTTCCAGGTGACGACCCCGGCCCAGTTCGAGGAGTTCGTGGCGAAGCTGGGGGAGCGTGTGGCGGCTCCGACCGTGCCCGAACCCGCAGAGGTCGATGGCGAGCTCGTCGCCCGCATCTGCGCGGAGTTCGACATCGCCGTCCTCGGGCCGCCGATGCCGCAGCTCGGCTGAGCCCGGTCCGCGGGGACGCGCGCAGGTCGCGAACCGTTCGACGTCCGTCGTACAGTCACCGGACATGATCGAACAACCCTCCCTGACCCGCCGCGGCCTGCGCGTGATCGGCATCTCGCTGCGGCGTGCGCCCAAGCCCTTCGCCTACGGCGTGGGCGGGGCGCTGCTGTTCGCCGGGATGACGGTGCTGTCCGCGGTCGTGCTCGGTCGCGTGACCGACCGCGTGATCACCCCGGCGCTGGAGGACGGCCTCGACGTCGGCGACGACCTCTGGATCGCGTTCGCGGTGATCGTCGCGGTCGGGCTGTTCAAGGGCGCGGGTGTCGTCGGCAGGCGCCTCGGCGCGTACGTGGCGCAGTACAAGCTCCAGTCGGACCACCGTCGCGTGATCACCCGCCGGTACCTGGAACTGCCCACCGAGTGGCACCGCAGGCACTCCACCGGCGAGCTGATGTCCAACGCCAACGCCGACGTCGAGGCGGCGTTCTTCGTCGCGGCGCCGCTGCCGATGTCGATCGCCGCGACGGCGCTGCTGGGGATCACCGCGGTGCTGCTGGTCGTGGCCGACCCGCTGCTGGCCGCGATCGGGTTCGTGGTCGGGCCGACCATGGCGGCCGTCAACGCCTACTTCGCGCGTCGCATGCGGCTGGCCGCGTCGCAGGCGCAGCAGTCCCGCGCCGACGTCTCGGAGATCGCCCACGAGTCGTTCGACGCGGCGCTGGTGATCAAGACCATGGGCCGCGAGGACGCCGAGGCCGCGCGCTTCGGCGCGGAGTCGGAGCGCCTGCGCGACCGCATGGTGCGCTTCGCCACGGTGCGCGCGCGCTTCGACCCGATCATGGAGGCGCTGCCGAACCTGGCGATCCTCGCGGTGCTGTACGTCGGTGCCGTGCGCGTCCAGGCCGGCGCGCTGACCCCCGGCGACCTGGTGCAGTTCGCGTACCTGTTCCGGCTCGTCGCCCTGCCGATCCGCGTGTTCGGCTGGCTGCTGGGCGAGCTGCCCCGGGCGATCGTCGGCTGGGAGCGCATCGAGCGTGTGCTCGACGCGACCGGCCGCACCGAGTACGGCAGCCGCACCAGCGACGGCCAGGGTGGCGTGCCGGTCGCGGTCGACGGCGTGACCTACCGCCACCCCGCCCAGCGCCTGCCGGACTCCGAGACGGCCGACGACGAGCTGGCCGCGCTGCTCGGCGCCGAGGGCGACGCCCCGGCCGTGCACGTCCAGCCGCACGAGCGCGCGCCGCGGCTCGACGCCGACGGCGAGGAGGTCGACGAGACTCGCGGCGTGCGCGACGTGCACTTCGACGTCGAGCCCGGCCGGACGATCGCGGTCGTCGGTCCGACCGGATCGGGCAAGTCGACCGTCGCGCAGCTGCTGGTCCGCCTCGTCGACCCGCAGGAGGGACAGGTCCGTGTCGACGACGTGGACCTGCGCGAGCTCGAGCGGGCAACCCTGGCCGGCACCGCCGCGATCGTGTTCCAGGACGCGTTCGTGTTCGACGACAGCGTGCGCGGCAACGTGACGCTCGGGCTGGACGTCGACGACGACGCGGTCTGGGAGTCGCTGCGCCTCGCCGGCGCCGAGGGCTTCGTCGCATCGCTGCCCGACGGGCTCGACACCCGGGTCGGTGAACGTGGCGCGTCGCTGTCCGGTGGCCAGCGCCAGCGCGTCGCCCTGGCGCGCGCACTGGTGCGCCACCCACGCCTGCTGGTGCTCGACGACGCCACGTCGGCGGTCGACCCGGCCGTGGAGGCGGAGATCCTCGCCAACCTCCGTGGTGCCGCCCTGCCCTCGACCGTGGTCATCGTCGCGTACCGCAACGGCTCGATCGCTCTCGCGGACGAGGTCGTCTTCGTGGACCGCGGCGAGGTCGTGGCGCACGGCACCCACGAGCGCCTGCGTGCCGAGGTGCCCGCCTACGAGGCCCTCGTCTCGGCGTACGAGACGCCCGCCGACGAGGCTGCGGAGGTGCGTCGATGAACGCCCCCGCCCCGGCCGCCCCACCCGAGCCGCAGCCTGTCGACGACGGGGCGTGGCGCACGATCGTGCACGGCCTGTCGCTCAACCCCGAGCTGCGTGACGGGCTGCTCGGCACGCTGCTGCTCGCCCTGGCCGCGACCGCCGGCCGCGTCGTGGTGCCGATCGTGATCCAGCAGGTCGTCGACCGTGGCCTCGCCGGCTCGTCGGTCGACCTCGACGCCGTCGCGCGCTTCGTGCTGGCCGGTGCCGTCGCGGTGGTCGTGACCGGCGTGACCAGCTCGATCATGAACCGGCGCCTGGCCACGGTGGTCGAGACGGCGCTGTCCAACCTGCGCGTGCGGGCGTTCCGCCACGTCCACGACCTGTCGATGCTCCACCAGGCCGCCCAGCAGCGCGGCCAGATGGTCTCGCGGGTGACGTCCGACATCGACGAGATCAGCCGCTTCATGTCCTGGGGCGGGCTCAACCTGGTCACCTCGTCGGGGCAGCTCGTCGTGGCGACCGGGGTGATGCTGGTCTACTCGTGGCGGCTGACGCTGGTCGTGCTGCTGGTGTTCGTGCCGTTCGTGCTGGCCGCGCGCTGGTTCCAGGTGCGCCTGGACGTCGCGTACCGCGACGTGCGCCAGAAGGTCGGCGACCTGCTCTCGGTCGTCGCCGAGACCGTGGTCGGGGCTCCGGTCGTGCGGGCCTACGGCATCGAGGAGCGCACCCAGGAGCGACTCGACGAACGCATCGAGGCACACCGCGCGGCCGCCGTGCGGGCCGGCACGCTGTCGAGCTCGTTCTCGGGCACGGGCGAGCTGTTCGGTGCGATGGCCACCGGGGCCGTGGTGGTCGTCGGCGTGCTGCTCGGCGTCGACGACGTCTCCGCCGGCACGGTCGTGGCGTTCCTGTTCCTGGTCTCGCTGTTCGTCGACCCCGTCAACATCGCGATGGAGGTCGTCAACGAGGGCCAGACGGCCGTGGCGGGCTGGCGGCGCGTGCTGGACGTGCTCGACGTCGCGCCCGACGTGGCCGACCCGGGCCCCGACGGGCACGACCTGCCCGACGGGGCGCTGCCGGTGGTGTTCGACGCTGTCGACTTCCGCTATCCGCTGCCCGGCGAGGTGCAGGCCGAGGCGTCCGGGCCGCTGGTCCTGCGCGACGTGACCGTCACGCTCGAGCCCGAGTCGAAGGTCGCCGTGGTCGGCGAGACCGGTTCGGGCAAGACCACGTTCGCCAAGCTGCTCACACGGCTGATGGACCCCACGGGCGGCCAGGTCCTGATCGGTGGCGTCCCCCTGACCGGCGTGCGCTTCGCGTCGCTGCGTCGGCGTGTGGTGATGGTCCCGCAGGAGGACGTGCTGTTCGACGGAACGATCGTGCAGAACGTCGCGATGGGCCTGTCGGGCGGGGACCCGACCAGCGCGCCGTCGCAGCGGGTCCGCGACGTCGTGCGCGGTGCCCTGGAGGAGCTCGGGCTCGCGGACTGGCTCGACGAGCTGCCGGACGGGCTCGACACACGTGTCGGCGAGCGTGGGCTGGCGATGTCGGCGGGGGAGCGGCAGCTGGTCGCGCTCGCGCGTGCCCACGTGGCCGACCCCGACCTGCTCGTGCTCGACGAGGCGACCTCCGCCGTCGACCCGGCCACCGAGGTGCGCCTCCAGCGTGCGCTGGCGGGCCTCGCGCAGGGCCGCACCGTGGTGACCATCGCCCACCGGCTGTCGACCGCCGAGCAGGCCGAGCTCGTCCTCGTGTTCGACGACGGCGTGCTCGTGGAGCGCGGTGCCCACGCCGAGCTCGTCGCCCAGGGCGGCGTGTACGGCCGTCTGCACGCCAGCTGGGTCTCCGGACAGGTCTCCGGCTGAGCAGCGTCGCGGGGCGGCGTTAGGCTCGACGGGACGCCCCCACCGACCCGGAGCCCCTCGTGATCGACCACGGAACCCTCGCGATCCCCGAGCCGGGGCAGACCGTCCCCGCCACCAGCGAGGTCGAGTGCGACGCCGCACTGGCCGTGCTGCGCGACAACGCCAAGGCCTGGGTCGACACCGGTGTCGAGGACCGCATCGAGCTGCTCGCCGAACTGCGTCGCACGACCCACGCCGTCGCCGAGCGCTGGGCCACCGCCGCCGGGGACGCCAAGGGCATCGCGCCCGGCTCCTCGCTGCGCGGCGAGGACTGGCTCTCGGGGCCGATGCTGACGCTGCGCAACATGCGGCTGCTGCAGCGGACCCTCGAGGAGGTCCGCGACGACGGTGCGCCGAAGCTCGAGCTGCGCACCCGTCCCGGCGGCCAGGTCGTCGCCGACGTGTTCCCCGAGGGGCCGCTCGACCAGCTGGTCTTCCCGCAGTTCACCGGCGAGGTGTGGTTCCAGCCCCAGGTGTCGATGGACGAGGTCCAGCGCGACGCCGCCGCGATCTACCGCGGCGAGAAGGACGGCGGTGGCGTGTGTGTGGTGCTGGGCGCCGGCAACGTCTCCTCGATCCCGCCGATGGACGTGCTCAGCAAGCTGTTCGTCGAGGACCGCGTCTGCCTGCTGAAGATGAACCCGGTCAACGAGAGCCTCGGCCCGGTGCTCGAGGAGGCGCTCGCGCCGCTGGTCGCCGCCGGGTTCCTGCGCGTGGTGTACGGCGGCGGTGACATCGGTGCGTACCTGACCTCGCACGACCTGGTCGACGAGATCCACATCACCGGCTCGGACAAGACCCACGACATCATCGTGTACGGGCCCGGCGAGGAGGGGCGCGCTCGCAAGGAGCGCGACGAGAAGGTCAACGACAAGCACATCACCTCCGAGCTCGGCAACGTCTCGCCCGTGATCGTGGTGCCCGGCCCGTGGTCGCCGTCCGACATCGCCTTCCATGGTGACAACCTGGCGTCCATGCTCGTGCAGAACGCCGGCTTCAACTGCATAGCCAGCCGCGTCTACCTCACCCACGGCTCGTGGGCGCGTCGCCGTGACCTGCTCGACGCCGTGCGCGACTCGCTGCGCCGCGCCGAGGAGCGCGTGCCGTACTACCCGGGCGCGGTCGACCGCTGGCAGCAGTTCGTCGAGGCGTACCCGCAGGCCGAGTGGTTCGGCCCCGCGGGCGAGGACCGCGTGCCGTTCACGCTGATCCCCGACGTGGCCGAGACCCAGAGCGATGCGCTGGCGTTCTCGACCGAGGCGTTCTGCGGCGTGGTCGCCGAGACCCCGCTGGACGCCCCGTTGTCGGTGCCCGCGTACCTCGAGAAGGCCGTGAGGTTCTGCAACGAGAACCTCTGGGGGACGCTGTCGGCGTCGATCATCGTGCACCCCCGCTCGCTGAAGGACCCCGCCGTGCGCGAGGCCGTCGAGAAGGCGATCGAGGACCTCGAGTACGGCTCGGTCGTGGTCAACCACTGGTCGGCGGTGCCCTACGGGATGGGCTCCACGACCTGGGGTGCGTTCCCGGGCCACACCGACCAGGACATCCAGTCGGGCCGCGGCGTGGTGCACAACTCCAAGATGCTGGCCGACGTGCAGAAGTCGGTCGTGCGCGGCCCGTTCCGCCCGGCGATGAAGCCGGTGTGGTTCCACACCCACGAGCGCGCGCACGAGGTCGTCCCGCGCGCGACCGAGCTCGAGGCCACCGAGGACTTCTCGGTCCTGCCGCGCCTGCTGTGGCACGCACTGCGCGGCTGACGCCGGAGCTGGGCGAGGGGGGTTCAGGCGCGGGCCAACGCCGTCACCCGGCGCACGCCGGGGTCGGTGGGCTCGGCGTCGTCGCTGATCGGACGCGGCGTCCCGGTGGGCTCGTCGAGGACCTCGGCGCGCCAGCGCGTGCCGGCCGCCTCGAGCTCGACTACCAGGTGCCCGCCGACCGCGACCGTGGAGCGCACCACGACGTCGTCGACACCCTCGACGCCGAGCCGCTGGCGCAGCGCGACCTCCGCGGCCTGGGCGGCGCGGGGCAGCGCGCAGCGGCCCCGCAGCTGGGTCGGGTCGACGCGCCCCGCGGCGTGCGCCTCGGCGGCCGCGACCGCCGTGGTGCGGTCGAGCCGGCCGAGCGACAGGCCCGTCGGCAGCACGATCGTGGTGCCCGCGAAGCGGTGCCCGCCGGTGTGGGTCGTCTCCCACACCGCGTGGCCGGCCAGCGCGAGCGCGAGCGCCACCGGCCGGCCCCACTGCGCACAGCAGGCGTCGCGGCGGGCGTGGGCGCAGACCAGCCAGACGTCGCCCTCGACGGGCTCGCCGAGCGCTGGCGGCGTGGGCGCGGCGCACCACGCCGGGTCGAGCCCGAGCAGCGCGGCGTCGTCGGGGACCTCGAGCCGGCGCAGCCAGCGCGCCGCCGGGTCGGGGGAGGCGTGGCCGAGCAGCACCGTGCGGGGTGCGCGGTGGCCGGGCAGGTGGCGCCGCGCCAGCGCGTCGGGGTCGTGGGCGAGCCGCACCGGCCGGGAGAGCTGCAGCCGCACGTCCGGGTGGGCGTCCAGGTGTGCGTGCGCCGCACCGAGCTCGGGCACGTCCGGCGCCCGTGGCGTCCACGGGCCGTCGTGCTCGACCACGACCCAGCCGAGCGCGGTCGCGGCCGTGCCGGCCTGCGGCTCTGCGTGGTCGTGCGAGACCTGGGCGCACGCCGTGCGGTCCACCTCGGCCCTTCGTGCGGGAGCGGTCCGGGCCGTGGACCGTACGCTGTGCCGCGTGTCCGGGCGTGCGCCCCTGCCACC
>Ga0136604_1000572_pt1 | contig 17969 bp, 11 predicted proteins | sample AntRauFillE10628_FD_104928 | JGI IMG/M metagenome (GOLD analysis project Ga0136604, IMG submission 104928) | Saline lake microbial communities from Rauer Islands, Antarctica - Metagenome Filla E10 #628 | ecosystem: Environmental > Aquatic > Non-marine Saline and Alkaline > Saline | place...
ACTCGAACGGCGAGATTGAGAACTGTAGTGCTAGTGTTTGTGGCGATGTTAGCATCAGTGAAGCTGAGCAAAACGTCACCGAAGGTAATGTGACCATAAGCGAATCTAACCAAACCATCACCGAGGGCAACGTCGCCAGCCCTGGCCTGAGCGATATCACTGCCTCTACTACTCAAACCACCATTGTCGCCTTCGCTGGTGCACGAGCTGCCGTCACCGCCACTTCATTCTTTACCGCCCTCTACGTTGCCAGTGGTGGCCGAGTTGGCATCGGCACTACCGCGCCAGAAAGCTTACTGCATGTGGACGGCGAAATTACTGCCACTGGTTTTGTAACTTCAACCACTGCCGATATCGCCGAATATTACCAATCAGCCGAAAAACTTAAGGCCGGCGACATTGTTAAGTTCAACAACAACGGTAAACTAGTTAAAGCACAAACAGGGGACAACCCAATTGGTGCTATCTCGACCGCCCCAGGCTTGGCGCTCGGTAAAGACACTGGTGATGTGCCATTAGCACTGGCTGGGCGAGTACCGGTCAAAGTTGTAACTGAAAACGGTGCTATTACTGCTGGCGACCCTATTACCATTAGCTCTACACCCGGTGTTGGTATGAAGGCTACGACCATGACCCGAATTATCGGCTACGCCCTAGAATCAGCGTCAAGCGCTAATCCTGACAGCACACACACTATAGAGGTGTTTATTAACTCTACGACACACCTACCAGCCCCACAAGAAGCCGGCGCTATTGCCTTGCAACATCAAGACGCGAGCTTCGGCAACCTCAACATCACTGGCGATGCTACCTTCGATGGTACGCTCACCGTTAAGGGCAATGCTACGTTCGAGCAGGATGTAATGGTTGAAGGCAAGCTAGTCGTTAATACCTCAGCTGCAATTAACAGCCTTTCAATTACTGGCGGAAGCATTTTAAGCGAATCTGTAGCCTTGCAAATCAACGCGCTGCCAGCACTTGGCGAAGTAGGCGAGCTAGTAGCACCAGAAACATCACTAGACGGAACACGCATAGCTGGCACGATAAGCTTCACGGCAGGAGCTAATTCCACACTGGGTGAGTTAGCAGAAATTATATTCAATGAGCAGGCCACGGAAGCCGTACCAAGAATAGCAATCACGCCAGTAGGAGCTAACAGTATAGACGTGGATCTCTACATCATTAAGACCCAAACTGGCTTTAGAGTTGCCACGAAAGATTCGCTTCAAGCAGGGAATACTTATACATATGACTATGTAATTATCGACAGCAAGGTAGCAGGAGCTGCTACCAACTAGTTTATTGATCTTAAGTAGCTTAAGAAATAAACCTAAAACATTCTTCAATCAGTTTTAAAAATACGAGAATAAATTGCAACAATTCGGAACTCAACACAGACTAAAAAAGCAGGAACAACGCGAAACTGCTTATAGTTATTTTTGAGGAGCGCATCTATAAAGCTATCTTTATAGATGACCTTAGAAAAACACTTAATTACAGGATTACCAATAACGATACTCCACTATGCGACAGGAGCAGTGAGTGTATGGTTGCAGTTTTATGCGTTTGAATTGACTGCGTGATTATTGGTTCAAAAGTTATGGCAAGTAATTAATCTGTAAATACTATTTAATAACAAGTGTTAAATCTTGTCGTTTTTGTTCGAGCCATTTTGATAGGGGCAAGTCGATGCTTTCCTGAACTTTTTCTCTGAGCAAACTATATGAAGCTTCTTGAAGGAGCTTCTGTTTATCTAAGTCGTAAAGTCGATTAATTTCTTCAAGAAAAGCAGCCTCATTTTCGTAAGATAAAACACGTTGCTCGTAATAATTCGTCAGTTCTTGACTATTGACGCTGATATTATTATTTTCAGCATACTCATTGATTACTGCTCGATCCAGAAGCTGCCTGCTAACGTCAGACTCAATTGTTAAGCTGTCGAGTGTTTGTTGATTTGCTTGTAGAAATTGGGTTAAACGATCTGTAGCTTGAGTGTATTCGGTCTGAGTGACAACAACTTCATTCTGGTCTTCTTTGTTAGCTTCGATCAAGTAATAAGTTAGGGCTACCACAGCACCAAGTAGCAGTACAGTTACTAGCATAGTCCATCTGTTTCTTAGTATTGAACTGAGGTTCATTGTAGGGTTGTTCCACCTTGGATTGTGGCGCCGCCTTGTATTCGTGAACTACCTGCGGGTAGTTCAACATCGACGGTAAGCTGATCATCTAAGAATCCGTCCGCATCGGCAGTAGTGCCGTCATTTTGAACCAAACTAATGCTAGTTATATTAACGCTCACAGTTCTGGATCCTGTCCCAGGCCAGCTAACATCAGCTGTTGTTAGGCCGCTGGCATCTGTTGCAGCTGATGGTTGAGTCACACTTGGACTACCGGTCGCACTTACGGTTATATTGCCTGAGGCGACGCCCGAGACTGGGTTTTCCCAGGTGTCTAGTAGGGTAATTGTCACTAGGTACGTGCTGTTAATCTGTACAGTTGTGCCACCAGTTATTGATGAATCGTTGATATTCGCAGAGACATCACCGGGGTCGACAGAAATTGAGTTTGAAACGCCACTGACAGTTGATGGGCCCGGCTCTGCTGCGGTAAACGTGATACCAGATTCTGCATTATACAAAGTAACGGTTTGTGTTGCTGTGCCAGCGCTAAAGTCACCCTGGACTAGAGTTCCAATTGCAGGTGCTGTCGAATCTGGCGCATTACTGGCCGTCGCTGACCAAGTATAGGTGCCAGATGGAGCGGCATAGAGAGAGCCGAGCTGATTTTCGTATACATCTATGGCAGTTACGGATAAGTTAAAACTAACGCCAGCTACCTGAGATGCAGTTGCCGAAACATCGTAGCTATCTGCAGTGGCAGCCTGAACAGTAAATGTGCTAGAAGTAGTTCCGTTAACAGGCGTTCCGGTGTCATCTGCCTCAATGGTTCTTCCGGTAGCAGCATTATAGTAAGTAACTGTCAGCGAGCTTGCCGTTCCGCTACTGAATGATACAGAGCCTGGAAAATTTGGCGAAGTTGTGTCGGGGGCGTTGCCCGCTGTTGAATTACTCCAGTCGAATGTCTTCAAACCGTTGTAATTATTAGTTCCGGTGTCGACCAGATTATTGTATGCGTCAACTGCGTGCAGTGAAACACTAAAGCTTGTGCCGGCAGTAGCATTTGGAGCGCGAGTACCAGTGAAACTAGGCGAGCCTGTAATTCCAGTTCCATCAGCAAAGGATTGTCCAGGCAGTTCAACCAGAATTGCGTTTGCGGCGGCTGGATCAATGCCCAAGCTTGATGTAGTGCCATTCTGCGTATCCCCATCCTTAGTAGCAGTGATTGTGAATCCGGTCTGCTTGTCGGTTGATGAGAAGTAAAAGGTAGCCGTACCGCTGCTTAGAGTGTATTGAGATGTTGGAGTACCGCAACTCCCGTTGGTGTAGAAAATTACGTTGCTACCAGAGGATGTCATATTCACTAAGGATACATCGCTAGTTCGACTGTTATTCCATGCATCCCGCGCCGTGATGCCAGTTGTAGATTGGCAAGTGCCCGCTACGGTTGGTGACGAGCTTGTGACGGTGAAGTTATCGAGTAAGCCAGTACTTACCGTCAATGAGCTCGAGGCATAGCCATAAGCGCCGCCATCAGTGACAGTTATGGTTGTTGACTCTGCATTGTAGAGAGTCGTTGTAAGAGTCGTTGTTGATTGGCCGCTCGTAAAGTTAACACTGGTAGTGAATGAAGGAGAGGTTGTATCTGGGGCATTCGATGGGCCACTATAGGCAAATGTTTTTGCGCCAGAATAAGTGGTGTTTACATTAAAATAATCATCCGTCGCAGAAATACCCGTAATGTTGAAGCTCGCACCAGCAGTTTGATTAGACGTTGAGCCAGAAATACCCGATCCGTCAGTAAATGTTTCTCCAGGCAGGGCTATAACGAGCCTGCTGGCTGCACCGGCGTTGATGGTTATAGATTGCGTATCAGACGTGAGTGAATTTGGCCCAGCGCTTTGTGTCGCTGATAGTGTATGTGTGGGTTCGGATTTTTCAGTATCAGTCACATAAAAGTTCTTTGTGTTTTCAGCAGTTGTAAATGAAATGTCTCCTCCGGTAATTTGCGTACTACATGAACTGTCAGAGTAAAACGTTGCCTCGCCAGAGCTTGAAGATACAGTAACGGTCGTTGATCCAGTAGGATTTGTTGGGCTGCCTCCGCTACCTTGTAGCTGTATTGTGATAACGTTTCCTGCTCCACCACATACACCTGCAGTCTGTGTGCGTCCGGTAGTCGTGAAGGCAATTTGTGTGGGGACTGCCGTGTAGCCAACGGTAGCTGATACACGGCCGATTCTTACGTTGTCATCTCTGCCGTTCGGGTTTCCGGTCCCATTTACTACACGTATAATCTCCACCACTAAATCTTCATCGCCAGTCCAGTTGCCGGTCCAGCTAGTAGTGTACTCGGTGTCAGTACCCGTAAGAGTGATAGTATTTGTGGTTGCATCGAAGGCCCCATCAATTGACACTCGAACTTCTAGCGAGTCACAGTCACTCTGGCAGGCACCATCAGCATAGGCGTAGATGTTAACGTCAATTGATGATATTAAATTAGGCGCACCAGCTACAGAGGTCATGGAGTATTCTTCCTCTTCTGCGCCAGCACCACTGAGGCCAGTATTTATGTAGTCTGCGGCGGAGTATGATGCCTCGTCTATCTCCGTATAATGGCTCGCTCCAGTGCTGTTGGTGAATTGAGCGACATTATCGCCGTCGGGGTAGACAGTGCCGGTTGCTGCGTAAACCCGGTTGGAGACAAGCATTGTTAGTGCAGGCAACGATATTAATATAATGGCTAATATTAGATATACTAATTTGGTCGGAAATTGATTTTTTATAGATTTAAACATAAGAATATTTATCAAAATTATAACATATCTGTGTTACTTATTTAGCTGTAGCTACAGGGGAGGCGATTGTGGCGGAGGATCTTGGACTTGCGAGTTAATTTGGCGTACTTCCGATACAGCGAATGGAATTTACTCACAATGGGGGCACTCTTATAATCACGATGGAAATCCATTTGCAATTTTTGTAGGTAAAGATAGTGCTATTGAAAATAGATTAGTGTATGCAGAATACACAGGCACTGGCACGGAAAATACCTGCGGTCCGGGTGCTTCAGCGGACTGGCAGTGTACTGACATTCTCGATTGGGATGTAGACGGTGAAAGTACTGAAATAGCTGTGGATTCTAATGGTAATCCATGGGCTACGTTTTCTCGAAGCGCTAGCGACGGTTTGTGGGTAGCGCGCCACGTTGGCTCAGGCGGCAACTGTGACACCATCGGCAACGCCGGCTCTGACGCCTGGCAATGTGAACAGATTGCTGCAACAAGTGTCGATGACGGCAGTTACACATCACCATTTGCCTCGATTGCTTTCGATGATAGCGGCGATGCTTGGATCTCATTTTATGATAGAACCAGTAATTATGATTTACGAATAGCAAAGACTAAGGCACCACCGGTTTGGCTGTCAACAGATGATAATTCCGCGTATGAAGACCGTAATGGCTCATCTGGTGATTTAAAATACCGCTTGAGCGACGGACGCTCCCCCCGATCTGATCCTGCAGGACTATGTAAGAGCCTAGCCGCCATGACCGGTATCTGCGGTTTGTTTGAATCACAAAGCTCTTTTGAGAGTATTAGCGCTGCAGCTGGCGAGACTGCAATATATGCTGGAGCAGCAGCGTTTAACAATAACTCTGAGCTGCCAACAATAAGTTTCATCGGCGGCAGTACCGATCTGAGTCCGTCAGCAGCAGGTGAAGCAGGAGACATATATCTACAGGTGTACCGATTTGGCGCAGTCAATGGCTGGGAGACTGTAACCAGTCTAACTAGCGGGACTTGCAGTCATTTATCTTCCTGTAACTTAAACGGTAATGGCGATGGCGCTGCCAGTGAATACTTTGAACTTATCAACGGAGAGTACTGGACTTACTTTAGGGTGTATCAGATTGGAGATCCAGCTACAGCAAACCAATTATATATTGATGAATTCGATGCAACCTTAACAGGGCAACAGCTACGAGGCGGATCGGTGTTTGAGGATGGGGTTAAGAAACCGTTTCAAACTGACTAGCTCTAGCCTTGTTCGTTATTAACGTGCGGTTTTAGATAGAAATACATTCGCTCATAGGTGGAACTGAGCGCACTTACGTCAATAAGATGGTGATTGTATAAAGCCAGCCATTGGCTTCTTAGCTCAGTCGCTAATTCAGCTCGTAGTTCGATTATGCGCATTTGTAGAGACAGTCGGTCACGAGTGACGTAGAATTGGGATAATTCCGCAGCCATGGCATCGACAATAACACGCACTTGTTCGTCTGTAGTTGTTTCAGTTTTTATCCTCGGTTGGGATTTAATTACTTCGATATTCTTATTAAGTGTATTAATCTCCAGAGACTCCTGGCTGTTTGCTAATAGTGGCAGTATAGAGACGAGTAGTTGTTGGTATTGATCTAGATCTTCAGTCAGGTTCATCTTTATCCCATCTGGATCTACAGACTCTACGCTGTCTATTTCTTGGTCAAGTTCAGGAACGCCCTTGAACGCGTAGCTAATAAAAAAACTGTTTGGCTCGCCGAAGGTGACTTGATTGAGACTAGTATCGAGAGAGGTTAACTCATTGTCTATATGGTTGATAAACTCAGTTGAAGAATCGTCACCTGACGATGAACCGCTATTTGTGTCAATTAATGCATCGTAAAGGGCGCCACTTTGCTGATAACCAGCCTCGAACTGGCTAAAAATTCTTTCAGGATTCGCAAAATAAAAATGTAAACTCCCCCAACCAACACAAATTATTCCCACAATCGACAAATAAATACCGGGACGATGTAGTTTGCGAAGAGTTCTTCGAGCTGCTTGTAGCCATGGTTGCACATATTTTCGGTAGTAAGGCTGTATGAATTCTATACTTTTTTCTACTTTTAGAGATATATATTTATCTACATATGGTTTCAGATACTGCAGATAATACGGAGCCAGTTTCCTATGGGCCCATCTGTAGGCGCTTTCTAAATAGCGCAATGACCATTCGTAGACTGTCTTCAAAATCTCCACCAATCTACTATAGTAGAACGTAGTTTTGTCTACAACGATACGATAGTAATTAGACGAAGATATTTTATCTATAGTTTGCTTGAGGATCTCCATAGCGATGATTATATCTAAGTCGAAGCATAATTGTAATCTCGCGCTGCTTTGACCCAACTGTTTAAATTCGTTAAATCGTGCCTGTACAGCTCCTTCGTGGGTGCTATACTTGTAACTGGTTTTAAGTCAAAACGAGGGATGGAATAACGTGATTAAAGATTTACTGAAAAAAATAACTGGCGACCCATTAACTAAGAAATTAAAGGGTTACCGTAAACGTGTAGAGCAAATAAATGAGCTGGAATCAAAATACAAGGATCAATCTGACGAAGAACTTTTAGCGTCTATTAATACCTTCAAGCAGAAGCTTCGTGACGGTAAAGCACCTCATGACGAGATTCTAAATGACGTTTTTGCCATTACCCGTGAGATGGCGTCGCGTAAAGTAGACATGCGACCGTTTGATGTCCAGTTAATTGGTGGTCTAGCCTTACACGAGGGCACTGTGGCGGAAATGCGTACTGGTGAAGGTAAAACTCTTGTTGCTACTTTGCCTGTGATTCTAAACGCACTAGAAGGCAAGGGCGTGCATGTCGTAACAGTTAACGATTATCTAGCTCGACGAGACGCCGGTTGGATGGCTCGGGTTTATGACGCATTAGGTTTAAGTGTAGGTGTAATCGAAGGTGATAATTCATATGTTTATGATTCTGCCTACAAAGATGAAAGCCACGATGATGAACGACTAATGAGTTTGAAGCCGAGCTCACGAAAAGAGGCTTACGCAGCTGACATTACTTATGGTACAAATGATCAATTCGGCTTTGACTACCTACGCGACAACATGGCCCGCTCACCTGAGGGTCTCGTCCAGCGCGAATTGAACTTCGCTATCGTTGATGAGGTCGACTCGATTTTAATCGACGAAGCGCGAACCCCACTAATTATCTCTGCGCCGGCGACTACTAGCTCTAGTCAATACCGAACGTTTTCTAAAGCGGTCAAAAAACTGCAACCAGAAGACTACGAAGTCGACGAAAAGCGCAAAAGTGCGACACTGAACGATAGTGGTGTTGAGCGGCTGGAGTCAATTTTGAACATAGATAATCTCTATGACCCCAAGAATGTTCAAGCCGTATATCACCTGGAGCAGGCGCTCAAAGCCGAGACATTATTTAAACGCGATAAAAACTATGTAATTAATGACGGTAAAATCGTAATTGTAGATGAGTTTACTGGTCGGTTAATGCAGGGCCGTCGCTATAGCGAAGGGTTGCACCAGGCGATTGAAGCTAAAGAGGGCGTAGAAGTTCAGCAAGAAAGCATGACACTCGCGACGATTAGTTATCAAAATTATTTCCGTCTGTACGACAAACTCAGCGGTATGACTGGTACTGCGGCCACTGAAGCTGAAGAGTTCTTTACTATTTACGAGTTGGATGTAACGGTTATCCCGACCAACGAACCAATCGTCCGCGATGACAAGCCTGACCGTATCTATGCAACCGAAAAAGGTAAGTTTGCATCCATCGTAGAGGAAGTACAACACCGAATCGATGGCGGACAGCCTGTACTAATCGGTACGGTGTCGGTCGAAAAGAACGAATACCTCAGCAATTTACTCAATAAGGCTGGGATTAAGCACGAAGTACTGAACGCGAAGAACAACGAACGCGAAGCTTCGATTGTAGAAAATGCCGGTCAGTCTGGCGCGGTAACATTGGCGACTAACATCGCTGGTCGTGGCACCGACATTAAGCTTAGCGATGAAGTTATTGAAGCAGGTGGCCTGCACGTGATTGGCACCGAACGGCACGAATCACGACGAATTGACAACCAGCTGCGTGGACGATCCGGGCGACAGGGCGAACCGGGCTCTACACAGTTCTACGTCTCAACCGAAGACGATATGATGAGAATTTTCGGTGGCGACCGAATGAAGCGACTGATGGAGCGGATGGGTGTTGATGAATCCACTCCTATTGAAAATAAATCTATTACCAAAGTGCTCGAGAACGCGCAGGAAAAAGTAGAAAACATGAACTTTGACCAGCGTAAGCAAGTGGTCCAGTACGACGATGTCATGAATAAACATCGCAAACAAACTTATCGCCGACGCCGTGCTGTATTGCGCAGTGAAAATATTCGCGAGGAGTTCATGAACTTACTCGAAGAAGAAATTAGCTGGCTAAAATCTGTAGAAAACCTAACAGATAAACAGAAAATAGAAGAGTTTTCGAATGTCATACCGGTGTCTAAAAAACAACAAAAAGAACTAGGTGAACTGTCCGGAGTTAAGCTTATTGAGCGAATGGAGGAGATGGCCAAAGAGCTTCACAAGAAGCGTGAAGATAAATTTACTCCAGAAATCATGCGCCAAATCGAACGTGAAGTTTACCTGCGAACCTTGGACGATCAATGGATGCAACATCTGGAAAGCATGCAGCATCTACGTGATGGAATTAACTGGCGCTCGGTTGGCCAGCGTGATCCGCTTGTCGAATATCGTCGCGAAGGGCAGGAGTTCTTTGATGAGATGCTTGATAGTCTCAGGAGCGGTGTTTTGAGAATGGTTTACAGGGCTGAACCGCAATCTCAGGCGACTGAAACGAGCGAGATTGAAACCGAATTAACCAAGGCAGCCATAAACGCCCAAGCTAATTCAAGCGCATCTGACACAAAAAGCTCGAAGCGAACAAAATCAAGTTCCGCTGGCTCGCGAACGCGACATGTCAGTAATAGTGCTGACACCAAAATCCGTAAACGCAGCAAGAAACGCAAGTAGCCATGCGACATAGCGTAGAAGAAGTTGAACTAAAGTCTGGGGCACGGGGTCTGCTAATCAATGTACCGGATTCACCGGTGTTTACGTTCGATTTCAATGTTCGGGCTGGATATTTCCTGTCGCCGGATGATAAATGGGACACCCCCCATGTACTCGAACATCTCATGTTTGGCGCTAATCAGGACTATCCGACCTCTCGCAGCTTTAATCAGGCTCTCGAGCAGAACGGAGCGTACGCAAATGCCAGTACTGACACATGGAATGTTAACTACACAGCTGAATGCGCTGACTTCGAATGGAGTCGCATTCTCGACCTATACTTAACTGCATTAACGAAGCCGCTGTTCGAAGAAGAAGAGCTAAAGTCAGAGTTGGGGAATGTCCAAGAAGAGTTGGCGGCTAATTTGAACAATTACTTCAGGATTCTGAGTAACGAATTACATTCAAGCGTGAAGCTATTATCTCTATCTGATAGTGAGCGAATAAAACAACTTGGTGATATAGGCGCCAAAGATGTGTCGAAACATTACGAACAAACCCATCAAGCGGCGAATGTTAGATTTATCATCGCCGGCAACCTCAAGTCTGAGCGCGATAAAATAGTGGCAAAATTAGAAAGGTATCTGTCGCGACTACCAAAAGGTAAACGCAAAGAACTATTGAAAGAAACCCCTAATCCGCCTCGGCAGATCATTACCGTTAACCGTTCCGACGTCAACAAACTGCATTACTACATGGATTTATACAATCCTGCACGACGCCTAACTCTCGAGGAAGAAGACGCGATTGAAGTCCTAAATCAGTTGCTAACAGGCTCGCTTAGTTCGCGACTATATGGCAGGGCGCGTGAGCGAGGCATCGCTTATAGCATCGGTTCGTTTGTTGATAATGAAAACGATCACAGCCGCTGGTCATTTGGCGGTACAGTTGGCGACAAAAACGCTCCAGCGCTGTTTAAGCTCATCGCTCAGCAGTTCAAAGATATTGTCGGGGGCGAGATTACTAAGTCTGAACTAGAAGCTGCAAAGCTACAGAACTTGGGCCAGTTCAAGCGCAGTGTACAGAAAACGACTCAGCTCGTCGCTGGCTACAAGCATCGATATTTCTTCGATGATACAATACCTGATTTTAAAGGTATAGAAGACCGGATACGTAACGTCACTCTGCGACAAGCAATGGATGTAGCTAAGATGTTTATCGACAACGAAGCCTGGTCGTTAGGGCTACTGGGCCAAATCGAAGACGAACAGGCCTCTGATTTGTACCGAATCTTTGACAGTGTGCTGCCCAAAGATAGCACTGAATCAGTCTAATTAACTGATATAATAGAGAGCAATGAACGAAAAACTACGAGAGCTTTTTGAAGGTAAATCAGTAGCTATTGCTGGATTTGGAGTTGAGGGCAAAGCTGCCTATCAATTACTGCAGGAGATCAACTGCAGTATTACAGTTATCGATGAGGACACAAACACTGATGCACCACAGGCCGTAGCCACCCAATTAGGCGGTAGTTGGCTAGACGGAATTACTGATTATGACGTCGTGCTAAGAACCTCTGGTATGCACCCTGACAAACTGTCAAGGGCGAAACAAGTCATAACTAGCACAGACTTGATGCTTGATATTTACGGCCACCAGACCATTGCCCTGACGGGGACAAAAGGAAAAACTACCACCGTAAAGTTAACTGTTGAGCTGTTACGCTCTGCTAATGTATCGGTAGAGCTCGTCGGAAATGTAGGGCGTTCTGCATGGGAGGTGCTAGCCAACAAATTAGATGCTGACACCGTAATTGTGGCGGAGCTATCGAGCTTTCAGTTGTCTGACGTACGGCACTCTCCGCATATTGCAGGGCTACTATCGATTACTGATGACCACCTAGACTGGCACAAAGATAAAAAAGACTACTACGACAGTAAACTAAACCTAATCCGTTTCCAGACTGAAATGGACACCACCATTGCCAACAAGAGCGTTATAGACGGATTAAATATAGTGAATAAAACATCATCTAAAGTTAAGTTAACAGAGGATTTTGTTAAGCAGGAATCAACAAAATTGGTAACTTCCACAGGCAAAATTAATATTAAGGACATTCAACTACAGGGCCAACATAACATAGACGATATAAAACTAGCTCTATCATTAACTGCTGAGTGCCTGCACAAACGAGGTGTATCACTCAATAATCATTGGAACAATATGCATCGCACAATCATAGAGTTCAAAACTTTGGAATTTCATATAGAGGATGTAGGTTTTGTTAATGGAATTAGAATTGTAAACGACTCCTATGGCTCTAACCCCACGGCTACTCGAGCAGCCTTAGACACAATTGCGGGAAGCAAAGTTTTAATCCTCGGAGGACACACAAAAGGCTTCGAGTTTAATGAGCTAATGAAGGTATTAGACAAAAGCGACGTTACTGCTGTCGTTATAATTGGCGCCGATCAAACGCATTGTCAGAAATTAGCAGACTTAATACGAAAACATAGCTCAGCACACATCGACATAGTCGGTGAACAAAAAATGGACACGATTTTTAGACGTGCATTGAAGCTAGCTGACGAACGAACAACAATTTTATTTAGCCCAGCTCACGCGAGTTTCGATATGTATACTAATTTTAATCAACGGGGTAGATTGTTTACTGAAGCTGTACAAAATCATGAGGGGTTTCGTGAAACGAGCTAAAAAGTTTGTATTTGATGGTATTTTGCTGACAAATGACCGAAAACAAGTTAATTTTACATATCATGCTGAATTTGAGGACAGTCAGCCGATAACATTCTCCGAATCTCTGGAATTTGAGCAATCACTCCCTAATTCCGAAATTATTGATAATACATTGCATTTCTATCACATTGCCGCGGGTGTTTCATACTATAAAGCCCATTTAGCACCTGAAATCGCCTCTCACGGGCTCGACCCCTGGGCCGCAGAGGCAATGACTGATATTTACCATCAAGGGCTCGGTGAGTTCCTATACATGAATGACTTGTCGGTCAATGATTTGGCTCGGTTTGCGCCAGAACAATCACAAGAGCTGCCAACGACAGAAAAAAGTGTTAACTCAGATAATTGGTTAGTACCTATCGGTGGCGGCAAAGATTCGTTAGTAACTACTACAATTCTGGAGCAGCTGGATCGGGATTTTGATGCATTTCGGGTTAATTCTAATGATTGGGTGGATCGTCAGTTGTTAGAAATTGGCGCTCCAACGCAGAAAGTGCGGCGAACGTTTGACTATGAGTTTTTTGCATCTAATCACCCACAGTTTAAGGGTCATGTTCCTGTCACCGTCATCATTGCAGCCGCAGCTGTTATTGTCGCTGTTGCAAACGGTCATTCATCGGTTGTTTTTTCAAATGAATCATCAGCAGACGAGCCGACTTTAACAGATTACAAGGGGCTAAACATCAACCACCAATGGGCTAAGTCCTCAGAAGCAGAACGACTGATTAAAAGATGGGTCAGCCGCTATATTTCGGCCGATTTAGAGGTGTTTTCGTTGCTACGAAATATGAGCGAACTCGACATTGCTGAAGTATTCGCAAAGGCTGCGTTGCCGCGTTATGGCCAGCTGTGGTCTTCTAGTAACTCTAATTTCCGCCAAGATTCACCCGGCAAACTAGATTGGGACTTAACTAGTCCCAAAACCTGTACGGTATTTCTGTTGCTGGCACCATTTGTGGATAGAGAAGTTTTAATTGAAGAATTTGGCGGCAATCCATTTCTAATATCCGACAATCATGAAAACTGGTCTAAATTACTAGGTAAAACTGAGGCAAAACCGTTTGAATGTGTAGCTACGGTTGAAGAGATGCGTCAGGCGCTGGAAATGGCAAAACCGAAATGGCCAGAACTGAAAAAGATTGGATAGCTAGTTAATCAAATCCCATAGTGGTTTGTGTAAGTATACATCTTAAGTAATTGCTTATGCTTGCCAGAATTATAGTTTATTGTCTAGAGTAGTGGTTGCTATTCATTCTCTATACAAAGGAGAAAGAATGAATGCAAATCTCGCTAGGATGCGCTACTGGGTTGGCGTATGGGTTGGCTTGGCAATTGCCAGTGCGATTGCAGGCGTCTATGGGTTCTACGAGTTTGAATCGGGAATCTACTGGTGGCCAGTCATTGTGAGCTGGGGTTTCGCTCTTGGGTTGCTCCTGTTCATCTTGATGTTCAGGGCGGTTATCGCCCCAGAGCGTAAGTCCGACGGCTTGGTCGCAGCATCCGTCATGGCAGCATCGGTTTTGTTGATGTTGTGGGGCGTACAGGTTTGGTACATCACTGAGTACTGGACATGGAACCTCGTTAGAGGTTTTGTCATCATAGTGCCATTGCTGACGGGTGTATTCAGCTTGTGGATGTTTGCGAATTTACTTCGCAAACTTCACAGAGCGGAGGGCGCCAGCAGCGAAGGCATAGTTGCCCAGACCAGTTAACAGTGCAAATAAAGGCCAGTGGTCGGAGGCCAGGTAGTGTTTTCTCACAAGTTGAGAAGGCATATATACCAAAGTCCGACCGTACGCGACGGTATTTCTGATTTATTCAGAAGTAACACCGTCGCTTTTTAACTTTTGTAATTAGTTTGATAATTAATCAAAGTTATATTTTAGTATTGACACGTAAGCATAACCATGATACATTATTGACATAAAAGCAAAAATAAAAGCAAATTTTATAGACAGGAATTACATGAAAGAACAAGCACAAGATTATCAAGAAGCAAGAGCTGATATCGACGATCAAATCGAATCAGGTGATTTTGCGCAGTACGCCGACCAGAAGGTTACATCACATGATCAGTCATGGTCATATGTAACAGACGAGCAGGGCCGAAGACATCGGATTGGATCACAAGAAGCTGCCGATGCTGCGCAAACAGGGTATATGAAGGAAATTGAAGCAATTGGAGTTGGTTATGGTCAGGACACTGAAGTAACTGTCGATGAAGACTATCCTGACTATGTTGATAGTGAACTCATCAGAGCAAAAGACGAAAAGATTGCAGAGTTAGTTGCAGCGCGATCTGTAAGACAAGCTTCAACGGTGACAGGTGAATCATTACTAGGCGCCGATTCAGATAATAATGACACTAATGAAGATGCTAAGGATAATTCTAAATCGGATTCGAACCCTCAGAGTGGTAATAATCAAGAATCAAGTTCAGCATCGGAAGATGAAAGTGAAGACGATGAAGCTGATACTGATGATGCAGTTCCTGTACAACGTAATCTAGAACCTCAGGACACAGAAGAAGAAACAAATAAGAGTATATTTAAGCGCATTCGTAATCGAGTAGGGCTAGGTATAGCTGCAGTTACAGCTATTACTGCTATATTTGGAGGAATTGGAGCTTCTCAGGAAACAGTAGATACCGAAGCACCAGTAGCTACCACACAAGAAGTAGACGAAGATAATTTCCTACAAGAATCTGAAGAGAGTGGCGTTGCTGTGACGGGGTTAGGTATTGTAGATTCTGACGCTACAGCAGAAGAAAAAAACACAGCAAATGATAAAAACGTTGTGACAACAATCTCGATCCCTACTAATGAAGCTGGTAACGGCAACGTCTGGGATCAAGTCGAGAGAGCAATTAATAGTGGAGATTTTCTAGCAGATGCTGATGATAGACAGACAGTGGTGTCACAAATAGTAAATGCTATGCAGGAAGAGTATGGACAACTCGATATAGTGCAACAAGGCGACACATTTGATATCACTCAAGAAATACTTGAACGAGCGGGCGTCGAAGCCAGCGACATATCTTAGACATTATTAACTCTTTATTACATGAATACACTAGATTGTTCCTGTAATTAACAGTAGTTATTGTGCTTATGACAGAACATGCTTGCCATATGCACAAAAACATTGACAAATTTATGATTTGAATGTATAGTTATGCATGTCATCGTTTTGCGGCAGATGTGAGGTGGAAGACACATCCGTTCCCATGCGGTGGGGAAGATTAATAATTTACTGTTCGTTTCTGGCATATGCCAGAGGTTTGCGAGCAGTTTTTGTTTTTTTAGACCCCAACTGGAATGGCAGGGCGATAAGGGACGTTAACATCATCAGATCATTACAATCCATTTTGCGATTAGTGTCGCAATGAGACTGTTTGCTGGCATAGCCGGCAATGCCTCTCATTGTTTGTGGCAAATTTCTTTGTTAGATTAGCTGTAAATTCTCAGGCGTCGTACTTTTGTACGTCTTCTTCGAATTTCAGCTATCTGCCTTGAAATTTATTCGCATACTAAGCCGCAAAAATCTGCAAAACTTCTTCGTTTGAATAAAACGAGAAGGGCAGAACTATGGTGCGAGTGTCATCTGACATATTATGTTCGCCGCAAAACGTTCATCTTATGTCTTATAGATATTCACTCGCTCCATATTTCTGCTCTTCAGGTAGAGTTCGCTTTACCTAATAAGTAAGAGCAGTTTAGGATTACTACAATATTCTCTAATGCGTTAAGCAAAAGAGAATAGCATTATTGCTAATGTTGAAGTTTCTTTTCATATTCAGGGCAGAATCGTCTGGGTGAGTTCGCTCATCCAGCAATTTCTGTTCTGAATCCCAATTCGGGGACAAAGAGTCGGGTGAAACCGATTAGGCGATTTCGTCTAGCAGACAGGACCGAAAATCTTGTCGATCTCCCCAGTCAGGGAGAAAGGAAGCACTATGTCCACTCGCAACGTGCGAGAGGAAGCCGACGCAGCACGCGCTGCGCTCGGCAAGCTGGCCGTCGCCTCCGATAAGAGGCAGCGGGACATCGAGCAAGAGCTCGATGGGAAGAAGAAGGAGCGCAAGAATGTTCTCCGCGGCGCCGATGTGGCGTTGCAGTCCATCAAGGACGACGAGGACTCTCTGATGGAAGAGTACGGACAGCTCGCGCCCAGTGCGGACGAGCCGGATGATGACTCCGACGAGGGTGACACCTCTGAGGACGATTCTGACGACACGCCGCCGGTGCCGCCGACCGACGAGGACGACCCCGACATGGGTGACTCCGACGACGCGGGCGACGACACACCGTTGTGGCTGTGGCTGACCATCGCGATCTTCGTGACAATCCTGTTCTTCAGGATTGGGGTCAACACTTCGGACTTCGTGTCCGGTGGTGGAGGCTCGATCGAGCTGCCTGGCGGGGTGATGGTCGTTCTGACCGTCATCTACGTTGGTGGTGTGACGCTGCTCGGTTGGTTCTTGGGTTCTGCTCTCGGGCAGTTCATTCAGGAACGGTTCCGAAACAGCAATTAGGACGAGTAATCGTCTGCCTCAGTAAAGTCTGAGGGGTATAAATCAAGCATCGGGCTTACTGGCTTGGCCAGTCTTAGGATGGTTCAACTCCATCAAGCCCACTGATGCTCATTCTGAGCACAAGTCTCTTCTTACCCAACACCAAGGAGGTGTAGACATGAAGAGCAATCTGCGCAACGCAGGGATTACATTCCTTGCGCTGTTCGCGCTGGTGTTGTCCACCTTTTTCTTGGTGGGCAAGACCGCTGCAGACAGCAGTGGGGACGACAACGACACGGCTGTGGCTGATGTCGATCCGGTCACCGGGCTGCCGATCGTCGGTAACGACGAGTCGAGCACGCCTGATGAACCGCTTTCTGGCACTGAGAGCAACGACGACTCCCGTACCCCCGTGGTGCGAGAGGGTCAGACTGTTGCTTCTTGGACCGAGCTCGATGAGCTACTCAGTGAGGATGATTCCTACACTGAGTGTGTCACGTCCACAGTGCCCGGTTTCGACTGGGACGAGGACATTGACGTTCACGTCGAGTACGAAGCTGAGGACGACAGTGAGGACACCAGGTTTATCCTGGCAGTCAACGTCAATCTCAATGATGGGGAAATTCGCGACAAGGCTTCGGCCGATGTCGAGGAAGATCTCTCCGGCCTCGAGATTCTCAGGCAGGACTCGATCATCAACACCCGCGGCTTCGCTAACGGTGGTGGATGTGAAGAGTTCCTAGAAACTCGGAGTCAGATCCGTG
>Ga0136604_1000576_pt1 | contig 17915 bp, 17 predicted proteins | sample AntRauFillE10628_FD_104928 | JGI IMG/M metagenome (GOLD analysis project Ga0136604, IMG submission 104928) | Saline lake microbial communities from Rauer Islands, Antarctica - Metagenome Filla E10 #628 | ecosystem: Environmental > Aquatic > Non-marine Saline and Alkaline > Saline | place...
AATCGTAAAAGACGGCATTCGGCCTTGGATGGCCTCAGTATCGAAGAATTTGAAAAAAACATTATAAACCAAAAAATGGCAGCATGACTTTACCATTTGTCCGAAATATTCTTGCAAGTCCAGGTATCAGTATGAAGATCATTAAAACTATTGGAGTTATTTCCATTGTTCAAAATTTCAACACGGACAGGATAAAAGTTAGACACATAAAAAATGTCTGGATCATTTGGAGAAACTTCAAAATCTAATTGCCATCGTGCATTCCCGGAGATGACTCTTTCATATAGGTGATCAAAGGTTGCACCGTCATCTGTACTTTTATAAATATAGGTTTTGTAATTCTCCGATTGGTTAATGTTGTGTTCTTCGAAAGCCAGAAATACATGATCGTCATATGCGTCTGACATCATAGCAATATTGATATTCCCTGCTTGAGGGTATTCGGAAGCAGCCATTGTATGGTTGTATTGCTCCAGCAGCGGTGCAATTATGTTGGTCCAACCAACCTGATTTGGATCAGTAGCATCTGCATTAGATGTGACATGACATTCAGCTGTGTGTAGTGAATCATCATATACACCGATTGACGAGATATAGAGCTTCGAAAAGTCGCCTGGTTTGACCTCCATATCGGATATTACTTTATCCATCCAACTCGTTTGAGTCAGAGACGCAGTTGAACTTGGACCTCCAAATATTGGTTGACTGTTGGCCCAACCATCATTCGTCCGGTAAATTTTATCCTTTACAGCAGCATACATTTCGTCCGAATTGTCTGGATTGATCAAGATTTTGTACACGGGCATTTTCTCATCGGCATCAAAGGTGAAGTTTGTTGGGAGCCAGGTGTCTCCCCCATCAATTGATTTATAAATTCCAAGGCCATAACCTTCATCGACCGAGGAGCCGACCTGACCGGTGGTCGTAATCGTTAGTGCTGCATAAATAGTGCTGTCGTTATTTGGGTCATAAACAAGGTGTTGACAACCTAGTCCCGGAGCGGAAATATCATCATCGGTTGTGCAAACCCAGTTATCACCTCCATCAGTTGTTTTCCAAATTCCTCCAGAAGGAGTACCAATGAGAATGGTTTCCATGAAATTTGAGCCCGAAGGTGTAGCTGCGCACTCGACTCGTCCTAACCGCTGATTCTCTCCCTCCTCCGTTATTAAGCCATTATATGGACCCATTGCTTCCCACTGTAAAGGCGTAGATCCATCTCCCATTTTATAGGTGGAAATATTTTGCATGATTTCGTCATAGGATTCTAAAGCGTAAGTTGGATCCATAATATTTGTTCCTTCCTTGCTGAGTCTGCCTTGCCAGAAATAGAGCCATCGTTGGTATAATTTATACTCCCGCGATTCGGCTAATTCCTGCTCTGTCATGGATTCAAATTGCTGTTCTAGCTGAACGCATCGTTGAACTACTTCCGAATGCTCGGATGGATTTGGGGGGTTAATAATAGATTGAGAATAAACGATTGTGGCTGAGAGCACAGCCACTACAAGGGTGGTTAACTTTTTCATCAGTTTGAATTTTTAGTTAAGGGTTGAAATTGATTCTGAAAGTATTAAAAAATGTTAAGCAGTCAAAATAACCCGCTGTGTTTCAGTGAAAATCCTAAGTGATTGAGAATATTATTCAGTTTCAAACTTTGAACTAAGATAAAGCCATTCTCCATCACTCCTTCTTACCTTTGCATTAATCAACATATCCCATGGCAAAAGACAACAGACAAACCGAGCAGGATTCGCACTACGACAAACTGGAAGAAATGCCGGTTGGCGAACTCCTGGAGAACATCAACCGCGAAGACCAAACGGTTCCTCAAGTGGTGGCGAAGTCCATTCCCAGCATCGAAAAGCTGGTGACGGCTGTGGCTGAAAAAATGAAATCGGGAGGTCGTTTGTTTTATATCGGTGCCGGCACCAGTGGGCGCCTCGGGATTGTTGATGCTTCGGAGTGTCCGCCAACTTTTGGAGTGCCCCACGATTGGGTAGTTGGGCTGATGGCCGGTGGCGACAAAGCCATGCGAAAGGCGGTGGAATTTGCCGAAGATGACAAGCTGCTCGGCTGGAAAGATCTTCAGGAATTTAATGTTTCAGAAAAAGATTTTGTAATCGGAATTGCTGCATCGGGCACCACGCCTTACGTAATTGGTGCTTTGCAAAAATGTAGTGAACACGGAGTGCTGACAGGATGTATAACTTGTAACTCTGACACTCCGCTTGCAGCAGCGGCCGACTTCCCGGTAGAGGTAGTGACGGGCCCCGAGTTTGTCACCGGCAGTACAAGGATGAAGGCCGGTACTGCTCAAAAGTTGGTCCTCAATATGATCTCCACTTCGGTGATGATTCAGCTCGGAAGAGTGCGCGGCAATAAAATGGTGGACATGCAGTTGAGCAATGATAAACTAATGGGACGTGGCGGAAAAATGATAGTCGATGAACTCAATATTTCTGCTACTGAAGCAGCTGATTTACTAAAAGAACACGGCAGCGTGAGACGCGCAATAGATAATTTCAAACGAAAAGAAGAGAATTAGACTTGCACACAATTGAACCATATTACAATTGGAGAAATCACTACATCTCGAGTGAGGATCCTTATTCGCCATTCTTCGAACGCGAGTACAGCGAGTTCGAATTTAGTGAACGCATCTACGATCACTTCATTCACCCGCAGTGGGACAATATTGGCTCTACCACGCTTTTTATGAAACTGCTCTATGCCGATTATGATGAAGGCGTGGCCATTATCGAAATGATGGGTGAGTGGAACGACTGCATTTACAACGACATCATGACCCTGAAGCGTGAAATAATGGAGCACATGATGAATCAGGGGATTTCCAAGTTTATTCTCATTGGTGAAAACGTACTCAACTTTCACTCTTCTGACGACTGCTACTACGAGGAGTGGTTTGATGAGGTGAACGACATGGACGGGTGGGTTGCGCTTTTAAATTTTCGCGAGCACGTACTGAGCGAGTTTATCACTGCCGACATCGACAGCTATTTTGTGATGGGAGGGAGACTAAACGATTTGTCGTGGCGCACACATTCGCCAGAGCAGCTTTACCACAAGACCCGGGAAATGGTAATGAAAAGGCTCGGGGAAATTTATTGAGTACAAGATTTGAATTTTTTCGACTGATGGAATTATTTGAATTGTCCTACCTTTATTCTCGATATGAAGATTCTAAACCAGCACATCAAACAGGTAAGAAGACTCTGTGAACAGAATGGGATAGATTCACTTTTTGCATTTGGTTCTGTGGTCACTGACAGTTTTCGCCCCGACAGCGATATTGATTTTATCGTAGATATTGACGATAATGATCCGGTTTCTTATTCCGATAAATACTTCAATTTAAAATTCAAGCTTGAAGAGATTTTTCAGAGAAAGATAGATCTGTTGGAACAGAAGTCAATTAGGAATCAGATTCTGAGAAACGAAATAGACCGCACCAAAGTCCTGATTTATGGAAAAGGAAGTCCAAGCATGGCTTGAAGATATTAGACAGGCAATTGATGAAATTGACGAGTTCCTTCCTGTTCGGAGAGATTTTTTTGAATTTAAGAGGGATTTGAAAACCAGGAAAGCGGTTGAAAGAAACATTGAGATTATAGGTGAGACTGTCAAGAGAATTCTCGAAAGAAGTCCCGAAATAGAGATTTCGAACGCAAGAAAAATTGTTGATACGCGAAATAGAATTATTCACGGCTACGATTCAGTTTCTGAAGATATTATTTGGGCGATTGTAACGAATGATTTGAAAAGCCTGAGAAAAGAGGTCGTCAATCTCCTTCAGAGTTAAGGTTCTTTTTTGAACACAGCTTCTCCGCTACTACCTTATCCACAGGCCATCTCAAGGTTTCTTTCAGGCTTTCATTGATGCTATGCCAGCGAAAGGATTGTTCTCCATCGTTTTCTGAGGAAAAGTCAAAGGACCGCTCGGAGACTTCAAACTTTGGATTTTCTTTCAACTGAGCCAGGTAGTAAATGCTGATGAGTTGATCGCGGTCGCGAAATGCCGATCGTTGAAAAAAGTCGGTTGTGTAAAAGTGATTTTTCACTTCGATCTCCTGGCCGAGCTCTTCGATGGCTTCCCGGTGGATGCAGTCCATCACTCCTTCGCCAAATTCAAGTCCGCCACCGGGAAATTTTGAGAACTCCAACCCCGCCACACGTTCGTCCGAAATCAGAATATTTTTCTCTTGCCTGTCGAGAATCAGCGCATAAACGCGAATGTTGAATCGGTCTGGTCTCATCTTTTTATTGCTCTTGTCATTTCACGTTTTCCCGGAGGTCCGGGCACTTTCTTAACGTTCATGCCCAATGACTTTAAGTTTCTGCGAAACTGCCCCTGCACGCAGTAACTCACCAGAGTGCCGCCCTTAGACATTGACTTCACCACGGGTTCCAAAACAGCGGTCTCCCACATTTCGCTCTGAGCTTGGGGGCCAAAAGCATCGTAGTAAACCAGGTCAAATTCCGCATCATGAAGAGTGACCTCCTGAATTTTACCAGTCCTTTTTTCGAGAGTGAAAAAATTGTTGATCGCAGTTGGCTTTTCCCAATCGGCATCGATGATTGCTTTCAATAGCTTACAGTCTGGAGCTTCGGTTAGATTCTCACAGACTTCCAAAACCTGGTTTGACAGTTCCTCTGAAAGTGGAAATGCTTCAACTCCCGTGTAATGAATTTTCTTTTTCTGCTCTTCTGCAAAACCGGCACTGAGCCAGGCATTGAGTCCGGTACCCAACCCCACTTCGAGTATTTTGAGAGGAAACCTTTCGGAAGTCAGAGATTCCAGACCCATTTTAATAAAAACATGTCGGGACTCCTGAAGAGCTCCGTGACGTGAGTGATACGTTTCATTCAGATCTTCCAGGTAGATAGAAGGAGAGCCGTCAGCGGTTTTTATGATTTTGGGTTGAGTCGTCATTACTTTCAACTTTTGAAATCTTTTTTCCGTAAAGTTGTTTGGTTCGGGTAATTGCGATGTTGGCGGTACAATATCCTAATTATCGGAGCCTGGAAAAACTCGTTGCTTTACCAGAGTCAACCAAAATTAAATCTGTTTGTTGTCCTATCTTTAAGCCAAATGTAGCTTTTTTGCAACTCAAGAATAAACCTAATATTTTGATGAAACTAATTCAACTCACACTTGCCCTGTTTGTCTCTGTATTTGCATCTGCCCAAAACTGGGTAGAGCTGAAGCAATCGGGAGCACCATTTAGCGAAGTTCGCGAAGCATTTTACGAAGAATACGAAGGAAATGAAGAGCTTCGTGGCCGGGGACACAAACCATTTCACCGTTGGGAATATTTCATGGAACAACGTGTTTACCCTGGTGAATACCTTCCTCCAACCTCACACATGGTCAATGAGTTTTATCAGCACGGTCTCGATCGTCAAAGAACAAACTCAGCTGGCAGGACCAATGGAACCTGGGAACCTTTTGGTCTCACGGCCTGGGAAAACAGCGGTTGGAATCCTGGAATAGGTCGAATAAGTGCTATTGCACGCCACCCGTTTTCGCCTCAAATTCTTTTTGCAGGAACACCTTCAGGAGGACTATGGCTATCCGAAAATGGAGGTATTGACTGGGAGCCACTGACAGACCAATTGCCAACTCCCGGTGTTTCGGGAATTGCGCTCAATCAGCAAAATCCCGATATCATGTACATCGGAACAGGCGATGGAGATGCAGCAGATAGTTACAGCATTGGGGTGCTAAAATCCACTGATGGTGGACAGAATTGGGAAACAACCTCACTCAGCTACAATGTTCAGGATGACATCAGGTGTCACAAGTTGATCATTCATCCTTTTGATGGAAGCATACTTTTTGCAGCAACCAACCAGGGGCTTTATAAAACAGAAAATGCAGGACTCACCTGGGTGAATGTCCGTACTGGAAATGTGCGCGATGTGCTTTTTAAACCGGGAAATCCCGATGTGGTTTATTGCGTCACTACGAGGTTTTACAAGTCTACTGACGGTGGAGATTCCTTTGACCTGACCAACTCAGGTGCGCCTACTTCCAGTGATGTCACTCGCATGCAAATTGCAGTTTCACCGGCAGATGAAGAGAGGGTTTATATTTTGGCAGCCAACAATGAAGACTCTGGCTTGCTCGGAGTTTGGCGATCAAATGACGCAGGTGATAGTTTCGAGTTGACTTTCAATACGCTAAATATTCTCGGTTACGCTGCCGATGGAAGCGGAGTGGGAGGACAGGGATGGTACGATCTTGATATTGCCGTCTCTCCGGTTGATGCGGATCGTGTTTTCACCGCGGGAATAAACCTGTGGGAAAGTACTGATGGTGGTTACAACTTTCAAAACAAGACGTTTTGGATCTACGATGACTTCAATCCCTCGAGCTATGTCCATGCCGATATTCACCGCCTGGAGTTCTTTGGCTCCGACTTCTATGTCGGTTCAGATGGAGGGATCTTCAAAAGTTCCAACTTCGGAAACTCATTTACAGATCTCACACCAACACTTCAAAATTCTCAGTTTTACCGCATTGATGTTGCGAATTATGATTCGCAGCGAGTTATTGGAGGTACCCAGGACAACGGGACGAATCTGCGCGATCTCGGTCAGTGGACTCACGTAATTGGTGCAGATGGGATGGAAGCGCAGCTACACCCCAGCGATCCGAGCGTTATGTATGGAAGTACGCAGTATGGAGGTCTCAATAAATCTGTAAACGGTGGTGTGGATTTTTATGGAATTGGTGGTAACATTGAGGAAGACGCGGCATGGGTAACACCATACGTGCTTAATCCTGTGAACCCAAATATTATGTATGCTGGCTTCCAGAGTGTCTGGCGATCCACTGATGCCGGAGAAAACTGGCAATCGATTTCTGATTTCAGCAACAGCTCTACTATTCGCTCCCTGGAGGTTTCGGCAGCTAACCCCAATCACATTTTTGCGGCAACGCTCAATACTATGTGGAAGACGACTAATGGAGGAGGCGATTGGGAGGCGATTTCTCAGGGCTTGCCTAATCTTTCTATTACCAGAGTGATTTCCGATCCTGACAATGCTCAGCGTCTATGGGTGACCCTTTCGGGGTATTCTGATGGTCAAAAGATATTTGAAACGACAGACGGTGGATCCAGCTGGCAAAATATTTCGGGAAACCTTCCTAACGTTCCCACAAACTGCATGGCATACAATCCGGATAACGGTGGAATGTATCTGGGGACTGACTTCGGGATGTACTACACCAATGATGATCTTGCGAACTGGCAGCCTTTTAACAACGGACTTCCGAATACGATCGTTCAAGACATCGATCTCCATTTTGGAGATCAAAAAGTTACCGCAGGAACCTACGGCCGTGGAATTTGGCAAAGCGACTTCTTCACTGCCTCAACGGAAATTCCCGAGCCTGGCCTCACGGCAGACCGCCAGAGAGTGTGCGAGGGTCAGACAGTTAATTTTGCCGACATCAGTCAGTTTAATCAACCGGTTTGGTCATGGACATTCGAAGGTGGAACTCCATCAACTTCCGATGAGCACCTTCCAGAAATAGTGTACGATGAAGCTGGTACTTATGATGTGGAGCTCACAGTTGAAAATGAAAACGGACCGGCTACAATTGTGCTAGAAGATTTTATAACTGTCTTCCCCGCAGCGAGCATGGTTTCGACTATTGAAGAAGGATTTGAATCCCTGAGTGATCTCATGGCAACGGACGAATGGGAAGTGAGTTCGACCGCACAGCTTGTAGGATGGCAAGTTACCGATGAGGCCGCTCGATCGGGTGAAAAGTCTATGACAATTCAGAACCACGGCCTGGATGTGCCACACACTTATGAGTTTGTTTCCCGTCCTATTGATTTGTCTACAGCGACCAATGCCCAGTTGAGTTTTGCCTACGCTTTTACACGCATGGACGAAGACGATTCGGATATTATGACACTTTATTTCTCCTCAGATTGTGGACAGTCGTGGAATGTGAGAGATCTTTACAACGGCCAGTTCAATATGGTTACTGCTGAACCTGAAGAGCAACTGGCAGCGTTTTTTCCTCAGGGAATGGAAGAGTGGGAGGTGGATGAAGTTTTGGTCACGTCAAACTATTTCACAGATGGATTTATGTTTAAGCTCGTTTTTGAAAATGGAAACGGGAATAACCTCTTCATTGATGACATCAATCTGACTTCTACTGTTGGAATAGAAGATCTGGAGACTAAAACGGAACTGAAGGTTTATCCTAACCCGGCTACAGAGACAGTGAATATTTCTGTTTCGCAGGCCTTGGCTGATCAGAGCTTTATCACGATCACCGATGCCACAGGCAGGCAAGTGAATAGAATTCAGCTTCCGCCATTTCGCGGTGAGCAGAGCATTACTCTACCGGTGAAAAGCTGGGGAGCAGGTTTGTATCACATTAGCTTTAGCAATGGACAAAACAGAACTGTGAAGAGATTTATTAAACAGTAAGCCGATTATACTGTTGAGATGGTCGCAAATGGTGAACGAACATCATTAATTTCGCTCATCTCAACAAAATCTAAATTATGGCTAAGGAAAAGAAAATTATCTCTAAGAAATCAGAAGAATTTTTAGAAAACTATCTCAATAACGCGTCACCGACAGGCTTCGAGAGCAACGGTCAAAAGATGTGGATGAATTACATCAAGCCCTATGTTGATGAGTTTATCACTGACACTTATGGTTCTGTAGCCGCGGTGATCAACCCCGAGGCTGACTACAAGGTAGTAATCGAAGCGCACGCTGACGAGATCGGTTGGTATGTACACTACATTACCGAAGATGGTTATATCTACCTGAGGAGAAATGGCGGCTCGGACCACCAGATTGCCCCTTCTAAGCGTGTAAACATTCATACCAAAAAGGGTGAAGTGAAAGCTGTTTTTGGTTGGCCAGCCATTCACACCAGAAGCAAGGACAAAGAAGAAGCTCCTTCGTTGAAGAATATATTTTTGGATTGCGGTTGCACCTCAAAGGAAGAAGTCGAAGGTCTCGGGATTCACGTGGGATGTGTTGTGACTTACGAAGATGAGTACATGAAGCTCAACAACAAATTTTACGTTGGACGGGCGCTCGATAACAGGATTGGTGGATTTGCCATTGCAGAGGTTGCCAGACTGATTAGCGAGAATAAAGACAAGCTCAATTTTGGTTTGTACATCACTAATTCGGTACAGGAGGAAGTTGGGCTCCGCGGAGCGCAAATGATTGCTGAGCGCATAAAGCCGGACATGGCCATTGTAACAGATGTTTGCCACGATACTTTCACTCCGATGATCGATAAGATCTCAAGTGGTGAGACAAAGAGTGGTGACGGACCGGTTTTAGCTTACGGACCTTCAGTTCAAAACAAACTGCTTGATTTCATTATCGAAACAGCTGAGAAAAATAAAATCAGCTTTCAGAGAATGGCTGCATCAAGAGGTACCGGCACCGACACGGATGCCTTTGCCTATTCAAATATGGGAGTTGCAAGCGCGCTGATCTCACTGCCCATCCGCTACATGCACACTACTGTGGAGATGGCGCAAATAAAAGACGTGGAGACGCTGATCAAATTGATCTACGAAACGATCAAAAGGTTCGACCCAAAGAAGACTTCGTTTAGCTATTTCGACTAACAATATTTTAGAAGAGGCTGGGAGGCAGCATGTCGTCCCAGGCTCTTTTTCTTTTTTTCTCAGAAAATATTAGCACCTTCTGATTGGTTTTTGGATTTTTGCAATCGAAATCATCAAGTAGGTAACTAACTTTAACACAGTGAGGCCGTAAAGGTCTGAGGGATTATTTTCTTCCCTCACAAAATAAATCGAAACCAGATGCATCCAGAAGAAAACTTTGATAAGAGAGTAACAGAGTTGTTGGAGAAAGATCCGCACTCACCCGCAGCCGAGGTGGTAAACTCTATTGCAGAGTTATATGAAGAGGGTACCAGTTATTTTCTCATGATTAGTGATACCGCTTACCGACTCGGTATAGAGATTTCTGTAGAGAAAGTGACGGGTAGAAAAGTGAAAAAGGAAGGTTTCGTGCCTGTGATGAAATTCACTCCGCTGAACACACTTGATGAAGAACCCAGAGAAGAGCATCTGACCAAACGTCCGGCAGGTGCTGATTACGCCTGGTCTACTTTGGCCGACAAGGTGTTAAATTACTTGAGTGGAGTTGCCGATTTCGAAGAGAAAATTACCGTCTGATTATTTAATATCAATCAACTTCTTGAATAGAGAAACGTCAAGTGGCTTTTCAAGAACCTTCTCTACGCTGGAGTTTCTTTCAGCTTTTTTAATGTCATTACGGTCAATGCTCGAGGAAAGCATAAAAATCTTGAAAAGACTTCTGACCTCTGGTGGAAAAGAGTCCATCCTGATAATGCATTCAAAACCATCCATTCTCGGCATTTGAATGTCAAGCAAAATGACGTTTTGAAATCCTTCGAATTTATCAACATTATCAGAGAGGTAAGCAAAAAAGGCATGGCATGAGTGGAAGCAATCGATATTGTCTGTAACGTTCGAAAGGCGCAAAAGCTTTTCGTTCACCACACGATCAATCTCGTTGTCGTCAATTAGAATTACATGTAGCTTTTTTTGCGTACTCATGCTAGGGGTTCAGCTTGTTGGGAACTTCAATTAGAAAGGTAGTGCCCTCTTTCGGGGTCGACTTCACTTCAATTGTTCCATTCATTTTATCTATCGCCTCTTGTGTAATGTAGAGGCCTATTCCGGTTCCCAGCTCAGTAGAGTCTGACTCACGGTAAAACATATCGAAAATCAAGGGAATGTTCTTTTCTTCAATTCCAATTCCATTATCCTTTACGCGGATCATGACTTTCTCTCTCGTATTTCGTACGGCAACCTCGACAAATGGTTGTTCTTTTTCTGAGTCCCTGTATTTAATCGCATTATTCACCAGGTTGTTCAATACGATTTTTAGTCTCATTTCATCGAGGCTAATATCACCTTCCTGTTCAACTTTTTTAAGCAATCGCACTTCATCAGCTCCATCGATATGTCTGAAATGTTCGTAAACTTCATCCACCAAAAGATCAAAATCAACCTTATTCAGGATTTCCTCCTTATTACTGTTTTGGTAATAGTTTATGATATTCTGCACGAAGTTATCGAGTTTTCCAACGCTCGACTCAATCATCTCGAGGTAGTGATTGTGCTCGCCTTCTGCGCGCGCTAATTTTATCACGCCAAGAATAGAAGCCAAAGGTGCTCTCAAGTCGTGTGAGGCACTGTAAACAAACTTCTCAAGCTCGTTATAAGCACGTTCAAGATCGCGATTTTTTTCTCGTAGCTCTTTTCTGGTCTTATAAATGTCAAATGCATTTCGAATAGTTATCCTCAGGTCGTTTTCATCCCATGGCTTGGCGATGTAGCGATACACCTGGCCGCGGTTAATGGCATCGATAACTGCTTCGATATCGGCATATCCAGTGAGCAACATTCTTACAGGATGAGGGAAATCTTTTGTGATAAGCTCGAAGAACTCCACTCCGCTGATATCCGGCATCTTCTGGTCGGATATCACAATCTGAATATCGTTTTCAGAAAGCATTTGCACGGCTTCATTCGCGTTGGTAGTAGTGAATATATTGAACTCCCTTCTAAAAGCCGCCTTGAAGGAGGTCAGGTTGTTTGGCTCATCATCTAAATAAAGAATGTTAATTTCTTCGTTGCTCATAAAGCTATTATCTAAAGTAAGGTTGAGAATCTAGAGGCGAGGCGCTACAGATTTTGACAAAGTTATAAGAAATTCAGTGCCTTCATTTACTGTGCTATTCACCTCAATGTTACCGTTGTGATCTTTGATGATTCCCAGGACAATCGAAAGGCCCAATCCGGTGCCTTCACCAACTTCTTTAGTGGTAAAGAACGGATCAAAAATCTTATGTTGTGTTTCTTCATTCATCCCGCAACCATTATCACTGATGGATACATAAATGTTTTCGCTGTCTTGGTAAGAGTGTACTTTTACCCATCTCTCATCGAGTGGCTTGCCTGAAGTTTCTGTGGCCTGAACAGCATTGCTGATGATGTTCATGAATACTTGATTGAGCTTGCCCGGGTAGCACTTTATTGAAGTGAGGTCATCATCAAAATTCCGAATGATTTTCGCCCTTCCGCGAACGTGACTTTTCAATACAATGATGGTCGAATCCAGACATTCATTGACATTCGCTTGCTTGAGAGAGTCTTCATCCAGCCTTGAGAAAATACGCAAACCACGTACAATCTCTGCAGTTCTTTTGGCACCTTCAGCCACACCAGAGAGGAGCTGGCTAACCTCGTCCCGGAGATAGTCAGTGTCCAGTTCTTCTTTGAGTTTGACGATCTCCGCGAAGTTGCTGTCTTCCTTGTTCGCTGCTGCGATCTCGTCTACTTTGTCGAGTATCTGCATCAAGTCATTAAAATCTCTTTCGAGAGGCTTCACATTCGATGCTACAAAGTTGATAGGGTTATTGAGCTCGTGGGCAATGCCAGCTGTGAGCTGCCCCAGTGATGCCATCTTTTCGGCATCTACCAGTTGGGCCTGAGTGCTCTTGAGTTCCTTTAGAGTTTGTGTGAGTTCCTCGTTTGACTTTTGGAGCTTCTCGGTTCGCTCTCTCACTTTCGATTCGAGGATGACGTTCTGCTCTTTTATAATTCTTTCTTTTTCGCGCAATGCTAAAAGTGCTCTTGCCTGTGACTGCTCTTTCTCCTTTTTCAGAATATTAATTCTGTCGGCAAGTGCAAAAGAAAGCAGCATTACTTCAATCGCTGAGCCTATCTGCATACCGCTGGCAGTCAGTGTATTGTAGGGTAGAATGTTAAAGTCTTTGAGGACAAAAACAAAAGTACCAATGATGAAAATCCCCCAGGCTAAAAGAAACAGCCTCGCCTCGCGAACACCTCTGTTGATCATTACGATTAATAGGACAATGAGTAAGATTGCAACAGATCCTACGATTACTTGAAGCATCATGTATGAAAGGTGCTTAAACCCTATGAATGCTAGCAGAGTTGCCACAATGTATAATGGTATGGCGGCAGAGGTGATTTTGTACGCCTTCGGATATGTTTTTTTCAGGCTGAGAAATCCGTTGAAAAAAAAGACAACCGTAATTCCAACAAGACCGCTAAAAAGATAGACACTGTAAAGTTCAACTTGTGGAGAAGTTGGCCAAAAGTATTTAAACCCGAAACCTGTGAGTGTAATTTGTGTAAAGTATACTGCAAGGAGGTGAACGACATAAAGAAGATAACTCTTGTCTTTCACTGAGATAAAAATGAAGAGATTATAAAGGAACATCACCAGAAAGATTCCAGTAAATATTCCAAACAATACGTTCTTTGTCGAAAGTTTGTCTTGAAGCGACTGACCTGACATCAAATATAGTGGTGCCTGAATTTGATCAGCACTTTTCATTTTTAGATAGTAAGTCTTGGATTCGCCAGGGGCAAGGTCGAGTTTGAAGTGGTAATGTTGACTATCAATATTTCGTTCAGGGATAGTTCTTTGAATGCCTGTTACAAGTGAATCATAACTACCCTTATCAGGAAAATAGTAAGTTACCTGATCAATGCTGGACTTTGCAAGTTGTAAGAACTTTGTTCCTTCAAACGATTCGTTTTTTATGGTATACTTGAGAATCCAGGTCTTATGGGTGACACCCAGGTTTGGCACTTTTTGATCGGATTCCTCAAATTCTTTGTCCAGCTTGATGATGGATTGAATACCGATGTCGAATGAATCCACCGAGAGAATTTCAACATCTTCACCTATGGGGTTTGATGGCCTATCCTGAAAGGGAATAGATTGCGATCTTACGGGCAAATAAAGCGCAGTTAAGATGCAGAGTAAAAAAAGATGTATTGCTTTCATTGATCGTTTGCTTTATCAAAAACGATCTTTACATCGTTCTGATAAGCAATTGCTACGTTCTTTTTCTGACTTAGTTCTATAAAATGTTGATTTGGGTTTCTTCTTAAGCTCATGATTCTTCTCTTTTGATCTGTTTGGGCTGTTTTAAGCGTGGCCAAGTCGTGGATGCAAAGAGCAGAAGCAACGTAACGATCATTCGGGTAAGCAAAAGTTCCTTCTTTCCCGATGCTTTCAACTACATTAAATCCAATACTTTTCGCAAGGTCTAGAGTGTAATGAGCAACGAGACAATACAAAGTGTCAATACCGATATATTCTGCAAAAGCCACTGCAGTTCTCGCCAACAAGGGGCTTACTCCTTTACCAAAAACCTTTTTAGCATTCCACAAGCCACAGATTTCGGCAGTGCCTTTTAGAGAGTCTTTGGCAAGGATTTCCCTGATTTTCGGGTCATAGCTTTCAAGCGCCTGCTCTATGGGTAGCGTCTTTTTGCCGTAAGTTCTGTCGAGCCTAATGCCTCCTACAATTTCACCACAATCGCTTTCCGCAGTGATCACAAATACGTCCGGATCATTCTGCCAGTCTTCCGTATTGGTAGTGACATTGGTAATACCGTAGTCCAACAAGATTTTCCTGTGACCTTCTTTAAACCTTTCACAAGCAACAGGGTCGTCAATGGCTCTGAAGAATCTAAATTTGTACATCGGCTTTCTGGTTAGGTTCGTTGGACTTGCTGTGGAATTTTTCACCTATCGAGTGGTTGTTACCCCAGCTAAAAATGCTGGCGATTAAAAGTATTTGTCGATTGAAATCGAGGCCCAGGTTTTCAAACACTCTGGACATTGGTTTTCTTAGGTTTTTACCGAGCGATTCCTTGTTTTGAGTTATGAGTGGCGCCAGGGAGGTTCCTTTAACTTTGATCGAATACTCTGCAAATTTATCTGAAACAGCCTCAATTTCATCTTGTATCTGGCCTGAATTTTCTGAGTCATTATCGATGCTCAATACTACTAAAGGAAAGTTTTCCATCCCAGGTGGCTGACTGAGTGCTTTTAAGCCCTTTCCAAGGGCATTGTCTTCCAAAAAAACCAGGGCCTCAGGGGATGAAGTCAGGTGCTGCATCATTTCATTTTGTTGAATTGCATTGATCAGGCCTGGTTGGATCGCGGTCAGTTCAGAGCTGTTGAGTATAGCTTTTCGAAATTGCGGCTCACTGATGGTGGCCAAATCAAGATCAGCTAGTGACTTTCGAATTGCCACGAGACTGTCGGAATGGACTGCCAATTGAATGTGCTGTAGTCCGAGTTCTTCCAATTCAACTTTCAATGCAGGAGGGAACTCTTGGTACGAGAATTTTTCCTCTTCAGAAGAGCCACTTTCCAAAAATGGGAATTCCAAACCACTTAATGCAATTTCTACGGAGGAGCGAGCATCTTCCTCTTCATCCCTTATCAACTCATCCGGATCAATGTAATATCGACCTGAAACATGAACCTGGTCAAGGAGAATGCGCCTCACGAGGTTAGTGGCGAATGCTCCGCCCATTACCACGTCCGATGAGAGCTGCGGCCAGGTGCCAAGTGTTTGTCCTACTTCGAGTAGCGAGGCTTTCATTCTGGCCGAAAGATTTTCTGTTTGCACCATCGGCAGGAGGTAGGGCATTTTTTCTTCATTGGTCTCAAGACCCTTCAAAAGTTCGTAATCCACATTGTCAGGTATGAGTCCGTGGAGCAGCGGGTAGTCTTCTTCTAGGTCGTAGCGCTCGATGTCCAGACAACCACGATCGCTCATGTCCATCACAATTGGAACGCGGTGTTTTTTGGCTACTTCGCGAGCGAGAATTTTTATGTCTACACCATCGCATTCTTCTACCAGCAAGTCGAGCATGCCGCCTTCGGTAAAAAACTGTTCGATGTTGTCTTCTGTAATACCTTCGAAAAATGGAACGACTTTGAGGAATGGATCTATCTCGGCAATCTCACGTGCCACCATCGTCACTTTCGGCAATCCCAGGTTTTGGGTTCCGGTGCGAATGCGGTTGAGGTTAGTGAGCTCCAGTTGGTCAAAGTCCGCAATTCTGATCTCTCCAAAAGTGCGCTCCATAGCCATGGTGACTGAAGCAGATTGCCCAACCGATAAGCCAATAACTCCAATGGATTTTGTATTCAGCAAGTCGCGTTCTTCAGCAGTAATTTTGTATTGATTTCTGCTCGTACGAACCTTTACAAACTCTTCTTCATCCAGCAGGTGGACTACTTTTCGTAGCCACGGGTAGTAAACCCAAACTCCGTATTCCTCTGCCGGGGTGTCGCCCAGCTTTTCAGAAATCAGAGTTTCCGTTTCCTCACTCGTTAGTTTACGAGTTGGATGCTCAATTTTTACCAATTCTTTTAATTGGTCATGCAGCTCATCGGCAACTGAAATCTCCGAGTCAGTGTCGAGAATATTCGTCAGTTTTTCTTTCTCTGAGGAATTTTTTGCACGAAAAAATGAAACAGTGAAAACTGAATCATCATTTATTCTTCTGACAGATATTAGCTTAGAAAAGGAACTCATTACAAAAGGTTTTCGGGTATGAATATTGGAAAAAATGCTGGTAACACCATGGGGTTGGCCAAAACTTTTTAACACCATGCAGGTGGTACCGTAGGTTTTTTCTAACTTGCCCAACTGAACGGTTTGATCGACAAACGGTTGTTAAAATCAAGTAGAGGCTGCTTAGTCATCGACAAAATATTTTTTAAATCACTTGTAACTTCCGAAGAAAACCCTCGTAAATGAGAGGAAAATCGGTTATAATGAAAATAGTAGAGACTCCTAATATCGCCATCATAAGTAAAGACGAATCGTTTCACGCTTTTCTCAAATATCATTTTGAAGACTGCTATGACTTGCATCACATCGAAAATGAAAGAGATGCAGCTTCCAAGGTAAAGGCGATGCAACCTGCTATCATTATTGCTTCCAACGATGCCGGTTTAGATTTTCTGGTTGAATCAAAATCAATTTCTCCAAAAAGTCAGCGCATTTTGATGACTGACAACCCTTCGAAACTGGATTTTGAAAAAGCGGTTAATCGCGCTGAGGTTTTCAGAATGATGAGCTTGCCTTTTGACGTTGATAAAGTGAGCCGCATTTTTGACGAAGCAACTCTGATTTACGCAGAGCGCATTGAAAGAGAAAATGAAACTGAAAGATTGCGAAAGGTAAGTCAGCAACTGGAATTTCAACTCCGTCAGAGCCTGATCGGCTAATTCAAATTAAAATTCATTTCCCCTTTTTTCATCGCCTTGTATTTTTGCGATAGGTAAGCCATGAGCCTGCTAAAGGTTTCCATGGCTTTTTCAGTTTCCTCAGAGATGTCGGCTTTTTTCAGTCGAAGGACGAGCAATCCGTAAAGTGCAGTCAGGCAGGTTTCCACATCGTTGGAAGTTGACCCACCGGCCTTTTGCAGATAGGCTGCCATGTTGGGCTGAGCTTCTTCGAAAAGTTCCGTGTACTTTTTGTCTTTAATCACGTTGAGCAGCGTGTTGTGCAGGTAAAACATTTCGCTGATCAGTTCGGTGATTTCGCTCAGGTTTCCTTTTTTCTCAATGCCTTCATCTTTCATGTCGGCCATCAGTTCCATAAACCAGCGCTTTTCCTTTTTGTAGTTTTCATCCGACTCCGCATAGGATTGCACAAAACCTTCAACCATTTCTTTCTTGAAATTGGCAGCGCGCACCAGGTCTTGCATCTGCCAGATGAAGAGAATGTACTCGGCAATATTTTCCTTTTTCTTTTCCTCTGCTACAATCATTTTTCTTACTCTTTAGTAGAATTTTTAGAACGGATTATTGATTTAATTCTCAATGTAATTTAAACATTCATTTTAATCATTTCCTGTTCAAATCTCTCGACTCCGCTATTAGATTAGCCTTATTAAATTTAAGGTTAATAATCAGATTCAAATCTGAACAACCAGAGGGTAAAGGTGAACTAGCTCGACTCCTAAAACCAGGTTTTATACCGAG
>Ga0136604_1000578_pt1 | contig 17911 bp, 14 predicted proteins | sample AntRauFillE10628_FD_104928 | JGI IMG/M metagenome (GOLD analysis project Ga0136604, IMG submission 104928) | Saline lake microbial communities from Rauer Islands, Antarctica - Metagenome Filla E10 #628 | ecosystem: Environmental > Aquatic > Non-marine Saline and Alkaline > Saline | place...
CTTCACGCACCTGTCGCAGGCCTACACCCGCACCGACCCGGCGTACGAGCGGCGCGTCACCGTGCCCGCGCTGTGGGACACCGAGCAGGGACGGATCGTCACCAACGACTACCCCGTCCTGGACGTGCAGCTCAACGACGAGTTCGACGCCGTCGCCGCGAACCCCGAGGTCGACCTGCACCCGCAGGACCTGCGCGAGGACGTCGCCGCGCTCGACGAGCTGGTCTTCCACGACGTCAACAACGGCGTCTACAAGGCCGGGTTCGCCACCAGCCAGGATGCCTACGAGGAGGCGTACGACGCGTTGTTCGCACGCCTCGACTGGCTCGAGGAGCGCCTGGCGGACCGGCGCTTCCTGTGCGGTGACCGGCTGACGCTGGCCGACGTGCGGCTGTTCACCACGCTGGTGCGCTTCGACGCGGTCTACCACAACCACTTCCGCTGCAACCGCAACACGCTGCGCGAGCTGCCGGCGCTGTGGGCCTATGCCCGCGACCTGTTCCAGACCCGCGGGTTCGGTGAGACCGTCGACATCGACGAGATCAAGCGGCACTACTACACCACGCACGGCAAGCTCAACCCGTCGGCGATCGTGCCGAAGGGCCCCGGGGCCGCGTACGAGCACTGGACCGGTGCGCACGGGCGCGACGCACTCGGCCCGCCCGCCGCCGTCTGACCACCACGGGATGACCGCCACCGCTGACCGCCACGGGGTGACCGCCACGGGATGACCGGGTGTCCAACGGGGGCGGGCGGACGCCGGGAGGCGTTAGCGTCGTGGACATGGAGCTGCTGCTGATCCGCCACGGACAGCCCGCCTGGGTCAACGCCCACGGGCTGGGCGACAACGACCCACCGCTGACCCCGCTCGGGCGGCGCCAGGCCGGGCAGGCCGCGGAGCGCGTCACCGGGCTCGAGGTCGACGAGGTGATTGCCTCCACGGCGCGCCGCGCCGCACAGACCGCCGAGCCGATCGCCGAGGCGCTCGGGCTGCCCGCCCAGCCCGAGGAGGGGCTGTGGGAGATCCGCCCGCCCGACGAGTGGGAGGGCGCGCCGGCCGAGGTCGTCGCCAGGGCGTTCAAGGAGTGGCGCCGACGCCCGCGCGCAGCGTGGTGGCAGGGCCCGCACGGCGAGCCGTTCGGCGACTTCCACTCCCGGGTCACCAGCACGATCGAGCGCCTGCTGGCCGAGCGCGGCGTGACCCGCAACGCCTCCGACCCGGACCACCTCTGGGACCTCGACCACGACGAGCGCCGCATCGTGATCGTCGCCCACAACGGCACGAACTCGGTGATCCTGTCGCACCTGCTCGGCATCGAGCCGCAGCCGTGGGAGTGGGAGCGGTTCAACTCCAACCACGCCGCGGTCACCACGCTGCGCACCACGCCCATCGCCAACGCCGCGATCTGGTCGTTGCAGCACTTCTCGGCGATCGACCACCTCACCGAGGTCAGCAGCTGAGACGCCGAGTCGGTGGCCCTCAGCGCCGCGGCTCGTACCGCCGCAGGTCGTGGGTCGCGGCCACCAGGGCCCGGATGGCTGCGAGGTCACCGGTGATCGTGCCGCAGGCCCGTGCCTGCACGAGGAGGTTGCCGATGGCGGTCGCCTCCGCCGGCCCGGCGACGACCGGTAGGCCGCACGCATCGGCGGTCAACTGGCAGAGCAACTCGTTGCGGGAGCCACCGCCCACGACGTGCACGACCTCGACGTCGACACCCGACAGCGCCACGACGTCCCCGACCACGCGGGCGTGTGCTGCGGCGAGGCTGTCCAGCACGCACCGCACGAGCTGTGCCCGGCCCGACGGCGCGGACTGCCCGGTGGCCTCGCAGGCGCGGCCGACCCGGGCGGGCATGTCGCCGGGCGGGAGGAATCCGGGCGCATCGATGTCGACCACCGGCCCGCCGGCAGGCAGTGCGGCGGCCGCCCCGAGCAGGGCGGTGAGCTCCTCGGGCGTGCCGCCACGCTTCCAGGTGCGCAGGCACTCCTGCAGCACCCACAGCCCCATCACGTTGCGCAGGTAGCGGACCGTACCGTCGACTCCGACCTCGTTGGTGAAGTTCGCCAGGCGGCTGGCTTCGGTGAGGATCGGCGCACCGAGCTCCACACCCACCAGCGACCACGTGCCGCACGAGATGTAGGCCCACCCCTCGCCGGCGGCCGGCACCGCGGCCACGGCGGAGGCCGTGTCGTGCGACCCCACGGCGACGACCGGCGTCGTGGCGGGCAGCCCCGTCTCCTCGGCGACGTGGGGCAGCAGGGCCCCGAGCCTGCTCCCCGGTTCGCGCAGCGCGGGCAACAGGTCGGCGTCGACGTCCAGCGCGGCCAGCACGCGCGACGACCAGCGGCCGGTCCTGACCTCCAGCAGGCCGGTCGTCGAGGCGTTGGTGCGCTCGACACCCACCGCCCCGGTCAGCAGCCAGCCGAGCAGGTCAGGGACCAGCAGCAGCGTGCTCGCACCGTCCAACCGCGCCGAGCCGCGTTCACTGGCGAGCTGGAAGTGCGTGGTGAACGGCAGGTGCTGGAGGCCGGTGATCCCGTAGAGCTCCTCCGGCGGGACCAGGGCGTGCAGCCCCGCCACTGCGGCCTGCCCACGGGCGTCGCGGTAGTGGAACGGCTGGCCGGACAGCGCGCCGTCCGCGTCCAGCAGCCCGTAGTCGACCGCCCAGCTGTCGATTCCGATGCTCGTCGGCGCGAGACCGCGCCTCCGGCCGAGCAGGGTCAGCCCGTGCAGCATCTCGGTGTGGAGGCGGAGCAGGTCCCAGTGCAGGCCGTCGGGCAGCCGCACCGCCGGGTTGGGGAAGCGGTGGATCGTCTCGAGCTCCAGACGGTCGCCGTCGACGTGGCCGAGCATGATCCGACCGCTCGAGGCACCGAGATCGACGGCGACGTGCGAGGACACCATCAGCGCAGGAACGCAGCCGCGACCCCGGCGTCGACCGGGATGTGCAGGCCCGTCGTGTGCGACAGGTCCGAGCTCGTGAGCACGAACACGGCGTTGGCGACGTGCTCCGGCAGCACCTCCCGCTTGAGCAGCGTCCTACCGGCGTAGAAGCTGCCCAGCTCCTCCTCCGCCACGCCGTACACCGCGGCCCGCTTCGCGCCCCACCCGCCGGCAAAGATGCCCGACCCTTGGACAACCCCATCGGGGTTGACGCCGTTGACGCGGATGCCGTGCTCGCCGAGTTCGGCGGCCAGCAGGCGCACCTGGTGCGCCTGGTCGGCCTTCGTGGCCCCATACGCGACATTGTTCGGTCCGGCGACCACACCGTTCTTGCTGGCGACGTAGACGATGTCGCCGCCCATGCCCTGCTCGACCATGCGTCGGACAGCAGCGCGCGAGGTCAGGAACGAGCCCTTCGCCATCACGTCGTGCTGGAGGTCCCAGTCCTGCTCGGTCGTCTCCAGCAGGGGCTTGGAGATCGACAGCCCGGCGTTGTTGACGACCAGGTCGACGCCACCGAAGGCCAGGCACGCCGCGTCGAAGGCCGCCTCGATGGCGGCGATGTCGGTGACGTCCACGGTCACGGCGCGCGCCGTGTCGGGCCCGCCGAGCTCCTTGGCGACCGCCTCGGCGGAGCCGGCGTCGCGGTCGGTCACGACCACGCACGCGCCCTCGGCTGCGAGCCGGTGGGCGATGGCCCGACCGATGCCGGAGCCAGCGCCGGTGACGAGCGCGACCCGCGTGGCCAGCGGCTGCGGGGCGGGCATGCGCTGGACCTTCGCCTCCTCCAGCGCCCAGTACTCGATGCGGAACTTCTCCGACTCGTCGATCGGTGCGTAGCTGGAGATCGTCTCGGCGCCGCGCATCACGTTGATGGCGTTGACGTAGAACTCGCCGGCTACCCGCGCCGTCCTCGCGTCCTGGCCGAACGAGAACATCCCGACGCCGGGGACCAGCACGATCGCAGGGTCCGCACCGCGCATGGCGGGGGTGTCCGGTCCGGCGTGCCGCTCGTAGTAGGCGGTGTACTCGGCGCGGTAGGCCTCGTGGAGCTCACCAAGCCGCGCCATGACCTCCTCCAGCGGCGCCGTCGGCGGCAGGTCGAGGACCATCGGGCGCACCTTGGTGCGCAGGAAGTGGTCCGGGCAGGAGGTGCCGAGGTGGGCGAGGCGCGGGTGCTGCGACCTGGCCAGGAACTCCAGCACGACCGGCGCATCGGTGAACGATCCGATCACGCGACGGTCGGTGGACGCGAGCCCACGCAGCAGCGGCGCCAGCGTCGCGGCCCGCGCTCGCCGGTCGGCGTCGTCCAGCGGCTCGTGGCCCGCGAGCAGGCCACCGAAGGGGTGCTGCTCGGTCTCCTTCGAGGCGATGAACACCTCCGCGGTGCGGATGATCTCCAGGGTGTTGGACTCGCACTCGTCGGAAGTCTCACCCCACGCACTGATGCCGTGGCCCCCGAGGACCACGCCGATCGCTGCGGGGTTGGCCCGCTGGATCTCCGCGATGTCGAGGCCGAGCTGGAATCCGGGTCGACTCCACGGGACCCACACGACGCGGTCCCCGAAGCACTCGGCGGTCAGCGCCGGACCGTCGGCGGAGGTGGCCAGCGCGATGCCCGAGTCCGGGTGGAGGTGGTCGACGTGCACCGCGTCGACCAGACCGTGCATCGCCGTGTCGATCGACGGTGGCGCACCGCCCCTGCCGTGTGCGCAGAAGTCGAACGCCGCGACCATCTCGTCCTCCCGCTCGACGCCGGGGTAGACGTCGACGAGCGCACGCAGCCGGTCCAGCCGGAGCGTCGCGAGGCCGCTCTCCCGGAGCGTGCCGAGGTCGCCGCCGGAGCCCTTGACCCAGAGCAGTTCGACGTCCTCACCCGTCACCGGATCCGTCGCGTGGCCCTTTGCGGACGTGTTGCCGCCTGCGAAGTTGGTGTTGCGCGCATCCTGGCCGAGCCGGTTGCTGCGGGCGACGAGGTCGGTGACGTGCTGCGGGGTGCTCAAGGGGGTTCTCCTCCGGCTCGCTGGGTGTCCGGGTCGCGCAGGGCCGGGCCCTGCGGCTGCGGACGCAGCCGGGCACGGGCCCGGCTGCGTCCGAGGGCCTGCGCCCGCCCGGGAGGGACGGGGGCAGGCGCCGGCGTCAGAGCGCCGGCTCGAAGTCGTCGACGTTGTCCGGGTCGATGACGAAGAGTTCGAGCGGGATACGGGCCTCGACGTCCTCACCGGCGAGGATCGCCAGCATGGTGTCCATGGCCAGCTTGCCGTCCGCATCGGGGGACTGGAGGATCGTGCTCGCCATCTCGCCGTCGCGGATGGACTGGAACGCGTCGGTCTGCCCGTTGATCCCGATGATGATCGGGCTGTTGGTGCCGCCGGTCTCCTTGTACGCATCGATGAACCCGCGGGCCATCGTGTCGTCGTTGGCGTAGACACCGTCGATCTCGTCGCCGAAGCGGGTGATCAGGTCACGCGAGGCGACCAGCGCCTTCTGCTGGTCGAAGTCTGCGTTCACCGTGGCCAGGACCTCGATGTCCGAGCCGAGCCGCTCGAGCTCCTCGGTGAAGCCGTCGGTTCGACCGATCGTCGTCCCGTTGCCGGCCTGGCCGGCGATGATGACGACCTTCCCGGAACCACCGAGCAGCTCGTTCATCTGGTTGGCGCTGATGATCCCCTGCTCATAGGTGTCGGGGCCCGTGAAGGAGTCGGCGAGCGCGAGGCCCTCCTCGTCCATCGGCGAGTTGATCAGCACGGTCGGGATGCCGGCCGTGTCCGCGGCAGCGAGGCCCGACACGTAGGCGGCGGGGTCGAGCGGCCACAGGATGATGCCGTCGACCTCACGAGCGATGCAGGTGTTGAGCTGCTCGGTGCCCGTCTGTGCGTCGAACTCCTGACTGAGCCGGATGACCTCGGTGCCCGCAGCGTCGGCCGCGACCGCAAGCGCGTCGTTGGCCGGCGTGACGTACGGGTGCGCCTCGGCGGCGGTGACGTAGCAGACGGTCTGATCGCCGGCCGGCAACTCGACGTCGTCGGTGGTCTCCTCCGCGGCCTCGCTGCCCTCGGTCGCGGTCTCACCGGTGTCGTCGGCGCCGCAGGCGGCCGCGAGCACGGCGAGCGAGCAGAGCGCCGCGCCGATGCGCAGGTGTCGGGTCTTCATCGTTGCACTTCCTTCTCTTGGGTTGATCTGACAGAACTGTGGGTGGAGCGACGCGGTCAGGCGCTCGAGGGGCGCACCCGGGGCCCGGGGGCCACGGCCTGCTGGCCGGAGATCGAGGCCCGACGACGCGTGGCGTTGCGGTCGAGCACGATCAGGGCGATCAGGATCACGCCGGTCACGACCTGCTGGGTGTAGGCAGGGATGCTCTGGAACTCCAGCGCCGTGGTGATGGCCGCAAAGGTGACCACGCCGCCGAGCGTCCCTATCGCCGAGCCCCTGCCGCCCTCGAGGCGGGTGCCGCCCACCACGACTGCGGCGATGACGGTGACGACGATGGTCTCGCCGAACACGGGCGAGCCGGTGTTGACGCCCAGGCTCAGCAGCACGCCGGCGGCCCCTGAGCACAGCCCACCGAAGACGAAGGCCCCGAACAGGTACGCGTCAGCCCGCACCCCGCTGCCCGTCGCCGCCTGGACGTTGCTGCCCACGGCGAAGAGGTTCCTGCCGGCCACGGTCCTGGTGAGCCAGAGGTGCAGCAGCACGAGCAGCACGAGGAAGACGACCGTGCGCAGGGTCAGCACGCCGACGACCCTCTGGACCACCACGGCCCCAGCGACCGGATCGGAACCACTGATCGGCTGCGAGCCCGTGGCCACGTGCGCCACCGCCCGCACCGCGAGCATCGTGGCGAGGGTCGCCACCAGCGAGTTGATGTGGAACCGCACGACGAGCAGGCCGTTGACGGCGCCGACCAGCGCGCCGACGCACAGCGCTGCCACGACGGCCCCGAGCAGCCCGAGCGTGGGCTGCAGGGCCATGGCCGTGATGCCGGTCAACGCCATGATGGACCCGCCCGACAGGTCGATCTGCCCCGCGATCAGCAGGACCGTGAGGCCGAGCGCGATGAGCCCGATCGTGCTGGCCCGGTCGAGGCTCAGCCCGAGCGTGGACAGGCCGACGAACCCCTCGACGGTCACCGCTGCGACGGCCAGCGTCAGCGAGAGCATGATCGCGAGGCGGTAGTCGGTGACGAGCCGCAGCGCGCGATGGAAGGTCGTGGCAGACATCTAGAGACCTCCCCGTCGACGCAGGTGGACGTCCACCCCGACCGCGACGGCGATCAGCGCACCCTTGGCCAGTCCCTGCGCGGGGGTGGAGATCCCCTGCAGGACGAGGATGTTGGTGAGCAGTTGGACGAAGAACAGGCCGGCGACGGCGCGCGGGATGCTCCCGAAGCCCCCGAGGACGCTCACACCGCCGACGAGGACGGCCGTGATGGCGTCGAACTCGTACCCGGTGCCGATCACAGGACGGACGCTCTGCAGGCTGATCGCGAGCAGCGCCCCGCTGAGGCCGGCGAGCAGCCCGGTGACGAGGAAGGCGGCAGCGCGCGTGGCCCGGACCGGGACGGCCGACGCCTCGGTGGCGCGGTAGTTGCTCCCCACGGCGTAGGTCCAGCGGCCCCAGACCGACCGTGACAGGGCCAGGTGGCCCACGACAGCGACCAGTGCGAAGACCACGACGGGGAACGGGACCAGTCCTAGGACACGACCGTTGACGAGCTCCGCGAGCTCCGGGTCCTCGCCGTAGACGATGGCACCCCCCACCACGGCCTGCGCCAGGCCGAGGACGATCGTCCCGACGCCCAGGGTCACGATGATCGAGTTCGCCCGCCCGTAGCCGATCAGGATCCCGTTGACGAGGCCGGCGGCGCCGGCGGAGGCCACGGCCAGCAGCAGCGCGAGGGCCGTCCCGACGGTCGGCTGCGTGGAGAGCATGACGATCGCACCCGTCGCCAGCGTGGCCGGCACGGAGAGATCCGCCAGCCCGCCGGAGATGATCACGAACGTCATGCCGACCACCACGATCCCGACCAGGGACATCGAGGTGAGCACGTTCAGCAGGTTCGCCGTGGAGAGGAAGCGGTCCGACAGCAGCGTCCCGAGGACGATCAGCCCGAGCAGGCCGACAGGCAGCGCGAGGGACCGCAGCCCGGCGCGGCCGCGGTCGGTAACGCGGTCGGCCGCAACGGTGTCCTGGGAGGGCGTCGTCGACGACGCCGTGTGGGGACTGTCCAACGAGGAACTCACGCCGCCTCCTGCCCGGTGGCCGCGTGCATCACGGCCGCCTCGGTCGCGTCGGCGGCCGACAGGTCGGCCGCCACGCGCCCCTCGTGCAGGACGAGCACGCGGTCGCTGACCGCCAGGACCTCGGGAAGCTCCGACGAGATCAGCAGGATCCCGACGCCGCTCGCCGCCAGGTCACCGATGATCCGGTGGATGTCCGCCTTCGCCCCGACGTCGACGCCACGCGTCGGCTCGTCGAGGATCAGGACGTGCGGCCGCGTCGCGAGCCACTTCCCGAGCACGACCTTCTGCTGGTTCCCACCGCTGAGGGTGTCGATGCGCCGCTCGGGCGCCGCCGGGCTCACCCCGAGGGACGCGATCTGCTCGCCGGCGAGGGCGCGTTCCTGCCGCGCGAGGACCATGCCCGCTCGCGAGCGCCGACCCAGCGACGCCAGCGACAGGTTGTCACGCACGGAGAGCGCGGGGACGATGCCGTCGGCCTTGCGGTCCTCCGGCACGTACGCCACGCCGGCCGCGACGGCGTGGCCGGGCCGCCGAACGTCGACCGGGCGTCCGGCCACCACGACAGAACCGGCGTCCGCCCGGTCGAGACCGAACAGCGCCCGGGCCACCTCGGTTCGTCCCGACCCGACGAGGCCGGCAAGACCGACGATCTCTCCTCGGCGGATGTTGAGGTCGACGTCCGCGAAGGCCCCCGAGCGAGTCAGCCCACGGACCTCCAGAACGGTCTCGCCAAGCTCGACCTCGCGCTTGGGGAAGACCTCGGTGAGGTCACGGCCGACCATCAACCGGATCATGTCGGCGGGGGTCAGACCCGCCACCGGCCTGCTCTCGATGCGGTGACCGTCGCGCAGCACGGTCACGTCGTCGGCGATCTCGAGGACCTCGCGGAGCCGGTGGCTGATGTAGATGACCGAGATCCCGCGGTCACGCATGCGGCGGACCACGTCGAACAACACCTGCGACTCGTGCTCGCTGAGCGACGACGTGGGCTCGTCGAGCACCACGATGTCCGGCCTGGAGGCATACACCTTGCAGATCTCGACCAGCTGCTGCTGGCTGACTGTGAGGTCGCCCACCGTGGTGGACCAGTGCACCTGCGCGTCGAGGTCAGCCAGCGCCGTCGTCGCGGCCTGCTCCATGGCGCGTCGGTCCAGCACGCCGAACCGGCGCGGCATCCGACCGAGGCAGATGTTCTCGGCCACGCTCAGGTCCGGGACGAGGTTGAGCTCCTGGTAGACCATCCCGATGCCCATGCGCTGCGCATCGAGTGGGCTGCCGATGACGACCTCGCGTCCCCCCACGGTCAACGTGCCCGCATCGGGCTGGTGGACACCGGCCAGGATCTTCATCAGGGTCGACTTGCCGGCGCCGTTCTCCCCCACGATCGCGTGGACGCGCCCCGGCAGGACGCGCAGGTCGACGTCGGTCAGCGCCCGCACCCCCGGGAAACTCTTGGAGATTCCGACCATCTCGAGCGCCGGAGGGTGCGCCTGCGCGTCGTCGGTCGTGGTGACGTGGTCGGTCATGCGGCCACCGACTTCCGCTCGGCGCCCACCGGCACGCCGGCGCGCCGCAGGACGAAGGCGAGTTCGTACGTCACGCTCTCGCCGGCGGCGAGGGTCGGCAGCTGACCCGCAGCCCGGGCGGCCGCGCGACCGCCGACGACCCCACAGTTGGTGGGCTCGAGGCCCACCACGTAGGCGCCCTCGCCGAGCATCTTCCACTGATATAGCCAGGGCAGCTGCGCGGTGGCGAACTCGAGTTCCAGGGAGAGTCCGAGGCGGGCGTTGTCGATCCCGACCGCAACGCGATCGGCGTCCCCGAACTCGTGGCGGTAGACCTGCTCGCGCCAGCCGGCGCGGGGCGCGGTGAGCTCCTGCCAGGCATCGAGCCCGGCCCTTGCGTCCTCGTCGCGTGCAACGGTGGTGGCCGCGGGCAGCCGGAGTACGGCATCCTCATCGAGCAGGGGCCAGCCGAGGTTCACGTGGTAGAGGATCATGTGCGGGCTGTCGTCGAAGCCCTCGTTGGTGACGACGTCGCGGAGCACGACGCGGTCGGAGCCGAGCTCCGAGCTGATGCGTCGGTGCAGCACGAGGTTCTCCCCGAACAGTTTCGCCTGGCGCACCCGCCCCTCGACGACGACCTCCGTGGCGGTCGCCTCGCAGCGCGTCAGCTCCGCCGGCTGGGCGCCGACGCGACCGTGCAACCCGAGGCTCGTGTCCCGGTCCCGGCTCGGCGGACCGAACGTGTCCAGGCCGCAGGTGGCGAGCAGGCCGCCACCGAAGGTGCGCAGCCACTCGTCGCCGTCGGCCTCGAAGGCCGCCGGCGCGGTCATCCCTGACGCCGACGTCCAGCTCAGCGGCAGCCCGCCGACTGTGACCGCCCCGAGGTCGAGGCAGCGGTCGGGGTGGACCTCGAGCTCGATCCCGCCGCCGTTGACCATGCGCAGGCGACGGGCTCCGCGGGCCGGCCCGTCGGCCTCCACGAACTGGTCCACGCGCGCAACCTGCGACAGCCGGCCGACACGACGGCGCAGTTCCGCGGGCGTACGACCAAGGACGTCAGCCATCGAGCAGGCCGCTCTGCGCGAGCTCGGTGTTCCCCGGCCCGTAGTGCTTGAGCAGGACCAGCGGCTCGGTCGCGCTCTCGTTGGTCACTCGGACGCCGGCCGCAGCCGCGGCGCCGGTCACGAAGAACTCGTCGTTGGTCAGCGCGCCGTACCGGATGAGCGTGGGCGCCTCCATGGCGTGCTCACCGATGCGCCCGCGGCCCTGGACCGCGATGCAGCCGTGGGCGTCCTGCTCCTCGACCACGACGCTGCCACCGGGTGCGACGGTGAGCTCCTTCGCGCTGAACGAGGGGGAGCGGTACACGATCCACCGCTCCTGGTGGTCCCCGGCGGCGGCGACGGAGCGCTGGGTCTCGACCGGCTCCATGAAGCGCTGCGTGAGGAAGTGCGGGTCGACGTTCGCCTCCCAGTCGAGCAGCTCGACGATGAAGTCGAGGTCGCCGCGACGGTCCTCCGGAACGTCCTTCCAGAGCAGTTCCTCGGGTACCTCGCGGTGGTTGCTCCACGACTCGCACATGCAGAACACGTCGCACGCGGCCTGTGGCTCGTACGTGCAGATGCTCGCCGGCGCGTGCAGGACGCCGCCGGGGATGTCCCAGCCGGTGCCGAGCCGAATGCGGAACCCGCGCGACAGATCCGTGATCCGGTTGTCGCCGCCGCGCCCGTACCGGGCGAGCCGCTCCTTGAACTCCTCGGGCGTGGTCTCCGGGTGCAGCCCGAAGAACGAGATCCCCTGCTCGCCGAGGTGGTCGTTCATCTGCGGTGGGAAGTAGTACGCCTCGGGCTTGCCGGGCTTGCCGACCAGGGCGGCGTGCTCGTCGCGCTGGTGCACGTGCAGCGGCAGGGCGTTCTGGTTGTCGAAGAACTTCGAGTACATCGGCCAGCCACCGTGTGCGGTCCAGAGCCGTTCCCCCACGACCGCCGCCCCGAGGTGCTCGACGAACGCGTCGAACGGGAGCAGCACGTCGCCGGCGCCCACGACCATGCTGATGCCCTCGTGGCTGCCCGTCAGCGGTCCGTTGTCGGCCCGCACGGTCGACGACAGCCAGCGCTCGTCGATGCCGCCGCGCTCCTCGCCGAACGGGAAGTAGTCGTCCGGGTGGAGCCTGATCCTGCGGCCCGGGGTGCAGAACGATCGCGGGACCCAGGTCGGCGCGAGACGCAGGATCCCTCGTCCGGCGTCGAGCGCTGCCTCCATGGCTGCTACGGACGTGCTGATCTCGCTCGCGGCGTGCACCACGGCACCCTCTCCCTGAGAACCACTGTTGAACGCGTCCCGGAGCCCAGGGCCCGGGTCGCTCACACTCCCATGTGAAATCTTGTGGGATAGTACATGTCCGCACGTTGCCGTCAAGCACCTCGTCGTGCGACAGCACGTGGCATGGAACCGAGATGTCCGTATTTGCGCAATTATTGCCTTTTATTGGCAGTTTTCACCTCACGAAGACCGCTCGGTCATGGACACGGCTGCTTGCGATTGGTGGTAGGGAATGTTACTTTTGACTTCATGAGGGTGTCGTTGACACAGCGACGTGTGCTGTCGAGGAGTCGCGAGTGACGGAGAGCGGGATGTACGAGGTCGTCGCCATGGGGCCAGAGGAGCGCGCACGCGAGATCGAGCAGCTGACTGCCCGGCAGGGGCAGGTGCGCATTGACGAGCTGGCGCGCCTCCTCCATGTGAGTGAGATGACGATCCGCCGGGACCTCGACGAGCTCCAGGGGCTCGGCGTGCTCCGCAGGGTCCGGGGCGGTGCGGTGGCGGTCGGTCCGGAGCCGTTCGCCGAGCGCCATCGGACCGACGCCCGCGCCAAGGGCCTCATCTCCGAGAAGCTCGAGTTGCTCGTGCCCGACCGGGGGACGGTGGCGTTCGACGCGTCGACGACCGTGCACCGCTTCGCTGCTGACCGACGGGGTGCGACCGACCTCGTGGTCGTGACCAACGGCATCGACACCTTCCAGGTCCTGCGTGACAAGCCCGGCATCAGCCCCACCCTCACGGGTGGCCACCTCGAACCGCGCACGGGCAGTCTCGTCGGCCCCGTCGCGACGCGCAGCGCGAGCGACTTCCTGTTCGACGTGCTCGTGTGCTCCGCGGCAGCCGTCGACCCCGTGCTCGGCGCATCCGAGGCGAGCGTGGACGAGGCCGAGGTCAAGCGGAGCCTGCAGGGCACCAGCGCCCGCGTCGTGCTCGCGGTGAGCCACACCAAGCTCGGCGCCCGCGCCCAGGCCCGGGTGTTCGAGCCCCGGGAGATCGACGTCATCGTGACGGACCTCGACCCGGACGACGAGCGACTGGCCGCCTATCGTGACGCCGGGATGGAGATCGCATGACGAAGGTGACCGTGTGACGAAGGTGACCGCGTGAGCCGCGAGGAGCCCACGACCCCTGCGGACGCCGGGCCGGTCCGCGTGGCGCTGTTCGTGACGTGCCTCGCCGACACGCTGTTCCCCGACGTCGGCCGGGCCACCGTCGCGGTCCTCGAGCGGCTGGGCTGCGAGGTGGTGTTCCCGGCGGCGCAGACCTGCTGCGGGCAGGCGCACATCAACACCGGCTACCAGCGCGACGCGCTGCCCCTGGTGCGAGGGTTCGTGGAGACCTTCGAGCCGTTCGACGCCATCGTTGCCCCGTCGGGCTCGTGCGTGGGATCGGTCCGCCACCAGCACGCGGTCGTGGCCCGGCGCTTCGGTGACGAGGCGCTGGCCCGCAGGGCGCAGGCGCTGGCGGCCAGGACCTACGAACTGTCGGAGTTCCTCGTCGACGTGCTCGACGTGCGTGACGTGGGCGCGGCATACCCCCACACCGTCACCTACCACCCCACGTGCCACTCGCTGCGCATGCTCGGGGTCGGCGACAAGCCCCTGTCGCTGCTGCGCGAGGTGCGCGGCATCAACCTCGTGGAGTTGCCGCAGGCCGAGGAGTGCTGCGGGTTCGGGGGCACGTTCGCGATCAAGAACGCCGACACGTCCACCGCGATGCTGGCGGACAAGATGTCCGCGGTGATCGGCACGGGCGCCGAGGTGTGCGCCGCCTCGGACGCCTCCTGCCTGCTGCACATCGGAGGCGGACTGTCCCGTCTGCAGACCGGCGTCCGCACGGTGCACCTGGCCGAGATCCTGGCCCGGACCGACGACGAACCCGTCGCTGCGCACGCGCAGGCAGGTGGCGCATGAGCATCGCGCCGGGACCACGTCGACTGCTGCCGGTGGTGCGCGCACCGGCCGGGGTGGGGCACCTGCGGGGCGACGCCTCGTTCCCCGACGCGGCACGTGTCGCGCTCGGCGACACCCAACTGCGGCGCAACCTCGGCCACGCCACGGCCACGATCCGCACCAAGCGTGCCGCGGTCGTCGACGAGGTCGACGACTGGGAGGCGCTGCGCACCGCCGGCAGCGCCATCAAGGCCGCCACGATGGCCCGTCTCCCGGAGCTGCTGGAGCAGCTCGAGGAACGTGTCAGCGAGGCCGGCGGTGTCGTGCACTGGGCCTCCGACGCCAACGAGGCGAACCGGATCGTCACCGGGCTGGTCCAGGCGACGGGCGCCCGCGACGTGGTCAAGGTCAAGTCGATGACCACCCAGGAGATCGGGCTCAACGAGGCGCTGGCGGAAGCAGGGATCGACGCGCTCGAGACGGACCTGGCGGAGCTGATCGTGCAGCTCGGTGACGACCTGCCCTCGCACATCCTCGTGCCGGCCATCCACCGCAACCGCTCGGAGATCCGCGAGCTGTTCGCCCGCACCATCCCCGGCGTCGATCCCGACCTCACCGACGACCCGAGGGCGCTGGCCGCGGCGGCACGCCGCCACCTGCGCGACCGGTTCCTGACCGCGAAGGTCGGGATCTCCGGCGCCAACTTCGCCATCGCCGAGACCGGCACCCTCTCGGTGGTGGAGTCCGAGGGCAACGGCCGGATGTGCCTGACGCTGCCCGAGACCCTGATCACCGTGATGGGCATCGAGAAGCTCGTGCCGAGCTGGGCCGACCTCGAGGTGTTCCTGCAGCTGCTGCCGCGCTCCGCCACGGGCGAGCGGATGAACCCCTACACCTCGCTGTGGACCGGGGTGCACCCGGGCGACGGCCCACAGGAGTTCCACCTGGTCCTGCTCGACAATGGACGCAGCGCCGTGCTGGCCGACGAGGTCGGGCGCGAGACCCTGCACTGCATCCGATGCTCCGCGTGTCTCAACGTCTGCCCGGTCTACGAGCGCACCGGCGGCCACGCCTACGGCAGCGTCTACCCCGGACCCATCGGTGCGATCCTCTCACCGCAGCTCACCGGCATCGCCGACAACGCCTCGCTGCCGTACGCCTCCACACTGTGCGGAGCGTGCTACGACGTCTGCCCCGTCAAGATCGACATCCCCTCCATCCTCGTGCACCTGCGGGCCGAACACGTCGAGGAACAGCGCGAGAACCACACCCTGCCCAGCCCGGAAGCCATCGCGATGGCCGCCGCCTCCTGGACCATGCGCGACCCGGGACGCTGGGCCGCCGCGCAGCGCGCGTCGCGGGTCGGTCGCCTGCTCGGCCGGCGCCGTGACAGGGTCGCCGGACGCATCCGTCGCCTGCCCGGCCCCCTCGCAGCCTGGACCGCCGCCCGGGACGCCCCCCGCCCGCCACCCGAGACCTTCCGCGAATGGTGGGCACGGACGCGAGGGGACAGCTGATGAGCAGCAGACAGAGGGTGCTGGCCAACATCCGCGACGCGCTCGGCGCCGACCCGCACGTCCCCGAGATCCCACGGGACTACCGGACCACCAGCGACCTCACCCCCACCGAGGTCGTCGAGCTGTTCGCCGAACGGGTCGACGACTACCACGCCCAGGTCCACCGCACCGACACCCCCGGGCTGGCCGCCACGATCGCCGCGATCCTGCGCACCAGCGGCGCCCGACGCGTGGGCGTTCCCGCCGGACTCGACCCCGGCTGGCTGGACGACCTCGGTGACGACGTGGTCGTGCTGCACGACACCACCGATCCAGCCGCGCCGCAACTCGACACACCTGCGCTCGGGACGCTCGACGTGGCGGTCACGTCGGCCGCCGTGGGAATCGCCGACACCGGCACGATCGTGCTCGACGGCTCCGACGACCAGGGCCGCCGGGCCCTGACACTGGTCCCCGACCACCACGTCTGCATCGTGATGACCGATCGCATCGTGCACACCGTGCCCGAGGGACTCGCCCAGCTCGACGCCACCCGACCGCTGACCATGATCTCCGGCCCCTCGGCCACCTCCGACATCGAGCTGGACCGGGTGGAGGGCGTGCACGGGCCACGCACCCTCGACGTCGTGGTGGTCACGACCGGAACCTGACCAGGGATCCCCTCCGGTGCGGCGGACTCAGTCCTGCCGACCAGCGCGCACGGCGCGGCCGAGCTGGTCGCCGAGGCCGTCGTAGGCGTCGAGCGTGACGACGCTGAACGGGAACTCGATGCCGGCGTCGTTGTAGCTGACGTAGATCGCCTCGATGACCGAGTCGCGCACGCCACGGATCGACCTCTGGTGGCTGTCGGTCCAGTAGCGCACGTGGAAGTCCATCGACGAGCCCCCGAAGCCGACCAGCTCGACCTCGGGCGCGGGGTCGTCCACCACGCCCTCGACGCCTGCGAGCGTCTCCAGCGCGAGGCTGCGCGCCTGCGACAGGTCCGAGTCGTAGCCGATACCGACCTCGAGGTCGGTGCGCACCAGCGGCCTGTCGGTCTGGACCTCGATCACGCCGCCGTACACGTCGATGTTGGGGATCAGGACCAGGCGACCCTGGAAGGTTCGCATGCGGGTCTCGCGCACCGTTATCTCCTCCACGGTGCCGGTCACGTCCCCGATCGTGACCTGGTCGCCGGAGACGAACGGCTGGCGGAAGATCAGCAGGATCCCGGCGAGCAGGTTGGACAGCACGTCCTGGAACGCGAAGCCGGCCGCGATGGACAGCACCCCGACCCCGCCGAGCAGCGTCGCAACGTTGACGCTCGGGAACAGGATCGCGAGCGCCGCGAACAGGAACACGGTGGTGACCAGCGCCTGCAGCAGACGCGAGAACACCGCACCGAACGAGCGTGTCCGCAGCGCGGCGAGGCGCGGCTCGGTGATGCGCTGCACGGCCCGGCCGACGGCGACGCCGAGGACCACCAGGAGCACCCCTGCACCGAGCTTGACCCACAGCCCGACGTCGGTGAGGGTCGCCACGGCTCGGTCGAGGGCGCTGGTGTCGATGGGTCTGCTCCGGGTCGTGGACGGCACCGCAGGTGACGTGCCGCCGTCGCGCGACGGCGGCACGGTCCTCAGGCTGGTCGCAGCACACCCCCTGGTGATGTCACGGTCATCGTCCGATCGGGCACGTGGTTGCCGCCACCGGCGACGTGCTGGCCGATCGGTCAGGCACGGGCGGGGACCGCGACCTCGCCGGGCAGCGGGAACCAGCGCAGCTGCTCGAAGTCGTCCGGCGCCTCGCCGAGACCGTGCACGCATCCGCGACCCGGCGTGCGCAACGCCCGCGACGCGACGCGGTCGGCCTCGGCGAGGTGGTCGGCAAGGGCATTCGGACCGGCGGTGCGGCGCGCGTGCGGCAGGTGCGGCGCGCCTGCGTCCCAGACCACGTCGTGCAGCGACAGCGGCGGCTCGGCCAGACCGTCCTCGTGGCGCCACAGCCCGGTGCGGGCGTCGAGGTCGTAGTGGTGCAGCAGCTTCCAACCGTTCGCCGCGATCCAGTCGACGGCGTCGAGCAGGAACCCGGCCACCTCGTCGCTCAGGAAGTAGTTGAACGACACACGTACCCAGCCCGGCTTGATGCCCTCGCAACCACGGGTGATCTCGCGCTCGAACGCGTGGCTGCGGTCGAGGTCGATGCCGAGCAGCCGGTGCCCGTACGGCCCCGCGCACGAGCAGCCGCCGCGCGACTGGATCCCGAACAGGTCGTTGAGCAGTGCCACCACGTAGTTGTGGTGCAGGTAGGTCGTGTGCGGTGCGCCGGGCGCGGGCGGTGCGGTGTTGCGCACCACGAACGACACGATCGACAGCCGGTCGGCGAAACGGTTGCCGAGCACCTCCAGCGCCGGGTTGTCGCACCAGCGGTCGATGGCGCGCCGGATGAAGCGCTCCTCCTGGGCACGGATGCGCTCGGTGCCGACCTGCTCCTTGAGCGCGAACACCAGCCC
>Ga0136604_1000579_pt1 | contig 17907 bp, 15 predicted proteins | sample AntRauFillE10628_FD_104928 | JGI IMG/M metagenome (GOLD analysis project Ga0136604, IMG submission 104928) | Saline lake microbial communities from Rauer Islands, Antarctica - Metagenome Filla E10 #628 | ecosystem: Environmental > Aquatic > Non-marine Saline and Alkaline > Saline | place...
AAAAGCTAAGGCTTTCGGCTACGAGGGAGAGTTACAATACGTTCGGGACCAAAAGCTAAGGCTTTCGGCTACGAGGGAGAGTTTCAATACGTTCGGGACCAAAAGCTAAGGCTTTCGGCTACGGGGGAGAGTTACAATACGTTCGGGCCAAAAGCTAAGGCTTTCGACTACGAGGGAGAATCACAATATGAAGCGATTTATTTGCCGCACTAGTAAGCCGATACACCACCTGATCGTGGTGATTGGCCTTTTCTTTGTCCTCGTCCCAGCTTTCGGCCAACGTCCGGGAAGTAATGAAGCGAGGCGCGGGATGGAGCGCATCGACCAGGAAGAGGGGGCGCGGCGCCTGGAAGCCTTTCGCCAACAGCGTCTGGAGGGCGATTATATCTTTGAGTTTCAGTTGGAACATAAGCCACGGAGAGCGCGCACCGTTCGCTACGATGGCATCATGTGGGGCACCTGGAATGACCAGGGGGCCATCACACGTTTCAAAATATTCTCCAACGATGCCAGCGAAGATGCGTCAGAGGCACTGGTGGAACTGATCGTGCAAAATGGCCCCGAGCCAAGTGCGTGGATTCGGCATGATACCTCAGGTGAATTTAAGCGGGTAGAAGGGGAGGCGCTTTTTAAATCATTACTGCCCGGCCTGGTCTATTCGGTATTCGATTTGCAAATGCCCTTTATTTATTGGGACGAGTTTATCTACGAAGGCCCCTCGTTAGTCGGTGTAAGCCGTGTGGCTCAAAACTTTCTTATGCTGCCTCCAGAAGATTCGCAAAGTGCACGGCGAGGTATAAAAGGGGTGCGGGTTTTATTGGATGATACTTACAACGCCCTTTGGCGGGTCGAGGTCGTGCACGATGATGAAAGCGTGCACTCGAGGTTTGCAGTCGAAAGTTTTAAGAAAGTTCAGGAGCAATATATCGTAAAAAGAATAACGCTGACAGATTATCCTGGGAAAGACAGGACGACATTCGATGTCGTGGATGCGAGCGTCGGCCTAAAGCTTGATGAAGCACTCTTCGACCTGCCTACGGAGCCCGCCTCAAAGCCCGTCGGTGCTGCATGCGGTGGGGATCAGTAGGGACTTCGCTTGCCAATGTCGCGATTTCCAAGCGTCGGATTGGGCATCACTTAGTGTATGTTAGGTTAGTGGGGTTTGTCGTCTTTGCTCAGTCTCTGAGCAAACTGGAAAGACGCGATTCACAACACGCGCAAGCGCAGTCCCTGCGGTGCACAAATTTCCTCGTTATTTTCGGCTATAATTTTTGTATTGACTTCATCATTACTTAATTCATTTTAGCGAACATCGCTATGCGACTACTTATGAGTAGTGAAAAAACGAGCCCTCTAACGTTCGATCTTCAACAAGACCTCCTAGAGAAGTTGAAGAAGCTTCAGCGTCGGACTGGTGCGCGCTCCTTAAGTGAGGTCATTCGTTACGCAGTGAGTCATTTAAATGTGTCCAAATTGGAACTTGGTCCTAAAGGGCACAAGCAGTTGTCCGTTCGACTCTCGGATCAGTCGCGTCAGGACCTCGTGCGCTTGAGTCAGCAAAAGAAAGTTAGTCTTGGAGGACTACTCCGTGCTGCATTAGATTCTCTACCGTCCGAACTTCCGGACTTTAACCCTAAAACCACTATGCCTAAGAAAAAAGCATCCAAAAAGAAAGCAGCTCCCAAAAAGGTAGCTGTTAAAGCTCCAGCCAAGAAAAAGGCTGTTCAAAAGAAGGTGGCTACAAAGCCAGTCAAAAAAGCAGCGGCAAAAAAGACTACCAAAAAAGTCGTCAAGAAGGTCGCAAAAAAAGCTGCTAAGAAAACAGTAGCCAAAAAAGCAGCCAAAAAAGCCGCTAAGAAGGCCGCCCCCAAGGCTGCCAAGAAAAAAGCGGTTAAGCAGGCAGTTAAAAAGACAGCAGCCGAAAAGCCGGCTAAGAAAAAGGTGGCAAAGAAAGCTGCGAAGAAAGTAGCCGCCAAGACCGCCCCGAAGAAGGCCGTTAAGAAATCTGCCAAGAAAGCCGTTAAGAAAAAGGCGGCAAAGAAGGCGAAGAACTAGTAGCCCCTCTTTACGAGATTTTTAGGCTAGGCTTGCTTTTGCTTCGGCAGAAGTCTTAGTTCATCCGCTCTTGTAGTCCCAACTTTCTGTTGGGTGCTACAAGAGCGTTTTTTATTACTTATGCCAAAAGAAACTATACTCTCTACCTGGGCCAGAAACATCACACCCTCACCGACCCTGGCCGTTGATGCTAAAGCCAAAGAACTGAAGGCTGCCGGCGAAGACGTCTGCGGCTTCGGAGCTGGCGAGCCGGACTTTGATACGCCGGACTTTATCAAGGAAGCCTGTGCCAAGGCCCTTGCTGAAGGGAAAACCAAATATGCACCGACCCCCGGCATTCCCGACTTAAGGGCGGCGATTGCGGAGAAATATATCAGAGATAATGGGGTGGAGGGCGTTCAGCCGGCACAGGTTGTGGTGAGTCCCGGAGGTAAATACTCCTGCTATCTCGCCATCATGGCGGTCGTCAGCCCTGGCGATGAGGTGATCATTCCCGCTCCTTACTGGGTGAGCTATCCGGAGATGGTAAAACTCGCGGGCGGCACCCCAAAGATGATTTTTGCCGGGAAGGAAAGCAGCTTTAAAATCTCACCCGAGCAATTGCGCGCGGCGATTACCCCGAAAACACGGCTGATGATCATCAACAGCCCATCGAATCCGACTGGCACGGTTTACACACGTGCGGAACTCGAAGCGCTGACACAGGTAGCTCTTGAGGCGGGCATCTACATCATGTCCGACGAAATTTACGAGTATCTGCTCTACGAAGGTGTGAAGCATGTCAGCCCCGCATCTTTCTCGAAGGAAGCGGCGGACTCCGTTATCACGGTGTCTGGCTTTAGTAAGACTTTCTCCATGACGGGTTGGCGCCTCGGCACCCTCATGGCTTCGGCACCCATTGCGAAGGCTGTGACGAGTATGCAGAGCCAGACCAGTTCGAATGCGACCACTTTTGCCCAATACGGGGCTCTTGCTGCCATGCAGCAATGGGAGCGCTCAATGGAGGCCGTCCGCGGCATGCTTGAGGTCTTCGACCGGCGCCGCCTCATATTGTTGGAAGGTCTGAATGCGATTGACGGCATCGAGTGTGCCCGTGCGCAGGGTGCCTTCTATCTTTTCCCTAAGATGGATGCTTACGGTCTCTCGGCCATAGATTTTTCCAGCAAACTCCTTGAAGAGGAAAAGGTTGCCGTGGTTCCCGGTGAGGGCTTTGGCGCACCCGGTTACATGCGGCTGAGTTATGCCACCTCCGATGAGGTCATCGAAAAGGGCTTGGAGCGTCTCGCACGATTTTGCGGCAAGCTGTAATTTATTTTGACGTCAGTCATCTCCCCTTAGCTACCCAATAGAATGAGCCATAAAGAAAAGATCCTTTACACAATTACCGATGAAGCACCGGCACTGGCGACACGCTCGTTGCTGCCCGTCATCAGTGCTTATACGGCTGCGGCGGGCGTCTCCGTCGAAACCCGCGATATTTCGCTTTCAGGGCGTCTCCTCGCTAGTTTTCCGGACTACCTGTCTGAAGGCCAGCGGATTAACGACGCGCTGGCCGAACTAGGTGAGCTGGCGAAGACCCCGGAAGCCAACATCATCAAGCTACCGAATATTTCCGCCTCACTCCCGCAGTTGAAGGCCTGCATCAAGGAACTTGAGGGCAAAGGCTACAAACTTCCCCATTACCCGGACGAGCCGTCCTCTGAAGCGGAGAAATCCATCAAGGCACGCTACGACAAGATTAAGGGCAGTGCGGTGAATCCTGTGCTCCGGGAAGGGAACTCCGACCGACGCGCCGCAGAACCCGTGAAACAATACGCGAAAAAGCACCCGCATTCGATGGGTGCCTGGTCGTCTGACTCGAAGTCCATCGTTTCCAGTATGTCTGATAATGACTTCTTCGGTAATGAAAAGTCGGTCACCATCACAGAAGCCACCACGGCTAAGATTGAACTGGTCACTGCCGAAGGCACGACTGTGCTCAAGGATGGGCTGGCACTGCAACCTGGTGAAGTGCTCGACGGCACGTTCATGAGTGCCCGGGCACTACGCGAATTCCTTGCAGCGGAGATCGCTTCGACCAAGGAGGCCGGCACGCTTTTCTCGCTGCACTTAAAGGCTACCATGATGAAGGTTTCCGACCCGATCATCTTCGGGCACGGCGTATCGGTTTTCTTTAAAGATGTTTTTGAAAAACATGCTGATACGCTGTTCGGACTGGGTGTTGACGTGAGCAACGGCTTGGGGGATCTCTACGCCAGCATCGAAAGCCTTCCAGCTGAGAAGAAGGCTGAGATCGAAGCCGACATTGCTGCCGTTTACGAGGATGCCCCAAGCATAGCCATGGTCGATTCCGACCGGGGTATTACCAACCTCCACGTGCCGAGCGATGTGATCATTGATGCTTCCATGCCGGCTGCCATCCGCAGCTCCGGCCAAATGTGGAATAAGGACGGCGAACTACAGGATACCAACTTCGTCATACCAGACCGCTGCTACTCAGGGGTCTATGCGGCTGCGGTGGAGTTTTGTAAAAAGAACGGCGCTTTCGATCCGGCGACGATGGGCACCGTGCCTAATGTCGGTTTGATGGCTCAAAAGGCCGAAGAATATGGGTCGCACGATAAAACTTTCAAAATCCCGACCGCGGGCACTGTTCGCGTGATCGATGCTGCCGGTAAAGTGCTCTTCGAGCACGAAGTGGAAGAGGGCGACATCTGGCGTGCTTGCCAGGTCAAGGACGCCCCGATCCGCGATTGGGTCAAACTCGCGGTGACGCGTGCTCGCGCCTCGGGGGAACCGGCCATCTTCTGGCTCGATAAAGACCGCGCCCATGACGCTCAGCTCATTGCCAAGGTCGAAGCCTACCTCAAGGACCACGACACCGAGGGCCTCGACATACGTATTCTTGACCCAGTCGAAGCGACACAAGTCACCCTCGAGCGAGCCAAGGCGGGGCAGGACACCATTTCCGTCACCGGTAATGTTTTACGTGACTATTTAACGGACCTCTTCCCGATCCTCGAACTCGGCACTAGCGCCAAGATGCTCTCCATCGTCCCACTCATGAACGGTGGCGGCCTCTTTGAGACCGGTGCTGGCGGTTCCGCCCCCAAGCACGTGCAGCAGTTTGAAAAAGAAAACCACCTGCGCTGGGACTCCCTCGGCGAGTTTCTCGCCCTCGGTGTCTCCCTCGAACATCTCGCGACCGTCTTCAAAAACGATAAGGCGCAAATCCTCGCGGAGACACTCAACCTGGCCAACAGCAAGTTCCTCGAAGAGAACAAATCACCGTCCCGCAAGTGCGGCGAGCTCGATAACCGCGGCAGCCACTTCTATCTCGCGCTCTACTGGGCCGAGGCTTTGGCCGCGCAGGATAAGGATGCCGAGTTGAAAGCCCGCTTCACTCCTCTGGCTGCATCACTGCAGAGCAACGAGTCAAAAATTATCGGCGAACTGAATTCTGCGCAGGGTGTGGCTATGGATGTCGGTGGTTACTACCGCCCGAGCGAGGAGCTTGCCACCAAGGCGATGCGCCCCAGTGCGACCTTTAATGCGGTAATCGAATCGCTCTAAGATTTGGAGCCTAATTCTTCTTCGGGAGAATGACGCGGCGGCGGGGCACAACCCTGCGATTGTTGCTATTACCGGAGCCTTGATTTTGGAGCTGAGGCGGTAGGGGGTTTTTATTGGTTGCAGCGGGTATCGCTTGCGCGACGGGCATAGGGTTTTCCGTGGCAGCCATTAAGGTGAGCCGCTCGGAGCGTCCGTTCATCACGACCACAATGGTGGAGGCCGTGGCGTCGAAGCTGTTGATTGAGACGCCGTCCTCCTTGGCATTTTCTTTCAACCAATAGCCCTTTTGCTCCTTTTTGTTATAGATACTGAATTGGTAAACCCCGCCCATCTCGACGATGCCGCGAAACTCGATTACATTACTCACCGGGCCCTGAGGTTGCACCACGGGCTCGGGCTTTTTCGGCTCCTCTTTTCCGTATCCGGGCGGCAGGAAAGGCGACTTTTCCGATAGCTGACTCTGGGATAAAAGTGCGTGCGGCGTAGTTAAAGTGAGGAGCAGGGCAAGTAGCGGGGCACCAGTTCTGCATCGTTGGATGCTAGATGGGTTCATCTTTGCTGTGAATAGTGTTCGCATTTTGCAGTTGAGAATTAACGCCTAAGTGAGCGTTGCTTGCTTGTTTTATCCTTCTTTGCTGGCGTGGGTGTGGGCGTGGCTTCGAACTTGCTGCCCTCCATATAGGTACGACCAATTTTTCCTGTTTCTACGAACTCGCTAACCTCGTCGGAGCTCTCGATGATTTCGAGCTTCTCTTGGGTCATGGCTTCAGCAGATTCTGGAGAATTAATAACTGTGGGTCGTATAAATATGACAAGATCTCGTCGGGTAAAATCAGTAGAACTACCTCCTAATATATTTTTAACAAAAGGGAGTCTACCAAATAATGGGAAGTAGGATTTACTCTCACTTTTCTGGTTTTCTTGGAGACCGCCCAATATAATCATTTCTCCCGAATTCACCGTGATCGTTGATGTAGCCTCGCGTCGCCCGATTATTGGCTGGCTATTGCCATCGATATCAATTTCTCCAATAATGCTATCAACGGTTTGTTCTATCGTCATTTGCACGCTTCCATCGGCACCGATCAGAGGCGTTACCGTTAATTGTATGCCAATATCTCTGAATTCAACATTACTCCTTACGTTAGCATTGTTATTGTCAAGTGTGCTGGAAGAGCTTGTGACAATTGGCCGGGATTCGCTCACGTTTACAGTACCTTCTTCATTGTGACTGACTACAATAGTTGGTGTTTGAAGTATACGCGAGTTGCTATCGCTGTCAGATGCGCTAAGTAATGCAGTTAAACCTTCGAGAGTTGAAGTCGTTCCATTCAGGGTGAAGCCTGTTCCAATTATACCCCCAAGTGAATTTATAGGATTTCCACTCCCATCGATTCCGGTTTGTACAGACCCACCGAAAGAAACATTTCCGTCGGGTAACACCTCGAATCCCAATGCAGTGATGCCGCTACTTTGATTTTCATTCAAAGTGACTTCAGTAATGATCGCCTCGATTCTTACCTGAGGCAACGGGATGTCGATTTTCTCAATCAGTTCTTTGAGAGTCTTGAGGTCCTGTTGCGTGCCGTAGGCGACAATGGAGTTGGTGCGTTCGTCGGCGGAGAGTCCGACGAAGTTCGAAAATTGGAGCGAGGCGTTGGTGTCTGAAGTAGTGACTGCAGCACTAGCCGCTGGGGTGGGGGTTGGCTGGTTCGGCAATCCAGCAGCGGGCGTGTTCGCGTTGTTCTGGCGTTCATTGTTACGGGCCACCTCGGCATCTTTTTCGCGGCCTTCGCTTTGGCCTTCGATGATATCTTTGATGATAGTAACGACTTCCTCGGCCTTAGCCTGACGGAGTTGAAAGACCTCGCTGGCGGTTAGCGGAGCGGCATCAACATCGATATGAGTGATCACGTTCATGATCATGTCAACGTTGCCACGGTGGGTCACTAAAATGAGTTGGTTGGTGCGCTCATCTGCGGTGACAGACGTATTGCCTTCCAGGTAGCTTTTGAGTGAGCCCTGAATGAGGTTCTCGATCTGGCTCTGTGCGTCGGAGGCCTGGATGTAGTCGAGTTTGATAAACTTAATGGCCTCGCGAACCGATTCCGGCTGATCGGCCTCGGCCAGGATATTTTCGATACGCTGGAGATTGATGAGGGCATCGGTAATGAGCAATGCGTTCGATTTGGGGAAGGGAAGGAAGCTGGAGGTTTGCGAGAGCAGAGGCTGGATCAGGGTGCCACTGACTTGTTCGGCATTGAGATAGTCGAGCTTGAATAGTTTGGCGTAGATTTTTTGGCTCGCATCCAAGTCGAGGGTGGTGCCGACGAGCATTTCCGGCACGTGGCGGTTCACATCGGTGGCCGGCACGGCCTTCATGAAGCGGCCGCCCATATCGGTGAGCATGATGCCGTTGAGCGTAAGGAGACTTTCCAGGGCGAGCACGGCTTCGCGCTTGGTGATCTCGCCCCGGGAGTTGAAGTTGATCTTGGCCGGGGAGATGTCCTGACGGCGCAGAATGATTTTGCCCGTGAACTGCTCAAGCAGGTCGAGCACTTGTAGCGACGATTCATCGCTGAGGATGAGGGTGCCGATGATTTCTTCGGGTTCCTCAAGGTCGGGTTCAACAGGAGTGACTACGGCCTCCTGCGCGTGCAGGCCGCTGATGGCAACGAGCAGCAGGCTCATCAGGAGAAGATGGAAAGTGGTTTTCATGTAATTAGGTAACAATCGATTTAAAGGCCCGGCTCCTTGAGATCAAAAGAGTTGATTTCGACGCGCACGTCCAGCTCTTCAGGGTTTTTCCGGCTGGCGGCAATACGCACGCTCTGAATGTTGATATAGGGCGTGTCTTCTTTCAAGCGGGCATTGAAGTTGATGAGTTGATCGATGGAAATACGGTTGAGCCGGACGCGGAGGTTATGGTCGTTGAAAATCTCACCCTCACGGGTGCGAACCGAGTCGATGTCGGCCTTGCCTGAGAGGCCGACGCTGCGGAGCAGGCTGTCGATGCGGCCGGACAGCTGAGCCGCAGCGTAGGTTTTTGAGGGATCGACCCTGGCCAGTGCACGCTTAAGCCCCTCGGCAAACTCGGGCCCACGTTCGAGGGTTTGTTTCTGGAACTCGAGTTCGCTGGCAGTAAATTTGCGCTCATCATTCTTTACAGACAGGCGCCCCAGCCAATGGTTGCCCCAGAGAGACAGGATGACTAAGATAAAAGCTAGAGTGAGTAGCTTCTCGCGCAGGCTCATGCGCTGATAGATCGCCTTTATGCGTGTTGCCGCCCTGTTCATTCGTTTTCGTCCTCCTCGTCTGACTCGGTGTCGGGCGGGTTGCTGGCCGGACTATCGATACCGGGCTCGTTATTGTTTGTATGAATATAATCGAGGGTGGCGGTAAAAGTCGTCTGACCGCCACGAGTCAGGATCCTCGGGTCTTCGGGCATCACAAAGTTACCCGATGCGAGCAGGGCATCGGCATAGGCATTTAGCTCGTTGATGGTATTGGCGATCCCGTCGATGATAATCCGGTTTTGCCCCTCGGTCACGGTGCTGGTGAAGTAGATGCCCTCCGGGCGAACCTGATTGAGCGCATCGAGGGTGGCGATGGGGCGAAGCTCGTTTTGGGCCACCTGATCGAGTTTGTTCATTAAGCTCTGCTTGTCTTCAATGCGACGCACTTCGGGGGCTTGCCCGGCAATTTTCGCGCGTTGTGTGTCGAGCCAGAGGTCGCCGAGAAAGAGGACGCCTTCCAAGACGATCAGGAGGACGGCAAATAAGGCCGCATAGACGGTCGCGCGTGTGATCCGGGCGGTTAATTTGCGGGCGCCGCGTTCAGTTTTCTTAAATTCTGCATCGCGGATATCGGCGCGCCAGAGTGCATGCTCGCTAGGAGAAAGCTTTTCGAAATGGGCAACCGTATGTGCTGTGGATGGATCGAGCGACTGGAAGTGGAAAGTCGGAATCCCTTGCTCGTTGACTTCCGTGGATTCGAGTTTGAGGCGGAGAGGCGCGTGTTCTCCCTCAAGCTTTTGAACTTCCGGGCTGGAGATAATTTGCTGAGGCAGACTATCCTCGGCAGCGAAGGTGATGCGGCTGAAGCTTTCGTCGCCTTCGAGCTGCAAGGTAGTGGCATCGGAGAAGGCCGCGCCGAAGAGAGTGGCAAAATCGGGCAAGACCCAGAGGTAAGTCTCAATATGTTGGTAGCCCTGGGCTTTAATGCGTTCCTTGTAACTCGCATACAGCAAAATGCTACCGGCAGATTTGCTGTATAAGTAGCCCCAGTAGAGCTGCTCGACGGGAAAAGGGGCGAGGTTCTCCAGGCTGAGCTCGGCAAAGTCATCGATCTCTGAGCTTTCGAGGGCTTGGGGGAGATTGATACGATCAACGAAGAAAAGATGCCCCGGCACGATGAGCACGGGAGAGGGCGTGCTAGCATCTCGTTCTTCTGGTTCGACTGTGTTTTCTTCGTTCAATGGAGGTAGAGGTGTCAGAATGAAGGTATTTAATCTTCCATGTCTAGCGCAGAGTAGCGCGCTGGCGATGCCGAAGCCCAGTCACCGGCATCATATTCACTCAATTGTAATATTTTAAAGGGGTAACGGATGGCATCCTGCTCCTCGGACGTGCCGGTGCGAGGCGCGTCTTTATCGCTGCGCTGTCCCGGTGTGTTGCCTCCGGTCGCCGTCGTTTCAGAGTTAAAATTTGGTTCAACCAGGGCGCTGATGATGTAGGGCACATTGCCGCGACGTAGGCTGACGGTGACGCGGAGCAGCGCGGTCTCGACGCCGCTTGTGCTGGTGGTGGCCGCGCCGGGGGCTTGAGTCAGGTAGGGCTCATCCAGCCCATCAAAAATATATTCCTCGTCGTAACCATCTTGAAGCGCCAGTAATTCCAATACTTCAGCGGGAGCTTGATTCAGATTAACGGCTCCCGAGTAGTAAACCGAGACCAAGTTGGAAAGCTTTGTGAACAGTTCGTTCGGTTGGCCCTCCTCATTAAAAAACTCGTCTTCCCAAACTTCGAGCAAGCGTAACTCATCGAGGGTTTGAAGTGGTCCGTTGGGCGCGCGGTAGGGTGGGTTGCGGCGAAGGTAATCTTCGGACTCGGCACCGTTTAGGCGCTTGGAATCATCCTCATCAATCCAATCGAGCAGCATGCTGCTCAGCTCACGGGCGGTGCCGAAGTCGAAATCAAAGGTCTCTTCCAACATCTTGTTGAGCATCGCTTCATCCATCTTGTTGATCGGGAGCTTTCCGCCTTCGTCTGTAATTTGGACAGAGACGTCCCAGCCGTTGGGCACATTGACATCGGCGTAATCGAGTGGCCGGCCCCATCCCTGCTCAGGTGCGTATAATTTACCTTCGTCGATCAGCGCGACTTCCTGAATGGTCGCGAGGCTGAGTTCGAGGATGCTGTAGGCGTAGCTCCTGACGTCAGTGGGTTCGTTGAAGATGGAGCGGTATTCGAGGTCTTCCAGCGCCTCTTCCATAAACTTTGTGATCAGGAACGAGAGCAGGAGAATGACCGCGAGCACGGCGATGAGGACGCTGCCGCGCTGCCGCTTTGCCGCCGACAAGGAGTGGAGTGTGGAGGGTGATGGTTGGAGCGGGCGCATCGTCTAAAAGAGCATGACGCTTCGGGATGGAACAGGGATCGAAATCGTGCGTTCTTTGATGATCTCGTCTTTTTCAAAAATCAGTTTAACGAACCGGGGCAGGAGGTATTCATCGGCTTCGCCCTCCTGAGGCTCGCTCTCCTCTTCCCAGCGTTCGAAGCGTTCGTCCCAGTAAATATAGCGCATTTCCGTGACGTAGGGACTGATGGGGGTGCGCCGGAGGTCGTTTTCGCTCTCAACTTCCTCCTGTAGCAGCGAATACCAAAGCAGACTGAGCCCCTCGTCCCGGTCGAAATAAAGAAAAGCGTCGATACCGGTAACCGGGGCGTTATCCGTGTTGACGAGCAGGGGCGGCTGCTCCCGGAGCTTAAAATTGATCAACGGATCTCGATAGCCGGCAAAGCCCGGTGGCTGCGCCCAACCAATCGGGTCTTCCGACATTCGGATAAGCGAGGATGTGGTTGAGTTGTTAGTCGGGCCGGTTCGAGGTTTGCCTGCTCCAGCGTTTCGGTTATTACGTATCTGTACCGACAGCTCGGGCGTATTGTCGGCATTATTCGAATCCTGCGAGTTTTCGTTGCCTTCAGGCGAGGAGGGCTCGGAGTTGGCTAGTGCGATCTCCATGCCAGCCCTTGTGAAGCTGGACTGGACAAATTCTGCGACGCCGTCAACATGGTCTTCGAAGGCGTTACTCTCCAGCCGGCTGGCCCAGATGTTCGTGACCGAGACCAGCAAGGTGCTGGCAGCTGCCAAAACAAAGCCAGTGAGCGCGACGGCCAGAAGCACCTCCAGTAGGGTGAAGGCGGAAGAACGTCCAACATCCAACGTCGAACGTTGAATGCGGGATGTTGAACGTTGGGTGTTGTTTGTTGTTTGTTGAAGGTTATGCATCGTCAAAAACGGTCGAAGTTTCGGGTGCGTTCGAGTGCTTGTCTCTTATCTTCCAGAAGGCTGGAGCGTTCGTCGGCCTCCGACCAGGTCGGGCGTAGCAAGTAGAGTGTTTCCATATGACGGTCAGGGCCGTCGTCGGCAGGCTCTGAGAAATCGATCATCAGCTCGACTGTAAATAAGTCAATGATCTCGGTCGGCTCTATGGTCGCCTGCCAGGTGGCTTCGCCATGGTTCAAGGTGGGGTATCGACCACCGTCTTCCGCATCGTCACGATTCGGCTCCAGTAGCAGCTGCATTCGGACTGCCCGTATGTCGGCGTGCAGCACATCATCGCTGACACTGCGCTCCCGCGCCGTTATGGTACTGACGAAAGTAGAGATCAAGTAGATGCTTGCCATGGCAAAGATAGTCAGAGCAATCAGCACCTCGATGAGGGTGAAAGCGGGGGGACCCTGGGCGTTGTTTGTTGAACGTCCAAGGGTAAATGTAGGCAACCTCTTCATTCTTCAGTTCGGATGACGCTGGAGAAGGGGTCGTAGCGGAGTCTACTGGATGCGCCGCTCCCGCTGTCGATTTCTACCACAAAAGGGCTGGAGCTGCGATCCGGGGCAAACGCGACGGCAGGAACCTGCAGGGTCGTACGTTCTGGATCAGGAAAACGGCCCAATCCCTGGGCAGGCGGGATGAGGAAAAAACGAATCTCGCCCCGGCCCTCCGGGCCAAAATTTGCGTTGATGGTAAAGCTCTCGCCCGTTGGGTCGATTTGCAGGGTCCCGCTTTCGTCATCGTAACGCAACCTTGTCGTGATACGGTCGGCGGCGGCAACGAAGCGCGCCTTACGGATGGCTCCCGTGAGCACTTCTTCAGGGGAAGTGCTGTCGCCCCGGTCGGTAAAAGCGATGAAGTTGACGATGACGACGCTGCTTACGAGTGCAATCAAGGCCATTACCAGCAGTATTTCGATCAGGGTGAAACCACCGCGGGCCGAGCCGCACCGCCTATTTCCAGTTACCAATATCATCGGCGCTCTCCGCGCCATCCGGGCCGTGCGACCAGATGTCGTAGCCTCTGGCACCATTAATGTTCTTCGATCCGGGGAAGCGATATTGATAGGCATTGTTCCAGGGGTCCAGTGGTACATCTTCCAAGTAAGGGCCTTTCCAGCGAGCCTCTTTGCCCGAGGGTGGCTTGACCAGTGCAGAAATGCCTTCCTCGGTGCTGGGGTAATTACCTACATCAAGTTTGTAGGCCTGAAATGGAATTTTTGCGGTTTGCGAAACAAAAATTTGAGCAACTTCCCCCTTTCGGCCTTCAAAAATACCTCCAACATTGGTGATGGTGACTGTTGCGAGAATAGCGATGAGCGCGATGACAATCAGGATCTCAATTAAGCTGAAGCCTGCCTCTCGAGGACGATTTTTATAGAGTTCTTTTTGCATAATGGTGGAGTTTTGAAGGTTCTATCGAAATGATTGAGAATGGCAAGATTTACCTGTGCGTCATTGTTGTTTTGTGGGTAAAGCAGGGACTTCGCTGGCCAACGTCCCGCGAGCAAGCTTATTAAGGATTCGCGACATTCGCAAGCGAAGTCCCTAGGTGGCGAGGTGAGCTGATTTTTAAAATTTTGGTAAAGCTCCGCTTCGGGTTGCGCTCGATTGCTTTATCTTTCATCCTTAAATGATGCCTGAAACTGATGTAATTCCTGCGCCTCGCGCTCTCGAAACGGTTGAGCGTCTGCGTATGAATGTGGAGCGCACCATCCGCGGCAAGACCGAGGCGGTGAATAAGACGATAATCTGTCTCCTCGCCGGGGGGCACATTCTGATTGAGGATTTGCCCGGACTGGGAAAGACCACGCTCGCCTACTGTCTGGCCAAGTCGATCGACTGCAGTTTTTCTCGAATACAGTTTACGAGTGATATGCTGCCCTCGGACATTATCGGGGTGTCCATTTACGATGAGCGCACGCGGGATTTCAGTTTCAAGAAGGGGCCGATTTTTGCGAATATTGTCCTGGCGGATGAAATTAATCGGACGACGCCGAAGACCCAGTCGAGCCTGCTCGAAGTCATGGGGCGGGCCAAAATCTCGGTGGATGGGCAAACCTACACCTTGCCGCCGCCCTTCCTTGTTATCGCTACGCAAAATCCAGTGGATTATGAGGGGACGTTCCCTTTGCCGGAGAGCCAAATGGACCGTTTTCTCATGCGTATGAGCATGGGGTATCCGGAGTTCAAATACGAACTGGAGATCCTCAAGGGGGGGCACCTTCATTATGACCAGCAGGATGCCGAGCCCGTTGTCTCCCGGAAAGAGGTCATGGAGCTGCAGAGCTTTGTTCGGCAGGTCTTTATCGAGGACACGGTGTATGCGTATATTGCCAGTTTGGCGGCAGCGACTCGTGCAGAAGAGCGCTTTCGTTCAGGAGTAAGTCCGCGGGGCACACTATCGCTTAAAGCGGCGGCTCAGGCCCGGGCACTGGCCAATGGGCGCGCATTTGTGCTTCCGGAGGATGTCGATGAAATGGTCCACCCGGTATTCGGGCATCGTCTGTCTTTACGTAAGCCCATGTCGGATCCGCTGGAGGAGCGACGCTCCATCGAAGGCCTGCTGGCCGAGCTGCTTGAAAAGACCCCGGACCCGGTTTAAATTTTGGCAACGAGTAAACAGGCCGAGTTCCGCAATTGGAATGACTGGACGGATCCGGACTTCTTCGCTGAAGGTCGGCAGAGCGAACGGCGTTTCTTACCACTCTTTATCCGCCAGTTGCTACCGATCCGCATACAAAAGACCCGGCTGACGCTTACTGGCTGGATGTTGATTATCGTGGCTTTGGGGATCGGGTCGGCTGCTTATAACACCGCCAGTAATATCCTGTTTCTGACCTTATCGCTGTTGCTGAGCAGTCTCGTGCTGAGCGGCATTCTTTCCTTAATCAATTTCAGAAAGCTTCGGTGGCATTTAAAGGTGCCCACCCACCTGCAGGCGGGGGAAGTGGGGCTCGCGGAAATTGAGTTGAAAAATAACAAGCGTATCTTTCCAACCATGAGTATCTGCTTTCGCGTCGGAACCTCGGAACTGGCCAAAGAGAGCAGTCTCTATCTGCCGAGCGCTTTGTCGGCCGGTGCATCGACTCGACTGGATTGGACTTTTACGCCTCAACAGCGGGGATCCTGCCAGATCTTCTTTCGGGGAGTGGCCTCGAAGTTTCCTTTCGGATTTCTCAATAAATCCTTTGGTGAGGCACAGGAACGCCGCGTTCTGGTCTGGCCGGCCCGGACGGTGTATCATTTCAGCCCCCAGCCTGCAGGACGGCGCTACCTCACTGGTGTTGCGCGTCGGGCCTCAGGTCTGGGCAGCGATCTTCTCAACATTCGTAGCTATGTGCCTGGCGATCCGCCGCGCTTGATACACTGGAAAGCGACGGCCCGGGTCAATAAGTTGATGATCCGGCAACTCGCTCAGGAGGGAGAGAGTGGTTTCAATCTGCACATCGATCCGGAGCAAAGCCTCTGGTCGGCGGTGCAGTTTGAGCGCCTTTGTTCGGTCGCCTGTTCGCTGGCGGACGATCTTTTTCATGCCGGTCGTCTGGATTCGGCCGGTGTGCTCGGCGAGGAACGGCTGGCCGTGCGTAGTATGCGGGACCTGCATGGCTTTTTTGACCGCCTCGCGGAGCTTAGCCCTGTGTCGCATCGAGATACGACAGCTGAGTGGCACGGCTCCAAGAACCAAATCACTTTCAGGCCGCTGGGGGAGGGCGGAATTGCAATTTATGTCGATGACCTACAAGTCGGCCAAGCTGACGACTGAGGAGCTGCACGAGGTCAAGCACCTGATGGGCGGTGCGCTGACCTTACTTTCTTTTTGGTCGCTGCTCTCTTTGAAAGTGCAGTCCGGCTGGCTGATCGCTTTGGCGATGTTGGCGATCCTATTTTCATTGCTACGCCCACGTTCGGTCAGTCGCATTCCGCTCCTTACCTGGCGCGTCGCTGGACCGCTCCTGCTCATTATTATCGGGGTCGATTTGCTGCTGCATTTGCCCGATTTTATTCCCTCGCTCGTGCGGATGATGGTCTGGATTCTCCTCTACCGGAATCTCGCGCCGCGCCGCCAACGGGAGGACCTTCAGCTGATTCTTCTCTGTCTTTTTTGCCTCGTTTTGTCCGGGGTTATGACGGTTTCGCTGCTCTTCGCTTTCCAGATCCTGCTCTTCACCCCCATGGCCATGGCTTTGCTCTTTGTCATCAGTCTGCTGGACCGTGGGGAGCAGACGGAGAGCCATGAACTGACCTGGGCTCATTTCAGCTGGGGGCGATTGACCCGCCGTGTTTGGTCCGTCATCGACTGGCGCGTGCTCTTACTGGGCACGGGCCTGTTCGGCTTTGTGGTCCTAGTTTCGACCTTATTATTTATTCTGACGCCGCGCTTTGATCTGGATCAGGCCATTCCTTTTATGCGGATGGAGACCCAGCCGATGACTGGTTTCAACGAAGAAGTGAAACTGGGCGACGTGAGTTCGGTGCAAAATGACAATTCCGTCGCGATACGCATCGATGTGCCTTCACAGGACGCCCTGGATGTCAGCCCCTATTGGCGCATGCTGGTGCTGGATCGCTACTCTGATGGGCGGTTCAAGGTGTCGGACAGTTTGGACGGATTCCAGTTTCGGGAGCCGATGACCGTGCGCGAACTTCACTCGGAGCGTTTGCCGAGAGACTCGCGCAGGGGCGATCTGTGGACCTTTTACATGGAGGGAGGTGTCAGCCGATACCTCCCTGTCCCGGGGGACTATAGCGTATTGCGATTCCAGAAACAGCAGGAAATTGAGCTCCTGAGTGAACCACGAATTTATAGCCTCGATAGGGTTGGACAAAGAGTTTTTTCCTATCAAATCGAAGATTTGAAGTTCAACGACCGATTCCCCGCGGGCCGACGCGAGTGGCAGGGGCTGGAAGGTGCGAAGCCCAGTGGCGAGTTGGAAGCGCCGGAATATCCTCAAACAACACTGGAGCTGGACTTGAGTCCTGAAGAGCGCAGAACTCTCTCTGAAATAAATACGGGCCTGCTCAAAGGGCGCTCACTTTCGGCTGCCACTTATGGCGAGGAATTGTCAGATCTACTCTGGGAGAAATTTGATTACTCGCTCAGCCCGGACGGGCAAGTGCGCTTTACCGATGCCGAGAATGCCCCTGATCCGGTGATTAACTGGCTTCGTGAGGGCAGTCAGGGCCATTGTGAACTCTTTGCCGGCGCGTTCGTGCTGCTTGCCCGTGATGCCGGCTTCCCAGCTCGTCTGGTGGTCGGCTTTGCGGGCGGCTCATGGAACTCAGTCGAAGATTACTTCGTTCTACGAAATCGTGATGCGCATGCCTGGGTCGAAATTCTCGACCCGGAGTCGCGGGAATGGCGGCGTGTGGACCCGACGCCAGGTTCCGGGACGAGCGCTCTGGAAACAGGGCTAGCCGGTAGCCTACGTTTGGACACGGGTTGGGGGGCATGGTTGGATAGCCTACGTATTCAATGGTATCGTCGCATCGTGAACTTCGAGCAGAAAGACCAAATAGAGATGGCCCTTTCGCTCAAGGAGATGGCGAAAGCATTTTCAGAGAAGTTCAGTGAACGGATGAAGGCAGCCCTCTTAGAACTGAAGGCATGGATCTCACAGCCCTTCAGCGCAGGCAGCCTGATGCGTGGCATCGTTGCCGTATCCGTTATGGTGACGCTCTACCTGATCTGGTGCGGACGTTACCTGCTCATGGGGCTGATCTT
>Ga0136604_1000581_pt1 | contig 17905 bp, 15 predicted proteins | sample AntRauFillE10628_FD_104928 | JGI IMG/M metagenome (GOLD analysis project Ga0136604, IMG submission 104928) | Saline lake microbial communities from Rauer Islands, Antarctica - Metagenome Filla E10 #628 | ecosystem: Environmental > Aquatic > Non-marine Saline and Alkaline > Saline | place...
AAGGGGCACAGCCAGAGTTGGACATCGCTCAAAGACATTTTTGAGGTTCAACGACGACTCACCATGACATTTAAGCAAAAAGATGGCCGCGCATTACACATCAGAAAAGCCACCAATCCCGAGCAAGAGCTACAACAGCTCTACCAGAACTTGGGAATTTCAATGCAACCAGGGGGGATCAAAAGAATGAGCGTATGAACAAAATTTGACGATTGTAGTGCCACGGGGGCCAAGCGCATCTCCCCCAACCCTGATCATTACAGGGATTTGCATACACAGGTGTTAAAGATGGGTTAAAAACATGGAAAATTGGACCTTTTTTTTACTTGACAAATATATCACAAAAGGCATATTCAGGAAAATGCCATGGTCAGTTAGTGTCCTGAATTCAACAGTTGAAAACGAGCTTGAAGCGCTGCCTGCAGAGATGCGGGCGTCGTTTGCCCGGATCGCTTTCTTAATCGAAGAATTCGGGTTGCCGCGTGTGGGAATGCCTCATGTGCGTCATTTACAAGATAAGCTGTGGGAAATGCGATTGAAGGGCCGGGGCGGAATTTCCCGCGCGCTTTACGTCGCAGTCTCCGGCGAGCGGGTAGTGGTCGTGAGAGCTTTTATTAAGAAGACGCAGAAGACTCCAGCAAAAGAAATTCGGCTGGCACTGGAACGGGCCAATCAACTTGAAGAAACAAAAGGAAAACGATGAAGACAGCAAAACAACTCCACACAAAGTGGCTTAAAGGCTCTGCCTATCAAAGTGCTTACGAAGCACTTGAAGATGAGTTTTCGGTCTCCCGTGCTTTAATTAAAGCACGTTCTCAAGCGAATCTGACGCAGTCAGAATTGGCTGCCAGGATGTCAACTTCCCAAGCGGCCGTTGCCAGGCTCGAAGCGGGCAAGGGAAATCCATCTCTGGCAACCCTTAAGCGCTATGCCAAAGCTACTGGCTCGCGTTTAAAAATAGAATTGGAACACGCCTAGACTGCACCCGCATCCCGCGCGCTGAAGGGACGCAGGACATTCGGGTGCTTTGAATACAGGTGCTTTAAATACACAGGCTATTTAAGGTGCTAGAGATATCAAGCCCTGAAAGGGCGATCTAATAAAACGACTTAAAAGATCCTTAAGTTTGTGCCATTCCGGCCAGGACCAAACGCGAAGGCGTTCGGCTACGCGCCAGGACCAAAAACGAAGGCTTTCGGCTACGGTCGGGGCCAAATGCGTCACTGGCTCACGCGGCAATACATTCCTTTGCTTGCTCATCTAGGGGAGGCCCCGCACAGTTACTAAGATGCCTAAACCTAGAATCTTAGCAATGGCCGATTTCGGAGTCCGCACCTCAACGGTTGAAGGTGCGGGCCGCGGCCTCTTTACAAAAGTGCCGATTGCCGAGGAGGACACCATTGGTTACTACACCGGTAAAATCATCGGCGAGCAGGAGTTCTACGATCCGGAGCGCCCGTTCTCCGCCTATGTGCTTTGGGTCTGCCGCACCCACATTATCGTCGGGGAAGGCCCCAAGGCCAACTATACCCGCTACATTAACCACAGTGATTCGGCCAACGCCTTCCTCGTCGTCTCCAGTCGCTGGAAGACCGCCCGCTTCGAAGCCCTCCGCGATATTGAGCCCGGCGAAGAGATTTTCTTCGACTACGGCGAGGATTATTGGGAGTAGCTTTTGCGGCACTTTTCTGCCAAAGAACTTACAGATACAAATCCGGCATGGCTAATATCGATATCACCAAAGACCTCAACGACGAGGAACGAAACGAAGTGGAGCAACTGCCGCGCTCGAAACGACTCGCCCAAATCGCCGCCCTGCGCCATATGTCCACCAGAGATCTCCTCCAGGAAGTCTCCGATAAGACCGGCCTACCGATCATCGAGCATATCAAGCTCATCGAAAACCCCACCTGGTCGCTGCCGCTTCGCCTCATCCATGAGTATCAATGTGTCCCGGTGCAAAACGGCCAGCCAGAGCCGATGGAAGCACTTGAATCCGACGAGCCCGACACCAGTCCCATCCCACTCGCCACCCTGTGGCCCCCCGACGAAAAGATGGACCGCTGGATTTACGCCACCTGTGGGAGAATGCCCGAGTGGCACCTCAGCGACCCCGACCAGGTCACTGAAACCATCACGGAGCATTTCGGCGTGGGTGCAGGCAGCCTGGATGAGTCGGACCTCATCACCGATGTCACCGAAACCGTCGATGACGAAGACGAGAACGCTGCCGTCATCCGCTTTGTCAACGAAGTCGTCTCCAAGGCGGTCAGCGACCGGGCCACCGATATTCACTTCGAGCCTCACCGTGACGAACTACAGATCCGCTACCGCATCGACGGCGAACTGGTGCCCATCCGGGTGCCGGATAATCTAATCCGCTTTCAGGGAGCCATCATTTCCCGCCTAAAGATCATGGCGAAGTTGAACATCTCCGAGAAGCGCCGCCCTCAAGACGGCCGCATCTCCTTCGGCTCGGGTAAGTCCGAGCTCGATATCCGGATCTCCACCTTTCCCACCATGTATGGGGAGAGCGTCTCGCTGCGCCTGCTTAACCAAAAATCTGCGCCGCTCTCCATGCGCGAACTCGGACTCGCCGAAGACGAGGAGCGGAAGCTGGAGCATGCACTCTCCACCCCCCACGGCATCATCCTCGTGACCGGCCCCACCGGCTCGGGGAAATCGACTTCGCTCACCGCTTTCATCCGGCTGATCAATCGCCCCGAACGTCGTATCATCACGGTCGAAGATCCGGTGGAATACGAAGTGCCCGGGGTGAACCAGACCCAGGTAAACCCGGAGATCGGATTGACCTTTGCCAATTCGCTGCGGGCCGTGCTCCGCCAAGACCCCGATGTCATCATGGTCGGTGAAATTCGCGACCGCGAGACCGCCGATATCGCCATCCGCGCCTCGTTGACCGGTCACCTCGTCCTTAGCACCCTCCATACCAACGACGCCCCCGGCGCACTCACCCGGCTCGTCGATATGGACATCGAGCCTTTCCTTATCGCCTCCTCCGTCGAGATGATCATCGCGCAGCGCCTCGTGCGCCGCCTATGCCCAAACTGCTCTAGGCCCGCCAGCTACAACGAGCGGCAGATCGCCGGCTTCCTCGCCACCATGCGGATCAAGCCGGAAGAAGCCACCCACAGCCACCTCTTAAAAGAGGCCGTCGGCTGCGAGCGCTGCCGCACCCTCGGGTTCCGGGGGCGCGTCGGGCTCTTTGAGATCCTCCGGGTCACCGAGGAAATCCACGAGCATATTGTCAAACGCGACTCCGCGCGCTTCATCCGCCAGACCGCAGTCGGCCAGGATATGCGCACCCTCATGCAGAGCGGCTGGGCTCACATCAAAAAGGGCACCACCACCATCGAGGAAGTCATGCGCTTTGCCGAACTCAACAGTGACGAAGGATGATTATTAACCTAAATTAACGGTTTTAAAAATCCTCTTTTCTTTAACTGCCGATTTTAGGTTTAAACCGTAGCCGAAAGTCTTCGTTGTAGCCGAAAGCCTTCGCTTTTGGTGGACACAAGAGAACGCCCCGAACTTATATTTAGATCACGACGAGGCCGAACGTTCGGCCTCAATCGCACGCATTTTTGCCCGCTCTTCGTTAAACTTCCGGCGATTGCAGTTGCAGTGCAGGCAGAGCGTGGAGTTGTAAGTCAGGACGAATCGCTCTTTCAATGAGAGCGGTCTCTGTTGACCGACCTCAACCATGCGCAGAGCCGGGCCGCAGCTAGGCACTACGGCTCCTACCGTATCAAAAAAAAGATCGGTTGGCGAACGCTTGGTTGTCTTACCTGACTTCATAGTGCAATAATACTACGCAAGCATCTTGCGTTTTCCAGTCATCGCCAATCTTTTTTTTTCTGCATCCCTTCATCATGCTCTACCAATCCATTGCCTTAGCCATCTGTCTGCTGCTCTCGGCGGTGCAGATTTGCGGTGCGGAGCGTGAGCGCGAGCGCACGACATTCTATTACAACATCGCGGAAGGCAATTACCTCATAGGCGACACGGGGGGTGCCGAGCGGGGGATCGAGCAAAGTCTTCGACTCGCCCCCACTCACGCCCCCAGCCATGCACTCAAAGCAAAAATTCGACTCGATCAGTCCGAGCCCGAAGCTGCACTCCGCGCCGCCGAAAAGGCGATTGAATTTGCCCCGAATGAGCTGGAATACCAAGTGCTCAAAGCACTCATCCTCGGAAATCTCAACCGCCGCGCGGAAGCGATTACCCTCATCGATTCTATTCTTCTAAAAGCCGAACCTGCCGGCGAGGAAGCACGCACCGCCCAGCAACTTAAAGGCCTGTTTAATATGGCCGACGGACAATGGGACGAAGCGGCCGCCGCATTCAAACGGACTTACGGGCCCGATTCCGAAACTTCATCCTCCGGCCGCGACCTCGCCAGCCAAGCCTATCTGGAAAAAGCGCGAACCGCTCCCGACCTGAAGCAAGCCTTGGCGGCGATCGATCAGGCCATCGGACTCTACGCGAAGGCCACCGGTCGGGAAAACTTGCAGACTCTGGGCAGGCTCAAGCTCGTGCGCGCAAAACTCCTCGTGCAGGATGGTCAACCGGAAGAGGCGATCCACTCCCTGCTAAAACTCGTCGGCCAGAACCCCGAAAACCTGGAGGCGACCGTTACCCTCGCCTCAATCTATGCCAGTCGCGAGGAGTGGCTCGCACTCGAAGACCTGATCGCACCGATCGCGCAAAATCCTCTGCTGACTGACGTCGCGCTCTACCTCGAAGGCCGGGTCGCGCTCGCACGCGATCGCGTGGGCACCGCACGCGCCAAATTCGAAGAAGCACTGATAGAGAATGCCGACCGGCCGACCGCGCTGCAACACGCGCTCGAATTCTACCGCAGTATCTGCTTCGAAAAACTCGAGCGCTTTGACCGGGCCGAGCAGAGCCTAAGGAAAGCCCTGGATGGAGGCTACCTCCCGGAGACCGCTAGCGAGGCCGCCCATCTGGGCCGCCTCCTCTTACGTAATGGCGAAACAGATACCCTCATCCCTCTCCTGGAAAAGGCGCTCCTAGGCGGCAACGCCAGCCCGGAAGGCTGGGCTATTCTCGGCCGCGCCCACCTCAAAAAAGAGCAGCACACCCTAGCGATCAGTGCCCTCAACCAATCCCTCTCTCTCGATCCCGAGCAAACCGAGACGCTCGCTCTGCGCGGCTCATTGCTCCGCAAGATCGGCGACCTCGAAGGGGCTCTGGCCGACTACGACCGCGCCCTTCGCCTCACGCCTTCCAGTCCGGTCCTCAGCTACGAGAAAGGGCTCGTCCTCCTACAACTGGGCCGCATCGAAGAAGCCGAACCTCTGCTGGAGGCCGCCGCCCGAAAACTGACCACTCACATCACCCTCGACCTGCTGCACGCCAGTTGTGCCTACAGTCTGGGAAAATATGAGCAGGCCGCACAATCGCTCCGCGAATACCTCAACCCCGAGCTCGCCGGTGATGCACTGAAACAATTTCAGGCAACCCCGTCCGATACCGCCGCCTACCTGCATACCCTGCTCACCAACCAGCCGGGCACTGAACTGCCCGAACTGCCCGCGACCAGTCAGGCCGCCCGCCTCTTTGCCCAATACACCACCGGGGACGCCACCCGCAAACAAGTCCTCGACTACGCCGGCCGCGCCGAGACGCCTGAACGCGCCCGCAGCCAAATTTGCGCGGCTGCCTTTTGGCTAGCGCAACACGAGCGAAGTGTAAATAACACTCGAGCCCATAAAGGCCTGCTCGAAATTGCCTTCGAAACCGGCAGCCCCGAAAATCCCGAGTGGCAATTTGCCCACTGGCAGTTGCAGCAATTCAATCGTTGAGTCGCCGGCTCAAAAACCCCAAGCACTTTACCAGGATTTCTTTCAATGAACCCTGAGCGAGCTACCCCCTCACACACACACAATTAAGCCTTTCTTCATTCCTTGCCATTCTCGTGCAGTTTTTCCTTGCACACGCTGTGCTAAGACGCATTTTCCGCACTTCAGCGTGAGAGCGCGTCCTGCGAAGGGCCCGCTCCCCGACTAGTCTCTCAAACATCAATCGGGAGGCTCCAACGGTCAGGGCGGTCAAGTGACGGCCCCGACGGTTCCGGAAACCCGGAATCCGTAGTCAGGGAAACTCAAATCAAACACATATGTCAGACATCACAGATACCATAGTTAATAAAGCGGCCATCATCAAAGAATTCGGTGCCAAAGAGAACGACACCGGCTCCTCCGAAGTGCAAATCGCGCTGCTCACCGCACGCGTCAAGCACCTCACCGAGCACCTTCGCGACAACCGCAAGGACTTCCACTCACGCCGCGGCCTGATCGCCATGACGGCCCGCCGACGCAAGCTGCTCGACTACCTCAAGCGAACCGACTTCAATCGCTACACCGCGATCCTAGAAAAGCTTGGCCTTCGTCGATAATCGAAACCTTTCAACAATGCCGGACTCAAGCTGAGTCCGGCATTTTGTTTTTCAACATTCAACGTTGGACGTTCAATGTTCTCCCTCCAAACCTTCCCACCTTCAAACCTTCCCACCTTCCACCTTCCCACCTCCAAACCTTCCCACCTTCAAACCTTCCCACCTTCCACCTTCCCACCTCTACACCTTCCACCTTCCACCTTCCACCTTCCCACCTTCCACCTTCCACCTTCCCACCTTCCCACCTCCACACCTTCCCACCCCCCCCATCTTTTTTTTCAACCGAGCGTCTCAACCGATTTGAGCCGCGATCGACGAAGTAAGGTCCAATCCCAGAACCGTCGTTTTGAATGCATAAAGCAAAAACAAGACAAAGATAATGAAACAGAAACATAACGTAAAAGTTGAAGGGCTCGACATCGAGCTCTCAACAGGAACCCTCGCAGGCCTCGCAAGTGGCGCTGTCACCATCCGCTCCGGCGAGACCGAACTCTTCGTTTCGGTCACCGCAGCGTCCTCCCTCCGCCCAGGGCAAGACTTCTTCCCGCTCACCGTGGACTACCGCGAGAAATTCTCCGCCGCCGGCAAGTTCCCCGGTGGCTACTTCAAGCGTGAGGGGAAGCCTTCCGAGAAGGAAATCCTCACCTCCCGCCTTTGCGACCGCCCGCTTCGCCCGCTCTTCCCCAAGGGCTTCATGAACGAAGTGCAAGTCATCGGCTTTCTTCTGGCCACCGACCAACTCAACGAGCCCGACGTGCTCATGGTCAACGCCGCTTCCGCCGCCACCCTAATTTCCGACATCCCTTGGAACGGCCCGGTTGGCTGCGTGCGTGTCGGTCAAATTGACGGCGAGTTCGTGACCAATCCGAACCACGATGAAATGCTCGATTCCGACCTCGACCTCATCTACGTCGGCTCCGAAACCAAAATGTTGATGATCGAAGGTTCTGCCGAGTTCATCTCTGACGAGCGTTTCTACGAAGCCCTCGAATACGGCCAAAAAGCCATCCAGCCAATCATCGCCGCTCAGCGTGAACTCGCTAAACTTGCCGGCAAAGCGAAGAAGGATTTCCCTCTCCTCGTCACGCCCAAAGAAGTCACTGAATTCTGCGAAGAATTCGCGGCGGACAAGGTTAAAGAGGCACTCGCCGAAGACAGTTACTCAGCGCGCAAGCTGGCTATCGAGACGATTGCCAAAGAGACCACTGCTGCACTAAAGGAAAAGCTCGGTGCCGAGAACGTGGACAGCGACGACGTCGCCCGCGCCTTCGACGAAATTCAGGAAAAACTCTACCGCCGAAACATCCTCGAGACGGGTAAGCGAGTCGATGGCCGTGGTGCCAAGGACCTTCGCGCCATCTCCTGCGATACCGGCGTGCTTCCCCGCGTGCACGGTTCTGCGATCTTCAACCGCGGCGAGACTCAAGCACTCGTCATCTCGACACTCGGCACCAGCCGCGATACTCAAAGCGTCGACGGCCTGACTGGCGGCGCCACCAGCAAGTCCTTCATCCTGCACTACAACTTCCCTCCGTTCTCAACGGGTGAAGCGGGACGTTTCGGCTTCACCAGCCGCCGCGAGCAGGGTCACGGTGCACTCGCTGAACGCTCGCTTCTGCCGATCCTTCCTCCTGAAGACGAGTTCCCCTACGCCATCCGCGTGGTCTCTGAAGTAATGAGCTCCAACGGCTCCACTTCCATGGCTTCGATTTGTGGCGGTTGCCTGTCTCTGATGGATGCAGGTGTGCCAATCACCGCACCTTGTGCAGGGATCTCCACTGGCCTCGTTACCGAGCAGGATGAAAACGGTAAGATCACCAAGAGTGTTATCCTCACCGATATCCTCGGCGCAGAAGACCACTTCGGCGATATGGACTTCAAGATTGCGGGTACACCCGACGGCATCACCGGTTTCCAGCTCGACCTCAAAATCAGCGGCCTGCCCTTCGATATCGCACTCGAAGCTATCAAGCAAAACCGTGACGCCCGCATGAAGATCCTCGCCATCATGGCCGAGCACATGCCAGCGTGCCGTAAGGATCTTCGCGAGCACGCGCCGCGCATCCATACCATCAAGATCGATGCCGAAAAGATCGGTGCCCTCATCGGCCCCGGCGGTAAGAACATCCGCCGCATCACCGAAGTCTCCGGCGCCCAAGTCGATATCGATGAAGACAACACCGGCAAGGTGCTCATCTTCGCGACCGACAAAGAGTCGATGGCCCGCGCTATTCAGGAAGTCGAGCTCTGTACCGCAGAGATCCTAGTCGGCAAGACCTACCGTGGTATCGTTCGCGGGGTGAAGGAATTCGGCGCCTTCGTCGAATGCCTGCCCGGCAAGGAAGGCCTCGTCCACATCTCCGAACTGGCTGACTTCCGCGTCAACAAGACCGAGGATATCTGCAAGCTCGGCGACGAAATGGTCGTCAAGTGCATCGGCGTCGAAAAGGGTAAGGTCCGTCTCTCCCGTAAAGCCGCCATCGAAGAAGCCAAGGAAGGTTCCGAAGAGGAAGAAGAAGCTCCTGAGGCTCCCGAGGCTCCCGAAGCTCCTGAAGCTCCTGAGGCTCCTGAGGCTCCTGAGGCTCCTGAGGCTGAAGCCGAGGAAAAAAAAGCCGCCGAGTAATCGGTTCGGTCAACTAGTTTAAGCAAAGCGGTCGCCGAAAGGCGGCCGCTTTTTTTATGGCCGTTCCCCAAAAAATGATCGATAGACACACCATCAACCCCAGATAACTCTCCTATTCAAATGCCAACTCTCCACGATATATTTTCGGAACTTAAAAACGAGGATCTCGCCTATCGCCTCAAACTGCTTGGCATAAGACCACGCAGTTCAAGAAAGGCGGATTTGATTGATGCCCTCAAAGCTGCTCTCCAAAACGGGAGGCTTAAGGAAATCTGGGCATCGCTCGAAGACCTGGAGCGGGCGACTGCAGCGGAGATTTGCTATGACCCATCCCTGACTTACAATCCATCACTGATCAAAGCAAAATACGGCAGCCTGCCTATTTTCTGTAAGCTACCCAAAAAAGAGCGGCGAACCTATTATCACTGGAATTCACGATACGCGACCCGTTTAAACCTCATTCTTTATCCCAGTAGGGATTCCAGCGGTGGGCGGATCATCCCTTCCGATCTGGCCGAGCAATTGAGGCGTTTCGTCTCGGAACCGTCGGCGCTACGCGTGCCGACTCTGAAAGCCCCCCTGGACGAAGAGGGTTTAGCCGTGCGCCAGACCGAGCATGAGGCCCTCGCCGAGGTGTTCGCACTACTGCGCCTCGCGGACAAAGGGAACCTCGGCATCAGCCCGAAAACAGGACAAATATCGCCCGCCGTGTGCCGCAATATCACGGATTGTTTGATTGGCGGCGACTTTTTCCCACCCGATGTTGCCTATCGTCCCAATAAAATGCCCTATGAGCAAGAAATCGGGCCGATCAAATCAATTGCTTGGGCGCGCCTGCTCAAAACTGCCAACTACTTTACCCTCAACGGCAGTAAATCAAAACTTACCCCCTCCGGTATCAAGGCACTTTCTCAGCCACCAGAGAGAGCGATCCGGCACCTCTGGAACAAGTGGCTCACGAATACGGACTACGATGAGTTTCGCCGGATCGATGCGATCAAGGGCCAGAATAGAAAGGGCCACATGACGGCTAAGCCTGTGCGCCGAGACGCCATCCTCAGCGCACTTTCGGAATGCCCTTCAGGGAAATGGATCGCACTGGATAAATTCTCGGACTTCATGCAGGGTGCCGGTTTCGAGTTCGAGGTCACGCGCGACGCGTGGAAACTTTACTTGTCCGAACCACAATACGGCAGCCTCGGATATGCAGGCTGCGGCGAGTGGAATATCCTTCAGTTCCGTTACATTTTATGCGTCTTATTCGAGTATGCGGCCACGCTCGGGCTCATTGATGTCGCCTACGTGCATCCCCGCAACGGACTTAAAGATTATCGAGACCAGTGGGGAGCGGACGACCTTGAATGGCTTTCCCGCTACGATGGCTTTCGCTCCTTCCGGCTCACGAATCTTGGCGCTTATTGTCTCGGAATGACCGAAGACTTTAAGCCGGCAATGCCCACCACTTCCCTCAAATTGACGGTGCTGCCGAGCCTCCGTATTCGTATCCGTTCGGGGGTCTTGCTGCCCGCCGAGAAATTACATTTGGAGACTTGGGCCGAACCGGAGGAGCCCGACACCTGGAAGTTGGATGCTGAGCACGCACTTGAAGCCGTCGAACGCGGACAAAGTGCCGCTGAGTTCGCTGAGTTCCTAAGCAGTCGCGACGATCAAGCTCTTCCAGATACAGTGGAGGCCTTCCTCCTGAATTGCGAGCGCAACGGTAAGGCCCTGAAAACCTGCGGCGAAGCCGCCTTAATCAATTGCCGGGATGCCGAGACCGCAACCTTGGTCTGTGCCCAAAAAGAGCTACATGGGCACTGTCATCGTTGCGGAGAAACCCTGCTGGCGGTGACCACGACACAGTTGCCAAAATTCCGCAAGATTGCCCGGTCGCTTGGACTCGGACTCGTCTAGAAACCCCATCCCTCACACCTCCGAATTCCGCTTCGCACCAGTCCCACCACAGAGACGCGGCTAGCGCCGCATCGCTACACCGACCCGACGCCGTAGCGAACTCGCGCTAGCGAGGTCTCCCTCAGCTCGCACCGATTCAACGCCCGTAGCGAACTCGCGCTAGCGAGGTCTCCCTTATCGCTACACCGACTCGACGCCCGATTGATAAATCACACAGGGTATTTAATAAAACGAGCGATAACTCTTTTCGGTTTTAAGGGATACACATTCCCCGTAGCCGAATGCCTTCGCATTTGGATGCACGCACACATTCCCCGTAGCCGAATGCCTTCGCATTTGGATACACGCACACATTCCCCGTAGCCGAATGCCTTCGCATTTGGATACACGCACACATTCCCCGTAGCCGAATGCCTTCGCATTTGGTCAATTGAATGGGTGTCCTGTTTCGCATGGATGCTGACATTCTCGAATATGACATCACGAAAACTAGTCTTTCGTTTCTACCTCATATTCGAAAATGTAGCCGCCTTCACTTTGCAGATCAGGCTTCCAAGGTTTCAATTGGGTAACGGTCCGGCCACTTGCCAGACGAATGTCCTTATAAATCTTCTTTTGGACATCCCCGCCATCTACCTGCCGAGCGGTTACATGCACATCTGCTATCTTGGTTTCTCCGATGTTTAAAACAATAACGGGAACGGTGTCTCCGGGGCCATAAACGGTATCCACATTTCCACTACCAGCCAATGTTGGCTGCAAGGCCATTTTGATGGTATGAAAGGCCAATTTGACAATCAAAGTTCGGCATGCGCGATTGGCGGTGCCAAGCGGAACTTTGCCACATCAGCATCATTCCAAGCTGGTCGCATAGTTCAGCCATGCGTGGATCGTGGGCGCCGCCATGACTGGACTCATGTACGCTCATACGGATCGTATTTCCGTTCATCTCCTTAACCATCAGGATTTGACGAACCAACTCCGTGGCGGGAGGCGCCCACATCCACTGGGCGACCCTCTCAAGAGGCGCGAAGTGCTGGAACACCAATGGTCCGTTCAACATGGTAGGCTTGCTATTCAATCGCACAACCCCACCGTCCTGGGTGATCGTACGGATGCCCGTGGTCTGCACCATGTCATCAACGGCATTGCCATCCTTATCCTTCAAGATGACATGGACCTTATACAGGTTCGGCGCTTCAGGACTCCAGAGTCGAGCGGACTTGACGCTGACCTGTGTTTGAAAGCGCTTGCTCTCGTCCGCACTGAGCATTACCGAAATCGTCTCCTGAGACTTCTGTTTACGATCCTCAACAGGATACCATGGGGTAATCACAATCTCAGCGCTTCCTTTGAAACCGTCCTTGTCCGCCAATGCTTGAACGTCGACGTTCAGGACTGCCTCATCACCAATGCTGGCGGTCCGCACAAAGATATCGGTGAGATGGTCCGGGTTGACCAAGTCGATAAAACTCCGCCCGAGGAACACGCCGGAATTTAAATCGGTACTCATGTGTGTCGCGGGGACCACTTTTTCGTTGTAGACTTGAGCCGCAATCACATTGTCCTGATCCTTGAGCTGGGAATACGTAATATCGATACGAGTAGGAGCCAGACCAGCTGTACCGATCTGTTTGCCGTTGAGATAAACGGTGGCTTCGGGTTTTGCCGTTTCCACATTCAAGAACGCTTTCTTGAATTCAGGTGTGCGCAAGGAAGTGCGCAAAAACAAATCCTCATCCTCATGTCGTTCTCCCCCATGTGCATAGGGCCAATATGGAACCTTTTCCCAGTCGCCATCCTGAAAGTCGAATGTCTCGAAGTTGTTCGGATTTCCATAGGGCGTGGACTTTGAAACGATGGAACACATCCGGCTTGTAGTTGCCAACAGCGATCCGCTTCCCTTTCGTGACCTAGTAAATCTGGCCATCATGCCCAAAACCCAACTCGACGCCCTCGGCGAGCTTGAATGAGGACAGCTTGTCGATGGTCGGGCTTTTCGCCTTGAATGTGAACATGAATCGCCAGTTCTGCGGGTCGAAAGATTTGGCATACGATGAACCGTCTCGCTGAGCGATACACGCCTCATTCGTCACCTTGAACCCACGTGCCCTGTTCCAAGTCTGAAGCTCCGCATTTTCAGCCTCTTCCTGTCCATCGTAATACCCAAGGTATTTCCAATCCTTCAAAGGCAAGCGCTTCCTGATTGCCGGAAGCGGTTGGGGCTTCAACTTCTTCATTGCTGCTTGGACATCAGCTTCGGTCGCCACTTTCGTATCGAGATTTTCATCCGCAAAGAAGGTCTTTGCGAATTTCGCATATTGTGCCAGAAATTGAACCCGTTGATCGGAATTCAAAAACTCGGTCGGACCACGGAAATCTGTTCCCACTGCGGCTCTGCGCGAGGTTCTGAATTCAAAGCCGGTGCTACCTCAGCACTCCAAACAAAAAACCCCACGCCTCGGTGATGAGGAGTGGGGTTGAAAATGAATGTTAATTTTTCCGAGGCCGGATTACTTGCGGCGGCGGCGGAGGATGAGGGCGAGTCCACCGAGGCCGAGAAGGGCGGTGGTGGATGGCTCAGGGATGGCGGAGGTGCCTCCCAGCACCAGATCGTCCAACACCACGTTGCGCCCGAAATCGCTGTCACTGGTGGCCGTGCCGATCAGTCGGAATGTGGCAGTTTCTCCATCGGCGAGGGTCACGTCGAAGGGGGTAGCCGTTTGCTCAGACCAAGTGTCGACTGCGGTGATGCTGTTCGCAGCAGAAGTGGATAGGGTCGTGAAACCGCTGCCGGTATCGGCCTGCAGATACCAGTTCACCCAGGAACGTTCTTTGCTACCACTGTTTCGCGAGCCGTAGAAGCTGAAATCGGTGATATTGAGGGCCGCCCCGGATGCGGTGACTGTAAACGTAATGCCGAGGTTGTTGGTGATCGCATCGTCAAGGTTGAGTTTGCTACTCCCCGGAGAACCGAGATAGAGCGCCCCCGCACCGGCCGGACCTGATCCAGTCGGCTCAGCGAATTGGTCTGTGTCACTGTATGTTAAGATCGCTCCGCCGGTCCCGCCGTCGGCCCAATCACCGACTACGGCGAAAGTGTCTGCGGTGACGATTTCGGAGCCGTCAGCGAAGGTGGCCTTACCGGAATTCTGGCCGGAATCGGTGTAGGTGTGGAACGTGCCGGCAACAAGCTGTCCGCCCGATCTGTAGCCGGTGCCAATGTTGATGGCACCGGCGTTGGCACCGGATATGACACCGGAGGCCGCCATGTTCGCGTTGGCTGTATTGCCCTAATCGGCGAACGACCACTGAGCGATGGTCGCCGCATTCGCACTGACCGCCAGCCCGGCGAATGCCGCGAGTGGCAGGAGTGTTTTGATTGATTTGGTATTTTTCATAATATAGTTTGTTGGGTTGGTGGGTTGTTTTCTGTATTTTTCACGGTCGATTCTGATTCAATCCAACCGAGGGGAGGATTTTCGTTGCTGACTTGGCACGTATATTGCCCCCCACCCACGCCGACCGTCAAGATTCATCATAGCTCAATTTAGGACAATCACTTTAAAAAACAGGTTATATCTCGCCAAATTATAATTCTCCAGCTAATGTGGCCACGCCAAGCAGGAGATATCGGACTTTAAGACTCCCATGAAAAAGAAACATTCATCTGCTTTACCTAATACCGGAGAGCGCAAGCGGGTGCTGCTGCTGCTTGGTTGGCAGGCGCGTGGCACTGAGGAGGGTATCGTCCGCTACGCCCGTGAGGCTGGGTGGTCGCTGAACCTTCATGCCATGCGCACCGGCGCGCTGCCGGAACCGGAGGGGATCGACGGGGTCCTCTGTATTCTTGGCGGGGTGGGAAGTCGGGTGGATATGACCGAGTTTGCGAAGCAGGTGGATGTGCCGATCGTCGACATGCACTCGGACGAGGCCGCGACGGTGCCGGCCGGGCGTGTGTTGATTGACAACCTTCGGATCGGGCGGATGGCGGCCGATCATTTTCAGGAACGGGGCTTTACGCGTTGTCTTTTTACCTGCAAGAGCCTGGTCGATCACTCCGCCCGTGATCGGTGGCTGGGGTTTTCTGAGGCGGTAAAGGAACACGGGATACAAGGTGACGTCCTTGAGTGTTTTCCAGGTGCGGGTGCTGGGGCGAACGGACTTTCGCCACGCCTGAGCGTGGATCGGTTGAAAGCCGCTATCGCGGAGGCGGAATACCCTCTGGCGATCTTTGCGGAAAATGATGACTTCGCCGTGTTTGTGCTCGAGGCCTGCGAGAAACTCGGCGTGAGGGTGCCTGAGGAGGTGGCGCTGCTCGGTTCTGGCAACCACTCGCTGATTGTGGATTTCAGCACGGTTCCGCTTTCCAGCATTGCCCAAGACTTCACAGCTCGCGCCTACCGCGCCGCGCAGTTGCTTGATGAACTCATGGCCGGAAAACCCATGCCCAAAGAACCGATTATGATCGAGTCGGGACACCTGATCACGCGGCGCAGCACGGACATCCTCGCCGTCGATGACCTCAGGGTCGCCACGGCACTGGATTTCATTCGCCACCATTATCCAGATGAGAACATCGACACCCCAACCGTCGCCAAGACCTGCGGGGTGGCGATGCGCACCCTGGCGCGGCTGTTCAACACAGAGCTCGGCTGGAGTGTGGCGGAGGAAATCAAACAAACCCGGATCCGCAAGGCCTGCCAACTTCTCGAAGAAACCGAGCTAACACTCTCCGAGATCGCGGAGCAGATTGGCTTCGCCGGATTACAACACTTCCGCCGGAACTTCAAACAAACGACCGGATATTCACCCCGTAAGTGGCGGCAGGGGAATGAGGGCAGAGGATGGCCGATTGCGAGGGAGCCGCAAATCGTCGGAGGATGATGGCAAACGACGGGGTTGATTGAGACTTGCCGTCCCGGTGCTAGAGTGAGTAGCTCACAAAACGCACTGACCAGCTGTTGTTGCAGTGATTTCCCCAACCCAGTCAAATCTATCATCTCCAGAAAACGCTCGACGTCCTTGTGGCGATGATCGTGACCTGTTGGGGCAGCTCGAGCATCGAGGGCTGGATGCCGCGGGACATGACCGAGCAACTTCCCCACTTCAAGGAGATGCTCGACCGGCTCGACAATTCGGAGCGGGCACGGGCGCGGATCGACGCGGCCATAAAAAAGGGCATCCGGCCCGGCTTTGTCTTTGTGCGCAAACAGGTGAACCTACTCTACAACGCAATGCTGCACCCAGTGATCCCCTACGCCTCCCGCGGCATGGTCTGGTATCAGGGCGAGGCGAATGACAAAAAGCCCGACGAATATGCGCAGAGCCTTCCCCTGTGGATGAAGCGGCTGAGGCAGGGCTGGGGGCGCGAGGATTTTCATTTCCTCGTCGTCATGCTTCCGGGCTACGGCGCGGACGACGGCCGCCCGGATGCAAAATCATGGGCGTGGTTCCGTGAGGCTCAAATGAAAGCGCTCGCACCCCCCCACACCAGCGTCGCCAACACCATCGACCTCGGCGACGTGAAGAACATCCATCCGCCGGATAAGGCACCGATCTGCGAACGCCTCGCGCTGCTGGCGCGGCGTGATGTCTATGGCGAAAAGATCCCCGCTGCGGGACCTCGCCTCAAGAGCTTCACCGTGAAGGGTAATCAGATGCTGATCGAGTTTGACCAAGGCGTCAAAACCCGCGACGGCAAGCCGCCCACCGGGTTCTGGCTCGCGGATAAGGACGGCGCCTGGAAACAGGCGACCGCCACGATCGAGGGAGACAAAGTCGCCCTGCAGGCGAAGGGCATCAAGATGCCGGCTGCCTGCCGCTACGCCTTCTCCGGCAAGCCCGACCTCAATCTGGCCAACGATACCGGCTTGCCCGCGTATCCGTTTCGCACCGACGAGTGGCCGCAATAGCGGGAGCCCGGGCGTCTCGCCGGAAGGCATGTGCTAGGGTTGGTGACGGTTATGGAGTTCTGTGCCCAAATTGGGACGGCCAAGTAAAACGAGGCGAGAATGGCCGAGGTCCAGGTATTTGAAGAAGCTTTGTTTCGGGATTTTCATATTAAAGGTGCCTATTCGTTAAATGTGCCTAGCCCAGCTTATCTGAGCCATGAACCTATGAGCGATGAACAATGAGCGATTCAAACATGCCGAAATGCAGAGTGCTTCAATGTTACTAGATAGCCCGAAATAGGGGGTGGGCGCAAGGCTTCTTTGTCGGCAACCGTAACCATCCCCCCCGGTGGCATCGGGTAAGCTGGTGCGTTTTATCATTTCACTTGAAATCCATAAAAACCGGCAGGTGGTCTATTTTTTCATGGCGGCCTTCTCGGCTTAGCAGGATGGCCTCTCGCTCGACACCATACTGAGCCAGGGTTTTCTCCGGCAGAATCAGACTGTTGAAGATAAAAGCCTGTTGAATCTCCATAAAGCCTTTGGGTGCCAGGATGTGGTCAATGGTTCTGGTCGGTGGTTGAGGAGTCGATGTGCCGACTTCCCCGGACCAAGTGACCTCACCATAGGTTCCTCGGGCCTCGGAGTTCAGTTGCTGCGGACTTGGCGTGTGGTAAGGGCTGTGCTTGCCGTCTTCCTCCAGCGCATCCCGGGCCAATTTAGCGAGGATGTTGTAGGGTCTTTCGCTGGGAAGACTGTTAAAATCACCACAGATCATAATGGGGGTCCCCTTGGGAATCTCAGGACGCTCGCCCCGGCGAACCGATTCGATGAAATCCAAAGCCCGTGTCGCCTGCTCGATTTGCACCTCCTTGGGTTTAGTGAAGAAGTGCAAATTGATCAGCAACAGATCGTCACTCTGATCGTCCGGCAGATTGATCAGCGTGGCCATTCCCCGGGCGTTTCGGATCGACCCGGACCAGAGGATCGGGTAGCGGCTCAGCACTAATCGACCCCTGCCATCGGCAGCGG
>Ga0136604_1000585_pt1 | contig 17817 bp, 15 predicted proteins | sample AntRauFillE10628_FD_104928 | JGI IMG/M metagenome (GOLD analysis project Ga0136604, IMG submission 104928) | Saline lake microbial communities from Rauer Islands, Antarctica - Metagenome Filla E10 #628 | ecosystem: Environmental > Aquatic > Non-marine Saline and Alkaline > Saline | place...
AACTAAAACTCGAGATATCATTACAAGAAATGAGTCGAAACTCAGTCAACTCAGCCTTCTTTAATTTTTTTTATTATTGAAAAGAAAATGCCCTCAACTTTTTGGGTATATAAGTATTGAAAATTTTAATAATCAAAACCAAAAAGGAGAGGGCCTAAGTTTATTTTAATGAACTTTGACACAAGTGCAAGTCTGCGGTCATTCCCACTCAATTGTGCCTGGAGGCTTACTTGTTATATCATAAACAACTCTTGTGATACCTTCGACTTCATTTACAATTCGCGAAGACACTTTTTGCAGAAATTTTTGAGGAACATCAGACCAAATAGCAGTCATACCATCCGAGCTATTAACTAAACGTACACATACAACTTCCTCGTAGGCCCTAGCATCTCCTTTCACACCCACAGTCTTAACAGGTAAATGAACCGTGAAAGCTTGCCAAATCGCCTGATACAAATTGAAGTTATGTAGCTCTTCAAAGAGAACTTGATCAGACTGTTGAACGATCCGGACTCGATCAGGTATGACCTCTCCCATGATTCGGATTCCAATCCCTGGACCTGGAAAAGGGTGGCGATAAACCCAATCGGGGTTAAGGTTTAACTCAAGTCCAATTTTTCTGACCTCATCTTTAAAAAGTAATCGTAAAGGCTCCAGAAGCTTCATATTCATCCGCTCTGGCAGTCCTCCTACATTATGATGAGACTTAATAGTCACGGATTTTCCGCCTTTTTTATGCGGACTGATACTTTCAATGACGTCAGGGTAGAGAGTTCCTTGTAGAAGATACTCAAATTTAAAACCATGTGATTTCTCGTAATCGTGGACCTTTTGCTCAAAGATTTCTATAAAAGTTCGACCAATGGCCTTGCGCTTTTGTTCTGGTTCAGAGAGATCTTTTAAGGCCTTGTAAAAAATTTCTTTTGCATCAATGATTTCAATGTTTAAAGGTGTTTTTTCTTTTAACAGATCGATGTGATTATAATCTTGAGGTCTTAAAAGACCGTTGTCGACAAAGAAACAATGAAGGTTCTCTCCGATGACTTCGTGAGAGAGTGTAGCAGCAACCAAAGAGTCAACACCTCCTGAAAATGCGCATAAAACTTTCGAATCACCAATTCCAGTAACTAAGTCCTTTGCTTCTTTGAGCATTTGCTCTTCAGTCCAATCTTTTTCGAGGCCGGCCATTTCTGCGTAAAATGAATCTAAGATGTCTTTACCATGCTCACTATGCTCAACTTCAGGGTGAAACTGAAGGCCCATTAACGGTCTTTTCTTATGCTTTATGCAGGCGATAAGGTTATTATGACTTTTCATAAGGATTTCAAAATCTTGTGGAGGTATGACTACGTGGTCAGAGTGACTCATCCATACATTAATTTCGCTTGGACATCCCGTAATTTTTTGTCCATCGAGAATTTCGATCGTCGCGTGTCCGTACTCACCGAGGGTACCTTTTTCGACAGTGCCACCAAAGTGCTTTCCAATTAACTGCATCCCGTAGCAAATGCCTAAGATCGGTAGTTTATCTTGATCAAAAATAAAAGAATAATCCGTTTGATCGTCAAATACAGACTGTGGTCCACCAGACAAAACGAGTGCCTCAGGCCGATCATTTTTTAAAAACCTCTCCTGACAATCATCAAAGGTAATGATCTCACTGGAAAAGCCGAGTTCCCTCGTCTTTCTCGTAATGAGCTGTGTATATTGAGAACCAAAATCGACAATCCAAATTAAGCGCTTCTTTTCCATGAAACATCTTCCCTTTTTACACTAACGTGAAATTTGATAATTAGGAGCTTCTTTCGTAACCATGACATCATGTGGGTGACTTTCCCTAAGTGAGGCCGCCGAAATTTGTACAAATTGTGCTTTTTCAACTAACTCTTTTAGATTTTTCGCACCGACATAACCCATACCGGCACGCAAACCTCCGAGGAGTTGAAAAATGTTACTACTAAGTGATCCTCTGTAGGGAACTTGGCCTTCAATTCCCTCAGGAACAAGCTTTTGAATTTCATCAACGGCACCTTGACCGTAGCGATCCTTTGAGCCCAATTTCATAGAGCTTAAAGAACCCATCCCACGATATACTTTATAGGTTCGACCTTGATAAAGAACCATTTCTCCCGGACTTTCGTCTGTTCCAGCAAACAGAGAACCGATCATGACAGTAGAAGCTCCTGCTGCCATGGCCTTAACAATATCGCCTGAATATTTAATACCACCATCTGCAATAAGAGGAACTCCTGCAGCTCGACAAACCTGAGCGCATTCAATAACAGCACTTAGTTGTGGAACACCAATTCCCGCCACAACTCGTGTTGTACAAATTGAGCCCGGTCCAATCCCTACTTTTATTCCATCAACGCCGGCTTGAATTAAGTCATGACAAGCTTGAGCTGTGGCAACATTTCCGGCGATAACATCAACGTTGGGGAAATTTTGCTTGAGCTCTTGAACCATTGTAATCACGCCTTTTGAATGCCCGTGTGCCGTATCAACGACGAGAGCATCAACGTTGCTTTCAACTAAAGCTATAGCACGGTCAAACTCTTTATCTCCCACGCCAATGGCGGCAGCGACTCGAAGCCTACCGATTCCGTCTTTATTTGATTCGGGATAATCAATTGTTTTAAGAATATCTCTAATTGTAATAAGGCCTTTAAGTTCACCTTTTGGGCCAATAACGGGAAGCTTTTCGATTCTATGCTTATGTAGCATGGCCTTCGCTTCATCAATATCAACACCCTCTTGGGCCGTAATTAAACGTTCCTTAGAAGTCATGACATCTTTAACTTTTTGGTTAAAGTTTGATTCAAATTGCAAATCTCGGCTTGTCAGAATCCCTACCAAAATATTTGACTCGTCAACGACAGGGACTCCTGTAATTTTGTTCTTTTTTGTAAGCTCAAGAAAAGTGCCAAGTGGCATGTCGGGTTTTGCTGTAATCGGGTTCTGAATCATTCCCGATTCAAACTTTTTAACCTTTTGCACTTCGCGAGCCTGGTCTTGTGGATTCATATTTTTATGAATAACACCAATCCCCCCCTGCTGTGCTAAGACAATGGCAGCTGCAGACTCTGTGACTGTATCCATTGCGGCGGAAACAATTGGCATGCTTAAAGAAATTCTTCTTGAGAATTGTGTTGAAAACTCTGCTTCTGCTGGCAAGATATCTGAGTAGCCTGGTTTTAGTAGAACATCATCGTAAGTCAAAGAATATGCAAGTTTTGGCTCTGACATAAAGGGCCCCCAATCGGCATTAAATAGTGTAATTAAACACCCTTAGTATATCTTAGCTTGGGATAAATTTCGAGATGGGTTGTAATTAATAGTCTTGTTGAAAGTCTTGCTTAAAAGACTTGAGTTCATCAATCAATTGATTCACTTCTTTGGGATGTCTTTTCTGCTCTTTGTACTCATTTCGAAGAGTTTTTTCAAAGGCATCCATTTGACGCTTAGGTGATACAGAAGCCGGTTTTCGAGCTTTCTCGATAATTTTCTCGACCTCTTTTGAGGGTTTGATCGAGGCCGGAGCTCGCTTAGGCTCAAGTTTCTTACTTTCCTTAACTGGGGAAGGAGCTCCATAAACGTTAATAGGAACACCTGGAGACTTTTGAGTTTTGGCCTTTGCGGGTGCTCTCTTTGGAGATGATTTATCCTCTTTCTCTTCACGATAGGCTTTTAAAAGAGACTTTCTTTTACTTTTAAGCTCTGGAGAATGCTTAAGAGGTAGAAAACGGATCGAACTTTTGTTCTCAGCAGAATCTACTGAAGCTGGTTTTCTTTGTGGATAACTTGTTTCTTGAGTATTTGTAACGAACTGGTACCTAGATGTTTCTTGGGTCCCATTCATCGGATTGACTTGATTAAAAAGACCAACAATCTTGCTAAAGCTTTCTTGCCCAACTGGAGTTGGGACTCTAGGAATGCCCTCTTGATAATCCAAGTCAACAAAAGAGAACTGCCCGCTACTCACCCTAACATTGAGTTGAGCGTCCATTAGGTTTCCAAAAATAAACTTCCCTTTTAAGGAAAGGAACTGTGTCTTATCCAGAGCAGGATCAAAAGATATAATTCCTTCGCCTGGTGCCAGCCCAACTTGAGAATTGGCCGTCTGAATATGGAACCCATGATTATTTTGCCCTAGGGCCTGAAACCAAAGATATCCTCTTCGAAGCTCAATAGATCTATTCATAAATTTAATACTACCGGCGCCAGATAAATGAAACTGATGATCATAATAATCATTGAAGGAGACTTGAGCTCCTAGAGTTGTACTTATTTGGGCAAAGTCATATATATGTTGTCCTTTTTGGACAGCGATCGTACGCCCCTTGGGCGTAATCATAAAGGCTCCGCCTGAAACCTTCTGAACAACGGCCAGAGGAGTCTTAGCAAAACCCATATTAAAAATCCCAACACTCAAAAGAAGAGTTGCAAGGAATTTAATTTTTGAAATCTTGAACAATCTTTTCATAATGTGCACTTAAAATATCCCATTCAGGAGTGTTTCTATATTTCTTTCTAAACTCTTCTACTGTCTCAAAAAATTGATCTCTTTTACCCATCTGAAGATGAGTAAGGGCCATCCAAAGCTTTGCGCCACGATAGTATTTTGATGTTGGGTACTGACTTACCAGCTCATTAAGATGATCAAGAGTCCATTTGTGGTAACGTCCAGATTCGTAAGCTGCGACACCTGCATTAAACAGGAATTCGTCATCAAACTCGGCGTGATTCGGATAATGTAAACTAAAGGCTTTATAAAATTGAGCCGCCTTTACGTAGTTCTCTTTTTTAAACTCTGACTTTGCAATTGCCTTTATTTGATCAGGTGTCCATTGGTAAATGTCGTACTTCACATGATCTTCTTTTTTAGGAACAAACTTCGCGACACTCGCAATCGAACGAGACGCTCTAGAATCGCTCTTTTCTTCGAGCTGAACTTGTAGAAACTGATGCTCAGTCTCCATTTTACTTACTTGGAATTTTAATCGATCAATCTCATTTTTGAGTTCTTGATTTTTCATCGCTAACGCCGCAGATTTATCTTCTAGCGAGTTCAGCTCAGAGGCCCTGCGCTCAACTCGACCTATATAGTCACAGGATACAGAAGTACCCATTAAAGCGATCAGAAAGACATAATTTTGCCATTTATTCATAGGTCCGTTCCCAAGGTTATTGGCCTAACTCAACTAGCCTATCGGTCGAAAATCTGAAAGATTTAGAAAGAATGAGAAGAAATGTTGATTAATGTAGTTTAAATGTCAGAAGCTTTAGCTTGGTTTTACCGATATTTGGCCTAATAGACCGCTTAGCTCCTCTAGTCCTGATTCAAACAAAGCCGGCCCCGGCTGTAAATAAATTTCAGGAGAGAGCTCATAAATCAAGCCATGCTTAATTGCTGGAACATTTTCCCAGCCTTCACGGCATAAAATACTATTTATATCCACCTTTTTACCACACCAGCAAGCCAAAATGACTTCGGGATTGGACTCAACAATTTCATCAGTCGAAACAAATCGATCCTTGGCCAAAACACCTCGAGATTTTTCTACAAAAATGGGACGGCCCCCGCAAATCTCGACAAGTTCGCTGAACCAGTGAATACCTGTAATCATGGGTGAATCCCATTCTTCAATATAAACACGAGGCCTATAAGGCTTTTGATCCGTTAGACTTTGAAATTGAAGTATTTTAGAGCGACAACTTTCGACATAAGCTTGGGCCCTTGCTTGCTGACCAACCACGCCTCCGAGAATAAGCATATAGTTTAAAATTTCCTCAATTGAGCGTTGGTTTGAAATAAAGACATTTATCCCCTCACCTATGAGTTCTTGAGCAATATCTTTTTGAATATCGGAAAACCCGAGAACGAGGTCAGGTTTAATCTGCTTAATTTTTTTGATATTAGCATGTGTAAAAGAGGAAATTTTAGGTAAAGAACGTGCCTCAATAGGCCTTCTCACAAAACCAGAAACACCGGCTATCCTATGCTCTTCACCTAGAAGATATAATAATTCGACTGATTCTTCTGTCATGCAAATAATCTTTTTGGGATATGAGTCTTTCATAAAACAAATTTAAACATTTTTTTCTTATCTTTCAAACTTCAAGGAAGTACATAAACATTAACTATTTATTAATCGTTGGACCCAAACTTTTTGTATGCTAAGAGTCGTCTCTTTGCAAAAAAATGGACAAAACTACTTCACCCTATCAACGAAATTGATATTTGTTAGTATAAATAAAGTATTATGAAGTTCTTGTCCTGAACTCCTCAATCGCTAAGGAGCCTAGCGTGCCCAATAAACTTATGCATAAAAAACGATCTATTTCTTCTAACATGAGCTATTTGTTTTTATTATTTTTTTCCTGGATAAGTTTTGGATATGCCGAGCCAGGAAATGAATATGTTGATGTCGTTGCCCATAATATCGAGATTGAAGGAGAGGACCTATTAAGTCTCTCTTATCGAAACCAGGATGGCTGGCACACCTATTGGAAAAACCCTGGAGATTCAGGTCTTGCCACTAAATTTTCCTTTAAATTTAATGACCAGGACATCCAACTTGAAAGTAAGGAATGGCCAACCCCTAAAAGGTATATTGAAGCAGGTGATATTTGGACATTTGGTTATTCGAATGACTATTCATTCTTTTTTGAAATCCCTGAAGAGATTATTGGTAAAAAAGGCGAGCTAGAAATCGCCTCTCAATGGCTCGTGTGCAAAGATATATGTATCCCCGGTCAAATAAAAAAAACAATCCAATGGAATGGAAGAAGTTTTCAAAAAGAGGAGTCACCAGCATTCAAAATGCTTCCCGAAATCTTGGCAAAAAGATACAAAGCACTTCCACAAAATAAGAAATTTCCACAACAACTTGATATGGTTTTGGCAAAGGACCCACAAAGAGAAAATGGTTTAGTCCTATACACCAATATATCGAATATGGGCCACGAGAAACTCATGCCAAACATGAATGTACTCACACCTTTTACAACCAGACCTCTTGAGTTTCAAAGAGAGGAGCTTTACCAAGACACGAACAATAACTTATACATCAGAACACCTATAGACTGGGACGGTATCTATCAAACTCCTCCCCAAAGTCTTCGCGAAGACGGAGAATTTGATAAACCTTTAGAATTTAAATTCTTATACGCAAACCCTTTCGAAAACAAAGTCCAAGTGATTCAAAAAACCTTTGATGGCTTCTCTCTTGAAGCAGGAAATAGACTTGATAAATTTAAAGAAATGCTAACACCCGTTGGCGATTGGACAGATTCTAACGATGACCACTCAAAGGGTAAGATTGCCGTTAATGAAACAATTACTGATAAAAGCATGGAATCGACAGATCGAAGTACCTTAATGTTGCTCTTATTTGCATTTATCGGCGGCTTCATTCTAAACCTCATGCCCTGTGTCCTTCCCGTCATTAGCATAAAAATCTTTGGATTACTTCAACATGGACACGAATCGAGAGGAAGAGTTCTTAAGCACAACCTGAGTTATACGTTAGGAATCCTGGTTAGTTTTTGGGTCATCGCTGCAATTGTTGTTGCATTCAAATCCGCGGGAGAAACTATTGGTTGGGGCTTTCAGCTTCAGTCACCAAGCTTTGTCGCAATTATGTGTCTCGTTATATTTGCTCTGGCCCTCAACATGTTCGGTCTCTTCGAATTTTCGACCCCAGGGGGTTCCAAGCTAGGCGGGGTCCAGCTTAAAGATGGTTTTATCGGCGACTTCTTTAGTGGTGTTCTAGCGACAATACTCTCGACTCCTTGTAGTGCTCCATTTTTAGGCACAGCACTCACATTTGCTTTCACATCTCCACCGCAGATCATATTTCTCGTCTTGAGTTTTGTGGGACTAGGGCTCGCGACACCTTTTATATTAACAGGCATTTTCCCTAAGCTTGTTTCATTTTTACCAAAGCCAGGCCTATGGATGGATCATGTCAAAAAGTTTCTAGGTTTTACACTTATTTTAACATGTCTATGGCTCTTAGATGTCTACGGAGCTCTGATTTCTGGAAGCCTCAATGTTCTTCGCCTCCAAACTGCACTGGCCGTATTATTTTTGTTTTTCTATATGCGTACTAAAATCACACGTAAGTTGATTTATGTTGTCCCTGTCTGCTTAGTTTTTATATATCTCGCTATCCCCAGTATAAATGTAAAAACGGGGTCAAGCACAGGTAACAATAGTGCACTTCTTCAAGATAAGATTGATGAAGGTTTGGCCTGGGAAAAATGGTCAACAGAGAAGATGCAAGAACATGCAGACAATAAGGAATTAGTTTTTATCGACTTTACGGCGAAGTGGTGCATGACCTGTAAAGTAAATGAAAGATTTGTAATTAACACAGACCATTTTAAAGAAATTGTTAAAAAATATAACGTCAAACTTCTACTTGCTGACTGGACTAAACGAGATGCTTATATTGGGAACTGGCTTAAGTCACAAGGAATGGTGGGTGTGCCGGCGTACTTTGTTCAAAAGCCAGATGGCACACTAATCAAGCTAGGTGAAACCATTAGTTTTGATAGACTTGAAAAACACTTTAAAGATTAATTTCACTCAAATTTTGAGGGAGTTCGCATAATCTTTTGTATCACTTCTATAGGAAGCTTTTCTTCGTAAAGTACTTCATAGAGACCATTAAAGATATTGGCCCTAATGTCGTATTTAACGGAGAGAAGATGAGCTGCTTTGGCAGTTTTGTATCCCTCTACAACAGTACGTTGCGAATTGATAATCTCTTCAGGTTTTCTGCCTTTTGCGATTTCAAGGCCAAAACGCTTGTTACGAGAGAGGTCCCCTGTAGTTGTTAAGATCAAGTCCCCCATTCCACTAAGGCCATAAAAAGTTTCTGGTCTTGCATTAAAAACTTTACCGTATCGATTCATTTCAGCGATACCTCGAGTGATCATCGCCGCTCGCGTATTATGGTTAAAGCCAAGACCCTCAATAATTCCACCTGCAATAGCTAAAATATTTTTGAGGGCGCCGCCAAGGAGTACTCCTTTTACATCGTAGCTCGGTAAGGCCTTAAAGTAGGGGCATTCAAGCATTTTTGATACTTTTTCTAGGTGCTTTTTTGAACGACCGGCCAGGGTTACGAGAGTAATTTGAGCCTGCATAATTTCTTTCGCAAATGAAGGGCCAGAGAGAAACATAAACATTTCTTTATGATTCGGAAAAAGCTCATAAAAGAGGTCGTCACTTAAATCTAAACTATCAGAGTCAATCCCTTTAGATAGTGAGACAAATGGTATTCCTCTTGTTAAGTACGACTCGAAACGTTGCTTATGTGTTTTAAAAAAATCCGATATTCCTGTTGTTGGTAGACCTGAAACAATCAATTCAAATTCATTATTATCTAATTGATCGACCTCTTCCCATTCCAAGGCAGGCACAATTTGCGGAGGCAACTTCATACCAGGTAGATAAACTGAATTTTCACCGTTGTCTTTTAATGAACGATAAACGTCCTCTGACCTTACTTTTAAAATGACCTCATCGAAATTATTGGCCAATACCGAAGCGATTGATGTGCCAAATGCACCTGCACCTACAATGAGAACCTTACGTTTGGGCATAACCTGAACCTCATTTTATTATAGCGAAACAAGCCCCTTAATGTAGGAAGCTTTTTGATAAACAATGATAACTTCTTCAGGCCCTTCACGTTTCATTTTTACAGTAACACTCGTGTAAGTTCCTTTTCTCGACTCTCTCTGTGAAATATCAGCGGGGTAATCAGACAAGAGCTCTTTTAACTCATCCAATCGCTCAGTTGGAACAATAAACTTGTAAGTATAATGGGTGGGCCAGTCATACTGATCTTCTAATAGTGACTTAAATTTTTCTGAATCATAACTTTCGGCCATAAGCTCACCTAAAATGTTAATTCATTTCCGTCAAAATCGAGTACTTTAGGTACAATCTTTTGAGCATAGCGTAACATGTCGATAACTTCTCTTGCAGCACCCTCCCCGCCAGAGCGAGTGGTTACATAATCGACATTTTCTTGAACTTCTAAACTAGCACCTGGCACAGTTGCAGAAAATCCACAGCGTTTCAAAAGAGGAAGATCGAAAAACTCATCTCCCATATAAAGGATCTCTTCATCCTTATACCCTTTATCTAAGATCGCTTGATAAGCTTCACGCTTATCTTCGTTTCCAAGAAAAATGAAGTCGAGTTTAAGGTTGTCTCTAAAGCGCTTTTCAACACCAATAGAGTTTCCACCAGAAATAACACCGACCTTTAGGCCGGCTTGTCGTAAAACCTTAAGTCCGTAACCATCAGAAGTGTGAGTCGAACGGTTAAAGCCCATCTCTTCTCCATCAAAACGAATCTTTCCATCCGTTAAGACTCCGTCGACATCAAACAAGCATGCCTTAATTTTTTTCAGTTTTTTTTCGTAATGAATCGCCAACGAACGCAAGTCAGAACTAGGCATCGTGAACCGCCTTAAAAATTCGAAGCCACTGTTTTATCATCTCAGGGGCCTGAGTTAATTGAATACTTGTCGCCGCATCAGAAAGCGATTCATCTGGTCTTGGATGAGTTTCCATAAAAATCCCATCGGCTCCCGCGGCAATTGCCGCTCTTGCCAAAACTGAAATCTGCTCACGCTTTCCACCAGTGCTTTTGCCTAGTCCACCAGGTCTTTGAACACAATGGGTAGCATCATGAATGGCACGAACGCCAAAACTTTTCATTATTTGAAATGAGGCCATATCAACCACTAAATTATTGTAACCAAATGATGACCCTCTCTCGGTGAGCAGGATATTTTCTTTTGGCATGACAGAGCTGGCCTTATCAACAATATTCTCCGTTTCTTCAGGGCTTAGAAATTGCCCTTTCTTGATCTTAAGTTGACGGGAATATTTTTTACAGGCACTGGCTCCGGCGACAATCATATCTGTCTGACGGCACAAAAACGCGGGAACTTGAAGAGTGTCTACCACAGCGGCGACTTCCTCTGCTTGAGAAGGAGAATGAAAGTCAGTGATAACTGGTAAGCCTGTTCGTTTTTTTACTTCCTCTAAGATAGCAAGCCCCTTCTCGATTCCAGGTCCTCTGTAGGACTCTATTGATGAGCGATTTGCTTTATCAAAGCTACCTTTAAAACTTAAATTGATATTCGCACTGACATCCTTGAGGCTTTCTTGAAGATACTGGGCCACCTCAAGAGCAAGCTCCTGACTCTCCAGGACACAAGGTCCCATAAAAAGTTCTAGTTTTTTCATTTTTTGCTCCTTTGATCGTCACAAGCCTTAATGAATGAACTAAATAATGGATGCGCTTTAAAGGGTCGAGACTTGAATTCGGGATGATATTGACAGGCCAGAAAATATGGATGATCGGCAAGCTCAATCACCTCTACCAATCCTAACTCCTTATTTACGCCCGAAACAATAAGTCCCTCTTTTTCAAGTTGGGAGAGGTACATATTATTTACTTCTAATCTATGACGGTGGCGTTCTGAAATTTCTTCTTTCCCATAAACTTTATGCGCCAGAGAACCTTTTTTAAGATGGCAGCTATAGGCACCTAAACGCATGCTTCCGCCTTTGGCCTTATCTTCACTTTGCCCTTCCATGTAATGAACCACTGGAATACCACCAGAAGAAAATTCTTCGGAGGTCGCCTCTTCAAGACCAGCGACAAAACGTGCGAACTCGATAATGGAAAGTTGCAGACCTAGACAAATCCCGAAGAAAGGCATCTTATTCTCTCGAGCATAACGAATCGCTCTGATTTTTCCTTCAGTTCCTCTCTCCCCAAAGCCTCCTGGTACCAAAATCCCTTGGATTCCACTTAGTTCTCTTTCAAGGCTTTTGTCATCTTCACAGTTTTGAGCATCTATAAAGACAGGAACCATTTTCAAACGATGAGAAATAGCTCCGTGCTGTAGGGCTTCATCTAAAGATTTATAGGATTCCGTTAGTTCCGTGTACTTACCAACAATACCAATCCTTACTTCACGCAGAGGGTTTTCAAAATTGTAGACAACTTCTTCCAGCGCCTTAATATCGGGCTCTTTTGTCCACATCCCTAGTGCCTGCGTAATCCTTTCATCTAAACCTTGTTGATGAAACTTAAGAGGTACCTTATAAATAGTATTCACATCAATCGATTGAAAAACGCGGTCTCGACCGACATTGCAAAAGAGTGAAAGCTTATCCAAGACATCTTGCTCTAGCTCTCGATCAGAGCGGCATATGATAAGATGTGGGAATAGTCCAATAGAGCGAAGCTCTTTGACAGAATGTTGTGCCGGCTTCGTTTTTAACTCACCTGCTGCTTCAATAAATGGGAGGAGCACCAGGTGAATCAAAAGGACATTCTCTTGTCCAACATCATTAGCGAACTGACGAATGGCCTCAAGAAAGGGCTGAGATTCAATATCACCAACAGTCCCCCCAATCTCTCCTATCAAAACATCAGCATCTCCAGCGGCAATATGAATTCTTCTTTTAATTTCATTTGTAATATGGGGAACAACTTGAACAGTTTTCCCTAGGTATTTTCCCTCTCGCTCATTTTCAATGACTTGCAGATAAACTTGGCCGGTCGTAAAATTGCTTTTGCGACTCAACGTTAAAGAGGTAAAGCGCTCATAATGGCCTAGATCTAGATCCGTTTCAGCTCCATCGTCAGTAACAAAAACTTCACCGTGCTGAGTAGGACTCATCGTTCCCGGATCGACATTAATATATGGATCCATCTTGAGCATGTTAACGGCAATCCCTCTTCGCTCTAGAAGTGAAGCAATACTGGCCGCCGCAAGGCCTTTTCCTAACGAACTGGCCACTCCACCAGTGATGAAAAGAAATTTTTTCTGCTTATTTGCGCCCACTCAAGACTCCTTCTACTTTTGTAATATCTTCAGGTGTATCAACACCAATCAATTCATCTTCAATCTCAACTGCCCCTAGTGTTAGTCCTATCTCTAACGCTCGAAGCTGCTCTAATTTTTCAAGACATTCCAGCCTTGAATTCTTGGCCAAACAAAACTTCTCAAGGGCCGTAGGCCGGTATGAATAAACCCCTATATGCAACGCCCACTCAAAAGAGGCTTCCTGGTCACGAGGGTGTGGGATAGGGGCCCTTGAAAAATAAAAACATTGCCCATTTAGCTCAGAATAAACGACCTTGACTCGATTTGGATCTTTAAAATCTGCAAGATTTCCCACCTGAGGTTTTACCATCGTCATAATATCATAGTTGTATTTATCGTGGGCCTTAATCAAACGAACTAAACTTTCAGGCTCAATGAGAGGCTCATCTCCTTGAACGTTAACGAGAAAATCCCAGGCCCGATCTTCAAAAAAGTTTTGAAAGGCCAATTTTATTCGTTCTGAACCTGAGCTAACATCATCATCGACGCGACAAACTCGCCCCCCGAAACCTGAGACATGGTCTTCGATTCTTTTATCGTCTGTCACAACTACAGTAAGGAGATCTAATGAAGAGGTTTTTGCTATCTCAACTGCCTCCTGGCATTGCTCATATACTCTTTGAATCATACTGCGACCGGCAATCTCTGCTAAAGGCTTACCTGGAAACCGCTCCGAGCCGTAGCGAGCAGGAATAAGCAATAATGCCGAGGTTGTCATGATGATTGGACTCCAAAAAAGGAAATATAAAGTTCAAATTTATCACTATCATAGATGCTTGGAAAGTTCCGTAAGCTGGGTGTAAACTAAAGACAATGAAGATAATAATCTTAAATATAAAGCTCTTGCTCGGTATTTCTCTATTCTTAAGTTTAGAGCTTTATGCGCAAGACTTTGAGCGCTCTGTCATTACAGACCCTGCCATTTCTCGACGCTGCGAGTCCATGCTCGAGCAAAGACGCCGTAAAATTCAAAACAAACAAAGGCTTGATGCCTTAATTGTCCGCAACCAGACCCTTCAAAGAGCGGCCCCCGACAACAAAGTCAGCGTCCGAAAAGACCTTGAGCAACATCTCAACAGAGTGCAGCAAGAAAGACGGCTCACCCTTATGCAAATTCAAGATATTGAAGAGACTATTGTCCGCCAAGGGTGTCCTGGCATTCAACTCTGAGCACCATTAAGATTTCTTCACACCATCATTTTTTTGATCTATGCTTTTAAAAAGACACACACAAATACACACGCGCTAGAGAGAAAAATTAATGACTTTAAGTCTTCGCCTTTGCACAAGATGGGCCTTGCTCGGACTGTGGGCAAATTTATTTCTATACTTACCGCATATATCTCTTGCTCAAGAGACAACGAGCCCGGACCAAAACCTACCAGAAGAAGGCTACATTCAAGAAAGCGATTATGACGTCTCTCAAAATATACGTCCACTTCGCCTCAACGGTGTTCTCGAAAAAGGCTTAAGAGAAAACGATGACCAAGAAGTTAGAGAATACCAAAAAAATCTTCTCGAACTACAATGGGATGATGACTATGAGGAGTTTTGGCTTCCCCAGCTAAAAGTTGAGCTTTCCACTAATCCTTATCAAGTAGGACGCCTTAAAACAGGCACTGGTGAAGAGTTTGATGAAAGCCCTGTTGGGAGTTTTAGCTTAGGTTTTGAAGACTATACAGTCTTTAACTGGGGAAAAGACTACCTTGATTTTCTCAACAAGAAGGCCTTATTTCTCAGAGAAAAGAACCGGCTTTCAGAAGAGAAAAGAGAACTCAAACACGAATTAATTGGAAAGTACTTTGAAGTCTCCATGTACAAAAAGATTGAAGATATCAAGCGAGACCAACTTCGCCACGCATCTTATGTCTATAGGCTGAACCGCGAGAAAGCGACTCTGAAAAAAATCAATCGACAAGAGTATTATCAAGCTCGTTCAGAGTACCTTAGGGCCCAGGACGAATTTAACCTGTCTAAGAAAGCTCACAGAGAGTCTCAGGAACAATTAGCTTTTCTGATAAATGATCCTTTAAGAACTCGATACGTTCTCTATGATGAGCTAAAATTCATCCCCCTTAAAGTGACTCCCCAGGAGTCCACGACACTGGCCAGAAAAAATAATCCTGCAGTCCTCGACCGTCTAACAGAACTCGAAAATGCCAAAAGAGACTACGATTTGGCCTTAAAAGAGAATATGCCTCTTCCTGAATTTAGCGTTAATCTCGGTGCCTACAGGCACGAGTTTGGCCAAGAGATAAACACTTCGAGATATAGAACGCGCCCAGGAAGTTCAAACGTAGAACTCACTGCAAGCTTGCAGGCCAGTTGGTCAATCACAGGCCCTGGAGGGTTATTTAATGGGCGCCGCACAGAGACAGCGGTGACTCGTCAAGGACTCGCTTTCAAAAGGAAAGAAAGGGCCCAACACCAAGCCTTGTCATCCATACATGAGCTACACGATCGCATCAAATATCTTGAAGACCAAGTTGAAATTTTAAGCTCAAGAAATGCTTCGTTACAAAGAAATTTTGATACCATTTTAGAAAACTATCTCGATGGTAAAACGACTTTTATAAATTTTAAAATAGCACTCGAAGAGATGACACAAACAAAAGAAAAAATGGAAAAAATCAAGCTCGTGCATGCACGAGACAAGTTAAAACTCGCTACAATCATAGGAATCGAAGATTTTCCTGGTGAAAACTTTGAGCGACTGGCCAAAGAAATGACTAACAGAGAGGCCAGATGAAACACTTCATTGTTCTGCTGATTCTTATCGCCGTAACTTTTTCCTTTAAAGCTCAAGCTCAAAACTCAGATCAAATCAATCTTAATGACTACGAGTCTCAACAATTAGATCAAGACAAAAACTCTCTTAAAAGCCTCACCCAAGGAAGAGAAGAGTATGGAAAAATAGCACCTGATTCACCCAGTATTTTTGGGCGAGTTTTTGGAGGCAATGAAACTTTAACGATTCCTCAGATTGATGAAGAAATTGGAGTCCAACTCGATACATATTCTACAGAACAAGACACGGCCAAAGGATCTTTTGGCTTAATGATGAGCTCAAACTTAAAAGATGCAGCAGGTTTAACAACATTTGAGTTTACTTACTCACAAAAATATAAAAAGGTCTGGCTTGAAGGCTATATTTCTCAAACAAGCGCCAAGACAAAACGTCTCACTGATTACAATTCAAACATAGCGACTCCCACCAGTGACCTCCTGGAGGAAAGCTCCGATATTACTCAGTTCGGCTTTGGCGCCATGTATAGAACCACATATATCCAAAATATAATTCCTTCCTCGAGATTTTTTGAAACGACTTCTGCCCTGGCTACCTATAATCAATTTGAAGATGTTGTCTCTGAACAAAGCTACTCAGGTTTTGGAGTTAAGGCCGACTTAGGACTTCATTATCGACTCTCTCCACAATGGCATATTGGTGGAAAATTTAGCTATAACCTCTCTACCGTAAAACGAGAAGCTGAGTTTGAAGAAGAGAAGCCAAATGACCGCTCGTTACTTCTTCGCTGGGTAAGTGTTGGAGCCGAACTCTCTATTTATTTTTAACATCTGGAGCCCCCCGTGATACCTCGTTACGAAAAAACAGAAATCTCATCTCTTTGGAGTGAAAACGCAAAATTTGAAACCTACCTAGATGTTGAGATTGCTATTATGAAGGCCTTAGAAGGCGACAAGGTTCCAGTAGGTCTTTCACAAAAGATCAGAAGCAAAGTCAGCATCAACCCCGCGAGAATTGCACAAATAGAGGCCATCACCAGGCATGACATTATTGCCTTTTGTTCATCCATTACTGAAAACCTCACAGCAGAGGAAGGTCGTTTTTTCCACTTTGGAGTTACATCGAGCGATATCATCGACTCTGCACTCACGCTTCAAATAAAACGATCACTCGAACGCATTCTACCTGTTTACAAAGGCCTACTTCATGCGCTTGCCGATAAGGCGAAAGAGCAGAAAGGCACCATTACTATGGGCCGCTCCCACGGAATGATGGCAGAGCCTCTTAGTATGGGCCAAAAACTTTTAGGCCATTACAATGAGTTCTCAAGAAGATATATAGAATTACGAAACTTCACGCATAACGAATTAACAGTTCAATTCTCAGGTGCCGTTGGAAACTACACGATACTCACACCAGCTCAAGAACTCACCGCCTCAAAAGAGCTCGGTCTCAAAGTTGAACCACTTTCAACCCAAGTTATACCAAGAGATCGTATCGCAAAACTTATTTCCCTCAATGCGCTTACTGCGAGTGCGATAGAAAGACTTGCTGTAGAGATAAGACATCTGCATAGAACTGAAGTTAACGAGCTACATGAAGGTTTTTCAAAGGGTCAAAAAGGATCTTCTACAATGCCTCATAAAAAGAACCCCATCTCCGGAGAGAATCTCACCGGCATGGCACGTTTTTTACGCTCACACTTAAGTGTTGCACTTGAGAATATTGTTCTATGGCATGAAAGAGATATTTCTCACTCGTCGACAGAAAGACTCTATCTCCCCGACCACTTTGGAATTCTTTACTATTCTTTGGAAAGACTTACCAAAACGGTCGAGCAGCTTGAATTTCACAATGATGTTATCGAAAAAAGAGTGCGTGATAACTTTGGATATTTATCCAGCTTCTATCTCCACCAACTGATTGAAAAAACATCGACAACAAGAGAAGAACTCTACGCAATTGTTCAGCAAGCTGCTTTTGAAGGACAGGAGAAGAAGGACCCGAAGGTCTTTATTGAGGTCCTTGAAAAAGGTCTTAAGAATAAGGAGCTCGAAGTTCCAAAGCTACCGCTGCCTACGTTTGAAGAAGTGAAGAAAATTTACCTCAAACATGTTGATGAAATTTTCGAGAGAA
>Ga0136604_1000586_pt1 | contig 17815 bp, 19 predicted proteins | sample AntRauFillE10628_FD_104928 | JGI IMG/M metagenome (GOLD analysis project Ga0136604, IMG submission 104928) | Saline lake microbial communities from Rauer Islands, Antarctica - Metagenome Filla E10 #628 | ecosystem: Environmental > Aquatic > Non-marine Saline and Alkaline > Saline | place...
CCACACGCACCACCCAGGCCACACGCACCACCCAGGCCACACGCACCACCCAGGCCACACGCACCACCCAGGCCACACGCGCCACACGGACCACACGGACCACACGAACCACACGCAGGACCGCACGTCCACCACGCGACCCGCAGGAGGCCCCGGTTGTTCACCGGCATCGTCGAGGAGGTCGGCAGCGTCGCGTCCGTCGAGCGCGTCGCCGACGACCGCGTCCGGCTGCACGTGGCGTGCAGCACCGTGGTCCAGGACGCACGCATCGGCGACTCGATCTCGGTTTCCGGCTGCTGCCTGACCGTGACCGACCTGCCCGGCGACGGCTTCAGCGCGGACCTGATGGACGAGACCCTGCGTGCGACCGGCCTCGGCGACCTCGCGGTCGGCGACGCGGTCAACCTCGAGCGTGCACTGCGCCTCGGTGACCGGCTCGGGGGCCACCTGGTCCAGGGGCACGTCGACGCTGTCGGCGAGGTCACCGGGCGCGTGGACCAGCCCGGCACGGTGTTCATGACGATGACCGCCCCGCCCGAGGTCGCGCGCTACCTGGTGCCCAAGGGCTCGGTCACCATCGACGGCACGAGCCTGACCGTCGTCGACGTCGCCGACAACGGTGACGGTCGCTCGACGTTCCGCGTCGGGCTGATCCCACACACCCTCGAGGTCACCACCTGGGGCAGCACCCGCGAGGGCAGCCGCGTCAACCTCGAGGCCGACGCGATGGCCAAGTACGCCGACCGACTGCTCGCGGGTGGGGCCGACAGCCCCTACAGCGCCGTGGTGGCCGACGACGAGGACCCCGCGGCCACCGACGGCCCGGACGCCACCAACGGCGCGGACGCCGCCGACGGCGCGGACGGCCGCGACGCACCCCCGACCATCCCGACCGGAGGCTGACCGTGGCCCGCATCGCCAGCATCGACGAGGCCGTCGCCGCCATCGGCCGCGGCGAGGTCGTCGTGGTCGTCGACGACGAGGACCGCGAGAACGAGGGCGACCTGGTCATGGCCGCCGAGAAGGCCACGCCCGAGGCGATGGCGTTCTTCGTCAACCACACCTCCGGCGTCGTCTGCGCCCCGCTGCTCGGCGAGGACCTCGACCGGCTGCGCGTGCCGCTGATGGTCGTCGACAACGAGGACCCCAAGGGCACCGCGTACACCGTGTCGGTCGACGCGACCGAGGGGGTGTCCACGGGCATCTCCGCCGCAGACCGCGCCCGCACGGCGCGCGTGCTGGCCGACCCCGGCTCGGACGCCGGTGACGTCACGCGCCCCGGCCACGTCTTCCCGCTGCGCTACCACCCCGGTGGCGTGATGCGCCGCCCGGGCCACACCGAGGCGTCCGTCGACCTCGCCCGCATGGCCGGGCTGCGACCCGCCGCGATCATCGCCGAGGTCGTCAACCAGGACGGCACGATGGCGCGCATGGGCGAGCTCGAGGCGTTCTGCGACACCCACGACCTGCTGCTGGTGACCATCGCCGACCTGGTCGCGCACCGTCGCGAGCGCGAGCAGCTCGTCGAGCGCGTCACCGAGGCGAAGCTGCCGACCCCGTACGGCGACTGGCGCGTGGTCGGCTACCGCTCGACCGCCGACGGCACCGAGTCGGTCGCGCTGCTGCTCGGCGAGCCCGAGGACAAGCCGGACGTGCTGGTGCGGATGCACTCCGAGTGCCTCACCGGCGACGTGTTCCGCTCGCTGCGCTGCGACTGCGGGCCCCAGCTCGACCTGGCCATGGCGCGCATCGCCGACGAGGGCGAGGGCGTGATCGTGTACCTGCGCGGCCACGAGGGCCGTGGCATCGGCCTGCTGCACAAGCTGCAGGCCTACGAGCTGCAGGACAGCGGCGCCGACACCGTCGACGCGAACCTCGCGCTCGGGCTGCCGGCCGACGCGCGCGACTACGGCACCGGTGCGTCGATCCTGGTCGACCTCGGCCTGTCCACGCTGCGGCTGCTGACCAACAACCCCGCCAAGCGGGCGGCGCTGTCCGGCTTCGGCCTCTCGATCGCCGAGCGCGTGCCGATCGAGGTCGTGCCGAACCCGGCCAACGAGCGCTACCTGGCGACCAAGGCCGCACGCATGGGCCACGAGCTCGGCCCCGACGCCACGGTCGTCTCCACCGGCGTCGGCGACATCGCCCGCCAGGTCGAGCGCGCCCCGGCCAGGGTCGAGGTCCCGCAGCGCCGTGGCATCGGCATGGCGCCACCGCCCGACGAGACGGACCAGCGCCGCGACGCCGACGACCGCTCGGAACCCGGCGGTGCCGGCCCGCGCGACGGCCGCGACGAGGACGCTGCGAGACCTCCGCTGACCGACGCCGCCGCGACCGCACGGGCCGCGGGCGCCGCCCCTGCCGCCGCCCCCATCGTTGTCGACCACGCCACCGACGGCGACGGGGACACGGACGACCGGACCGACGGCGGCGCCGGGGCCGGCACGGGCGCCCGCACCGAGGCCGAGACCCACGCCGACGCTGACACCGGCCCCGGGACCACCACCGACGACCACGACCACCACGCACGACAGGACTCCGCATGATCCCCGACGACGTCACCGTCCACTCCGGCCGCCTCGACGCGGGCGGCCTGCGCGTCGCCGTGGTGGCCTCGCGCTTCAACGACGCCGTCGTCGACCGGCTGGTGTCCGGTGCCGTCGACGCGTTGGTGCGCCACGGTGCGCTGGCCACCGACATCCAGGTCGTGTGGGTCCCCGGCGCGTGGGAGCTGCCGGTCGCGGCACGGGCGCTGGCCAACGGCGGCGAGGTCGATGCGATCGTCGCGCTCGGCGCCGTCGTGCGCGGCGCGACCCCGCACTTCGACTACGTCGCCGGCGAGGCCGCCAGCGGCTGCGCCGCGGTGCAGCGCGACACCGGCCTGCCGGTCGCGTTCGGCGTGCTGACCACCGACACGTGGGAGCAGGCCGTCGAGCGCGCCGGGGGCAAGCTGGGCAACAAGGGCGCGGAGGCAGCCCTGACGGCCGTCGAGGTCGCGAACCTGCTCAAGGACCTGTGAGCGAGCCCGGGCACGACAGCGAAACCGGCGCGCGGGGCCGCGGCCGCAGGGCCGCCGCCCTGGCCGCCGAGCAGCAGGTCGTCGACCGCGTCCACGCACGCATCGACGACCTGCGCCAGCGTGCCGCCCGACGCGCCCGCGACGCGGGCGCGGACCGCTCCGGGTCGACGTTCCAGGCGCGCTTCGAGCGCGACGTCGTCGCCCACCACCAGGCCGCCCGTGCGGCACGCCTGTCGTTCGGCGACGCGGAGCAGGTCGTGTTCGGCCGGCTCGACACCGCCGCCGGCGAGACGGTGCGCGTCGGGCGCGCCGGGGTGCTCGACGACGACGGCGACGCCCTGCTGGTCGACTGGCGGGCGCCCTCGGCAGAGCCGTTCTACCGCGCCACTGCAGCACACCCGATGGACGTCGCGCGGCGCCGGCGGCTGGTCGCCGACGGGCAGCGCGTGCGCGACCTCGACGACGAGCTGCTCGACGCCGACGCGGCCGAGCGCCTGGGCCTGGAGGCCGTGACCGGCCAGGGGGCGCTGCTCGCGGCACTGGAGCGCACCCGCACCGGCTCGATGCGCGACATCGTGGCCACGATCCAGGCCGACCAGGACGAGATCATCCGCTCGCCCGTCGGCGGGACCCTGGTGGTGGCCGGGGGTCCGGGCACCGGCAAGACCGTCGTGGCGCTGCACCGCGTCGCCTACCTGCTCTACACCCACCGCGAGCGCATGTCGGGACGCGGCATCCTGGTGGTGGGCCCGTCGACCGCGTTCACCCGCTACGTCGAGCGTGTGCTGCCGGCGCTCGGCGAGGACCGTGCGGTGCTGCGCAGCCTCGGTCAGTTCGCCGGGGCCGGCGTGCCCGTGCAGGGCTGGGACCGGCCCGAGGTCGCGGCGGTGTCCGGCTCGGCGGTGATGGCGCAGGTCCTGCAGCGGCTGCTGCGGCACGCGATGCCGCCGATCCCGCCGACCACGCGTGTGGTCGTCGACGGGCTCGCGGTGCCGGTGCCCGGTCGCGAGGTCGCACGCTCGCGCGACCGGCTGCTGGGTCGTGTCCAGCCCGGCATCGAGGGACGGCGCTACCACGACCGCGTCGACCAGGCCGAGGCGGCGATGCGCGAGGTGCTGTGGCGCGGCTGGGCCCGCGCCGCGCGCGAGGCCGGCATGCGCGTGCCCGACAAGCGCGAGGGGACCGGGTTCGACCAGCGCGCGTCGGAGGCCGCCGGCATCGAGCTGCTGCGGCGCTGCCACTGGCCCGAGCTCGACCCGGTCGAGGTCCTCGGGGCGCTGGTCGACGGGCGCATCGACCTCGACGAGGTCGCCGACGGACTGCTCGACCCCGACCAGCGCGCGCTGCTCAAGCAGGCGTGGGACGGCCGCACCCGACCGACGGCCGACGACGTCGCGCTGCTCGACGAGCTCGACGCGCTGCTCGGCCCCGGCCCGACCGAGCGGCGCGCACAGCAGCGGCGCGAGGAGGACGGCGGGCTGCGCGTCGGGCTCGACGACGCGGTGCCGGTCGAGCCCCCACCGATCGACGGGCGGCGCTACGACGAGTTCGCCCACGTCGTGGTCGACGAGGCCCAGGACCTCTCGCCGATGCAGTGGCGCATGGTCGCCCGGCGCGGTGCGTACGCGTCGTGGACGGTCGTCGGCGACCTCGCGCAGCGTTCGCGCACCGCGGAGCCGTCGACGTGGCAGGACATCGCCGCGCTGATCGGCCGTCGCCAGGTCCAGGTGCGCACCCTGCGGGTGAACTACCGCACCCCTGCCGAGGTCGTCGACCTGGCCCGCGAGGTGCTGCAGGCGGCCGGGCTCGACCCGGCGCTGGCGCCCGAGGCGGTGCGCGCCACCGGCCAGCGCCCGGTCCTGGTGCGCGCCGACGACGTCGACGCCGCGGCGCTCGACGCGGCCGTGGACGCGCTGGAGCGCACCGCCGGCACCGTGTGCGTGGTGGCCGAGGACGCGCGCGTGCGCTCGCTCGCCGAGGCGCTGGCGGAGCGTGTCGCGGGGGAGGACCTCGCCCGGCTGTCGGTCCACGACCCGCGCACGGTCAAGGGCCTGGAGTTCGACGAGGTCGTGGTGGTGGCCCCCGACGAGCTGGTCGCGGCGTCGAGCGTCGGCGGGCACGCGCTGTACGTCGCGGTGACCCGCACCACCACCGGCCTGGTGCTGGTCGCCACTCCGGGCGCCGACGTGCCCGGTGCTGCAGCCTGCGCCGACGGCTTCACCTGACGCTCAGACCCGGACCACGACGGTGTCGACGGGTGGCGTCGCGCGGTCGAGCAGGGCAGCGAGGTCCGACGGGTCCGACGTGACCACGTACGCCGCCCCGCCCTGGACCGCGGTCGCCGCGACGACGGCGTCGACGGCCGAGGTCCCGACGCCCCGGCGCAGTCCCGCTGCCTCGCGGGCGAGGTCAACGGGCAGCTGCTCGAGCACGGTCGTCTCGCGCTGGGCCCGGTCCAGGGGTGCGTCGCGCGCATCGCCACGGAGGGCCTCGACGAGGACGACCGAGGGCACCAGGACACGGCTCGACCCAGCGCGGCGCAGGACCTCCATCAGTGCGACGACGTCGCGCGGCGGACGACGCTGCGCCCACGCGTGCAGGCCCTGTCCGTCGAGCACCACGGTGACCGTCACGGCAGCTGCACGCCGGCTCGGGCGGCCAGCGCGGCGATCGCCTCCTCGTCGGGGCGCGCGTCCGGCTCCTCGGCGTACAGCGCGTCGAGGCGCAGGCCGATGATCTGTGACTGCAGCGTGTCGAGCAGTGCCCTCGTGGTGGCCTCGGAGACGCTGTCCACGACGCCCGCGTCCGCCAGTGCACGGAATGCGTCCGCCAGTGGCGTGGGCAGGGTGACCGACACGGGGCGGGTCTGGGCTCCGTGCTGGACCGACTCGAACGCGTCCTCGAGCGTGCGCAACAACTCGTCATCGGCCATGGTGTGCTCCCTCCACTGCAGTCCCGATTGTGGCGGCGACCGCTCGCGATCATCGTATGGGGCATACGATGCCTGCGCCCCGTCCCGATCATGCAACAGGATGGCGCCCGGCACCGGCGGTCGTTGCAGGCACCTGTGGACGGTGCCGGCCTCGTGTGAGCCGAGCGCTCCCGCCGGGGGGCAGACCGCGGCTCAGTCGCCGGCCGGGCGCTCGCCGGTGCGCTGCTCGAGCTCGTCCAGCCAGGCGCGCAGCAGGGTCTTGGAGAGCTTGGAGTCGAGGCCCGAGCGCGTCATCGGGCGGGTCTTGCCGGCGACGTCCGTCTCCTGCCACGCTCGGTCGTGCAGGCCGAAGACCCACGCGACGTTGGCGTACGACGCCGCGTCGCGGCCGTCCAGCAGGTGCTCGTTGTTCAGCCGCAGCAGGTTGTCGAAGGCCTGTTCGGGGCTGGCCGACCACTTCACGACCTGCTTGCCCCAGTACATCCGCAGGTGGTTGTGCAGGTAGCCCTCGTCGCGCACCTGCGCCATCGCGGCGTTCCACGCGGCGTCGTGGGTCCGCCCGTCACGCAGCTGGTCGTGGGTGTAGACGTGCTCGCGCTCGTCGTCGCGGTGCTCGTCGAGGGTCGTGCGCGCCCAGTCCGGCAGCGACGCGAAGGCGTCGTAGTCGGGCGCGAAGGTCACGTAGTTGTAGGCCAGCTCGCGGCGCACCACGAGCTCCTCGACCCACGCGTCGACGTCCTCGGTCGCGGCCCCGTCGGCCCCGGCCGCCCGCACCTGCAGGACCAGCCACACCGGGCTGACCTGGCCGTGGTGCAGGTAGGCCGACTGGTACGACACCGCCCGCGGCGCGGTCGGGTCGGGCCGGCGCCGGCCGTAGCCGGCCAGCCCCTCGGCGAGGAACCGCTCCAGGTGGGCCCGTGCCTGCGACGTGCCGCCGGTCAGCACGCCCGGGTGGTCGTCGTCCAGCCCGAGCTGCTCGAGCAGCTCGCCGACGTCGGCCGTGTCGAGGCCGTCCAGCGGCGCCCCGGTGTGCTCCAGCGGCGTGGTCGACAGCTCCTCGACGAACCCGTCCAGCGCCCGGTGCAGCTTGGGTCGCAGCGTGCGGGCCGCGTACTCGCGCTTGTCCGAGGCGACCTCGACGGGCACGACCACGTCGGCCTCGACCTGGGTGACCGGCACGTCGACGGCGTCGACCAGCTCGCGACGCCACGCGACCAGGTGGCGCAGGTACCCGCGGTCGACGACGACCTCGACCGCACCGGCCGCGGCTGCGGCCGCGACGTCGGGCGGGTGTCCCTGGCGCAGCGCGAACGGGATGCCGCGTCGCTGCAGCGCACCGGCGACCTCGGCCAGGCCCTCCAGCAGGAAGCGGTAGTGGCGCCCGGAGGCCTGCGGGTAGTCGGCGGTCAGCCCGAACACCACGTGCAGCGGCACGCCGTGGTCGTTGGCGCAGCGCACCGCGCGCTCGAGCGCGTCGTTGTGCTCGGCGCGGCACGCACGCTGCATCCAGTACAGCACGTGGCCGCCGTCGCCGGCGGGCTCGCGGCCGCCGTCGTCCAGCCGTCGCACGCGTTCGGGGTGGACCAGCTGCGTCGCCATCAGCGCCTCACAGGCGGCAGGCGGCGATGTCGGTGACCAGGATCGCCTTGGCGCCGAGCTCGTAGAGCCGGTCCATGGTGGGGTGCACCTGGTCGCGGGGGACCATCGCACGCACCGCACGCCACTCGGTGTCGTGCATCGTGGAGACGGTGGGCGACTCGAAGCCCGGCGTTATCTCCATGGCCTCGTCGAGCACCCCGACGGGGCAGTCGTAGTCGACCAGCACGTACTGGCGGGCGTGCATCACCGACTCGAGCCGGTGCAGGAAGCGCGTGCCCGCCGCCGACGGCTCACGCCCGACACGTCCGACCAGCAGCGCCTCGGACTCCAGCAGCACCGGGCCGACGATCGTCAGCCCGGCACGACGCAGGGTCGTGCCGGTGGAAACCACGTCGGCGACGGCGTCGGCGACGCCGAGCTGCACCGAGATCTCCACGGCGCCGTCCAGCTGCACGATCTCCGCCGCCAGGCCGCGCTGCTCGAGGTCGCGACGCACCAGCCCCGGGTAGGAGGTGGCGATGCGGCGTCCGTCGAGGTCGGCGACGTCGCTGATCCGCCCGCCCTGCGGCGCGGCGTAGCGGAACGTCGAGCCGCCGAAGCCGAGCGCCAGCAGCTCCTCGGTCCCCTCGGCGTCACCGTCGAGCAGCAGGTCCCGGCCGGTGATGCCGAGGTCGAGCTGGCCGGTGGCGACGTACGTCGCGATGTCACGGGGCCGCAGGTAGTAGAACTCGACCTCGTTGCCGGGGTCGACCAGCACCAGGTCGCGGCGGTCGCGCCGCGTGCGGTAGCCGGCCTCGACCAGCATGGTGTCGGCGGGCTCGGACAGGGCGCCCTTGTTGGGCAGTGCGATGCGCAGCACGGTGGGCTCCGGACGGGTCGCGGCGGCGGGGCGACCCCGTGGTCGGTCGGGTCGGGACGGCGGGCGCCCCGTGGTCGGGTGGTGCGGGTCGGCGCCGACGGGTGCACGGCGCCCGGCCCGGGACTACAGGTGGGCGTAGACGTCGTCGAGGTCGAGGTCCAGCGCGAGCAGCAGCACCTGCAGGTGGTACAGCAGCTGGCTGACCTCCTCGGCGGCACGCTCGGGGCCCTCGTGCTCGGCGGCCATCCAGACCTCGGCGGCCTCCTCGACGACCTTCTTGCCGATCGCGTGCACCCCGGCGTCAAGCGCCGCGACGGTGCCCGAGCCGGCGGGACGCGTGCGCGCCTTCTCCGCCAGCTCGGCGAACAGCTCCTCGAAGGTCTTCACGGGCCCCACCGGGTCGGTCACGGGTCTGTCTCGGGTCGGTCGGCGGGGAGCGTAGGCCGCGGCGCGGGTAGGCTGGTCGGCGTCCGGCCACGTGCGCGCCAGCGCCCGCACGTCCCGCGCGCCGACACCACCTCCTCGCAGACCACGACCCCCCAGGAGTCGCACGTGTCCCGCCTCGCCTCCCGGCTCACCACGCTGGCCACGACGGCCCTGCTGCTCGTGCTCGGTGCGCTGCCCGCCAGCGCTGCCGCCGGCACCCAGCCCACGCCGGGCACGCACGACGGCGTGATCGGCTCGATGGAGGGCCTCGCCCTCGCGGCGGCGCTCGGCATCGTCCTCGGCATCGTGACGTTCCTGCTGCTGCCCAAGGGCGCGGCGGACGAGGACAGCCACGACGACCACCACTGAGCGACCACCTCGCTCCACGACGACGGGCGCCCGGTGGGCGCTCGTTCCCGTGTCACCCGGGACCGCACCCGGACGACGACCAGGAGACCACCAGATGAGCCAGATGCCACCAGGCCAGATGCCACCAGGAATGGGCGCCCCCGGCGGCGGCCAGCAGCAGCCCTCCGAGGAGGAGATGCGCGCCGCCCTCGGCCAGATGCGTGCCGCCCCGGCGGTGCAGATCGTCGCCGAGGTCCAGTCGGCGCTGCTCAACGCCGCGCAGGTCAAGCTCGGCCGCAACGACGGCCGACTGCTGCTCGACCTGGCCACGATGGTCAACGAGCACACCCGCGGGCTGGTCGACGAGCAGCTGACCCAGCAGGTCGACCAGGCCATGCAGCAGCTGCGCGTCGCGCAGGTCGAGGGCGAGCAGGAGGTCATCGCGGCGGCCCAGGAGGGCCACAGCGAGGCCAACGACCTCTCGCGCCGACCGCCCGAGCCCGGCGCCCCGCGCGAGGCAGCCCCGGCGGTGGCCGACGGCGAGGGCGACGACGGCGCGGCGGGGGAGGGCGGCGAGCCCTCCCAGCAGCCACAGACCGGCGACGGCGGCGCGGCCGCATCGCGGCTGTGGGTGCCCGGGCGCTGACGTCGGGCGCTGACGTCGGACGCTGACGTGCCGGGGTCCGGGGCACCGGCCCCGGCGGACGCACACGCGCGCCGCTGGCGGCCTGCTACCCTTCCAACCTGAACGAATCGCATAGCAAGCGGGCCGCCGCGCCCCACCCGCCGGAACGACGTCCGCACGGGTTTCCTGCACCACCGCCTGAGAACTGGCCGGTGACCGGAGGCGGCTGTCCACGTGACAGCCGCCTCCGTCGTGCAGGCGGCGCCCGCAGCCACCCGAAACCACACCACAGGAGCACCAGCATCAGCGACCAGCGGATCAACGCGGAGATCAAGGTCCCCCGCGTACGTCTCGTCGACGCCGAGGGAGAACAGGTCGGCGTCGTGCAGCTCGCCCAGGCCCTGCGGGCCGCCCGTGAGGCCGACCTCGACCTGGTCGAGGTCGCGCCGAACGCCGACCCGCCCGTGTGCCGGATCATGGACTACGGCAAGCACAAGTACGAGCAGGACCAGAAGGAGAAGGAGGCGCGTCGCCGGCAGAGCCAGATCTCCGTCAAGGAGATCAAGATGCGCCCCAAGATCTCCGACAACGACTACGGCACCAAGTCCGGCCACGTCCGACGCTTCCTCAACGACGGGGCCAAGGTCCGCGCAACCATCATGTTCCGCGGTCGCGAGATGACCCACACCGAGCTCGGCAAGGTCCTGCTGGACCGCCTGGCGGAGGACATGGAGGACCTCGCGAACATCGAGGCCTACCCCAAGCAGGACGGCCGCAACATGGTCATGGTCCTCGCCCCGCGCAAGGACGTCACGGCCGCCAAGGCCAAGGCGAAGGCCGAGGCCGAGGCCGCCGAGAACGACGAGGTCGGCAACGATGGGGCCGGCAACGACCAGGCCGAGAACGACCAGGCCGAGAACGAGCAGGTCGCCGCGGGCGAGTGAGCCACGCAGCACCCGGACCCCGCGTCCGCGGCGCGGGGTCCCGGCACGCCGGTCCCGCACCTGCACCCGCGCCCCGCAGCGCCCACCCGCGGCGCCGCCGACCAGCCACCAGCCCAGCCCACGCAAGGACACACGATGCCCAAGCAGAAGTCCCACAGCGGCGCCAAGAAGCGCTTCCGCGTCACGCGCAACGGCAAGGTCATGACCCGCCAGCGCAACCGCGCCCACATCCTCGAGAAGAAGGGCGCTGACCGCAAGCGCCGCCTCGCCGGCGAGAGCCAGCTCGCAGCGCCCGAGGCCAAGCGCGTCAAGCGCATGCTCAAGGGCAACTGACCCACAGCACCAGCTCACCGCACCAGCTCACTGCACCAGCCGAAAACGACCAAGGAGGTCCGCCATGGCACGCGTCAAGGGCGGCGTCCACGCCAAGAAGAAGCACAAGTCAGTCATGGCCCGCGCCAAGGGGTTCCGCGGCGCGCGCAGCCGTCGGTTCAAGGTGGCCAAGGAGGCCGTCTTCCACGCGGAGCGTTACGCGTACCGCGACCGTCGCGCACGCAAGGGCGAGTTCCGTCGCCTGTGGATCCAGCGCATCAACGCAGCCGCCCGCCAGGACGGCCTGTCGTACTCGCGCTTCATGCACGGCCTGAAGCTGGCCGGCATCGAGGTCGACCGCAAGAACCTCGCCGACCTCGCCGTGCGCGAGCCCGCAGCGTTCTCCGCGCTGGTCAGCGCCGCGCAGGGCGCGCTGGACGAGAAGGCTGCCGCCTGACTCCTCCTCGCTGCGCTCGTCGCGACGCCGCGCCCTGCTCGCTCCGCTCGTCGTGACGACGTGCCGAGGCCTTCCTCGCTCCGCTCGGGCGGCCCGGTCTCGCTGACGCTCGACCGCACGTCGTCCTGATCGGAGGCACGGTGAGCGACGAGATGATCACCTCGACGCGCAATGCGCGTGTTCGCGCCGCCGTGGCACTGGCCCGGCGGCGCGAACGTGTGTCCAGCGGGCTGTTCCTGCTGGAGGGGCCCAACGCCGTCGAGGGCGCGCTGGACGACGACGTCCTGGTCGAGGTCTTCGTCACCGAGGACGTCGCGCCCGACTGGGAGGACCGCCTGCCGCCCGGCGTGGAGCTGCACGTGGTCGCCGACCACGTGCTCGAGCGCGTCGCCGACAGCCGCAGCCCGCAGGGGCTGGTCGCGGTCGGCCGCGTGCGGCGCCAGCCGCTGGAGGACCTCGTCGGCTCCGGGCTGCTGGTCGCGCTGCACGAGGTCTCCGATCCCGGCAACGCAGGCACCGTGGTGCGCCTGGCCGACGCGCTCGGCGCCCGCGGCGTGGTCCTCGGGCCCGGATCGGTCGACCCGGAGAACCCCAAGGCCGTGCGCGCGGCGGCCGGTTCGCTCACGCACGTGCCGCTGGCGACCGACGTCGACAGCGACACGCTGCTGGCCGCGTGCCGCGCCGTGGGCCAGCCCGTGGTGGCGCTGGACGCCCACGGCGACACGGACGTCGACGACGTGCCCGTCGGCCCCGCGGGGGTCGTGGTGCTGGGTGGCTCCGAGGCCCACGGACTGCCGCGCGAGGTCGTCGAGCGCGTCGACGTGGTGGCTCGGCTGCCGATGTGGGGACGGGCCGAGTCGCTCAACCTCGGCACTGCCCTGGCCGTTGCTGCCTACAGTCTTGCGCGTCGCGTCCGACGCTGAAGGGAGCCCGTGGACCTGCTCGACGTCCTGCCGGAAGCGGTGCTCGTCCTCGACGGGCAGCGTCGCGTCGTGCGGGGAAACGACCGGGCCCGCGACCTGCTCGGGCTGCGCGACGGCGACGTCGGCGGCCTGTTCGGCGAGGTCCTGGAGCTGCTGGACGAGTCCGGTCGGGCCTGTCCCGACCCGGTGCCGGCGCGCGGGACGGCCAGCCGCGTCGCCGAGCAGGTGCTGCGGGTCCGGCTGCCGGACGGGCGCGAACGCCCCGTGTCGATGGCCGGCCGCTGGCAGCCCGACGGCGGGCTGGTGCTGACCTTCCGTGCGGCAGGTCGCCGTGAGGCGGTCGACGCCGCCCGCTCCGACCTGGTCGCGACGGTCAGCCACGAGATCCGCTCGCCGCTGACCAGCGTCAAGGGCTTCACCTCCACGATGCTGCGCAAGTGGGACCGCTTCAGCGACGAGCAGAAGCGCACCATGCTCGAGACCGTCAACGCCGATGCCGACCGGGTCACACGGCTGCTCAAGGAGCTGCTGGACGTCTCGCGCATCGACGCCGGCCGGGTGCAGCTGGCCGTGAGCCGGGTCGACGTGGCCACCGTGGTGCGCGAGGTCGCCGAGAAGGCCGCCCACCGCCCCGACGGCCAGGACCGCGAGGTCGTCGTCGAGGCCACCGACGACGTGCCGGCGCTGGTCGAGCTCGACCGCGACAAGCTCGAGCAGATCCTGACCAACCTGCTGGACAACGCCCTGCGCTACGCGCCCGACGCCACGGTGCGGCTCACGGTCGACGGCGACGGCGCGGCGGGCGTGGTCCTGGAGGTCATCGACGACGGTCCGGGCATCGCCGAGGACCAGCAGCGCACGATCTTCCGCAAGTTCGGCCGCGGCCGCGACGTGCGACGCAGCGGCACGGGGCTCGGGCTGTACATCACCCGGGGGCTCGCGCTGGCCCACGGCGGCGAGGTCACGCTGGTCTCCGGCGAGGGCGAGGGCGCGACGTTCACGGTGCGCCTGCCCGGCCGCGTCGAGCCGGTCTGACCGGTCCCGCCGGGCCGGCGCCGCGGACCGCGGCGCTACCGTCCCACGCCGACCGCGCGCTGCCGTGCGCCGCCCCGCCGTCCCCGACCGTGGACCCCAGAAGTGGCCGACACCCCCGACCTCGCCGCCGCGCAGGACGAGGCGCTGCAGGCGATCTCCGCAGCCGCCGACCTCGACGCGCTCGAGCAGGCCCGCGTCGCGTTCACCGGCAAGCGCTCGCCGGTGTCGCAGGCCGGCCGCGCCATGGGGGGCCTGGACGACGACGGCCGGCGCGAGCTCGGGCAGGCGATCAACGCGTACAAGCAGGCCGTCGAGGCGGCGCTCGAGGCGCGCCAGGAGGAGCTGGCCGCCGCGGCGCTGCGCGCCCGCCTCGAGGCCGAGCGCATCGACGTGACGGCCCCCGCGCGGCTCGAGCCGCCCGGCAGCGCACACCTGCTGACCCGTGTCGCCGACGAGATCGTCGACGTGTTCGTCGCGATGGGCTACGCCGTGGCGGACGGCCCCGAGGCCGAGGCCGGCGCGTTCAACTTCGACCTGATGAACATCCCCGCCGGGCACCCCGCCCGCCAGGAGATGGACACGGTGTACGTCGACCGCGACACCGACGTGGTCCTGCGCACGCACACCAGCCCGGTGCAGGCACGCACGATGGTCGCCGGCGAGCCGCCGATCGCCGTGGTCTGCCCCGGCCGAGTCTTCCGCGCCGACACCTTCGACGCGACCCACAGCCCGTACTTCCACCAGGTCGAGGGCCTGCTGGTCGACGTCGACGTGACCATGGCCGACCTGCGCGGGACGCTGCTGGAGTTCGCCCGCGCGATGCTCGGCGCCGACGCCCGCGTGCGCCTGCGCCCGTCGATGTTCCCGTTCACCGAGCCGTCCGCCGAGGTCGACGTGTCCTGCACGTTCTGCACCTCCGCCGACGGCCAGCCCGACCCGCGCTGCCGGGTCTGCTCCGGCACCGGCTGGATCGAGGTGCTCGGCTCGGGCATGGTCGACCCGGCCGTGCTGGCCGCGTGCGGCATCGACCCGGACCGCTACTCCGGCTTCGCGTTCGGCGTCGGGGTGGAGCGCATCGCGATGCTGCGCCACGGCGTGTCCGACATCCGCGACTTCTGGTCCGGTGACCTGCGCTTCACGGAGGTGCTGTCGTGAAGGTCCCCCTGTCCTGGCTCCAGCAGCTGGTCGACGTCTCCGACCTCGCCCTGCCCGAGCTTCTCGACGTGCTGTCGCTCAACGGCCTGGAGGTCGAGCAGGTCCTGCACCCCGGCGCCGGCACCACCGGCGTGCGCGTCAAGCGGGTCGTCGCGTGGGGCCCGCACCCCGACGCCGACAAGCTGCGCGTCGTGCAGGTCACCGACGGCGACCTGCAGACCGAGCTGGTCTGCGGCGCGACCAACTTCGACGTCGGTGACGTGGTCGCCCACGCCGAGGTCGGCGCGTCCATCCCCGGCGAGGACGGCCCGTTCCGGCTCGAGGCGCGGAGGCTGCGCGGCGTGGTGTCCAACGGGATGCTGTGCTCGGCCCGCGAGCTGCAGGTCGGCGACGACCACGACGGCATCATGGTCCTCGACCCCGCGACGCCGCTCGGCACCGACCTGTCCGAGCACCTGCCCGTCGGCGAGCCCGTGATCGACGTCGCGGTGCTGGCCGACCGCGGCGACCACCACTCGCTGCTCGGCATCGCCCGCGAGGTCGGCGCGATCCTCGACCGCCCCGTGGCCCTGCCCGAGGTCGGTGGGCTGCCGGGCCCCGGTGACGGCGGCGTGCCGGTGACCATCGAGGCGCCCGACGGCTGCACGCACTTCACCACCCGCGTGGTCGAGGGCGTGACCCCGTCGACGCGCTCGCCGTGGTGGCTGCGCCAGCGGCTCGCCCAGTGCGGGATCCGCTCCATCGACCTGGTCGTCGACGTGACCAACTACGTCATGCTCGAGCTCGGCCAGCCGCTGCACGCGTTCGACCTGGACCGGCTCGCCGGGCCCGAGCTGACCGTGCGCTGGGCCGCCGAGGGCGAGCAGCTGACCACGCTGGACGACCAGGTCCGCACGCTGGCCGCGACCGACCTGGTCATCGACGACGCCGACGGCCCGGTCTCGCTGGCCGGGGTGATGGGCGGCGCCAGCTCGGAGGTCACCGCCGACACCAGCCGGGTCCTGCTCGAGGGCGCGGTCTGGCAGCCGCAGACGATCCGCGACACCGCCGCCCGGCTCGGCCTGGTCAGCGAGGCGTCGCTGCGCTTCGCGCGCCGCGTCGACCCGGCCGGCGCCGCACGCGCCGTGCAGCGCGCCGCCGAGCTGCTGGAGCGCCTCGGCGGTGCCAGCGCCGGTGCGAGCTCGGTCGCCGGTGCGCCCGGCGTGGGCACCGGGCCGGTGCGCCTGCCCGTCGCCGAGGCCGGCCGCCTGCTCGGCATCACGCTCGACGCCGACACCCAGGCCGGGCTGCTGCGCCGCGGCGGGGCCGCGGTCGAGGTCGACGGCACGGGCGACGCCGCCGTGCTGGTCGTTACCCCGCCGACCTGGCGCGGTGACGTGCTGCGTCCCGCCGACGTGGTCGAGGAGGTCGCCCGACTGCACGGCTACGAGGCGATCCCCGCGACCCTGCCGGCCGTGCGCACCCGCGGCGGGCGTCCGCCGCTGCTGGTCGCCGCCGACCGCGTCGGCGCCGTGGTGCGCGGGTTCGGGCTGCACGAGGTGCGTGCCCGGCCGCTCGCGCCGATCGACGGGCTGCGCGGCGTGGTGCCCGACGGCGAGCTGCTGGTGCTCGCCAACCCGCTCGCCAAGGACGCGCCCGCGCTCGCCCCGAGCCTGGTCGAGGGCCTGCTCGGTGCGGTGCGCAACAACGCCACGCGGGGCCGGCCCGGCACCGCGGTGTACGAGCTGCAGCGGGTGTTCCGTCCCGCCGGGGGTCCGCTCGACAAGTCGATGGACACGCTGCTGGACGACTGGGCGTGGCGCGCGCCGGACGGCACGGCGCTGCCGACCCAGCCGCGCGTGCTCGGCCTGGCGCTGCAGGGGCGGCGGCTCGGGCCGGGCTGGCTCGGCGCGGAGCCGTGGGGCGTGCTCGACGCGCTGGCGGTGCTGGACGCCGTCGTGCACGCGCTGGTCGGCGACGACCCCGACTGGGCGCTGGAGCGTGTCGCCGAGGAGCGCGAGGGGCTGCACCCCGGGCGCACCGCGGTGCTGCTGCAGCGCGGCGTCGAGGTCGGCGTGGCCGGCCAGCTGCACCCGACCGAGGCCGAGCGACGCGACCTGCCCGAGCCCGTCGTGGTCGCCGAGCTGCTGCTCGACCCGCTGCTGCACGCCGCTGCGGGCCGCGACCCGCAGCGGGCGCGGCAGCTGCCACGCCACCAGGCGATGACCATCGACGTCGCCGTGGTCGCACCCGACGCGCTGTCGTACGCGGCGGTCGAGCGCGCCGTGCGCGAGGGCGCCGGGGAGCTGCTGGAGGACCTGCGGCTGTTCGACACCTACCGCGGCGAGCAGGTCGGCGACGGGGCCCGCTCGCTGGCGGTGCAGCTGCGGCTGCAGGCACCCGACCGCCAGCTGACCGACGAGGACGCCGCCGCGGTCATCGACGACGTCGACGCCGCCGTGACCGCGGCCGGGGGCAGCGTGCGCCGCTGACCCGGCTGCTGCGGCCCGGTCGACGCCGGACGGTCGGCCGGGCGTGCGGCGCCGGGCCGGCGGGGGACCGCCCTACGGTCGGGGCATGGCACGGATACAGCTCGGACGCGGCGCCTCGGTCGACGAGGCGGAGCTCGACCTGTCCGCAGCCCGCTCGTCGGGCCCCGGCGGCCAGGGCGTCAACACCACCGACTCCAAGGTCGAGCTGCGCTGGCACGTCGGCGGCTCCTCGCTGTCCGACGCCCAGAAGCAGCGCGTGCGCGAGCGGCTCGGCAACCGCATCACCAAGGACGACGTGCTCGTCCTGCACAGCTCCGAGGAGCGCTCCCAGCACCAGAACCGGTCGGCGGCGGTGGCGCGCTTCACCTCGCTGGTGTCCGAGGCCATCACGCCCCCGAAGCGCCGCAAGCGCACCCGGCCGACGCGTGGCTCCAAGCGGCGTCGGCTGGAGGCCAAGCGCCGACGTAGCGAGATCAAGAAGCTGCGCAAGAACCCGCCGACCTGACGACGGCGCCGCCGGGGGAGCGTGCGTCGGCGTGCACGGGTGGGGGAGGTGCGGTGTGGCGGCGCGCCTGCTTGCATCCTCCGCGCGTGCATGGATAGGATTTGCATAACTATCCATCCGGCAGCGTGTCGGGTGGTCCAGACGTCCGGGGGACGCAGGTGGCGCACCGCATCGGGATCGTCGGTGCCTCCGGCTACGGGGGCGC